>Ga0310120_10002421_pt1 | contig 13656 bp, 13 predicted proteins | sample CB27_AW_983_MG_FD_203506 | JGI IMG/M metagenome (GOLD analysis project Ga0310120, IMG submission 203506) | Marine microbial communities from Western Arctic Ocean, Canada - CB27_AW_983 | ecosystem: Environmental > Aquatic > Marine > Oceanic | place: Canada: Western Arctic Ocean | collected... | reverse complement strand
CAACTGGCGAACCCGAACACGATCCAAGGCTTTTTGATGAGCCAACCGTTCCACAAGATGCAGAGCCACGAATGCTCCGAGACTCGATCCGAACAACGCCAGCGGTTGTGGTGGCAGCTGAACCAACATTGCTTCCACTTGCTCGATCATCCGAGTGACCGTCAATGTTGAGAAGTCTGGTTCATTGAGATCTGGGCACTGAAGAGTCACGCCGTGTTGTGCGAGCCGAGCGGACAGAAAACTACTCTTACTCGATTGAGGCGAAGACGCAAATCCATGCAAATAAAACATGTTAGAGACGGAGTCACCTCGACGAAACCCCGCCACCTTCATAACAAGTTCTGACACCCTGGCCGACATACACAGGAAATCTCACCTTCACCTTCGGTGTAATAGTTATACGTCAATTCTTCGCCCGCCTCGATATTCCTAGCGGCACAAATTAATACCGTGTGGCCAATGATCATGCTGTAGCAATTGGGCTTGCAGGCGTGATTGATAAAACGAGCGTCATTTCCTCGAACATTACCGTCTCGCGCCCAACGGCGATTGATCCGAAAGCACCAAATTTTTCCTTTTTCGAGATGTCGGGTTTCGCGTTTCTCACTCTCGGCAATCGTTATCTTTTCTCCGGCATATTCAATAATTCGCTTGTTCTTACGAATCGGGTCAACAGCAACCATACCCCAGCCGTGCAGTCCTGACCGTCGCTTCAGAAGGGTAGGAGGTGTCTTGATCTGAGGCACGTGAATTTTCATCGGTTGGATGTAACCATTGGTCGGTTCATGGCCTTCTCACCCGTACGAGGCACAAGGCGTGATTATAATCCGCGAATGAAAGCCTGGTGCCTAGAACCACCACCCACACTACTGCTACGTGGTATCGAGCAGTTCAACCGAGGCGAATTCTTTGAACAACACGAAACACTGGAAGACCTCTGGCGGCAAGAAACTCGTGAGGTTCGATACCTCTATCAGGGCATCTTACAAGTAGGCGTTGGGATGTACCAGATACAACGACAGAATCATCATGGCGCCGTGTCCATGATGACCCGCGGTCCGAGTTACCTCCAACCCTTTTCACCCACATGTCAATCTGTCGACGTTGCAGGACTTCTCGGACAAGCCTCTCGTATCCTGAAAGAAATCAACAAGCTTGGTCCCAAGCATCTGGATCAATTTAACTGGTCACTTCATCCCCACGTTAATCTGGTCGGGCGCTCAGCCGAGGAAAGTACATAGCACTTAAAAACTCCGACCTGACCACACAAATACGACTGCTATACTGAGCAACCCGGCAACTTGAAACCTGTCATTCGTATAAGGGGATCAACTCTCTCTCGGGCATCGATTTAACATTAGTTACTTCTGGCTAACCGTCAAAGTCTCCGGAGTTAAGTCCAATGTCATTACCTCGTTTCACCGAAGACACTTTAACGTTTTTACGTGGACTGAAAGACCACAACGACCGGGAGTGGTTTCGCAGTCACAGGCCTCATTACGAAATGCATGTTCTCCGTCCGATGGTCGAAACTATTGAGCAGCTCGCGATAGACCTTCAAGGATTTGCACCTGAACTTGTCGCAACACCGAAAAGATCGATGTACAGAATTTATCGAGACACGAGGTTCTCGACCAACAAAAGCCCGTTCAAGAACCAAGTGGCCGCCATGTTTCCACATCGGGGACTAACCAAGCATGGTGGGGCTGGGCTCTATTTTCATGTTGCCCACGATCATGTGATGATCGGCGGTGGAGTTTACGCCCCAGAACCAAGACACTTGTATCAACTACGTAAACATATTTCAGCGAACCTGAAGCAGTTCCGAAGGATTATAGAATCTCCTGATTTTCACCGACTTTTTGGTGTGATGAGCGGACGGCAACTCAAGCGTGTCCCAAAGGGATTTCTTGCTGATGATCCTGCGATCGAATACCTGAAGTTCTGTCAGTTTCTAGTCGGCACGAGGCGACCGAGCGTCTTCGCAACGCGACCACGATTCTACACATCGCTTCGGCGACTGTTTGAGCACTTGGCACCGTTTATCAGATTCCTCAACGACGCTGCCGCAGCGAGCCAAGACAGGCATCTACGTCGGTTATCCTAGCGAATCGACAATCAACCACAACTGTCTTTGGCTAGGCCTCGCCGAATCAGTCAAAATCCCTAACACTTGGAGGCTTCTCCAATCTTCTAGGACGCATCTGTTCCAAGGACATGACGTAGCGCCGATTCAAGATCTGGATAACTAAAGTGAAACCCTCCTGCCTCACGCAGGACGGCCGGCTCAACTCGGGTACTGGCCAACAGAAGCGCGTCCGCCATCTCACCGAGTACAAGACGAAGGACAAAGGCTGGTGCCGGTAGAATCGTTGGCCGATTGAGCACAGAACCAAGCACCTTCGTAAATTGACGGTTCGTTACGGCTTGTGGAGCGACGGCATTCACCGGACCAGTCAGCGAATCATCCGTTAGCGCGTACATGATGATGTCGAGTAAATCATCAAGAGCGATCCAGCTCATATACTGACTTCCGGTCCCCAGCACGCCCCCAATACCTAGTTTGAACGGTAAAAGCATTTGCTTCAGTGCCCCACCTAATGGAGTCAAGATAATCCCGATACGCAGGTGCACAACCCGAATTCCCTTATCCCGTGCCGGACCGACCGCGTCTTCCCAAACCCGGCAGACTTCGGGTAAGAATCCGTTACCACGAACGGCTGACTCATCAAGCAACTCATCACTTCGGTCACCGTAGTAACCAATCGCCGACGCTGCCACTAACACCTTTGGGGGGCTCTCCAATCTCGCCAACGCTCGAGACAAGTGGTCTGTGCCAGTCACCCGACTATCTCGGATTTCATTCTTGCGCGCCGCGGTCCATCGACCGCTGGCGATGCTTTCGCCCGCGAGATGTACGACCGCGTCGATTCCATCGAGTGCACCGTCCGCGAAGCTCCCCGTCGTCGGATTCCACGATGTGGTGTCGCCGGACACTGTTGATCCCCGGCGGAGTCGTCGGACTTCGTGTTTAGACTCTACGAGCCGAGGCCTCAAAGCCGTACCCACCAAACCACTCGAGCCTGTCATCAAGACCCTCATGAACTATCCCTCATCTATCCTCTGGTCTCCGACATACGGTCGCGTCTACTTTCACAAACATCTAAACGATTCCTTTGAGTCTTGAGACTAGGTATGTCCAAGATCCGCTCTTCAACTGTAGACAGTTACAAATCTGAACACACTTGGTGGAGTAGCCAATTGAACGAAGATAACGCTCTGCACGACTAACGTTAACGCTAGTCGTCAGACTGCTGACTGGACATGGCGTGAGCCCTCCCGCCCTTCTTCAAGAACTGCCGCGGCAGGTCCTCTCACGTCCCATACAATCTTCAACCAAGACAGGAAGACAACCCCGTAGTGGGTAAAGTCAATCTCCCACCAATAAAATCCCTGACGTTCAGAAGTCGGGTAGCGATGATGGTTGTTGTGCCAACCCTCGCCCCCTGTAACCAAAGCCAGCCACAAGCTGTTTCGACTTTCGTCGTTGGTCGAATAGCGGCGACTCCCAAACTGGTGCCCGACCGAATTCACCGCAAACGTCACATGGTAGAGAAGCGTCGTGCTGCAAAACAGCGCCACCACCACCAACTGCCATCCACTCGTTTCGAGAAGCGGATAGGCAGACGCCAACCATTGTCCGAGAGCAAAAAGTGTAACTCCGAGAGTAATGGGAGCAACGTAATGATTTCTGTCAAGCCAGACAAGCTCAGGATACTTCGCAAGGTCTGGCACCCACTCGATCTTCGTACGTTGATTCTTCGGACTCATAATCCAACCGGCATGGGCCCAATAGAACCCCTTGACCCCCGGTGGATGAACATCCTCCTCAGTATCCGAATAACGATGATGGCTCCGGTGATGTCCCGCCCACCACAACGGTCCTTTCTGAGCTGAAGACGTCCCCAGCCACGCCAGTACAAATTGAAACACTCGTGTCGTCCGAAATGCTTTATGACAGAAATACCGATGGTAGCCGGCCGTGAGACCAAACATCCGGGTGGCTAAGGTTAGAAACCCAATCATGAGTGACACAGGGCTCACACCAGTAACAAAAACCGCCAGGCACAAAAGATGCACACTGATAAAAGGTAAACCGCGGACGACGTCAATAGTGTCCGACTTATCTCGTGGCGGTCTACTCGCACTAACGGTGGTGGACAACGGTGTCTCCTCCTTCAACTACACGAACCATGACTAACACTGAACCGGTCTTAGCTTGAACTGAACCAACTCTTAGGTGCCAGATCATATACGCAGTAACTGGGGCAACACGAATCATTGAAGTCCGCGGCGTTGAAGCAACGGTCCTACATCCGGATCGGCTCCCTTGAAATCCCGAAAAAGCTCCATCGCTTCCTGACTACCACCCTTTGAGAGAATGGTGCGACGGAAATGGTCGCCATTCTCGCGGGTTAAACCACCGTGTTCTTTGAACCATTCTACGGAATCCGCGTCGAGAACCTCGCTCCAGATATAGGAATAGTACCCAGCGGAATACCCGCTACCCCAAATGTGGGAAAAATACGTACTACGATAGCGAGGAGGCACTGACACTAGAGCAATACCTGCCGCCTCCAACGCCGCAGCTTCAAAGCGCTCCACGTCATCCTGTTCAGGCACGCTGTCAGCGTCGAGTTGATGCCAGGCCTGGTCAAGAAGCGACGCGGCCAAATACTCAGTCGTCGCAAAGCCCTGGTTAAACGTCTCAGTCGCAATTACTTTATCGAGCAACTCCGAACTTATCGGCTCACCTGTTTCGTAATGTCTCGCATAGTTGCCTAGGACTTCTGGCCATTTGGCCCACATCTCATTCACTTGCGACGGGTATTCCACAAAGTCTCTGGGGACCGAAGTGCCTGAGAAATATGGGAACTGGACGTCTGAAAATAGACCGTGCAAAGTATGGCCAAATTCATGGAACATCGTTTCCACTTCATCGAAGGTTAGTAAGGTAGGCTGACCAGCCGGAGGCTTCAGAACGTTCAAATGATTCGCGATAACAGGTTGCGTACCCAGTAGATGGGACTGCGACACGTAAGCATTCATCCACGCACCACCTCGCTTGGATGGTCGAGCATAATAATCAGCAAGAAACAGACCTAACGGAGCCCCATCAGCCTCTAACACTTCCCACACGCGAACGTCCGGGTGATACACAGGCAAATCCGTACGTTCCTCAAAAGTCAGACCGTAGAGTTGGTGGGCTGCAAAGAACACTCCTTCCTCTAAAACGCGGTTCATTTCAAAATAAGGACGTAGTTCGGACGCGTCAAATTCGTATCGGAGTGCCCGAATTTTTTCAGTAAAATAAGCCCAATCCGATGCGGCAACACTCCCTTCACTGTCCTCACGAACAGCCACCGCTTGGAGGTCTAATAATTCACGGCTTGCATTTGCGACCGCGGGCGGAACAAGACTGGCGAGTCGCGCATTAACCGCCTCAACCGTCTGAGCCGTCTGTTCATTGAGGACATACGCGGCGTGATTTGGGTAGCCGAGTAAAGCTGCTCGCTCAGCACGAAGATGGGCCATTCGACTAATGACTGCACGATTGTCAAATTCACCGCCCCGACTGCCGCGAACCAGTGAAGCCCGCATGAGTCTTTCCCGCAGAACCCGGTTCGTGAGTGACGACAAGACCGGTTGCCCACTGGTATTAAGGAGAGCGACGACATATTTTCCTGGAAGTCCGCGATCCTCAGCTGCCTCGGCAGCGGCGGCGATTTGATTGTCCGACAGGCCAGCGAGTTCTTCTCGGGTATCGACCACAACTGCCGAGTCGTTGACCTCATCAAGAACATTTTGAGTGAATGTGGTCTGTAAAGTTGCCAATTCGGTATTGATAGCCTGCATTCGGATCTTCTCAGAATCTGACAATTGAGCACCTGCTCTCACGAAATCGATGTAATACTTTTCGATTAGTCGCTGCGACTCAGCGTCAACCGCAAGGGTGACTCGTTGCTCGTGCAACAGCCTGACTCGCTGAAAGAGAGCATCGTTCAACAGGATCTGATCACTGTGGGCAGCAAGTCGTGGCGCAATTTGAGACCGAATGTCGTTCATCGCGTCGTTTGTATCAGCGCTAGACAGGCTAAAAAAAGTGGTCGTAACTCGATCCAGTAAACGACCAGAAATTTCTAATGCAACAAGAGTGTTCTCGATAGTTGGAGACTCCGACAGACTCGTAATTGCATCAATTTCTTCCAACTGCCGCACCATCCCTTGATCAAATGCCGGAAGATAATGATCCACGTTGATCTGATCAAAGGGTGGTAGCTGGTATGGCAACGGACTTTCACTAAAGAATGGGTTCATTTCATCCATTGGGTCGTCGTCTAATGGCAGAGGCGTTTCGGACGGAGAACAGGATGCCGCCGCTAGGAGCAGCACTAAAATAAAAGGCCCGCGCAACGGATTCAATGGCACGATCTTGGAAGACTGCACACGAGAAGGATACCTTAGCTGCAAATGACGATCTTCCCTGTTCTACTGGCTCAGCATATGGCGGCCTGACTCTGGCGAGAAAACATTAATAGAAATCATGAGATTCAGTAGCGGGGCTGGCATTCCATAGCTTTTGAAATCGGTCGGCCTTGACTGAAGTAACGCCATCTTGAATTTGCAATCGGCCTTCGACTAACAGAAACGATTGTTCAAGAATGAGTGCCTTTTGATCGGCGAATACTCGTGGACGAACGATAATATTCCCCAACCCAGTCTCGTCTTCAAGTGTTAAAAATACAAACCCTTTTGCTGTTGTCGGGCGTTGTCGAGTAATGACCGAACCAGCAAATCGAACACGACGTCCATGCTGCCCCTGTGACAAGTCGACAGCACGCAATACCCCACGCATCGCTAGATCCCGTCGCTGTAGTGACATCGGATGCGCCCCTATCGTAAGTCCCGTTCCCTCATAGTCCGCTACAACCCGCTCATTCTGTGTCATTTTTGGCAGCGGTGATTCAGGTGCCCGATCAACATCTTCGACCTTTTCAAAAAGCATTCCCTTTTTTCTCACTGCCTTTTCGATCTGCCATAACGCCGCTCGGCGATCGTAGCCGAACGAACTGAGCGCGCCGATTTCGGCCAAAGTGGCGAGCTCTTCTCGACAAATACCCGACTGAGCAATCAAGTCATCCAAAGAGTCAAACCGTTCTCGACTCATACAATCGTCCAATCATGCGAGCATGTGTTGCATAACAAATGCTGATCCATTCCTTCCCGATCGCTCTCCAATTCAGACAGGTCATTAGTCCAACATTTTGGACACCACACTTGTCCATTTAAATTTATAGGCTGCGCTGGGTCAGCACTGTCCTGTACTTCTGAACTTCGCAAAGAAGTTTCAGGCTTCGTCGAAGCTATCTCCCGCCCCACAGTTTTTCGCAGTCCTGAAACGTAGCTCAATCCCAGCCTGATCGTGCCATCCTCTTCCACTTTACATTCCCAATTCGAATGTTGAACATCAATTCCAGTAAATCGCACACCCCGTCTCTGAGCATCCTTGACTAATGTTGCCGGACTATAAAACCCCATGGGCTGGTTGTTGAGTAGTGCCGTGTAGAAAGCAGCTGGATAATGTGCCTTGAGATAGGCACTTGCATATACCAATAATGCAAAACTGGCAGCATGCGATTCGGGAAAGCCATATAACGCAAATGAGGTAACTGATTGAACGATCTCTTCAATTGCATTGTCATCAAGCCCTTTTCGTTTCATCCCATCACGCAGCTTGATCTCGATTTGCTGCATACGACGCACAGAACGCTTAAACCCCATGGCACGGCGCAACTCCTCTGCTTCCCCCCCAGTAAATCCGGCAACCACCATTGCAATGCGTAACAACTGCTCTTGAAACAGCGGCACACCAAGCGTTCGTTTCAATATGGGCTTAAGCAAAGGATGCGGATACGTTACTGGTTCTCGCCCAGACCGACGATCTAAATAGGGATGCACCATTCGCCCCACGATAGGGCCAGGGCGAATGATTGCGACTTCGACAACAATGTCATAAAACTGCTTAGGTTTTAGCCGTGGCAACGTCGCCATCTGCGCCCGTGACTCCACCTGAAACACACCAATGGTGTCAGCCTGTTGGAGCATTCGATAAACTTCAGGATCATCAGGCGGCAGATGTGCCAAATCGACTCTGGGTTGCGGCGTATTAATGAGGATCATCGCTTCTTGAATAACCGCCAACATTCCCAATCCCAACAAGTCAACTTTGACAATGCCCATTTCAGCGCAATCATCCTTGTCCCACTGCACAACAGTCCGGTTCGGCATACTGGCGTTCTCCAACGGAACAACTTCGTCGAGTCGTCCGTGTGCAATCACCATTCCCCCAGAATGCTGTCCAAGGTGACGTGGAAGATCCTGAATCTGCTTCCAAAGCATGCTGAATAGCTTCTTTCTCGGTTGAGGACTTTTGGAACCACTCTTTTGAAGATGTAACTCCAAGTGCTTATCCGAATCGGTCCATTTAAAACTTTGAGCTGTTTTCACTAGTTGATCGATTTCTGTCGAATCAATCGACAACACCTTTCCAATCTCACGAGCAGCGTTTCTCCCGCGATAGGTAATGACATTAGCCACCATACTGGCACCTAGCTGCCCATAACGCGTATAGACATGCTGAATCACCTGCTCCCGTTGCTCGCCACTTGGCAAATCCAGATCGATATCAGGCCATTGACGACGTTCTTCTGACAAAAACCGTTCAAAAAGCAGTTCCATCCCTACAGGATCCACGGCGGTAATACCTAAGCTGTAGCACACTGCACTGTTGGCAGCTGACCCTCGACCTTGAACCAAAATGCCGTGACGGCGACAATAGTTGACGATGTCCCACACAATTAGAAAATACCCAGCCAGTTTAAGTTTCTGAATTAAATCGAGTTCTCGAACCACCTGGCGACGCGCCCTGGCGTGATACGGCCGATATCGTCCCCGTGCACCAGCTTCTGTAATTTTTTGAAGAAACGAATCCATTGTTTCTTCAGGAGGCACGGGATAGTCCGGAAACCGATATCCAAGATCCACCATCGTGTATCCCAAGCGATTAGCTAATTCGTGCGTCGTCTCAATCAAATCTGGAAGATCCAAAAATAATTTTTCCATCATCATTGGTGGTTTCAGATACCGTTCGGCGTTTCGATGAAGACGCTGCCCTGCTTGATCGAGCGTAGTTTTATGCCGAATGCAGGTCAGCACGTCATACATTGGGCGATCCGAAAACTCAGCAAATCGCACGCCGTTTGTCGCAACCACCGGAACACGATACGCCGACGCCATCGCTAGAAGCGCCTGATTGTCGTGCTCTTCTTCTCTGAGAAGATGTCGCTGAAGTTCCACGTAGACCTGTGTGCGCCCAAACACTCCAAGTAGCCGGTCGAGCAGCCCTCCGACACCGTAGTAACATCCCATTAACGCCGGACGTCCGATCAAAGCAACTAATCCATCGGTGTGTCCTTCAAGTTCATCCAGTTCAAGAGCACCTTTACCTTTCGGTGCCCTCAGTTTCATCTTGGTAATAAGTCGAGTGAGATTTTTATAGCCTTCCCGGGTTTCAATCAAAATCGGTAATTGCCAAAAATTTAAAACACTTGGCGGCAAACCTGGCCTATGGTTTGCGCCTTGCACCTTGATCGTAATTTCACTTCCAATAATGGGTTTCACACCAGCTGCAACAGCTGCCTTGTGAAACCGTGGCACCCCATACAATCCGTCGCGATCCAGTAACCCCAGTGCCGGATATCCTAAATCTGCAGCTCGCTCAACTAATGCCTCTGGCAATGATGCACCTTCAAGAAAAGAAAATGCCGAAGCGATATGAAGCTCGATATACACGTGTGCCTTTCTAATCTATGACTCCTTCTGCAAACCAACAATCAGACTTCCGTTCCAGAAAAATTCGATACACCCCACAACCATTTACCTCGACATCCCACTCATCTCGGTCCCACACCGCACAAGAAGACATCCACCAGTGCCCCGAACTTCGCCATGGCCCAGCATGTGTAACAACCTTTCCATTGATCGAACATGGATATGGAATCACCACCCTCACGGGAACCCCTTGCTCAATTACTACGCGGATTGCTATTGGTTGGCGGAATCGTCGAAACACGGGCACAAGACCTGCACCTACCCGCGTTTGATTAAGTGGAGAAAAGCAACCCTTTGGATTAAACGGCTGCATCTCGAACACACCGGGTTTGTGAGTATTCATCAGCACCGGTGTACCACATCGCTGATCTCCCATTAAACCTTCCAACCGAGCCAGCAACGTCGTGAAGTTCTCCGCAGGTGGCACAGCCCGATCTAACAGAGAGAGTTGCAACGCCCCAGTAGGAACCGGGGTTGCTATAACTGTCACACGATCCACACTCAAGGCAGGAGGATGCGTCTCTAGGTCAAGAAGAATAAGGGTTCGTAAAACTTTCGAAGTGTTTAACGCTACCGGAAATCGAAACGTTCGCTCATGAATATCTCGTGAAACCATTGTCAACTGCATCCGTAACATCGAGACAGCCATCCCACTTGCATCCAGATGTTGGCATAATTTCCCGAGCACCTGTTCAAAAACGAATGACAATGGTTCAAGGCCTTCAATCGGCCATTCAAGTGTCATCGTTTCTTCGAATCGTTCTTTCTCTAGTGCAGGGACAAGTGGTCGACGGTCCTCCCCTCGTGCGATCTGCTGGAGTGCTAAACCAGCGCGTCCTAAACGGTTAAACAACTCATGCGTTGGCAACGCTGCAAGATCGCCAAGTGTTGTAATTCCCCATCGCTTCACCACTGGCAACAATGCAATTACCGGTTCAACATACGGCAGTGACTGCGCCGCTAAAGTGCTTGCTGTGCGCAACTGGCCACGCTTACAGTTCGCCATATTTGCGCTACTCGATTGCGCTTGCCAGAGCCTCGTAATAACAGCGAGTGGCAACGGCGATAGTGCCTTCATTTCGGTCTTTGGTGGAATTACCGTCAGCCCGCATTGATCTTGAGTCATCAGCAACGCCGCCATCCTTGTGCTAGCGATAGCAATGCAAATAACAAGATTGCGATCAATCGCAACACGCCGAAGTTGTTCGCCAAGAGCATGCGCACTTCCCCACAGGTGTTTCCCTCCACTAACATCCAACACAACTAAATCTCGGCCATGAACCTCAACTCGTGGCGAATATTCATAAGCAAAATCAACAAGCGCATTGTCAGATCCGAGACGGACAGTATTGGACTGTGATGGCTGATAAAGACAAGCAAACATCCGAATTTCTTGTATGTTGCGTCGTGGTCGTGTATTCCCACGCTTTAGACTTCAGACCATTCCAACATGTTGATGTCTCGCACTTAAGTGAACCGAGGCAAAAGGATGGCGTGTCGATTCCACACGCACGTCAATATCAATCCCTTGAAATATCCGACTTCGTAACGTGCGACCTGACCACTTCGCTGAGTATCGTGTTTCAAGCACAATCGATCGACCGCTGGCACTCCGACCCATTTTCACGGGTCCCGCAACAATTCCAACTGTTTCCTTAGCCTCTATCGCACGAGACAATCGCAACCAGGTTGTGAACGGTAAGCGCCGGATAGCAGATATCGGCGCCTCTATGAGATCCACCGCAACGACACCAAAACATCCAGCCTGCATAACAAGCATTGCGGCCTTAAGAACTTGGTCAATTCTGTAGGTAACCATTCGTGAACTAATTTGCCGCCCTCGAATCCACAGTAACCGAGGCAAGTGAATCCCAGCAGCCTGGCTAAACACGGGATCGAAAGCATCAAACGCATCGATAAGCGCGACCGTCTCACCTCTGCTGGTGGCCGCTGCTAGCATCGCGATTAATACACTCGTTCTTCCTGACGACCGTGGGCCAACAATTTCGGACAGGTGTCCTCGTGCAACCCCACCTCCAAGCGCCGTATCCAAATCGCTTACACCTGTTGAAACCACATGTTCGCCGGTAAGTGTTTGAGGCGATACAAGCGAATTACCTAATTTTTTTGACTGTAGTAATGCTTCAAGGGTAGAAAGATTAACACTCATTTCGCTTTTTGTTCGCCTACTATATCGAGGCTGACACTCTAGGTCAACCTCAGCTACGGACCGATACATACTGCTAAAATAAATAGAAGCAGACTATGTTCTTGGAACTCGTTGATGTCCTGTTGCGCGGGTTCAAACTGCGATGCCCCTGTTGCGGGCATGGACACCTATTTAAGACAACATTTCGACTTAATGTTCGATGCCAAGCGTGCAACGAACGGTTTGAACGCGAACCTGGCCAGTGGTTCGGTGCTATCTATATCCATCTTTTACTTACACTTACACTTCCAGTAAGCGGATTTACCATAACTTAGATTTTCACCTCACTCTCGATGCCGCAACAGTTCTGGATCTGGACACCTGTTACAGCACTCAGTCCACTTGCATTCCATCGGCTGTCGAAAGGACTCTGGACTAGCATCATCTTTTATGGAGAAGGGCTGTACATTCCTTGGCCGAACCAATAAACAACCAGCAGGACACCGCTACCGCCTCACCAGATACACAGACCACCACAATCCCGACTGGAATGCGAATCGTAAAACGCCTCACGGCTGCGTTCGCATTTCCTAACTTCCGCAATCTATGGCTGGCTGCTTTTACGTCAGCGGTAGGAACTTGGATGCAGCGATTCGCTCAGCAGTGGTTAATCCTTAGCTTGACTGGCTCTGCGTTCTTTCTCGGACTTGACGCCTTTATCGGTGAGCTCCCTCTTCTACTCTTCACACTACTCGGAGGCGTTATCGCCGACCGTTATGACCGGCGAAAGCTTTTGATCGCCTCGCAAACCATCCAAATGTTCTGTGCCCTGACATTAACTGGACTAGTTTTTTTTGGACGTTGTTCACATCTACTACATTTTTGGACTGTCCTTTATGACTGGACTGGCACAAGCCTTCGGTGGCCCGGCATTCCAATCGATGCTCCCCTCTTTAGTGACACGAGCGAACCTACCTAATGCCATTGCACTCAGCTCAGTGCAATTCAATCTTGCCCAAATGGTCGGACCACTCATCGGGGGTGGACTACTCGTAGCTTTCGGAATAGTGGTCTGCTTCGGAATCAACAGCGCGTCATTTCTTGCTGTCATTGTCGTCCTAAGCCTCATGCATCTTCCAGCACCACAAGCTGACTCGAAACAGCAACTCACAACTGAACTCAAGAGTGGCTTATCCTTCGTACGGCGCCAACGTCCACTATTGGCATTGACGGTACTAGCGATGGCAACCACCACTCTCGGAGTACCAGTACGTGCGTTCCTACCGGTATTTGCTAATGACGCTGCACACCTAAGTCAAATGATGGCCGTGCTCGGTGCCGGTGCCGTCGTGGGAGCCCTGACCGTAGCGTGGTTAGGCAAGTTTCAGCAAATGGGCAAAACCCTTCTTGTCGTGCAACTTTTTTTCGGAGGATTAGTTGCACTGTTTGCAACACTTCCAATTACGAGCGCCAGTTATCTAATTTTATTTTTTATTGGCGCAACACTCTTAGTCGTATTTTCCCTGACAAACTCATTGGTGCAACTCGCTGTTCCA
>Ga0310120_10002417_pt1 | contig 13684 bp, 9 predicted proteins | sample CB27_AW_983_MG_FD_203506 | JGI IMG/M metagenome (GOLD analysis project Ga0310120, IMG submission 203506) | Marine microbial communities from Western Arctic Ocean, Canada - CB27_AW_983 | ecosystem: Environmental > Aquatic > Marine > Oceanic | place: Canada: Western Arctic Ocean | collected... | reverse complement strand
AGACCGGGCAAGGCGCGAAGGATCCGTTTCTGCTCGCCAACGCGCATCTTGGTCTGGCATCCGACGAGATTCCAGAGCGTTCCGTGCTGATCTTCCTGACGAAGCTGCACGACGGCGTGGGGACGCCTTCCTGTGCGCGGATCCAGTAGGCCCACCGGTTTGAGCGGACCGAACGCAAGAGTATCCCGGCCACGACGTGCCATTTCCTCGATCGGCAGACAACCCTCGAAGTACATCGCCTTCTCGAAATCGTGCAGAGGGACCGTCTCGGCGCCGAGCAGTTCGGCGACGAAGCTCTCGTACTCGTCGCGGCTGAGCGGCACATTCAAGTAGTCGCCCACGCCTTCGTCATATCGCGATGCTCGGAACACGATCGACTCGTCGATTGAATCCGCGTAGATCGTTGGCGAGATCGCGTCGTAAAAATAGAGATACTCCTCGCCTAACGCCTTGGCGAGATCTTCCGCGAGTTCCGGATCCGTAAGCGGTCCGGTCGCCAGGATCACAAACCGCGCGTCTGGAATTCTGGATACGCGTTCGTACCTGATTTCGATTCGCGGATGGGCTTCGATCGCCGCCGTGATCTCCGCCGAAAAGCGCAGACGGTCCACGGCCAACGCCTTGCCCGCTGGAACCGCGGTCCGATCCGCTGCTTGCATCACGAGCGAGCCCAGCAGCCGCATTTCCTCCTTCAACAGCCCGACCGCATTTCCGAGCGTATTGGCTCGAAGAGAATTGCTGCAAACGAGTTCAGCGAAATCGTTCGAATTGTGGGCTGGCGATCGGCGCTCGGGCTTCATCTCGTACAGCGTGACGTCGACGCCACGTTCGGCGAGCTGCCACGCCGCCTCGCTGCCGGCTAGACCGGCTCCGACAACCACGACGCGATCGCTTCGAGTTTCCACCCTGGTTCTCTCCAAATCCGTCACTGGACCCGCGCAGCCCCACTCTCAACCGGGCTCGCAAAGAGCCGATTCCGATTGGAGAACACTCGAAGTCCGGGGGGAGTCGATCCTCGCGAGGTGCGACCGGGAAAAGATACCCCAGCAGCTCACGAATCGCGGCCTCTGACCCCCACTAGCGCCATTTTGCGTGAATTAGGCCGTCGCGTTCCAGGACGACCCGACCGCTGAGTTCGAGTTCGAGAAGCGCTGCCGCTGATTGCGCGGCACCACGTCCGACCTGGGACAGCAGCTCGTCGCGAGTCATTGGCCCCTCTTCGAGCGCCGCCAGGAACAACCTTTCGAGAGAGGTCACAGCGCTGCTTGAATCCACTGAAAATTCGACCCGCCGACCCTCGCGATCGAGTTGCCCGTCGAAAGCGAGGTCGTCCAGGACATCCCGGGCGCAGCAGATTGGACGCGCGCCCTCGCGCAAGAGCTGGTTCGTCCCCTCTGCGAAGGGTCCATCGACCGATCCGGGAACGACGAAGACTTCCCTGCCCTGAGCGAGGGCATGGCGCACCGTGATCAGCGATCCGCTCCGTCGACGCGCCTCCACGACGATTACGCCGAGGCAGAGGCCACTGATGATCCGATTGCGCAGCGGAAAGAGCGCGCGACGCGGCGGGACTCCGAGAGGCATCTCGGAGATGATGGCACCGGATTGCTCCATCTCTTCCGCCAGCGATCGATGTTCAGGCGGATAGATCTGATCGGGACCGCAGGCAAGGACCCCGATCGTTCGACCCTTCGCTTCGAGCGCACCGCGATGCGCTTCCGCGTCGATCCCGCGCGCCAACCCCGACACGATCGTCAACCCGGCGAACGCGAGTTCCCGACCCAGACACCGAGCCGTGTCGCGAGCGGCTCGAGTCGCCGCGCGCGCTCCCACGATCGCGATCGCGGGCCTTGGCAGAGCCGACACGTTTCCCCGAACGAGAAGGACCGCCGGCGCATCCTCGAGAGCGGCCAGGGGTTCTGGGTAGGCGGGATCGGTGAGGGGAACGACCCGAAGCCCGAGTTCTTCGAGCTTCCGGGTCCGGCTCGCCTGCGACCCGTCGCCCGGCCGCGCGGCCCTCGCTTCGCGAGCCTCTCGCGGTAGCAAAGCCAACTGCGCGCGCAGTTCCTGGAGAATCGTCTGCGGCGCAGCCCCAGCCCGCAGCCGGGGGCCCACCCGCTCGGGCTGCCAGGCAAGTGCTTGTTGGAGTTCGAGCCAGTCACCGGCCTCGGACGGAGCGAGGCCAGCGGCAGGCGCATCCACCGGCGAATCGCCGGGTTCGTGATTCTGCATCGTCGTCAATCATCTTGGCGGGACTCGAACCGGGGAGATGCGATTGAACCTCAGCTTCACGGCGATCGCCCGACGCGACGTCGCGTTCACGTCGGTCCACGCTGGCGCGAGGATTGGCTTGGCGCGTGGCCAAACGAAGCGGGCCCGCGCGTTGGATCGCACGGGCCCGAACATCGAATGGCAAGAAGCCGTCTTCCGGCACGCCTAGCGCTGAGCCAGCCTCGTCACGACGGGACGAACGTCATCGCCGACGACCAGTTCGCGAGTCGACGTCAGCACGAAGGCCACCGAGCTATCGGAGCTGACCGAAACCACGATCAGCCGAGCGACGGAGTGGTCGGGTGTCCGAACATCGACATGACGAGGGCGGTCGTTGATGACCAGTCCGGGCTCATAGACCTCGAGTTCGCTGCCGACTTCGACTCCATGGAACTCGCCGCGATTCAGGTAGACATAATCCCCGTCGGCCATCACCGTTCGCTCGCCGGGCAGGAAGATGACCTTCCCTTCGATCGCGTCCGGCGTGGTCTGCGCCGTCACGTGCCGCTCGACCGGCTTCCGGGGCATCACACGTACGCCGCGGCGCATCTCCGCGTAACTGGTCCGGATTTCCGCGATCGAGGTATCCCCGGTCAGCGTCCGGATCTCCACCCAGCCGAGAACGTCGACGTGGTGCCCTAGAATCCGATTGGTCTCGACGTCGCGAACTTGCTCGACGACCCGGAAGATCGTGAACTGATCCCCGACTTCGACATCACCCTCACCCATCCCGATCACGACCGGATCGCCGGCCGCCAGGTAGGTTCGTTCGACCGGGCTGTCTACGATGCTCGAGGCTCCGGCCAGATCTTCTGAACTGACGAAGCCCATCGCGTCGCGCTGGCTGATGGTGATCTGTCGACCCGAGACGATCGATCCAAGCTCCTGGCCGACCACGGAGACGGGAAAGGCCTCGGCCGAAGCGGCGAAATCGTCGGAGACGATGGTCGCGTCTTCGACCTCGGTGAAGATCTCGTCTCCGCCGTCAATCGCTCCCGCAGTGGCCACGGTCCCCTCCGATGGGGATGCGGATGTCGGATCGAGAAACGACTCGGCCTGCGCATCGCTCACGACGCGCATTTCATTCGCGGTAATCCAGATCTTGTCGCCTGGATTGATCCGATGGGGATTTTCGATGTCGTCATTGTCGATCCATACGGAGGGCCAGACCCAGGGCGTGCCGAGATAGGCGGCGGCCAGGTCCCAGAGCGTGTCACCGGATGCGACCGTATGCAGACGACCGGTTCGCCCGAGGTCATCCACGCCGACCGGGCCGAGAATCGTTCCCTCGGAAATTCCGAACTCGGCCTCACCGGTCAACTGAATGCCCGACGGGCTCGCGACTTCGCTGGCCTCAGGAGCCGCAACGACGGATTCGCTCGACGAGGCATCCGCGAGGGCGGCCGACGCAGGGTCCGGTGCAGGGCTCGTCGACGGGTCGAATTCGGGATCGTCGAACGGGTCCCAGGCGAGTTCGCCGACGGCCTCATCGGACAGCGCTGGCGCAGCGCCTTCGCCCGCGACCGAGTCGCCGTCGTCCGCCGAAGCCGTCTGTAAATCTTCCGACGGTGTCTCGGCGAGAGCCACAGCGGACGCCGATGCGAAGAGCGCTGCGAGAAAGAGAACTTGAATGCGTCGCATGTATTCCTCCATGAACCGAACTGGGGCAATCTCCCGATCCGATGCCGGTAGAGGCCGTTCGCCCGGACTCGGACGCACGATCCCCTCGGCGAATCTATCGGTGTGCGCAGGCGTTCTCTTGAACCTCGGGAGGGGGCCGCAGGGATCCCCACCCGCGGGAATCAAGGCTGTCGCGTGGGCTCCAGAGCCAGGGCGGCCGGGGGCCGCGATCTCTAGAGCTGGGTCGATTCGGCCAGACCGCTGGCCTCAGTTCAGGACGCCGCCTCCTCGAGTCGCGTGATGCGCGCACGTGCTTCCTGCACCCAGCCTGGCTCGTCAAACTCGATTCCCCGCTCCTCGGCCGCCTTTGAGAGTCGATCGAAATAGTCGACTGATTTTCGGCTTTCGGCGACGGCCTTGTCTGCCTCGGAATTCTTCTCATAGGCCTCGGCGAGATGGTTTCGCACGATGCCTTGGGCCTCGATCGCGGTGGTCGGGAAGCGTTCCGCCGCCTCTTCGAGATATCCAATCGCGGCCGACGGAACACCGCGTTTGAGCAAGACCCAGCCCAGCGTGTCGGAAGAATTGGCATCGTCTGGCAACTGTTCTTTCGCCTGCTGAGCGAGTTCGAGCGCTCGATCGAGATCACCTCCCGATTCCGTCAGCAGGTAGGCCAGATTGTTCTTGGCGGCCGCCAGATCGGTATTGAGCGAGATCGATCTTTCGTAGGAATCGACGGCCTGGGCGCGTTGACCATTCCGTTCGTAGGCCAAGGCCAGCCGATATTGAAGGTCTGCGGATTCGGGGACCGCGACGGCTGCGCGCTCCATGACGGCGATCATGCCATCGACATTGCCAGCCCGGCCTTCGAGTGCGGCCAGTGAAAGCTGCGCGGTCACATTGCGTGATTCGAGTTCGATCGCGCGCTCGAGGGCCGCGCGGGCCCCCTCCTCATCGCCGCCGAACATCTTGACCTCGGCGTCGATCTCCGCGATTTCCGACTCATTCGGATTCGCTTCGATGGCCCGGGCGATCCGCGCGATCGAAGCGTCGAGCGTGTCGTTCGCACGATCGATATTCAGCAGTTCGCGCAAGACTTGCGGGTTCCCAGGAGCGAGCTCGGCGGCTCGGCGAAGCCGCTTGGCGCCAAGTTCGATGCGCCCGAAGGCGAGGTCGAGTCGGCCCAATGCAAAGAGCGCTGCGGCGTCCCGATCCTCCTCGGGAATCTTCTCGACCTCGGCATAAGCGTCTTCTCCGCGGCCGACGCGGATCAAGCTCTGCCCAACGATGATGCGGATCTGGATGTCATCGGCGTGTCGCTGCAGATATTCGCGGCCCAATTCGATTGCGAATTCATGCTCGCCGAGCTGGGCATGCAATTTCACCAGGAGTTTTCGCGCATTGGACATCTGCGGATCGATCTCGACAGCGCGCGCGAGTTCAACCCGCGCTCGACTGAACTCTCCCGACGCGGCGAGCACCGAGCCCAAGACGTATCGAGCCTGGGACCAATCCGGTCGAGCCTGCAAGACCGTCTCGAGCGATTCCTTCGCAGCGTCGATCTCACCGTTCGACAGCTCGACCTTGGCCCGAACGAAATGGCCCTCAGGACTCTCCGGCTCGGCTTCGAGGATCTTGTCGACGATCGCCCGCCCGGCTTGAATCTGCTCGCTGTCCGAATCGCGGTAGCCGATATCGACTAACAACTCTGCTTCGCGCAATTGGGCCGAACGGTTGTCCGGCTCGATGGCGACGGCGTCACGGGCCGCTTGGAGTGCGCCGGCGAAGTCGCCCTCACGCTCGATATACGCAGACAGGACCAGATGCGCGGACACGCTGTCCGGCGACTCCTTCGTCGCTCGACGGATTAACTCGTCTTCTTTGTCGATCATTCCCTTTAAGCGATAGAAACTCGCCATCTGGTAGATCAATTCGACCTTCGTCTCGCTGAGGCCGACCGCTTCTTCGAGGACCTCGATGGTCTTGTCGAATTGGTCGCGATCAAAATAGAAGCCGGCAAGAATCAGATAGGAAGCCCGAATGGCGTCTTCGCGCAGAACATTCGAGCGCAAGCCGGTGATAAAACTCTGTCCATCCAGTGCGTTTTCGGGTCTCTCTGTGGGTGCTTGGCCCGCGAGCTCTACGCTTCGCTTGAGGGTGGCCTCGATTTCTTCAGCGGGAGCACGCCTGCGAATCAGCATCCGGGACAGCGAGGAAACGGCGAGATAACTCTCCTCGATTTCGACCAACTCGCGAAGCCTCTTCTCCGATTCATCGAGTCGACCACGGCGTTCGTAGAAACCGCTGATCAGAAAGCGAAACGCGGCCCCGTCCGGCTCGTTCTCGATCGCGGTCTGGAAATCGGACTCGGCCCCGGACAGATCGTCGCGCGACTCGCGTGCCTGGGCGCGCAGGACGAAAGCCGCCGAATTCGTCGGATCGAGCTGAAGCACGGCGTTGGCTTGTTCCGAGGACAGGTCGAAATCCCGGATCGCTGCCGAAATCGTTCCGTATCGCAGGCGGGCTTCGACGTTCTCGGGATCGAGGCGAACGGTCTCGGACATTTCCCAGTAGGCTTCCCGAGGTTTCTGCACCTTCAAATAGGCGAGTGAAAGTGCTTCGTGAGCGGTCGAGTTCTCGGGTGCGATCTGGAGCACATTCTTGAACTCGATGATCGCTTCCTCAGGCTGGTCGTTCTCGACGTAATTCTCAGCTCGCTCGAGGAACTTGGCGACGCGATCCTCATCGCTCGAACATCCGCCCAGGACAACCAGACCGAAACCCAAAGCGATGGGAACTAAAACTACGTTTTGAAAACACCGAGAATTGCGTGAAAACATCAGATGAGTCCTTTGTAGCCGGCCATGGGGTTCGAACCCGAGGGGATCAGATAGGGCCGACAGAGTGCGTCATCCCATGGGCCGACGCCACAGGATTCGCGGCGCTGCGGATGGGATCGGACTCGTGGCGAGACGGCGTAGGCCCTGCCCTCGCGATGCGTGCGCGTGGACCGGCCTGGCTTGCTTTGGGTGATCTCGTCTGATCGGGATCGGGTCAGCGATCGTCGGGAATCACGTACCGCTTGCCCTCTTGGGACAGCCAGCCAGACTCCTTCAGTTGCTTGATCGAGCGCGTCACGGTCTCCCGCGAAGTCCCGACCATGTCTGCGATTTGCTGGTGGGTGAGCACGGGGGTAAGCCGGCATCCTTCATGTATGTCGTCCGGCAGTGCAATGCGCTCGAAGAGATTTCGCGTTCGCTCTTCGACGCCCTGGAATGAGAGCGAGCGCGCCTGTTCATTTGTCTCGCGCAATCGGTTCGCGAGTTCTTCGATCACCGCCAGCGCAAGATCGGGGCTCTGTCGCAAGAGATCGATGAAGTCCCGGCGCGAAAGCGCCAGCAATACAGATTCTTCGAGCGTCTTCACGCTCGCCGATCGGGCCTCATCACCGAGTAGCGCCATATCCCCGAAGAACGCGCCGGTCTCGAGAAAGTTCATGATCTTTTCGCGTCCATCTTCAGAGGCTTTGGTCACCTTCGCGCGCCCCGAACGAATCACGTACATGTAGTCGCCGGGCAAGCCTTCTTCGACGACGGTGGCGTTCTTCGGAAATCGCCGCTCGATCAAGTGAGTGGCCAGCTCTTCGAGGTCGCCCTCAGAAACTCGGTTGAAGAGCGGAATCGAGCGAAGCGAGTCCACGACCTCCTTCCGGACCATCGGAATTGTATTCATCAAAGAACCTCGTCTGGATCGGCGTCTCGCGCCGAACCCGTAGTTGCCCTGCCCGGTCGTCGGCGCACGCGCCTCGGCCCGGCTTCGGGATCGAGGGCGGCTCGACGACTCGCTTGGGATCGTACGTCGGAAAGCCACTTTGACTTAGTGACCAATATCACAGTTTGATGCCGATATTGGGCGACTATTCCAACGTCCTCAAGACGCAATGGGCCAGATCGCCGCCTTCAGTCGAGGTCAATCGTAGCTAGCGCCCTACACTCCAATATTGGAAGCCCGCTTCGCGGGTCCGTACCGGGTCGTAGACGTTTCGCAGATCGACCATCTTCGGTTCGGACATGATTTCCATGGCTCTCTGCAGGTCGATCATCCTGAACTCATTCCACTCCGTGACGATGACCATCACGTCGGCGTCGGTGAGCGCTTCGTAGACGTCCTTGCAGAGATCCATTTCGGGAACCTGACGACCGGCTTCGGCCATGGCAGCGGGATCGTACGCGCGAATCGAAGCCCCCCGATCGAGCAGCCCTCGAACGATCGAGATCGCGGGTGCCTCACGGATATCATCGGTTTCGGGTTTGAAGGAGAGACCCAGGATCGCCACCACCTTGTCCTTCGCATCTCCGTCGAGGGCGTAGACGATCTTGTCCACCATTCTCATTCGCTGTCGTTCATTGACGCGAATCGACGCTTCGACAATCTCGAACTGATGGCCGAGTTCGCGTGCAAAATGGACCGCAGACAGCGTGTCCTTCGGAAAGCACGAACCCCCGAAGCCCGGTCCGGCGTGGAGAAATTTCTTGCCGATGCGCCGATCCAGTCCCATCGCTCGCGCGATCGCCTGCACGTCACCGCCGATATCCTCACAGAGAATCGACACCTCGTTGATGAACGAAATCTTGGTCGCCAGGAACGCGTTGGCAGCGTATTTGGCGAGCTCCGCCGTATGGATGTCCGTCTCGACGAAGGGCGTTTCGTTCAGATAGAGAGGCCGATAGAGATCCTTCATGATCGCGATCGCATGATCGTCCCCTTCATCGGTTCCGATCACGACGCGGTCGGGACGCATGAAGTCGCCGATCGCGGCTCCTTCACGCAGGAACTCGGGGTTCGAAGCAACGCTGAAACGGACCTTGTCGCCTCGCCGGTCGAGCTCTTCTTGCACCCAGCCCCGAACCTTGTCGGAAGTTCCGACCGGAACCGTGCTCTTGGTGACGATGACCTTGTAGCTGTCGATTCTCTGGCCGACTTCTCGGGCGACGGCTTCGACGAAACGGAGATCCGTACTGCCGTCGTCGGACGGCGGCGTCCCGACTGCGATGAAGATGATGAGCGCCCGATCGATGGCTTCCCCGACGTCGGTCGAAAAGGAGAGTCTGCCGCCACGAACGTTCCGCGCGACGATCTCGTCCAGTCCTGGTTCATAGATCGGGATTTCGCCGCGCTCGAGCGCTTCGATCTTTTCCTGAACCTTGTCGACGCAAGTGACCTGTACGCCGAACTCCGAAAAGCAGGCGCCCGTAACCAGACCTACGTAGCCGGTACCGATGACCGTGACATTCATCTGACTCTCAGCCCCCTAGACCGAACGCGCGAGCTTCAGCGCGAATTCGAATCGCCTCGACGACGCCCGCTCGCCTTCTCCTGGGCCTCGAGATCGGCCTCGACCATGATCTCGACCAATTCGCCGAACGCAGTCCGCGAAACCCAGCCCAATTCCTTCTCTGCCCGGCGCGGATCCGCGAGCAGTGTGTCGACTTCCGCCGGCCTCACCAGCTTCGGATCCGTTCGCACGAAGTCGCTCGGTTCGAGACCGACATGGGCGAACGCGGCTTCGAAACAATCCTGTACCGAACTCTGCTTGCCGGTCCCGATCACAAAGTCGGACGGCTCGTCCGCTTGCAACATCAGCCACATCGCCTCGACGTACTCTTTGGCGTAGCCCCAATCGCGCTTGGCGTCGGTATTTCCCAATTTCAATTCGTCTTGCAAGCCGAGTTTGATCCGGGCGACCGACTCCGTGATCTTGCGTGTCACGAATTCCCGGCCCCGCCGGGGCGATTCGTGATTGAAGAGTATTCCGGAAACCGCAAAGAGGTCGTAGGACTCACGATAGTTGACAGTGATCCAATGGCCATAGAGTTTCGCGACGGCGTAGGGACTGCGCGGATAGAAGTCGGTGTCTTCGTTCTGCGGCGTCTGCTGAACGCGTCCGTACATTTCGGAACTCGACGCTTGATAGAAGCGGATCGAGGGATCGACGACGCGAATCGCTTCGAGCATGCGTGTCACCCCAAGCCCCGTGAACTCCCCGGTCAACGAGGGCTGGACCCACGAAGTCGGAACGAAGGATTGGGCCGCGAGGTTGTAGAGCTCGGTCGGCTGGCAACTCCGAATCGTATTGAGCAGCGAGACCTGGTCGAGCAGGTCAGCCTGATGAAGCTCTACGCGGTCCGTGAGATGGGCGATTCGCTCGAAGGTTTCGGTGCTCGATCTTCGAACGATGCCGTGGACCTCATACCCCTTTTCGAGCAGAAGCTCTGCCAGATACGACCCGTCCTGGCCCGTGATGCCACTAATGAGAGCACGCTGCGTCATCCTGCTAGGTCTCCTTCCTTGTTCGTCCCGGTCTCGAGCGAAGCCGCCGGCGCTGCGGAAGCCCCGGGCGACTGCTCCTCGGACTCGTGAGGCGCGCCGCGATGGACTTCGAGAGCAAACGCGTCGAGGTTTCGCAGGAGTCGAATCGTGACGCCGACGACGGCGGCGAGGTAGATGAACGCCAGCCAACCATCGATCTGGGAAAATGAAACGGCGATCATACAGAAGCAGCTCGTCAGGAAGTAGAGCAGCAAGACCGCGTTCTTGTGCGATCCCTCGCGATGCAGGAGTCGATGGTGCATATGCAGCCGATCGGCGGCAAAGACCCCCCGTCCGCTGCGCAATCGTCGCAGAATCGAAAGCGACGTATCCAACAAGGGAATCGCCAATGCCAGCATCGGAACGATGAAGGCGAGGAAGGCGGTCTTTCGATAGCCCTGCAGCGCCAAGAGCGCGAGCCCGAAACCGATCAACAGCGAGCCCGTGTCGCCGAGGAAGATTCGGGCGGGCGGAAAGTTGAAGGGCAGATAGCCGATCAGCGCCCCGAAGAGTGCCAATCCGATCACCACGCCCGTCCATTGCTCGGCCTGCCAACAGATGATCGTGAGCGTTGCCGCGATGATCGCGCCAAGACCCGACGAGAGTCCGTCGAGTCCATCGATCAGATTCATGGCATTCGTCACACCCACGATCCAGAGGATCGAAACCGGCCACAAGATCCACGCGGGGATATCGTAGACCGTTCCCGTGATCGGATTACTGAAGAAGTTGACGCCAAAGCCCGAGTAGACCGCGATGCCGGCGACCAGGATCTGGAGACCGAATTTTGCGACCGCGGGCATCGAAAGCCTGTCGTCCCAGGCGCCAATCGCGACGAGCAGCGTGGCACCGAGAGCAAAGCCACCGATCTCGGGAGAAAACTCGCCCACTTCGGAAAGAAAATGGGCGGCCAACAAACCACCCGAGCAACCAAGCCAGACCGCGATTCCACCCAGCAGGGGCATCGCGGCACGGTCGCTCACCTTTCGTTCGTTGGGTTGATCGAATGCGCCGATCGAACGCGCGAAGCGAATGACCATCGGCGTCGAGAGCGCGGCGATGATTGCGGCGATGCCAACAATGGCGAGGGCGCGAATTTCGTCCAACGCTGCGTTCTCCAGATCCGGGATCACGAGCCAACTCGACCGCTCATGAAGGGCCGTCTAACGATGTCGGTCGATTAATAGTACCCGTATTGTTCGCGCGTCGCCTCGGATCCGTTCAGCACCAATCCGACGACGCGCCGGCGATCGAGAATATCGAGCGCCGCTTGGACTTCTTCCTGCGGCGTCACGCCGGCTCGTACGACCATGACGAGCCCATCGCAGATCTCGGAAACACTCTTGGCATCAGGTAGACCAAGACAGGCCGGCGTGTCGAAAATGATTCGGTCATAGCGGCCTGAAATATCCTCGATCAGCTTGTGCATCTCGGGAGAGGCCAACAACTCCGAAGGGTTCTGTGGGATCTTGCGCACAGGCAAGACATCGAGATTCACGCCATCGAGTTTCTGGATGGCTTCGTCGATCGTCGCCTGGTTGAGCAACACCTCCGCAAGGCCGACCTGTGGCTGCAGGCCGAGTGTCAAATGAACTTTCGGCCGTCGCAGATCGCAGTCGATCAAGAGGACGCTTCGCCCGACACTCATTGCCGTGACGGTCGCAAGATTCACGGAACAGGTCGATTTGCCTTCGCCGGAGTTGGCGCTGGTTACGGCGAGAGTCTTGAGTGATCGTTGGGAAGCGAGCGAATCGATTCGACCACGAAGGCTCCGGTATTGCTCAGCCACGTAGGAGTCCGGCTGCAGTAATGCGATGCGACGCTTGTTGGCGTCTGCCGCATCTTCGATCGTCCTGTTCGGCTGCGCGCGAAGCAAGCGACGGAAGAAGCCGGGGCGCTCGACTCTTGTCGGCGGTGCGCTCGGTCCCTCAAAGGGAACGGCGGCGGGAACTGGAGAATCGATGCCGGAAATCTTCCGACGCCGTTCCTGTTCCGCGCGCTGCAGCGCTTCGTAATGTTTGGGCATCTATTCTCTCCCTAAAACTCTTCTCGGCTCGCCGCGGAGCTATCGGCGAAACCGAAACAAACGACGCCGGGGGCGCCTCCTCGAGGGACTTCCCGATCCCCCGATGCTGCCATTTCCACTCGCCCTACCTTCGAACTCGCCTTTCGATACGAGACCTAGATCATGTGCGATTTCGCTGATCGCCCCCGCACCGATCGATGCTTCCTGACGCGCATAACCGAGTAACAGCGCACCGTCACAGACATTGTTGATCGTCCGAGGCGTTCCTTCCGTGACGCGAAACAACTCTCGGATGGCTTTCTTTTTGAAGAGGCCTCGGCCTGTATAACCGGCCTTGCTCAATCGTGCGCTTACGTACTCGGTCACTTCGCCCTCGTCGAAGGGGCGAAGGTGATGACGCAGCGAAATGCGCTGTCGAAGTTGACGGAGTTCGGGCTGATCGATCAGTTCCTGCAATTCGGGCTGACCAACGAGCATGATCTGAATCAACTTCGAGGTCGGTGTTTCGAGGTTCGACAGAAGACGAATCTCCTCGAGCAATTCTGTCGAGAGATTCTGGGCTTCGTCGACGATCAGCAACACTCGCTCATTCGCCGCGAGCTTTTCGATCAAGTACTGATTGAGAGCGAGAAGATACTCAGCCTTGGTCCCGCACGCGGGACCCACGCCGAGTTCCTCGAAGAGCATCCGGAAGAATCCGAGTGGGTCGAGTTTCGGATTGAATAGGAATGCGAAATTCGTTGAAGTGTCGAGCTGGCCTAGCAATGCGTGCAGGAGGGTCGTCTTTCCGGTTCCCACTTCCCCAGTCAGCATGACGAAGCCCTTGCCGGAATTCACGGCGTAGACGAGCGTCGCCAGGCCCTCGCGATGGGCTTCGCCCATGTACAAGAACGACGGATCTGGCGTCATTTCAAAGGGCGCACGAATCAGCCCATAGTACTCGTTGTACACTTACCGTTCCTTCCGCTACCCGCGCCGCGAGCCGTAGTCGTATCGAGCTTCGGTCGCGATATCGTTGTCCTGTTCAACTTCATTCGAAGTGGGTCGGTTGGAGCCACCCCCGTTCACGAAGTAGTAGGTCGCCACACCCCCGAGCAGCACGAAGACCACCACGCCGACAGCGGCCAACGACTCGCGCAGTATCCGTCGCGAACGCGCGAGCCGATCCGGTTCGAGCATGATCCTTGGGACCGAAATGAGAACGGGAATACCGAGCGCGATCTGAAGCGCCGTCGACGTATGAACCGATGAATCCGTGATCTCGGACGCCATCCCAACGCCGGCGCCGAGTGCCAGGCCAAAAACAGTCCCGAGAATGAGAAGTAGAATTCGATTCGGCGAACTCGGCTCACCCGCCCGCTCGGCGGGCTCCAGGATTCGAAATCGTTCACCGAGCTG
>Ga0310120_10002415_pt1 | contig 13691 bp, 7 predicted proteins | sample CB27_AW_983_MG_FD_203506 | JGI IMG/M metagenome (GOLD analysis project Ga0310120, IMG submission 203506) | Marine microbial communities from Western Arctic Ocean, Canada - CB27_AW_983 | ecosystem: Environmental > Aquatic > Marine > Oceanic | place: Canada: Western Arctic Ocean | collected... | reverse complement strand
CCAATGATCCCGACACCGATGGTGACGGACTTGATGATGGAGCCGAGATCACCGCCGGAGCCGACCCGCTGAATCCGGACAGCGACGGCGACGGCCTGCTCGATGGAGCGGAGACCGGCACCGGCATTTTTGTCGACGCCAACGACACCGGCACCAGCCCCCTCGACATCGACAGTGATGGCGACGGTGCCAACGACTCGTTCGAGGTCAGCGAGAACACCGATCCGAACGATGCCGGCAGCACTCCGTCCATCCCGATCGTGCAGCCCTCCTTCGTTCCCATCAATGAACTGGCCCCCGGTTCCTACGGACCGGACTTCACCCAGAACGGAGTGGACTACCAGGAGAACCACTACGGCGGCGGTGTCATCTTCAACAACAACGCCCTGAACAACTACAACGTGCACACCTCGGGAGTTCCGGCCCCCACCGCTTCCCTCGATGCCATCGAGCCCCTGACCGCCCATGGTAATGGCGGGGGAACCATCTCAATCCACAACCGCCCCTGGCTCGACGCCGGCGGGGAAAACTTCACGGTGCGCTACAACGGCTACCTCGACATGTCGGCCTTCAACCCGGGGACCTACAAGATCCATCTCGGGGCCGATGACACCAACTACTTCATCATGAACACTGCGAACGGTAATGTCACCTCACAGCACAACTGCTGCCCGGCAAACCAGGAGCACCCCTTCACCATCAGCATCCCCGGCATGTTCCCCTTCGACAACGTCTTCGGGGAGCAGGGCGGCGGCGACTGGACCGAAGTCGGCATCAGCGGCCCCGGCATCCCCGGGATCGTGGCCCTTGGTGACACCGCCAACGGCAGCCCCCCGGTCTACCCCATCGGAGGAGAGACGACGGACAGTGACCGCGACGATCTCCCGGACTTGTGGGAGACCTCCTGGGCCGCCATCAACGACCTGACCCAGTTGTCCGACACAGGGGACTTCGACGCCGACGGGCTCACCGACCTGGAGGAACTCACCGCCGGGACCAATCCCACCAATGCCGACACCGACGGCGACGGGATCGCTGACGGGGCCGAAACCAATACCGGCACCTTTGTCAACGCCAGTGACACCGGAACCAATCCGGGCAACCCGGACAGTGATGGAGATGGCCTGGAGGACGGGGCCGAGGTGGGCTCTCACCAGACAGACCCCACTGATGCCGACTCCGATGACGACGGGACCGACGATGGCGACGAGATTCTGGCAGGCACCAATCCCAATGATGCGAATTCCAATCCGCCGCTGCCACTGCCCCTCGGCTACTGGTCTTTTGATGACCAGGGTGCCGGTGGAACGACTGCGGATTTGTCCAACAGCAGCAACGACGGGACTCTCAATGGCGGTCCCGAAGTGGTAGAGGGCCCTTGTGGGCCCGGTGATTTCGCCCTTAAGTTCGACGGGATCGATGACTCGGTGACAACTGGGGTGTCCCTCTTCACGGGGGGAACGGAGTTTACCATGTCGGGCTGGGTCAAGTTTGAGACTGCCCAGATCTTAAACCGGGTCGGCTGGTTCGGGCAGAACGATGCGGTGGAGTTCGGCCTCATCAATCCGGCCCAACTGCAGCACTGGACCAACGTGGGAGGCGCACTCAACGTGCCAGTTGCGAATACCTCTCCGGAGTGGATGCACGTGGCCATCACCGGTGACGCAGCGGGAAGGATCGCCTACCTCAACGGCGTGGCGGATCCCACCCCCGGCAACTCTGCTGCCGGGGCGTCATCGGCATTCCCCTTCAACATTGGAGGCTCCGGGATCTACGATGCCAGCGGCAACTGGTTTACCGGATGTATCGACGAGGTCGCGGTCTGGGACAAAGCTCTCACTGCGGACGAGATCATGCTATTGGCCACCTGTGCAATCACCCCCCTCGGGCGTGCGCGGTCCCAGGTGGGAGTTGAGATCACCGAGTTCCACCCCACGGAGGCCGGGGATATCGAGATCAGCTGGAAAAGCCGTCAGGACCGGCAGTATGACATCCTGAGTAATGCCGATCTGAGTACGCCACGGCTCCAGTGGGCCGAAGTGGCGGGTGCTCAGGATATCCAGAGTGATGCCTCGGGGATCACCACCGCGGTGGTGGCCGCGCCCTTCCCGGAGACCGGATACCTGGTCGTGCGTGAAGAAGGACTACCGCCCCTCTTTGAGGACGACTTGGAGAGCGATACCGGATGGACTGCCATTGTCAACGACGCCAACGGCAACACCAACTGGGAGCGAGGTAGTCCCAATGGTAGCACTGGTCCCCTGACCGGGGCCGATGGTTCCACCAACGCGTGGTGCACCAATCTTGGTGACTACGGGACGGACTCCGATATCTCCCTCCGGTCACCGGCCATCGACCTGACCGGGGTGGTGGGCGCGGAGTTGAGCTTCGAGGCCTACCGGGACGGTGATGGTTTCGGGGACTTCGCTTCCGTTCGTTTCCTGCGTGCGGCTGACGAGGTGCAGTTGGGTGCGGAAATCTCGATCGACATGACCGTCTTCGATGCCGACTACACCAGCATCAGTGTCCCGGTCCCGGTCGAGGCCATTGGCGAGAATGTTCACATTGAGTTCAACTTCGTGAGCGACAGCAGCGCGGATGCCTTCAGCGGACTCTCCATCGACAACGTGAAGCTGGAGGTAGCCACGCCCTAGACCGAATCAATCGATTCTCAAGGTGGTTAGGCCTCTGGGGCTTCACCGCCCAGGAACCAAGGCCGAATGTTAAACCTATCCGCCCCTGCTCCACCAGACCAGCCTCTCGCACCTTCGTCCTGGACAGCTCCCAAAAGGGAATTCCTGGCAATACTTATTTCTTCAGCACCGAGTCGATGGTCTTGTAGGCGGCCTCGCGCATCTCGTCGGGGAAATCGTGCGGATAATCAGGGTGCTTGATGATGAGGTCGGCCTCGTTGCCAAGCAGCTTGTAGATGGGGCGGGCGGCCTTGGCACAGACATCGACGCTTTTCCAGCGGAAATTGGAGTCGCGCAAGGGCGCGTGAACAAAGAACGGGCGCGGGGCCAGGGCGCCGAGTAACTCAGGGAAGTCGAAGGGGATTTCCTTTTGTCGCCCGCGGTAGTCGGAGAGGCGCGGCATGTAACGAATCTGGCACCAGCCACGGCCAAAGAACCAGTTGCGCTCGGCTCCATCATAGTAATCCGGGTAGGCATCAAACCCGCAACTGCTGGCCATCACCGTGATGCGCTGGTCGAGGACGGCAGTGTAAATTGTGTTATGCCCGCCCAAGGAGTGGCCGATGGCGCCGAAGCCGGGCTTGGCATCCACGTAGGATAGTGTCTCCAGCAGATCCAAGGCGCGGGTGTTGTCGTAAATCGCCTTCATCGTGCCGCTCACGTAGCCGAGCTTACCGAGGTTGGGCCAGTAGTTGGCCAGGTGCGTGTAGGCGGGCGAGATGGTCACGTAACCGCGCTCAGTCAATTCCGCCGCATATTGTCGACCCGCCCGTCCGCCAAGGCCAAGCACCACCTTGTGCCCCACCTTGTTATCCGTGGGATGCAGGCACAATACCGCCGGCGCCTTGCCCTTCTTCAGGACAGACTTGGGGATACAGAGATAGGCTGGGGTGCGCGAGCCGGGCTCGGACTGGTAGGTGATGAGCCGCCTTACGTATTTACCCGCATCAGCCTCCTCTTCAATTTCGACATCCAAATCCACACGCCGATCCTTGCCGGGCAACCGGCCCATGACAGCCATCATGCCCTTGATGATTTCTGCGCGGCGCTTTTGCCAGTGGGCAGCCGTCTTGACCGGCTGCACCTTGCCGTTGCCATCGCGGAACTGGAGCAGGTTCAGCCGGTCCAGTCGCGGCGCGGCGTTAAGCGTACAAAGAAGAAAGAGCGTAACGAGGCCGGAAATGTAGCGGGTCATGCGCCCAAGTGTCGTAAGTCGCCCGATGCTGGCAAGCGAAACCTACCACCAGCTTCTCGTCGAAAAGAATCCGGTGCTACCATGGTCGGGGTAGACGGCGCGGTCGATCGCTCCGCAGGAACACATCGGCAGCACGCAACCGACACTCAACAGCATAAAACCGTAAGTTTCACAACACCCAGACTAGCACCACCGCGTGGAGTTCTCGCGCTTAGAGTCACCCGCAGCGACGATAACGACAATCCAGCCATCCCTTCAAACGTCACCGTAATCCCCCACTCCGCACCCTGTTTCCTGCACCCTGATACGGGGGTGTTGGGGGGGGTGCTTCCCCTGCTTCGCGCAGTGTGGTAGGGCTGGGGCATCATGAAATCGATCCCTACCCTTCTCGCCGTCTTTGCACTATCCGCTCTCCCTGCACTGGCTGAACTCGTTACCGGTCCGCTTACCGGCTTACGGACCGGAACCATCACGTCAACAGCCAGATCTACACGATTGAACCGAACGTCAATCTCAGCGGGGCCAACCTCAGCTCGGAGGCTTCGCCAGTGTGATTTCCTAGCGATCGCACCCCTTCCGACCCAGCCGGGTCGCCAATTCCTGTCGCCGCCTTGCTAGAATCAACGATTGCTGCGCCTCGGCTGCAGATGGTGTGATCGAGGCGGGCTAGCGGCGGGAAGATCGCTTGGGCTCATTGCTCACCGCTGCGGGCATCGATCACATCGCGGGGCGGCATACAGCCCGAAAAACAATCCAGGTCGTCGGCCGAAGTCTAAGCACTGCAGCGACGCCGGCGCAAAATGGGAATTAGCGCGAGGGCCAGCAGGGCGGGTACCGTCGGCTCGGGGATCAACAACTGATCCAAGTTCGCCTGGAATGCCGCCTCGCTCAGAGCCCCGCTGTAGAGGTTCACTTCATCGAACAATCCCGCGAAGGACTCGCCGTTATCCCAGCGGCCGCCGATCCCGACGTTTTGAGCACCGGTTGGGTAAACCCCAGTGTTGGTGAAGGGGCCGGCCGCGCTGAGCACGGTTTCGCCCGCGGTGAGATTGGCGACATAATTGGTCCAAGTGACATTCGTCGACCCGTTGCGCGTGTACGAGCCCGCCACGTAATACCAGTCCCCCGCTGTCAGCGCGCCGCTAATGATGTTCGTGTTGGCGACGTTGTAGCCATTGCCTAGCGTGCTGCTGAACGGGTGGGTGGGAGATGGCAGGTTGCCGTCGCCCTGCACCAGAAAATATCCGCGCTCACTACCGACCCGGGTGGCCAGGGCGTATCCGAGGTCGAAGGAGCCGCCGCCGAGACCTGCTTGACCCGGGCTGATGATGGCCTCATACGAAAAAGTATTCCCGAAGGTCACCCCTGGAGCTCTAAGTTGGGCACCTCCCGCAGAGTCGGCCCCTGGGATTTGCCGGAAGGACGAGAAAGCTTGGGAAGTTCCATCCCACCCGGCCAGTCCGTAACCGAGGTCGGCGGTCGTGCCGGATCCAAAAGCCTGCTCAGTGAGACCGATAGTTCCCATCTGATCCGCCCGACGATCCGCATTGCTTGCGCCATCGAAGCTATATTGGTGGATCAGGCTGGCTTCCCCTTGCGCGGAGGCCTGAAACATGGTCGTCGTTGCGCGGGCGCTGGGTGAGAGCAACGCCATGAGCGCCACGCTAGAAATCCCGGTGATCAATTGTGAGTTGTTTTTCATAATTCAATAACCATAAATCCCTTTTAATAAAATTCTGCCGCCCCTCGCCGCAGGTCGACTGGAGTGGAGGGTGCAGGGGAGAAGAAACGGCGAGATCCGCTCATTTATATAGCAGCACTCCCTGTTCATTTGCGCTGATTCTGGCTCTAATCACGGCGATCGAGCAAGCCTGAAATCGATCTTTGGAGGGGAAACGGCGCCGACCATCTCGATGATATGCATCCCCACCTTCCCCGGCTCCTCAGGCTCCAGGAAACCCGGCCTGAGAAAGCAATTTACTAGCAATAGCAATCGACTCCACGGAACAGCTGAGCGAGGTCTGAGTCGGCAGAAATAGCGAGGTGGGCCTGCGGACCTCGATCACATTGGTGGCAGTTCGAGAAGGCTTGTAATCATTGGTGTCCGATAATCTGCGGTGCCGTGATGTTTTCTTGCCCGAATATTCCACCGGTGGGACAGGAACGCCGGCGTCGTCAGGGTGTCACCTCATCGTGCGTAAGCCTCCTTCTCCAAATGCGGAAATTGGCTTGCCGCCTATCGGACTCTTTGCCCATGCTAACAGTTGGTGTCGCGTTGCGACGCGAACCGGGGAAATAACACTCGAGAAAACCTGCTCATGAAAACGACATTTGGAACAACGACGATCTCGGCGACTGCGATTTGGCTCCTTCACACCCTGGCACCGGCCGTCATTGTGGGATTCGAGGCGGAATCGGGAAGCACGCCGACCGGGGTTGGCTACCGGGTGCAAAGTGACCCCACCGCCTTGGGGGGCCAGTACATCGATACCGACCATCGGGATGCGCGGGCTCCCTTTGGCGATTTCGCCGTCTTCCGCCAGTACTCGGTCACCCTCCCAGCGGGCACCTACGATCTCTGGGGACTGATCTACGCCCCGATGACGTTCAGCTATGACCCCAACTTCAGTGACGATGCGGATTCCAACAACGCGTTGGCTGCCTACGAGAGCGACAGCTTCTTCGTCCCCTTGACGTTTGGCGGCGATCCGGCCGTCGATCAAGACCGGGGGAACGGCTACGGGAGCACCGGCCGGTTCGATGGCTCGGGCTCTCCGGCCAGGGCCAACCTCCGTGACAATTGGGCGTGGATCAACCTGACCGACGGAACGGACCTCAACGGATTGGGCCCGAGTTCCGGCACGCTCGACAACGTGGCCTCCTACACCACCGCTGGGGGCACGGAGAGCTTCACCTTGATGAGTCGCGAAGGAGGACTGCGCCACGACGGCTTCGCCTTCGTGACCGATGGGGAAACTCCCACCGAGGCCGCCCTCAACGCGGCAGTGCCCGAGCCGTCCTCGGCCCTGCTCGTCGTGATCGCTCTGGGCGGGCTGGCGACCATGTTCCGGCGACGAGAGTGAAAAGCGGGATCTAACGTGCTGTCCGGCACGCTTTTTGCCAGGCGAAGTCAGGTAGGGAACCGGGTTGATGAAAGCGGAACTAGCGAGAACGATAGCGGCGGCCCTGGTATGGCTCCTGCCCTCGTCGGCGCCGGCTGTCATCATCGGCTATGAGGGGGAATCGGGACGAACGCCCACGGGCCGGGATGGATATCGGCTGCAAGACGACAACGACGCCCTCGGTGGCCAGTACATCGATTCCGATCACCGGGACGCGAAGAGTCCTTTTGGCGAATTTGCGGTCTTTCAGGAGTACTCGCTCACCCTGCCGGCGGGCACCTACGATCTCTGGGCGCGGATCTATTGCCCGACCTTTTTCACCTATGACTCCAACTTCAGTGACGATCCGGATTCCAACAACGCGTTGGCTGCCTACGAGAACGACAGCTTTTTCGTCCCCTCAACACTGGGCGGCGATCCTGCCGTCGATCTCGTCGTGCTGAACCGGTTCGCAAGTAGCGGTAGGTTCGACGGCGCGGGCAACCCGGCAAGAGCCAATGTCCACGACGCCTGGGCGTGGATCAACGTGACCGACGGCGTGGACTTGAACGGGTTGGGCCCGACTTCGGGTACTGTCGATATGGCACCAACGTACACCGCCACGGGCGGCGCAGTGAATTTCATTCTCATGAGCCGGGAGGCAGGGATCCGGCACGACTCCTTTGCGTTTGTGAGCGATGGTCAGATGCCGACCGAGGAGGAACTGGATCTGGCGGTCCTCGAGTCGGCAACGAGGGGACCGATGCTTCTCAATGTGGAACGCTTCGGTCCGGGAGGCGAGTCCATCCGCATCACCTGGGAGACCACTCCCGGCCGCAAATACGCCATCGATACCGGAACCGACTTGCAGAACTGGGACGTTGAGGTCGCGACCGAAATCGTGGCCACGGCGGATACCACGGTCTACGAGGAACTGATTTCGAACCTTCCGCTCAACGGCCCGGAGTTCTACTTCCGCGTGCGGCACCTTGTTCCGCCGCCCGTCCTGATGGACGACTTCGAGAGCGGTCAGGGTGCATGGACCGTCGGGGTTGAGGACGCCACCGGCAACACCAACTGGGAGTTCGGAGCACCAAGCGGCGCCGTTCTGGGCGCCCCGGCGGCCGCCAACAGTGGAACCAATTGCTTTGGCACTAACCTGGCTGCGACTTACGATGAGGACGCGGAGATCTGGCTGCGATCCCCGGAGCTTGATCTCACCGGGGCGGCGGGGGCCACCCTCAGCTTTTTTCACTACCGCGACATCGAAGAAGGGTTCGACTCCGGGGCGGTGCGGGTCCTCGATGCCTCTGACAACTCGGAGCTTGGAGTGGTGGGAGACGTCATTGACGGCTCCTCCGACGGGTGGGAGCAGTTCGCGAGGAGCCTTCCGCCAGCTGCCCTCGGGAAGGCGGTGGTCCTCGAATTCCGATTCCTCTCGGACGAGATCAATAACCTGGCGGGATGGTATATCGACGACGTGAAAGTAACCTTGCGGTGAGGGTTCGAGATTAGCTCAAGGAAAGCCTCGTTTCTGCGGATTGGGGTGGCGAGACTCACACCCCTCCTTGCCGGCTCCTGGAGCTGCTCAGAAAATGCGCGGTTTCCCAAGAATTCGAGGGGCTGAGGGTCTTCTTTGGGCGAGAAACTCAGAGCCGCCTGCACCCTGATGCGGGGGTGCTGCGCCCCCTGCCCTCCAAAAATTTTCCTGCGCGCTGATATCTGTATGCAGCAGCGCGTGCAAAAAGTGCCGACCCCACCGGTGGGGTGTGCCGGGGCTGCGGGTGTGGTGAAGACTCGACATCGTGGGACCTTGGGGCAAAGCATTGCGGCGCCATGCGATCCCTGCGTATCGTTCTCTTGCTCTGGGCCGCCGTTGCCAGCCTTGCAGCTCATGAGAAACACGCGGCCGCCGGGGACTACTCGCCTCCCAGGGAAGCGGTGGTGATCGGCGAGGATGACTTTCGCTATCGCTTGGTGCCGGGGTGGGCGACGCAGAACGCCGCGAAATACAAACTAGGGAACTGCAATGCCATCGCCCAGGATTCGCGCGGGCGCATCCTGCTGTTGCACACCAGCAAGGAGCATTGCCTGATCGCCCTGAATCCGGAGGGCGTGGTGCTCGATGCCTGGGGTGACTTCACCGTCGCGGCGCATGGACTCTCGGTGGTGAAGGAAAAGGAACGCGAAGTGCTCTTCATCTCCGACCATAGCGCAGGTGGGAAGGTCTACAAGACCACGCTCGATGGCGAGATCCTCATGACGATCTCCTGTCCCATGGAGTCCGATCTCTACAAGAATCCGGCGGAATTCAAGCCGGCCAAGACGCTGCACCTGCCCGATGGCGAATTCTTCGTGATCGATGGCTACGGGAAAGACTACATCCATCGCTATAGCGCGGAGGGCAAATGGCAGTCGGCCTTTGGAGGAAACCTCGGGGAGGGCGAAGCGCAGCTCAAACACTGGGGGCCCCATGGCGGTGCGATCGACTTCACCGAAGCCGGGAATCCCGTGATAATTCTCGCCCTCAGCGACCAGCAGAAGATGAAACGATTCAGGCTGGACGGAACCTGGCTGGATACCAAGTCGTTTCCCGGCAGCAATCCGCGGGACGTGGTTTTCCACCGGGATCATCTCTTCGTGCACCACCTCGGCGACAACTGGCCGAAGGACCGCAACGCACCGGGCTACATCTCGGTGCTCGATCGCGACCTGAAAGTGGTCGCCAACCTCGGCGGGAGTGCTCCCAGGTATGACGCGGAGGGCAAGCTGGTCAAGATGGCGCACAGCACGCACCTCTTTCATCACCCGCATGGCATGGGGATCGATCGCGAGGGCAACCTCTACATTGCGCAAGCTTCCTCGAACGGAACGTGGCCGCTCAAATTTGTGCCCGTGAGGAGGTGATACGTGGGGCGGTCAAGCTGATCAGCGAGAAACCCTGATCCCCCACCCTGCACCCTGTTTCCTGCACTCTGATAGGGCGGTGTGGGGGGGGTGCTTCGCTTGCAGCACTGGTGTCTTTTTGGAATAGGCGGACGGGTGGATTGGTCTTACACTGACCAGATGAGGCCTTTGATCCTGCTCATGCAGTCCGCCCCTCTCCCAAGTTTGAGGGAGCATCCAGTCCAGATCGTTTACGGCTCCCTTCGCGGGTAGTTGCCCGTATCAATCCCTGAATGTGATTAAAGGCAGGATGAACGAGACAGAACCCGACAAGGTGAAGGTTGGATCGAAGGGCAAGAAAGGTTGCTACTCTTCTTTTCTTTCGTTCCTGTTGGTCCTGCTTATCCCGGTGTTGCTCCTCGGCGGTTACTGGGCCCAGCGGGCCGGTTTCGAGAAGATCCGTCAGATGCGTCAACTTGAACGCATTCCGCATGTGGAGGCTGTTGCCCTGATCGAGGGGGAGGTGACCATGACAGGGCACGCCCTCGACGGCGGGGAGATGGTGGATGGCAAATACACCGAGGTGCGCAGTTACTACCTCTACTGGAAAAAGGAGGAATATGTTAAGGATGATGACGGAGGAGGCTCCTGGCAAACACGTGCTTCGGGAACACGGCATGTGCCCTCCTTCCTGATGGAGGATCGGACAGGGAAATTACTTGTTTCCATTGAATCACTGTGGCGGAGCGGTGAGAGGCCGCACCTCAATTTGGACCATCGCCACAGGAGAGGTGACTACCGCTTCTCTGAGTATCGTCTTGACCCGGGTGACAGGCTGTTTGCCTTTGCAAAGGCGGAGTCATTGAGTGATCCCAGGAAAATCAATGATGAGGTTGATTACCGACTGAACTTTGACGCGAAGGGATCGTTTACCCCGGTGCTCTCCCAGGGAGCAACCGCCACTTCGGTGCGCAGCGGTCAGGGAACAAGCGGAGTTCTGTTGAGTGTGGGAAGTCTGGTAGCCTTTGCCTTCGGCATCATGCTGTTGTGCTTCAAGCTGCGCATCCACCGCCTGCTGGTTTTTCTTTCCCTGCTCAGTGGCCTCAACCTGTGTGTATTGCTCATGATGGGCCTGAAGATGATGTCTGCTGACCTGAAAGACGGTAAGGATCGCCTTTCCCGTCACACTCGAAGCGCCACCGCTGCCGTCGAGAAGGAGCTTGAATTGGAGGCCGGTTCCTTTCGATGGCAGGGCTCCCTGCAGGGGCTAAAGTCCCAGGAGAACGCACATACCCGGCGGCGCGTCCTGGGAATCCGACAGGATTACGCGGCTGCAATTGAACGCAGCAACGCGATCCTCGGCAGGTTCCCGGAGCGCCACCTCGCACCCTTCTGGGATGTCCGGCCGACTACCTCAATCCTTGGACCTGATGATCCCCCGGCGCCCGATTTCGAGATTGCTCCGAGCCCGATCCCAAAGTGGCTGACCTGGGTGGGGGGGATCCTGGCGCTGGTTGGCGGTGTCCTGGGTAGTGTGCTCGGATTCAGGAGGGTGAAGACCAAGCGTTACATTGAAAACGTTCCGACCTCCTTGTCGACCGGGCTTGCCTACGGGCCCGCGGAGATCAAGGGGAAGGCCGTCCTCTATGAGGGGGAGGATCACTTCATTGAGGGGCCCCTGACCCAGGCCAAATGCTGCCATGTCCACTACAAGGTGACCGAGACCAGGGGATCAGGGAAGAATCGCAAGACAGTCACCATTGAGAAATGGACCGAGCAGGTGCCCTTTGAATGTCACGACGCTGAGGGTGCTGTCCGGGTGGTCCCGGAGGGCGCGGAGGTGCAGGCGGACCTGGCAATGCACAGGAGTGTCGGCCGGAGGGACTATTATGAGTACCACATTGCCGAGGATGAGGAACTCTACATTCTGGGCTCAGCGGTCATTGAGCCGACGGCGGGGGAGACGCTGCAGATGGCTGACGGGGATAATGACAGGTTTCCGTTTCTGATCTCGGACAAGAGTGAGAATGAAACCATGCTCAAGGTCAGTCGCGGCGGGTTGATCAGGATGAGCTTTGGCTTTATCGGTATCGTCATGATGGTAATGCTGATGTTTGCGGGCACCGGTTCCTATTCTCCCAGTGACTTCCTGGCGGCAGCCCTCACCGCCCCGGCTTTCCTTGTGCTCAGCACCTTCATATTGATGTTCAATAGCCTGGTATTCCTGCGCAACCGGGTCAAACGGGCCCATGCCAATATTGAAGTTTCCCTGAAGAAGCGAATCGACCTGATTCCGACCCTGGAGTCCGTCGCCAAGGCCTACCTGGAGCACGAGCGGGAGGTGCATGAGAACATTGCCGCGTTGCGCTCGATCCTCAGTGGCAAGAAGAAATACAGCCCGGAGGAAATTGACTCGGCGATCCGCGCCCAGAGCCCGGTGACAACCCGGATGCTGGCACTCGTTGAGGATTATCCGGACCTCAAGGGGAACGAGGTCATGAGCAATCTCATGGACAAACTGGTCCTGGTGGAGAATGAAGTGGCCCTGATGCGCGACGGCTACAATGACAGTGTCGAGCTTTACCGCACAGGCTCGCAACAATTCCCCGAGATCATCCTTGCCAAAACCTTCGGCTTCAGGAATGCGGATTTCCTGCGTGCTCAACTCGAGGTGCGCAAGGCGCCAGAAGTGGCGTTGGAGACCTGAGCGAAAGATCCCCAACTCACCCCAGCCTCCCGGCCCGGTTCGGCGCCTTGTCGAAAAAGCGAATTCCTTTCAGTATAACACATTTTCATTTGCCCTTTGTCGACGAGCAAGATTTCCCCATGCCCCATGCCCCATGCCCCGTGCCGAGAGAGGAACGGGGAATCGCATGTCAAAGAGTTATGACTGCCCCTTTGCTACCCGCTCGGGAGCTAAAGCAATAGGATGCGGCGCTGATCTCAGTTGCTTGTCGCGGCTGCCTGAACGATGTTAATGACCTGAACAGGCGGCGCCTCTGGCCGTCGAATCGCCACCGAACGGCCCCCAAGAAACGATATTTCTATTTCCTCACCATTCCCGCTCTGGGACCCGAGGAGCACACTCAGGTTCTCCAACACCTGGAAGAATGAGTTGACTCACCGACATCCGATTCCAGAGAGTCGAGGAAATGTTCGAACACTCGAGGCGCAGGTTTCTCCGACAATCCATGCTCACCGCCACTGCTGCCATGGCTGGGCCCGGTGCACATCCGCTCAAAGCCGCGCAGAGCAAGAGCTCCAACGAAAAGATCGGAGTGGCCATCATCGGAACCGGTGGGCGGGGAGCGGCCCATACCAAGGCCTTTGCCTCGCGCACGGATTGCGAAATCCGGTATCTCTGCGATGCAGATCTCTCCCGCGCGCAGGGTCTCGCGGGCAGTGTCGTCCGGCATCAAAAGGCTGTGCCGAAAACGGTGCAGGACATGCGCAGGATCTTCGAAGACGATTCAGTGGATGTCGTCTCGATCGCCAGCTGCAATCACTGGCACGCACTCGCTGCAATCTGGGCCATGCAATCCGGCAAGGACGTCTACGTCGAAAAGCCGGTGAGCCACAATGTCAGCGAGGGTCGACGTATGGTCCAGGTGGCGCGGAAGTACCAACGGATCTGCCAGACCGGCACGCAATATCGCTCGCATGGATCAAACCGAGCCATGGCCGAGTTTATCGCGGCAGGCAAGTTGGGTGAAGTGAAGCTTGCTTTCTGCATGGTGGGCAAGCGACGAGGATCCATCGGAACACGAGGGAAGTTCGATCCGCCCAAAAGCGTCGACTACGATCTCTTCTGTGGAC
>Ga0310120_10002411_pt1 | contig 13701 bp, 6 predicted proteins | sample CB27_AW_983_MG_FD_203506 | JGI IMG/M metagenome (GOLD analysis project Ga0310120, IMG submission 203506) | Marine microbial communities from Western Arctic Ocean, Canada - CB27_AW_983 | ecosystem: Environmental > Aquatic > Marine > Oceanic | place: Canada: Western Arctic Ocean | collected... | reverse complement strand
CGCGAGCCAGCGAGCCACCAGCAGAGGATCGACTTCCAGGAGCGCTGGGTCGCCCGGTTCGGGATCGAGCTGATTCGAGGGTTCCACCCGATTCCTCTCTTCCTGGTGATGGCGATGGATCGATGCGGGCCATATACCAATTCGAGACCCGACCCTTGGTCTACACCGACCACCCCCCATCGGAAAGGGGCCTCTCATGTAAAGCGTGCAAGAATTGTCCGGATACATGAGAATCGTGGCAAGCCAGCTACAGGTCGAATGGAGTGCCGTGGCATCAGAGAATTGGATGACAGGAATCGGAGATCTGCCACCGACAGATGTCGCCCATCGCATCGCTCAGCGTGCGCTGGACAAAGGGATCCTTGCAGAGACTGAACACTCCGAGTTGATCTCGTGCTTCTCGTCACTTCCAACGCTGGACGGTTGTGGACTCGATCACCTCGACGCTCAGCGATTCATCCGGACCAACCTGCAACTGATTGAACTGTGTCTCAAGGAGCCAACGGCTCCCCGCAAGGGTTTTGTCAATCCGCTGCTCAAGCGAGAGCTGGAAAGGCAGCGTCAGATTTCCGGTGGCCAGCGCTGGGAACTGGGAAGAGTCTCCGAGACGGCACGTAGAGGATCAGATCGTCGATTCACCTTTGGACAGGTCAAGGAGAACCCCGACGATCCCGATGATCCATCCTTCTTCTGCGGAGTCTGGCTGGCCGATTGTGACGGAGTCGAGAAGCGAATCGTGTTTGCCATCACCGCAGACGCCATTCCTGGAAGCGTGGACTGGTCTCCGAAAGAGATTCAAAGCGATGATGATCGAAACATGGAGGCATTGGTTCGTGCCAGGGGTGCACACCCCTGGTCGTTACAGGTCGATGGCGATTCGCCGCTGGGCCAGTGGATGGCGACTCTCGCAGGAACCTCCAACATCGGCCAGCACTCGGGTCACATTCCGCTGGGCGTATTGAGTGAGGCAGTGCGTCGTGACCTGGAACCGAGGGGATTGACCCACCTTCTGCTGGGACCCAGCCGCCGGGATCCCCCCACACGACCGTGGCACACCGGATCCTTCTTGCTCAGGGTTGGTGGAGGTTTTGACTTCAGCTGGTCCGGATACGCCATCGATCATCGACGAGACATCCTGGTCGCAGCTCGCTGCACGGTAGGAGTTCGGGGGAAAATCCTCGGATTGATGGAATCCTGACCCCTGACGCCATTTCAGGATCGTTGGGTCTCTCTTGCCTGGACACGCATTCGCTCTAGGATGCTATCTAGCCCGGAGTTCTTCCGCCCGCACGAGAACTTCACCTGTCTCGGAACCAGAGTCTCCGAGTCATACCTCTGGACCCCATCGGAGGCCTCATGTCACCACGTTTCCTGTCAATTCAGATCCCGGTTCTCGCTGCGATTCTGATCCTGGCTGCCATACCCTTCACCCAGGCGATCGATGAAACCCCACTCGATGTGCCCGGGATGTCACTTCCCGAGCCACTGCGGCTGGCACTGCTGCAGAACTCCACCGATTCGGGTCTGAAGTTGCTCGATGAGTTGGAGCAGGAGCAGCCAACTAGACGAGACGATTGGCTATTCTATCGATCGGTCTTGCTCCAGAGAGCACAAAATTACGAGCAGTCGATCCAGGCCCTGAAAGTGCTCGAGGATCAGTATCCAGAGAGTCCCTGGTTCCACAAGTCACGGCTTCGACGCAGTCAGTTGCTGACGAAACTGGCACGATACGGTGAGGCACAGAAGATTCTCGAGGAAGAAACACAGCGACTTCGATCAGGAGAAAGGATCGAGGAACTGGCACGAATACTGCTGGATGTCGCCGATCGAATCTCCGCGGAACCCGATGAAAAGTTACCTGATCCTCCGAAACCGCAATACGGGCGCGCACGCGATCTCTACATCCAGGCCGCTGAGTTGGTACCTCCGAGGCTGTTGCTGGAAGAATCCCTGTGGGGCCTGGTGCGCTGTTCTGCCAGCATGAAAAATGACCGCAACCAGATCATCCGGGATGCGGATCGGTATACGACCCACTTCGACCCTCGAGTTACCTCGCAGGATGCTGGCGAGCATCTGTTCGACGTGTTGCTGGCACGCACCCGTGCTACCAGAGGGGTTCTCGCACGGCGCGGGTATCAAGACCTCGTCGACACCATCGATGCGAGCCTGGCAGGTGAAGAGCCGTGGGGCGATCAGTTCCAGGGCGACCAGGTCGCAAAGTTCCAGAGGACCCGTGGCGATGCTCTGAAGGAGATCGTCGAAACATATAACTCTGTTGATCTGAAGATCGCTGCTCTGCGCAGATTCATCGAGGAAGCTCCCGATCATCCGAAGCGCATCAACGCCGGGTTCGCCGTCGGTGGGTTATTGAAAGATAACGGCCAATCGGAAGCTGCGCTCGACCACTGGAATGACTTCATCAACCAGGAGATCCCCGGCGATGCCACGCTTCTTGAAGAACTGAAGCGGCAAGCGCAATACCAGGTCGGTGGCCTGCTGTTTCAGATGGAACGCTATGTCGACTCCCGAGCCGCTTTCGTCAAGTACGGCCAGCGCGCCCCCGATGGGCCCGACTGGTCCCGGGCTCAGGAATCGATCATCAACATCGATGCCCGAATCGGTGAGCGTTTCCTCGACAACTTCAGCTGGGAAGAAGGCAGAGAGGCCATCGAGCAGTTCGCAGCTCGCTACCCACTGGATTCTCACACGCGCCCGTTGTTGTTGCGAAGTGCCCTTTCACACGCTCACGAGGCGATGGAACTGAGGGAAAAAAGGAATATCGAGGACCTCAGCGTCGAGGAAAGGGACCGGGCGACCACCCTTTACGAGGCGAGCATCTCCGACCTCGGTCGGCTCATCGGAAAGTACCCGCAATCCCAGGAGGGAATCCGAGCCAGGCTCGAGATCGGAATCATTCTCGAGGAGTCGCTGCTTCGTCTCGAAGAAGCGGTCGCGGCGTACAGGGAATGTTTTGGTCTGCCCATCGAGGGCGCTGCTCGGGCACGGCTTCGCGAGTTGACCGAGAAGAGCCTGCAGATCGGCACAGACGGGCTGATCCGGTCCGATTCGCCGGCATCCTTCTCGCTCGACACTCGCAACATCGAAAAGGTCGAGGTGCGCATCTATCCCCTCGACATCGAGGCTTACTTTCGCAAGTACCACTCCAGGGACGAGGTCGAAAGACTGGACCTGGATCTGATCGATCCCTGGAAAACCATCGAAGTGGTAGTCGACAAATTCGCGAAGTATCGCCCCTGTCATCAGCGCGTGGATCTCCCGGTGGAGGGATCGGGTACCTGGGCGGTGCTGGTGGCCTCCGAGAAGTTTCAGGCCACCACACTGGTCGTCAGGACAGACCTGGACATCATCGTCAAGGCGGGACGCCGCGAGGTTCTTGTCTTTGCCCAGGACATGCTGCAAGGAAAGCCCGCAGCAGGTGTCGATGTCCTCATCGCCATCAAGGATCGATTCGGTAATGACGATCATCAGGAACTTCAGGAGGTGAAGACCGGTTCCGATGGAACCATTCACATCAGATACGAAGATCTGAAGGACTCTGACGATGTGAAGGTACTGGCGATGCGCGATGGTGACTCGGCTGTCACAGGGTTGCGTCTCAACGGAACCATCCTGACCACAGGACGCTCACCACGAGTCAACTTCCTCACCGATCGCGCGACATACCGTCCCGGGGACACCGTCCATTGGCGTGCGGTGGTACGGGAAGTGGATTCCGATACTGGCCTGTGGCTCAACCCACGGGGGAAAGAGGGACAGGCAACTCTCGTCACTCCCGGAGGAATCGAGGTCCTGAGCAGCAGGGGCGTCTTCAGCGATGCTGGGACCCTCTCTGATTCATTCGTATTGCCGTTCGAAGCCCCGCACGGCACCTGGACCATCCAGGTCACCGGTTCCAAAGATGCGACAGGCCAGCATCATTTCATTGTCGAGGATATTGCACCTCTGAAGATCGATCTTCGCATCGAATCGGAGCAGTTGGTGCATGTCCGCGGTGAAACGATCCAGGCGACCATCACTGCACAAACCTGGTACGGAGAGCCGCTGGCGGGAACACCGGTAGTCGTACATTTCAACGATGGACATACCGAGAACTTCACACTCGACGAAAAGGGTCAGGCAAAGATCCAGCAGGACACCCGCGACGAACTCGGATCTGAAGTGACGCTGACCGTGACGGTTCCTGAATACGGTCTGAGCAGGTCTACGAGTGTCATGATTGCCGAATCGATGTGGCAACTCGCACTCCAGATCCCTCGAGAAAGTGGAGATTACATCATCGGAGAATCGGTTCCGATATCGATCACCGCAACAGATGCATCCGGGCAACCTGTCGAAAGGGATGTGAAGGTCCGGCTGGTTCAGAACTTGCGATCCGGTGGCCGCTGGGTCGAAAACACCGTCGAAACCCGTGAACTTCGCACCGATACCGATGGACATGGCGAAGCGAGGATTCCTCTCGACGACTCAGGAAACTACTCCATCATCGCAGAAGGAATCGACAGGATCGGCAATCGCATCACCAGCAGACTGGCTGTGAAAGTATCGGGCGAGGACGAGGAACGCGGACTGATCTGGCTCGTCGAACGTACAACGATCGATGTCGGAGAAAAGGTCGCACTGGACCTTCAAAACACGCGCTCCAGCAGTCCCGCGCTCTTGACCATCATCGGCGACGGAATCCTGGAGTACCGCATCATCGACCTCGAAGCAGATCGCAACAGTATCGAGATCGATGTTCTCTCTTCGATGTATCCGGAAGCCACGGTGCAACTCTCGATGATGGAGACTTCCAGGTTGTATGAGGCCCAGATCGTGTTTCGGGTCAGAAAGCAGTTGATCCTGGAGGTCATCGCACCGACAGAAGCCGTGGTGCCGGGATCCGAGGTCACGCTCGATGTGATCACCAGGAACTTGCAAGGCGAACCGATACCAGCAGAGATCGCACTGGCGGTGATCGATGTCGCAGTGGATGACCTGTATCCCGATTACTTCCAGGATCTCAAGGGCGATATCAGTCGCCGCAATCGATCGTCACATATCGTCACCTCTGCAACCTCCTGTGGCTTCAAATACCAGGGCGAGACGATTGAAATCTCCAGGGCGCTGCTCGAAGAGGACGATTACGCCCGGGAAGAGATGGAACTGATGGAGCGAAGGGTGTCACTCGGCAGCCTTCTGGTCTCTGGACGCGCTCAAGCACCTGCGAGCGATGCCAGCAACGCGTTCAATTATCAGGAGGGCCTCCCGGAAGCGGAAACCATCGCACTGGGCGGCGGATCAGGGGGCGTCTACGGGCAACGATTTGGACGAAGTAGGTTGACGTCCATGGGTGGAAAGGCTGCCCACTCCAAGGACAAGGCTGGAGAGACTCTCGGGGAAGAGATGCTCTCGCTCACCAACAACAACTTCACCGCCCATTGGGAGGGCGCATTGATGACGGGACCCGATGGGACCGCGCGCATCACTTTTATTGTCCCCCCCCACAGTACAACCTGGCGGATCAGGGCCCAGGCCATCGGCGATGATGACCTGTTTGGCAACAGTGCCGGATCATTCATCGCTCGAAATGAAATCTCGATCGATCCGATTCTCCCTTCGAGTGCGATGGAAGGGGATCGAATCGAGCCCCGCGTCCGCATCGTCAATACTTCAGGGACCAGAGGCAGGGCCACCATCGCCATCCGCATCGGAGGTGGGGATGGAGCATTCGAGGTCAGTTCCGATCTGGTGCTCAATGAGGGGATGCAGGAGTTGACGCTGGGTGAAATCGGACCACTGCCAGCAGATCCTGAATTGCCGGTCGAGATCACCCTGAAGATCGATGGAGAAGCGGGAATGCGCACCATCCGTCAGGTTCGCACCATCACCGTTCGTCCGTGGGGACTGATGGCCAGCGGAAGAGCTGGGGGGAGCCTCGATATCAGCGCCACCAGGACAATTCGCCTGCCAGGGTCGTCCCAGTGGCTAGATAGAACACTGAGTCTCTGGATCGGATCCAGCCTTTCTCAGGTGCTGGTAGATCTCGCGGCGGATTCAACACCGGGACATCGTATTCAGTTCGGCAATGATCTTGCATCTCGTGCCGCAAGGTTACGAGGATCCATCTCGGTACTGACGATGGGAAGGCGCTCGGGTAAGGAGATCGCTCCACAGAAACTCGATCAGATCCGCAGCAAGGTCCGTGGGCTCATCGGGCATCTCTCGATGACACAGAACCCGGATGGTGGCTGGGGATGGAGAGGGGGGGAATCGACTCCTCGGACCAGTGCTGAGGTGTTGATCGCCCTCGGCAAGGCTAAAACCGCCGGCTTCACTGTTCCTCAGTCGGTCCTCGGTAAAGCGATTCCAGCAGTGGAAAGGATGTTCAGATCAGCGGCTGCATCTCGAGATGATCTGAAGGCCCATCTGCTGGATGCACTGTCAGTTTGCGGAGTCGGCGACTTCGCTGCGGCAAACCGACTACACCGCTCACGTGATCGTCTCTCCAGTAGCACTCTCACACACCTGATCTCTTCTCTGGTCGTCATGAAGCGACTCCCGATGGCATCGGAAGCCGCTTCGATGTTGCTCTCTCGCAGGAATCCTGACGGCTCCTGGTCTCCATCTCCAGAAAGGAAAGACGCCAGCAATCATGACTACTGGTACCGTGATCCACTGGTCATGACTGCGATGGCTGTCGAGTCCTGCTCCTTGGCCGGCAGACCCCTTTCGGATCTGGAGATCAGCATCCAGTGGCTGGAAGATCGTCGCCCGTGGGATCATGGTCTCGGTTCCGGCCTGGCGCTGGCTGCGCTGGCCACCGTCGATGTGGAATCGGCCTCCGCTGCCACCGACTGCGAGATCGAGTTCTTCATCGATGGTGAACCTACAAAGCTGATGTCGGTGAATCCAAATCGCCCGTCGGCAACTGCTTTCTTCGAACTCGGTGACGGCAAGGGAGATCTCGAAATACGTCTCGTGGCGCGCGGAGCGGGGAAGCCTCACTGGGCCGCCCTTCTCTCTGCTCGCACCACCGACTACCCGAAGGTGGTGGAAAGCTCATTCGCGCCTCGACCCACTCGCTACCTGCGCTCGGCTCCTCGCCAGGATGGTCAAGAGGTGGGAATAGGCTTCTCGGTCACACGCGACAGGAAGAACCAGTGGCTCAACCACGTCAAGAAGTTACGCCTCGGCGATAGTACCGAGGTGTCGTTCTCGATTCACGACCGACCTGGTGGCAATTCGAACGGTCAGAGGCGTAGAGATCCTGAACACCTACAGCTCGATCTCATCATTCCTGCAGGAATGAGCCTCGTCGATGGAAGCCTGAAGGGCCGATTCGATACACACCGGCTCGACGGAAATTCACTGCAGATCTGGACCAGAAGCAACGGTGATTTCAACATCTCCTACTCGCTCGTTGGAACTGTGCCGGGCCAGTACAGGGTGCCGCCTCCGGTGATCCGAAGCGTGTCGGTGCCTTCACGAATCAGCATCGGTGAGGCCACCACGCTCACGGTCCTCTCTCGAGGTCGACCGACCGATGACGAATACCGCCAGACACCCGATGAGATCTACAACCGGGGCAGAATGCACTGGGAAGCGAAGCGGTGGCGTGAGGCAAGGGAACTGCTGACCGGACTGTGGGAACAATATGACGATCAGCTGCGTCCAGGGATTCGAAAGGAAGTCGCAAGGATTCTGCTGCTCTCTGCCATCGAGGCGGGGGACAATTCCGCAATGGTCTCATTCTTCGAGGTTCTCAAGGAACAGAATCCAGATCTCAACATCGAGTTCGACAAGGTCATTCGCATCGGTGAAGCCTACCGGATCCTGGGTGAACACCCCCGCTCGATCCAGATCTTCCTGGCGGTGATTCAGGAGACTTTTGGGCGAGATATCCGTGTACCCGGAGTCCTGGAAGATAGAGATCTGAAGGCATCCTTGCAGTTACTGCTGAGGCTCGTGATGGAGTACCCGGATCTTCCTCCGGTGCTTGCCGCCGACCAGACTCTTGCCGACCTGGCCCTCAGCCGGGCCGATGATGCGAGGCGTGCCAGTTGGGGCCTGAGTCCGGCAGAACTGTCCTTCTTCGGCATCGAGTTGCTGCGCAGATTCCTCTACACCCACGGCGATGATCCGACCGCTCCCGATGCAGGTCTCAATCTCGTCAGTGCTTTCCTCGATCTGGAGGACTGGCGCCGCGCCGCGGATGAGTCCGGTACACTCGCAGAGGTCTTCAAGGACTCACGACACCTGGATTCGTTCCGTTACACCAGAGCAGTGGCTCTCTGGTCACTGGATCAGGAGCAAGAGGCGCTGCAACTACTGCAGCAGATCGTCGATGCTCGCTACGAAACCCCGTCAGGAAATACCCGCACCAGCGAAAATCGCGATCTCGCACTCTACATCATCGGCCAGATCCACCACGCTGCCAATCAGACAGAGGCCGCATCGAAATACTACGAGCAGGTTGTGGATTACTTTGAAGATGCCCGCGCCTCACTTGCACGATTCCGATCCAGAGAACTGGAACTCGATGAGATCTCGGATTTCCGACCCGGGGATCCGGTCAACATTGAACTGCGCTACCGAAATATCGATGAGGCAGAAGTCCTCGCATACAAGGTCAACCTGATGACGCTTGCCCTGCGGGAACAGGATCTCTCTCGTGTCACCGAGGTCAACCTGAGCGGCATTGCACCGACCATCTCCACTACGGTTGAACTGGGAAAGATCGGTCCAGGCGGAGGTGCGATGCAGGCTACCCAGGAGGTCTCCCTTCCCATCGAAGATGTCGGGGCTTACCTGATCATCGTCAGGGGAGGAGATGTCCACACCTCTGGGCTGGTGCTGATCAACCAGATGGAACTGGTGGTCGAGACTCTCTCTGGAACCCTTCGGATCCAGTCCATCGACCCGGTCACCGATGAATTGATCCCTGATGTCCAGGTTCGTGTGCTGGCGCTGGGGGATGTCCATTCCGGAACCACCGACCGAAGGGGCCTGTTCATCTCGGATGGTGCCAACTTCATGCCGACCGTGATCGCCCGACGAAACAGCAGTGATTACGCATTTTTCCGTGCACCCGGTGGCAGCGTTATCAGGGAAGCCCAGCAGCAATTGGATGGGGCACCTGCTCAACAGATGGATATCCAGGACTACCTGCAGAATGTCATTCAATCCAACGACTTCAACCGCACTGCTCGCGATGGCGTGTGGCGATCCGAATTGAAGAAGACGCGCAAGGGGATTCAGATCAAGCAAGCTTCCGACTGAGTAGTCAGCGAAGCACATATTCCAGCGCGTCCAGCACCTGCTCCGGCCGGTCAACCGTCATCTGGGCGCGCTGGGATAATTCCTTCAGAGCATGATGAAGCGACGGATCTCGCACGATGATGAGCGGCTTTCCCAGTGCGATGGCGATACCCGCATCCATGGCGGCATTCCATTGGCGAAATTTCTCTCCGAACTGCGCCACCACTGCGTCACTTCTAGACATCAGAACCCTGGTTCTGAGGTTGTTGACCTGTGAGGCCACTTCATCTTTCCAGCGAGCCGACTCCTGTTCACCCAGGATCTGCTCACCAATTCCATCGGATAAATCGTGCTCATCCTGCGGGCCAACAAACTCCACAGCGATTTCTCGCCGCTTTGCCTCGGCCCTCAACCGATCTCGCCAATCGTCATGAATCTGGCCAGCCAGGTAAACTGTCAATCTCATCTATCTCCTCCACCCGGATTGAGAATCTATCGTTGCTGATATCAGCGTCTATGAAAGGCGATCCACTCCATCAGCATCAGAACGACCGCTGCAGCGAGAAACCACTTCCAGAGCTCTCTTCTGGCATTGCCCCAGATTCCTGCGGCTTCTCGCTCCTGACCACCAGTAATTCCAGCGATCGCTGGCTTGGGTTCGATGGAACTCTCCGCTGGAGAAAGCAAGTTGACCGGAACCAACTTCTCGATCCAGCGCTCTGCTTCTCCCTCGCCAATTTGCCACTTCATGGCGTGAATACCCAGTTCATCGCCAGCGGGAGACCGCAGGAACCCACCGGGCAATATCGAAACCTCGCGTTCACCCACGCCACCGGGTTCGGTGAGTGTCGCTCGCCTCGCCCCTGCTCCTGCCGCCACCTCGATCAGATCGCCGCTTCGGATGCCACTTTCGATGCCCGCGCTGATCCTCGCCAGATCTCGCAGCGAGGCCTCGATGAAGAATGGGAAAGAAGGTGTCAGCGGCCAGGGGGATGACAGTACATCGAAGGCGATGGCGATCCCTCTGACATCATGTCCGGAAAAACGCGCGATCAGTGCCCCCTCGCGACACTGAGCCATGGCACTGATCCCCGGCCCCGGAGGCAGCGGATAACTCTCCAGTACAGTGCCGTCGATGGCCCCCAGCTGGCTGTACCGCAACACCGGATCGTCTCTTTTCCATGCCACCAGCAGCGGCTGCTCGACCATTTCGATCTCATCAGGCCAGAACTGCAGCGGTCTTGCTCCGATCACCAGGTGCCCTGGACCAGGGGGGAGAACCTCCGGGACCACACGATCCCAGACGATCACATCAAATTCATCGACCACCGTCTCAGGATCCACTTCGTCGAGTTTCAGCGATTCCACCGTCACCGATGGGATCACCGCCAGAGCATCATCGAGCAAGATGTTCTTCTCGCCAACTCGAGCGACGCGAATCTCTCTTGGCCGGGAAGCGATCAACCAGGCATCGTCATCGAGTGATAGCGCATCGCCACCATCGGGCTTCCAGTGCGCTGATATACGATGGGTTCCGCTTCCTTCGAGAGAGAAGGAACGAGTCCACCGCTCTCCACCTTCCAGTGTTCGTGGCTGGGGATCCTCAATCGGTTCCCCATCGAGGTGCAATTCCAGTTCTCCCGAGATCACCTCGTCTCCGGTATTCCTGATCTCCACCACGACCCGTAAGTCACCCTCCTCGGAAAACTCTCGACGCGCTGCCAGCGCAACGATGCCGCTGTTTCCAGAAGCCTCGCCTACCGATCTGGTCAGCACTGGAACCGGAATAGGACCTCCGCTCCACTTCGGAAAAGCGCCGTCAGTGACGACGAAGATCCGTGCATCGATCTGCTGCTGGAGCACCTCATCCTCGGAGCCTGCAGCCTCATCGCTTGTAGGCATGGGAACCACAGCATCTTGCTTGGCGATGGAGAGGGCCAGTTCCAGAGCATCATTGAAGTTGGAGGTCCCTGATCCTGCGGAGAGTCCAGCAACCATCTCGCGAAGAAGTGACAGATCCGATGTCACCGGTGTCAACGACTGCGCCCTGGATCCGAACTGGATCAACATTCCTCTCTCACCCGAGATCTCCTCGATGACATCTTCCAATGTCGATCGAGCCAGCTCAAAGCGAGTTGTCCCGTCACTCTCGACGCTGTTCATACTCGCCGATGTATCGATGAGGATCAGGTTGAGACGAGAGGTGAACTTCTGCGATCCGGACTCGGGGGAGGCCAGCGCCAGCACCGCCAGCAGCACCGCGATCAGTTGTAACAGGAGCACCAGGTTCTTCAGCAATCTCTGGAAGGGCGACCTGACCCGTTCGTCCTGCAATGCTCGCCGCCAGAGAACCGTACTGGAAACCACTTTTTCTGTGCGTCTGATCTTCAGGAACCAGAGTACCAGCACTGCCGGGATCAGCAGCAGCAGCCACAACATCGTCGGGGCTCCCCAGCTCATGCGAGCATCCCCCTCTGCCTCATCATCTCGAGAACGACCCGGTCGAAGGGAACATCCGTACACACCTCGACTGGCTGGATCTGATAACGGGCGCACAGTTGTCGAATCTCACTGCGATATTTCGCGAGGATCGACCGGTATGCCTCATGGACCGAGGAGTTGAAACTGACATCCACAAAGGAGCCATCTTCGACATCACGTAACCGTAAGTCTCCCAGTTCCTCCGGATTCTGCTCGGTTCTCGACAGCAGATGGATCAGCCAGCTCTCGCCCCGGGTTCCAGAAATCTGGCGCAACGCTGCCTCGATACCAGCCGGATCCATCAGGTCCGAGATGAGAATCTGGATGGCGCGTGGTGGTGCAGTTGCCGCATGAGCCTTCAGGGACGCAAGCAAGGCAGTGCCCTGCCCCACCTTCAAATCCTCCAGCACTCCAACCAGTCGCAAGATGCTGCGAGTGCCCCTCAGGGAGCCGATCACGGGTCTCAACTCCTGGTCGAAGATACGCAGGTGGACGCGGTCGCCAGAAGCCAGGGCGATGGCACCGAGAGCGGCCGTGACCTGGCGAGCGTGTCGCCACTTGTCTGGTTCCCCGCATGCCATCGAACCGGAAGCATCGAGCAACAATACGACGCTGCGTTCCTCCTCTTCCTCGAACAGTTTGATGAATAGTTTTTCCAGTCGACCGTAGATGTTCCAGTCGAGGTGACGGAGGTCATCACCGGCAACATAGTCTCGATGATCAGCGAACTCGGTAGACATCCCTCGGCGACGCGAACGCTTTTCGCCGCGCAGTTTTCCCCGGACTATCTTTCTGGAAATGAGCGCCAATCTGCCGCAGCGCGTCAGAAAATCCTCATCGAGGAGAGGTTCTTCGACGCCGTTCGACAGGGTCATCCGATGGCCGCGCCATCTCCGACCACTTCTGGTACTTCGTCCAGTACCGCAGCAACGATCTGGTCGGTGGTGATCCCCTCAGCCTCTCCCTCGAACCCGAGCAGTATCCTGTGACGAAGCGCGGACGGTGCTGTCTCGCGGATGTCATCGAAGGAAACATGCACTCTCCCCGCCAGCACTGCTCTGACCTTGCCGCCGAGCAGCAGCGATTGCACACCACGAGGGCTGGCACCATAGCGAACCCAGCGGGTCACCTGCTCGGGAGCCCCCTCCCCCTCTGGATGCGTTGCCAGAAGTAGTCTCACCGCGTAGTCCTGGACATGGGAAGCGGCTTCGACATCCCTGATGCGTCGGCGGTGAGCGAGGATCGCTGCCCCATCGAGGACCGGCTTGACCTCTCCCGAATATGTACCCGTGGTGCGAATCAACACCTCGGTCAGTTCATCGCGCTCGGGAAAGGGAACATGGACCTTGAACAGGAAGCGGTCCAGTTGCGCCTCGGGTAATGGATAGGTTCCGTCCATCTCGAGCGGATTCTGCGTTGCCAGAACCATGAAGGGTTGCTCGAGCAGATGGGTCTGTCCACCTGCGGTCACCTGACCTTCCTGCATCGCTTCCAGCAACGCGGACTGGGTCTTGGGAGTGGCGCGGTTGATCTCGTCGGCGAGTACCACCTGGGCGAACACGGGTCCCGCTTCGAACTGAAATCCCTTTCTGCCGTTCTCATCCTCCGTCACGATCCGGGTGCCTGTGATATCTGCGGGCATCAGGTCAGGCGTGAACTGGATGCGGGAATAGTGTAGATCAAGGCTGTCGGAGAGGGTCCGAACCAGCAGCGTCTTGCCGAGACCGGGCACCCCTTCCAGCAGCACATGGCCCCCTGCAAAGAGCGCGATCAGAACCGTTTCCACCACCTCGTCCTGACCGACGAGGATCTTTCCCACCTCATTGCGGACGAGCTGGAAATCGTCTTTCAGACGGGCAAGATCATGCTCGAGATCGGTCATTCCCCCCCCCCTTCGAGGTGAACTTATCGTCCCCCAAGTCACCACTTCGAGCAAGTCCAGCGATGAACATCTCATGACCG
>Ga0310120_10002409_pt1 | contig 13717 bp, 10 predicted proteins | sample CB27_AW_983_MG_FD_203506 | JGI IMG/M metagenome (GOLD analysis project Ga0310120, IMG submission 203506) | Marine microbial communities from Western Arctic Ocean, Canada - CB27_AW_983 | ecosystem: Environmental > Aquatic > Marine > Oceanic | place: Canada: Western Arctic Ocean | collected... | reverse complement strand
CGTTTGCCCACATCCGTTGGGAGCATCCGCAAACCTACGTCATTCATTACATTCCCATCGATCGAGGTCCCGAATCGGCGTATGTCGAACAACTGCAAACCGAAGGCTTCCATCGCCGTTATGATTCACACCCTAGCGGTTATGGGCCGTATGAGCAGAGCCGCATGGCCCGCGAGACGGGAGCAATTTTTTTCCTGCTTCCGAGTGTGGAACTCGATGTTGTGGCTCTCGACAAACGCCGTTATCGACTCGATCTCATGCGGGAATACAGGCCGGACCTTCGTCGTCGGGATGTCGCAATGGCTGAGATTGGCAAGAGTCAACTTCGCACGGGGCTCACACAAATCATCTACGATATGAACCCGTATAACGAGAAAGCGGCGGAAATCATCGTGATGCGAGACAGGTTTTCCAAGAACCTTCAGGAGTTCATTAAACAAGTGAACACCGAGCAGGCCAAGATAACGATCTACTTGGACTATTTAGATCGCATGGGAACTGCTTTGGAGGAAATCTGGGGATTGCGCAAGCAGGAAACCATACCCCGCTGGCAGGCCAATGCCGATTTAATGCGTGCCCAGTTGCTGGCCTATAAGATTCGTCTTTACGAGTACGGGGCGTATCTCGAATACTTTATGAACAATCCTCAATATGTCTCCCCGACCAAGGATCCCAACCTTCACCTGATCGATTGGCGCATTGTGCGTCGACAGGAGATGATCACTGGAGAAGTGACGGCGAAGTATCTTGAGCAGGCCAAGGAGCTTTTTCAGACGGTGATCGACAAACATCCCGATACTCCCTGGGCCGCCCGCGCAGAAAAGGAAATGGGAAGCGGATTTGGTATTCACCTCTATCCATATTATCGACGCATTCCGACCGGGACTGGCACATCGCCGTTGATTCCGGTTCCCAAGCTCTAGCCTTCTACAAGAGTTGCGAAGCTGCTCTTTGCGACTTGACGTGCCAGGCGGCGCCGACCCCAACAGGTGGGTCCCCCAGTTTTCAGTCTGCGAACCACTCCTGAGGAATCTTGAGTGACCAGACCTCGCTATTAAGAGGTGTGGCGTGGCCGCCAGCAACCCAAATTTGATCGTCCATTACGAACGCCGAATGTTCGTGACGGGCTTTCCATATCACGTCAGATCTCAACTCAGCCCAGTGCTTGCCGTCCCGACTAACCCATACGTCTCCCCAATTCTTTGCAGGATGGTTAGACCAGCCGCCAAGTACCCACATTCGGTTGCGATAGACGACTGAAGAAAACCAAAGTCGCGGGTGCCACGGTGCCAGGTCCGTTTCGAAAATCCAGTGAATCCCATCGTCTGAACTCCAGACATCGTTCAAAGCCTGGTAGTTCGGCGCGTAGTTCCCACCGCCAAACAGATAAATGCGATTATTCAGAACAGCCGCCTGGTGATATGCGCGTGGTGCCCATTCGGCCTCGGCGGTCATGCATTCCCACCGCAGCCCGTCAGCGGAAACCCAAACGTCGTTCTTAAGACTTTGGTTATCTCCAAAGTAGTAGTTTTCAGTTCCCCCCAGGATCCACATCTTGCCATGAAATACGACCGCTGCCGCGGCAATTCTCGGAGTCCAACTCGCAGGAGAAGATACTTGCTGCCAGTTTTCACCCTCAGTTGACCACCAGACTTGATTGCTAGCCGAATGACCTTTCAGCCGGCCGTTATACCAACCTCCCATGAACCACATCTTTCCTCGGAATGCCAGTGACATCGAAAGGTCGCTGTGCTTCCAGGGCGATCTTTTCGCAACCCGTTTTCAGTGTGCACCGTCTGGAGAGGTCCAGACGTCGCGCGGAGGTGCTTCGTACGACTGAAACCATCCGCCGAGAATCCACAATTGCTGGTTGTGAACGATCTCGCCTTGTGAATCGCGCTGCTGCCAGGGGGCTTGCTCTGTGACTTGAACCCAATCGGGACCGTTGAGGTGCGACACATGCTGACCAAAAGCCATCGTAGCCGTCGCACACATAAAAATTGCGTTCGTGATGAGAGTTTTCATGATATGCGGCCACGGGGCGTCAACAGAGGGAACAAGATGTGTGGATTTGCACGCCGTTGTTCCAGGGCTGGCTGGTGGGCATCGGTCTACATGATTTTCCATCGAAATGGCTGGGCTTCAGAAAAACGGTCTGACGTGAACCAAGTTGGGGGAGGACGGTCTTATACAACGTCTTCCCATGGTACAAAACCGCGCCGCCCGCGGTTCACACAGCCTAACACATTGAAATACCGGAGTAAAAACAGAGACTCGAAAGCGCGGAAACACCATTCCAGGGCGGTGCTGGCTACGATATAATCTGGAGCTTGGGCACATCTCGCAGATCTTCCGCTGAAAAGACAGTGGCAGCGATCTGGCCGCTCAATCCCGCCTGATGATTCGCCCACCGTATGAGGAGCAGATGTCCCTGGACGACGAACCGCAGCTTTACACACGCTCTTTTGCACTCGCTTTTGCATCTCAATGCTGTTTCAACATCGCCAACGTGCTGCTGGCCCATTATGCGCGGTGGGTCGAATTCTTGGGCGGAAATATTCGAGACGTTGGTTGGATCATGGGAAGCGGGGCGATTGTGGCGTTGCTCCTGCGCCCCTTGAGCGGAAGTTTTATTGATCGGCTGGGAGCACGCAAAATCTGGTTCACAGGGATAGTGATCTATACCTGTGGTTTGTTACCCAATATTTGGTTGCATGATGTAGGTCCCATGATTTACATCCTCCGAGTTCTTTTTTTGGTGGGCTGTGGCCTGGTTTACACGAGCAGCCTGACCTACATCACGCAAACAACGCCTGCGCATCGACGTACGGAAAGCATCGCCGTGTTTGGGGCGTCCGGATTGCTGGGAATATCTTTCGCACCGTTGCTGGGAGACTTGATCCTTGGTGCCGGTGAACGATCAAGGGACAACTTTCTGTTGCTCTTCTGTGTGGCATCGGTTGGAATTGGTTTGAGTTGTCTGTTTCTCTGGTTCCTGCCGGCGGCTCGCAGAAATGGTTCTCCTGTGAAGGTGGGTTACCTTGCTTTTGTACGAGCTGCACGGCGGTACTGGCCGGGACCGGTCAGCGTCGTGAGCTTCATGTTTTATATGACGTTAAGCGTACCCTTCATATTCTTGGCCAGTTACATCGACCAATCTCAGTTGCGGGGTACTGAGATATCGTCTTTCGGGTTGTTCTTTTGCGCGTATGGCGGATGGGGCCTTGTCGTGCGATTGGGATTGCGGCAACTACCCGATCGCATTGGAAGGCGCAAAGTACTGCTTGCCGGACTCGCATTGACAGCCGCGGGAATGTTTTGTTTCCTGGCTGTGGATGTGCAGAGATTGTGGCCGTTGCTGTTGCTAGGTATGTTGTGCGGAAGCGGGCATGCGATTTGTGTTCCCACAATCAGTGCCCTCATGCTGGAGCCTTTTCCATACGATGTGCGTGGTATGGGCTCGACCTTGACAATCATGATTTCCGACATGGCCATGGTTGTTGGCGCGCCGATGCTGGGAATGGTTGCTGCAACCTTTGGATACGAGTACCTGTTTATCATGTCAGGCTTGGTAGCATTGGCTGCCACGGTTTATTTTTGTTGGATGACAGCACCAATTTGGCACGAACGGAAAAAAAAAAGCAACAGACAAGTTGTGGCAACACTGGAACGTTCGCAGCCGGACAAAAAGGCGCCGCCGATGTACCGAGACAGCGCTGGTGGAAAGCTACTAGCCACGGGAACCGTTGAGTTTCCAGCTTGAAAGTGTTGCCAAAATACCTGAAACTGCCTGTAATCGGTATCAAGTGTGCAGTAACGCAGTGATTTCAAACTGGTGAACAGACGATGGGCCCCCCTGACCGTGACATCGCGTTCCAGATGAGCGGATCGAACCTGCGCTATGGTCCGGGCGTGACACGCGAAGTTGGCATGGACCTCCAGGAAATGTCAGCTCAACGGGTGCTTGTGGTCACGGACCCGCGGGTTGCCCAACTTCTGCCCGTCCAGACCGTGTGCGAGTCACTCCAGCAACATGGGATCGGCTACGACCTGTTTGATCGCGTTCGTGTGGAGCCTTCCCAGCAGTCTTTCCAAGACGCAATTCAAACGGCCCAAGATGGCAGCTACGACGCGTTTGTAGCGGTGGGAGGGGGGTCTTCGATCGATACGGCCAAGGCCGCCAATTTGTACGCGTGCTGGCCAGCCGATTTCATGGATTACGTGAATGCCCCGATCGGTGCCGGACTGCCGGTGCCGGGACCACTCAAACCGCTCATCGCAATTCCCACGACGGCCGGTACGGGAAGCGAAACGACAGGCATTGCGATCTTTGACGTGACCGAGCGGAATTGCAAAACGGGAATTCGCCATCGCCGGCTGCGCCCGACGTTGGCGATCATCGATCCGGAAAACACGCGGACGATGCCCCCGCTGGTTGCCGCATCGTCCGGGCTCGATGTGCTCGCTCATGCGATCGAATCCTACACGGCCAAACCTTATACCCAGCGCCCCTACCCTGCCACTCCCAATCTGCGTCCTGCCTATCAAGGATCGAATCCGATCAGTGATGTTTGGTCACTGGAAGCTTTGCGCTTGATGGCGGGAAACATTGTGCGCGCCTTTGAAGACCCGTCGGATGACCACGCCCGCAGTCATATGATCCTGGCAGCGGCCTACGCGGGGATGGGGTTCGGCACCGCTGGAGTTCATCTTTGCCATGCCATGAGCTATCCGATCAGTAGCCTGGTACGGAATTATCAGCCACCTGGATATCCGGATGAACATGCCATTGTTCCTCACGGAATTTCGGTGGTACTCTCGGCACCCGCCATATTCCGTTTTACTGCTTGCGCCTGTCCGGAGCGACACCGGAGGGCAGCTGAAATACTTGGAGCCAAGACAGACCGGGTGCCTGATGCCGACATCGGTAAAGTGTTGAGTGATCAACTCTTGGCGTTGATGCAAACCGTCGATGTTCCCAACGGATTAAATGCTGTCGGATTCTCGACCGACGATTTACCGGCACTAGTCGAAGGGACCTTGCCGCAACAGATTCGGCATCTCGCATCGCGTTCCACTGAAAGCGACGATTTGTGTCAGCTCTTCGAACAGTCGATGACGCTTTGGTAAACTCAACAGTGCTCGCCGCGGGGGTTGGTCCCCAAGCCAATCTCGCGTCATGGTGCAAGAGAATACCAAACGCTGTCGGTTCAAACGAACCATAAGGGACGCATGGGTAGCAGACTGACTTTCATCAGCAGGCATGATTCTGGCTCAACTGGGGCCTTCCGAGTGGCGCCAACAAGGGCCACATGTTAGACTTTTTCTAGACTGCCCAACTGGTGCAAGTTTCAACTACTGCCATCGGCGAGGTGACGGTGTCGTCAACTCGACCGGTGATCTGGCCCAGCCCTGTTCCACAACATATCGGTTTACAGGAAGCTAAGCAGCGTACATTCTGATACAGTAGACCAGTTCCAAACTTGTCACGGAGTCCGGATTTTTCACGGAGTCCGAACTTATCATGGAGTTAGTCAAGATGATGGAGAATAGCGGTGTTCGGTTCCCAGCCAACCATCAGTTGCGGGCTGGAATGGTTGGCGTGGGGATGATTTTCGATGAGACCTACCGCCCTTTCCTGGAAGCCGTACATCGGCAGCCGTTCTTTCATTCCGCATACGGGAGTTGTCAGGTTGCGCTGGCGGGAATTGCCAGTCGTACGGGAAAGCGGGCAGAAGCTTACCAGCAAGTTGCCCGCGAGAAGGTGACTCCCTTTGCTGTCCTCAAGGAACCAAACGCGATCGACCAGTTGCTGGATGTCGGTGTCGACTTCGTTTGCATTGCCACACCCGACAATCGTCATTTTTCCGCGGCTCGGGCAGCACTGGCTGCTGGTAAGCACGTCCTGGTCGAAAAACCGTCGGTCCTTTCGCTCCAAGAATTAGACCAGCTGGTTGAGTTAGCCCAGCGCGAGAAAGTGCTTGCAAAAATTGTTTATCACAAGCTGCTCGATCCCGACCACAAGAAGTTGCAAACGTTCGTTGCCGACGGTGAGCTTTGCCATGTAAACAACGGGTACTGCAACCTGCTGGAACCCAAAGCCATCTCTGGCGGGCAGTTTTCCGAATGGATCGAGGGTCGAAATCCCGGTACCTATGTTGCTGTCCACTACATCAAGCTGATTGATTTCACATTCGGTGGAAGGCTCAAAACGGTTAGTTGTACCGGCCAGCGTGGCATTGTAGGGGCTCACGATGGGCCAACCTGGGATTCAACCCAGCTACGTTTGATTTACGAGTACGAAAGCGGCCGCGAGGCTGCTTTTGACATCCACACGAGTTGGGTCACTCCCGACAATTTCCCCGGTTGGGTCGAACAAGAAGTGCAATTTCGCTTTGATAACGGTGTGTGGAATGGCCACAGTCGGCGCCGCGGTGTCGAATGTACGATCGAAGGCAAGACCCCGCTCGATATCAAAATCACGATCAATAACCATTACAGCGGCTCCTTCCTTGAGCCGTGGGGGGAACGGTCGCATCGTGGATATGGTGTGGAAGCCATTGGACGCTTTGCCCATGAAGTCGCCATGGTGGAATATGGGGGGAACGAAGACGAGCGCGAGGCCAGGCTCGACGAGATACGTCAGCTAGATTACAACGAACTGGCTGCAGATCGGCAGGTGGTCGCCGCAATCCAGGCCATGGAGGCCATCCTGGCCCGCCGAGTTGAAGGCGTAGAAGATTGCATTGTGCGAGTCAACGACGAGCAGGGGGGCCTGGTTCTACACACACCCGGGTCGGCAAAAGCAGAAGTCCTCTACGGCCCAACCGTTTAAACTCTTAAATTAATTTGCACCTATGTCAACAACCTCCGAAACCAAGCAGACGGTCGAACACCCGCAAGAAACTTCCTCCAACGCAATTCGGGCAGAGATAGCTTCGAGCGAGCCACAGTCGTTGCGGACCTACACGCCGAGCCTTGCGGTACTGGCTAAAAGTGCCGGCTCCTATCACTACACACCCGAAGGCCGAAAATTAGCAGACTTTGCCTCAGGAGTACTGGTTACCAACCTGGGTCATAATCCAACCCGTTGGTGGAGGCGCGTTCTGGCATATCTTGGCCTCGATCAGTTGGACTCTGCTGAGCCGTTCTGCAAAGCCGTGACCCTGTCGGCGTACAACGCCTTAACGGAACTCGAAGCCCAGGCAACTGGGCGTTTGCTGGCCAGTTTGCGCGGACAGCCGGGCGGGGCAAGGATGGAGCAAGTCTTGTGGGCTGCCTCGGGAAGTGAGGGGATTCAAAAGGCCCTCTGGGCAGCGATGGCCCGCCGGGAGGGATCGGATATGATCATTGCTACCCGGCACGGATTCCACGGCAAGAAAGGACTCGCAGGTGCAGTCACGGGGTCCGAAACCGATAAAGAACGCGACCCGCGGGTCCGATTTATCAGTTTTCCCATCGACCAGTGCCGTTCCATCGAACGCAGGCGCGAGGCTTTGGACCTGGAGCCGTATCGACGCGAACTCAACCAGCTTGCCACAGAGTTCGGTGATCGTCTCTGTTGCCTCATCACCGAACCTTACCTGGGCGGTGGCGGATCTTACCACCCGCAGGTCGAGTATATGCAACTGCTGGAACAATTTTGCCGTACGCATGATCTCGTCTTTATTCTCGATGAGGTCCAAGCCAATTTCGGTCGCACGGGATCGATGTACGCTTTTACCACCTATGGAGTGGAACCCGATATCGTCGTGCTGGGCAAAGGTTTAGGCAACGGTGTCCCGGTCGATGCCGCTGTCGGAAGGGCTGAAATTTTTGACAGCCTGAAGTATGGTGCCACTTCCGACACCTGGAGCGGCCACCCGCTCGGTTGTGCTGCCGTCCTGGCAACGTTTGACGAGTTCGAAGAAAATGATGTTCTCGGTCATGCTGCAGAGCTTTCCCAGGTTATCGAGAAGGGGCTCCAACGTCTGGCTGAATTGCCCGCAGTTGCCGCAGTGAGGGGAGAAGGGACCGTATGGGGAATCGAATTCGCATCGATCGGGAATCTTTCTGCCGACGACGTAGCCAACGAAGTGGTCCGGCGTTGTTATCTGGGGGATGAGCATGGACAAGCTATCCATTTACTCGGGCCGCTGGCTGGTAAGGTGATTCGTATTGCCCCACCGCTGGTTATGCCCTTGGACGAAGCAGAAACGTATTTTGAAGCGATGCACAACATCGTTGCAGGAATGTCTGGTTAACCACGTGCAGATCTAAACTGCCAGCTGCAAGTCAAGTGCATTAAGAGCCTCGAAAAGCAGTCGATGCCGAAACAGACGTTGATTTCGTTTCACCTTGTCCCACCCCGGGGTTCACAATGCTACAAGTCGTATTGGAAAAACCAGAGCAGTTTGCTGCTCGGGAAGCGGAAGCTCCAACCGGCGATGCAGAAAACGCGCTGGTTCGGGTGAATCGGATCGGTGTGTGTGGAACCGACATGCATGCCTACTTTGGTCGTCATCCCTACATTCGCTATCCGGTCGTCCTGGGGCACGAACTTTCCGGGACCATTGTTCAGCTGCCCAGCGGGAGCAGTAAGCTCAACGTGGGTGACCACGTGAGCATCGAGCCATTTCGCTCCTGCGGCGATTGTCATGCCTGTAACCTTGGCAAGTCAAATTGTTGCCTCAAAATGGCCTTAATAGGTATTCACATCGATGGGGGAATGCAACCACTGATCCGTGTGCTGCCACAATATTTGTATTCCTCTTCCCGACTGACGTTGGATCAACTGGCGATGATTGAGCCTCTCTCGATCGGTTCCCATGCGGTCCAGAGGGCCAGATTGAAGGAGGGAGAAAGCGTGTTGGTTGTGGGAGCCGGCCCGATTGGCATTGCCACAGCCCAGTTTGCCCTCCTGGCTGGTGCGTCGGTCACAGTCATGGAACTCAACGAAGAACGTCGCGAGTGGGTTTCGAAACATTTAGCGGTCGAAGTAACCGCCGATAGCGGTGATGAGTGCTATGAAGTTGTCTTCGATGCAACGGGTAACCCCAAGGCTATGGAGAAAAGTTTTGAGCGTTGTGCCCACGGCGGAAAACTTGTGTTTGTCGGCATTATCAAGGCCCGTATCGGGTTCGACGACGAACTCCTCCACGGGCGGGAACTTACCCTGTTTGCCAGCCGCAACAGCTGCGGTGATTTTCCCCGGATTATTAAGTTGATCGAACAAGGCCGGTTTGATCCTTCACCATGGGTAACCCACCGGATGCGACTGGCCGAAGTGCCAAGTCGATTTACAGAATTGTTCGATACCGGTGGACTGATTAAAGCCATGATCGAGGTTCCTGAGGAACAAGAACTCCCTTGAAGGGGCTGAGTTTGAATGCTGTACGTCATTTGCTGGCTAACCGACTTTGCGTCGGTGTTGTTTCTCTTTTCGGCTACCCGTGCCCTGGCGGAACAGGGGACCGGATCGATCGCCATGGGCTGCATTGGCGCCATCTTTTTTTTAACCGCTGCCGCTAGCAACGCCTACTGGGGACGCGTCGCCGATCGTTGGGGGCGACGTCAAGTGGTGTTGGCCGGAACAGCCCTGATGTTGGTTTGCACTGCCCTGGCTGCCTCGTGGGAAATTGTTCCCGGGCTGATATATCCGGCATTTGTCGTGGGCGGAGTAGCAGCGGGAATGATCTGGCCCCCGGTGATGGCCTGGTTGGGTCGCGAGACCGAAGGCAGTTCTACCAGCCGTACCTACCTCTTGTTTTGCCTTGCATTTAATCTGGGCATGGTTTCGGGACAATCGTCCGGGGGGTGGTTGTTCGAGAATTTTGGTTTCGTCGCCCCGCTGCTGATCTCGGCCGGACTCACCACCATTTCTGTCACGTGCGTTTGGTTCATGACCGAGTCGTCGGCCCAGGACATTCGAAAGCCCGCAGCAGACGACCCTCAAGTGATTCAAAGGGAGGTTGCCCGAGCTTTTGCCCGCCTGGCGTGGGTCGCTAATTTTGGTGGCATGTTTGCGATGAGCGCAATCTGGTTTCTCTTCCCTCAACTCGTTATCAGCTTGGGAGTTCCGGCCGATTCACACGGTGTGCTTCTCGCCTTTGGCCGCGGGATCACCATCTCCGTTTTTGTCTTGATGCACTTTTTTCAATTCTGGCGATTCCGCTTTCTGACTGCCGTTGCAGCACAGTCATTGGGAGTCGCGGGGCTGGTCATGGTGTCGGTGGCCACCACCGAAATCTTGCTGGCGGGAGGTATTGCGGCACTCTCGGCGATGATGGGTTATAATTACTTTGCCAGTTTGTCCTACCATGCGATCGGGTATGCCGACCAGCAGAGAGGCACGGCCTTTGGGCTCCAGGAGGCTTTCTTAGGGTTCGGTGCGGCTGGAGGATCCTGTTTCGGTGGAATTGCCGCCGCCTATTGGGGCGAGAACGCCCCGTTTCAACTCGCGGCTGGACTGGTCGCCAGTTTGATTGTTGTGCAGTTGGTACTCTGGTGGCGGCTTGTTTACCCCATGCAACGTCGGCGAATTCGCAGCGCAACGGAACCGTCAGAATCGAAACCATTAACTGCTGTCTGACTTCGATAACACAAGCTTGAATTGGAAAGAACCAGAATGCCATCAAGTTCGAAAACGACTGCAGTCAAATCAGGCCTGACTGATCCAACCGTGAACCCTTCGAGACGTCAATTTCTGGAAAAAACGGGGACGGCGGCTCTCGTGGCAGTCGTTGCCGGAAATACCAACCCGTTGAAGGCCGAAGAGTTGGTGCTCGAACCAGGGACCTATCAACCCCTTGATCCCGCTAAAAAAGTTCGCCTTGGTGTGGTCGGAGGTGGTTTTGGATCGCGGATGTTCTGGAACTTCGAGCCAAACTGTATTGTGCATGCGGTGAGCGACTTGCGGACAGACCGGCGAGACCACCTCATGAAGGTTTACGAATGTGACCGCTCGTACGAGTCGCTCGAGAAACTGATTCTCGACGACCAGCTTGATGCAGTCGCCGTCTTTACCGGGGTGCCCGATCATGCGGGCCATGTCCTTGCCGCTATGAATACAGGAAAACACGCAATTTCTGCCGTGACGGCCTGCACAACCCTGGAAGAAGCGTCGCGCATGAAAGAAGTCAAGGAATCGACGGGCTTGAAGTACATGATGGCCGAAACCAGTTATTATCGGCCGGAAGCGATCGCAGCCCGCGAACTTTTTCAGCGGGGAGCGTTTGGAGAACTCTTCTATACCGAGGCTGAATACTTTCACCCGCACACCGAAAGCGAGCGATCCTCACCCAATTCCTACTGGTACTACAATGGCCAGCGGACCTGGAGGCATGGGTTCCCCCCCCTGCTCTATTGCACCCACGCTACTTCTTTTCTGGTCGGCACCACCGGCGAGCGCATTACCGACGTGTCGTGCATCGGAATGCTCTCGCCTCCAGGTATTCCAGGGTATGCGGTAGGGCACAACCGGTACGACAACCCCTTCAACTCGCAGATTGCCCTGTGCAACACGGATCGAGGACACGCTTGCCGTGTACAATCGATTTGGACAGGGACTGAAAGTGCCGAACGGGCCCAGTGGTTCGGTACCGACATGAGTCTCTATATGCCCGGCAGTGGAGGCCAGCCCTTTAAAATCCGGGGCCCCGAGGCAGCACCTGGCAGCGTTCCCGATTACCGCAGGCGTCTGCCACCATCGATGCACAGCGTCAAAACATCCCACGGAAATTCGCACACCCACCTGGCCCACGAGTTCGTCTCGGCAATCATCGAAGACCGCGAACCGGCAGTCGATTTGTACGAAGCACTCGCCATGACCGTGCCAGGAATCGTGGCCAACGAGTCGTCTAAACGCGGGGGTGAGCAGCTCAAGGTCCCGAATTTCGATCGGACCACAGGATGACCGGCGGTAGCAGGATCTGGCTCGTTTAGCGCGATGGGCGCCAACCTCGACACCTCGGCCACGCCAACGTGCAACTTAGCATGATCAGCCAGGTGGCAGGTTCGGGAATGGCAACCGACAGCTGACCTGTTGAGTAGAGACCCGCTGTATCCCAGGCCAGGCCAGCGCCGAGTTCCGGCAGGTCGAGAGTGAATTCTCCCTCAAGCTGGGAAAAATCGAGAACCTCGAATTGATCACCTGCGGCAGGTGTGTAACCACCAGTTAAAATTACCTCGAGTGCCCCTGCAGCCGACAACGTACCACCCACCGCCAGTACGTCATGTGTGGTACCCGCTGCGACACCGCCGATTTCCAGTTGCAATGTGCCACCAACCCGCTGGGTAAAATCGCCCGTTACCGTCAGGGTGCCAGGGCTGTTTCCAGGCGCTACCGTGCCTTTCACATTTTCGAGATCCCCAACGACCATCCCCGAACCGGTAATCGAACCGCTGGCCCCGATAACGCTGCCCCCGCCGGTCACGACCGTGTTGTTGATGTGCAATGTGCCACTTCCACTTTTAACAAGGGAATAGCCATTCAAGTCAAGCCGATTGTTGAACTCAAGCGCGGCACCGCCGGCGATCATGGCAACGGTATCATCCTTCAGTTCAACCCGAATCTGAAGCTTTTGTGTGCCTTGCAGCACTTCAAGTTCTGCACTACCGCTGTTCGACTCGAGTTTAAGCAATCCCGTGCCGGCAAGGGCATAAGTCTCGCTGCTATCAAAAGTAATTTTCTTGATCGTGACTGTCTGGTTGGTAAAGAGGGTCGAGGAATCAGTGATCAGGGGGCCCAGGATTGCAGTTTGTGTGTTCCCATTAGGGACCACGCCACCAATCCAGTAATTGCTGTTATTCCAGGAACCGCCCTTGCTGTAGAACCAGGTTCCATCCTCCAGGCCCCCACCTGCCGGTACGATGGTCACAGTCTGATCGACACCTGACACGGGGACAGTGGTAGCAGCGCCATCCGGCCAGCGAACGTTAAGCACAAGCGGGCCATCATAGTTACCCAAACCAAAGTGCATGGTATGGTCATTCTGGTTACCCCCAGTCCCCACGGCACCTTCGACTTGCCGGGTTAAAGTGCCAAGCCCGGGCACTTCGATGCGAACTTGGGATCCGATAGCCGTGGCATCGTAGGTTGGGTTGCCTTCCAGGCGTACTTTAAGCCAGCTGTTACTCGAACGGGACGACCCGTTGTCAGTACCATCATTTTCAAGCAGCTTATTTGCGGTGAAGAGATCCAAAAAACCGTCGTTATTGTAATCACCAAAGGCCCCAAAAGTCGTTTGTTGGCCTCCCACAATGGAGTTGATATTCCAAGTGGCGCTGATGTCCGTGAAATTGAGATTACCAGTTTCGACAAAGTTATTTTTCCAGAGCTTCGAATTGTCCGAATAAACCGTTGCAAAGTACAGGTCCAGATCACCATCATTGTCAATGTCACCGAAAGTTGGCGACGCATAAGATTCAACAAAGGCCACGCCCTTGGTACCCACATCGTCAAACTTGTAATCCTGCGACGCGCCTTTGTTCATAAGGAACCGGGATTCCGGTTGCCCCGGGTGGGCAAACTGACCGGAAAACAGATCGAAGTCGCCATCGTTGTCAAAGTCGCCAAATGCGGCGCCCATCGAGTGACCGCCGCCGGAAGTGGCATTGTGGGTTCCTGAAACATTGGTCAAGCCACCGTTACCGTCGTTGCGCCACAAGAAGTTTGTTTCGAGGCGGTAGTTTGACACATAAATGTCCGTGTCCCCATCTTCATCCCAGTCGGCGGTGG
>Ga0310120_10002403_pt1 | contig 13732 bp, 11 predicted proteins | sample CB27_AW_983_MG_FD_203506 | JGI IMG/M metagenome (GOLD analysis project Ga0310120, IMG submission 203506) | Marine microbial communities from Western Arctic Ocean, Canada - CB27_AW_983 | ecosystem: Environmental > Aquatic > Marine > Oceanic | place: Canada: Western Arctic Ocean | collected... | reverse complement strand
AGCAGTCTCTTCTACAGCAGTCTCTTCTACAGCAGTCTCTTCTACAGCAGTCTCTTCTACAGCAGTCTCTTCTACAGCAGTCTCTTCTACAGCAGTCTCGTTGATAGGCTCTGCAATAGCAGGTTGAAAGTCATCTGGAAGTTTAGTTAATTTAGTTTTCCTAATAGCAACTTTATTCAGATACTTAATTTTTTTAGTAGCATTGAATAGTTCAGAAGCGATTTTTTCTTCAACTATTGCTTGACATAATTCAGAATAAGTCATAGATTTAGCTTTTTCAAGAAATAGATCATGTGCTAACATTCGTATATCGTGTTTTTTAGACGAATTAAGTTTACCTTGTGAAAATGCAATAAAGTATATTCTTAATGAATAATTGTCTTTAGTAGTATAATCGTGGATTAAACTTACTATTGAAGATCCACGTCTAACTAAACTCCTAATATATTCACGGGAATATTCATGCCCTTTGAGAATAGTAGAAGCGCTATTAGTACTTACATTAATTATTTGAAATTTCAGAATTATTTGATATTGTTGAGGGTCTTTTTTATATATATCAAACATGCTGGTCTCAACCTTTCTACTAAGAGCGTTTTTATCAGAAGTTATAGGAATATATGCAATAGGTTTACTTTCAAATTCAACCGGAGAAATTACAGTAACCCAGCGTTTTTCTTTCCATTTATCTTTAACTTTACCTCTTCCTCGACTTCTTGTTTTCGTCATCTTCGCCATCTGATCCACCATTTACCTTGCAGACATTGCCATTCTTTCTTGTTCAAATTTCTTTTTAATTGAAAAGCAATTAGAGTCATTACGAGCAGCCATAATAATTTCATTAGCCAATATTTCTTCAGCGCTTTTTTTAGTTGAAAATGATGTTTCACGAACTGCCAATGAGATGAATCTTAATGCAAGATCAACTCGGCGTTGTGGAGATATATCAACAGAAACATGATACCTAACGCCACCGTATGCAATAGTGGTAGTGTCTTCATTAGGAGATGTATTTTCAATTGCTCGAACAAGTTGGTCAATGGGGTTAGAACCAGTTTGTAAATGAATTATCTCAAAAGCAGTTTTTACTATTTTAATTGATTTATATTTTTTACCTGCCATTCTTCCTGAGTTTTTGGCTTTCTTTTTACCAAAATGCATTAGATTGTTACATAATCTTTCAACAATATTAACACGAGACTTTGCAAATCGTTTATGTTCATGCCTTCCAAAAGAAGTAGGTATTAGAGTTGGTGCAAGACATACAACTTCTTTAAGACCAGGATCTTTAATCTCCACGCCAGAGAAGTTCCATTTTCTAAATAATAAAAGTTCGCTCAAATAATCTACCTTCTTGGTTTTTCTTTTCTACCATAAACAAGTTCATTCAAAGAAACGTCATTAACTTTATAGACTTGCCAGCGAACACCAGGTAAGTCTCCCATAGCACCGCCAGTTGAACCGCCTATTCCTTCAACATTAACTTCGTCGTGTTCATCGACAAAATTTAATGCGCCATCTCCTGGAAGAAAAGCAGTAATTTGTTTACCATTTTTAATAAGCTGAATTCTTACACATTTTCGGATGGCAGAGTTAGGTTGTTTGGATTCAATACCAACTTTTTCTAAAACAATACCACGAGCTTGTGGAGCGCCGGATAATGGATCTGATTTTTTATCTAATTTTAAGACACGTCTTTTATAATGGCCGTCAGACCATCTCATGTATTTACGTTTGTTATGTTGTTTTCTAGCAGCAAATTCTCCAACAGGTGATTTATTTCCCATAATCAGTACATCCGTATATTATTGTTCATTGTCATATTTTCTAATTAATGTATAATGTAATTATTAAACATAGCCTTCATTCATGGGTAATTTTTATATTATTGATTTCAAAATATCGTTTAGCAATCAATCTAGCCTTTTCTGCATTTCTACCAGCCCGTCCGACAATTGCTCCTGTTTTTGATGAATCAACTTTAATAGTGGCAGTTGTCCGGCCGTTAGGTTTCTCATTAATTTTAACATCGTTCACATATTTTGAATCTAATGCGTTTAGAATTAATTGTTTAGGATCGTCAGAATATTCAACTAATTCAATGGTTTTTCCAATTGATTTTTGAATACTTTTAATTGACTGGCCATTTTTACCTATTGCCAGACCCATCTCACCATTATTAACTAAGAATATTACACGACCAACTTTATTATCAATTACACAATCACGAGCCATAGCTCCAGTAACTTTCTGGAATAATGACATTAGGTTAAATGCTTCTGATGTAATCTTTATTGTTTCTGGTTTATTTTTTAGCAATTATTATTTCACATTTGATAATAATGATATTTAATGTTAGCTATAAACAAAATATTTTATAATTTACTTAAGATTAAATTTAAATCGGACTCGTCAGCTTCAAGAATTGAAAAGACTGAAATTCTATAACTTAAACCAAGTGTTTTACCTAATCCGATTGAGTTTTGCTCAGTAGTAATGAGTGTAATTGAATTTTGTTTACATTTTTCTTCAATTAAATTAAAATTTTCAGTGGAAATTGTTGATGAACAAATGATTAATTTTGAATTATCTAATGATGAAATACTTTCTTTAAGTCCATATACTACTTTACCATTTTTACGAATATTTTTTAATGTTTTTTCAAATGGTTTTAAACTTGTCATACAAACTACCTTTTCATATATAATTCAATCATTCCAGTACCAACTGGAACAGGTAATCCAACAATTACATTTTCAGTAACTCCTCTTAGTTCTTCAATTTCACCTGTAACTGAGGCTTTAGCAATAGTAGGAACCGTAATTTCAAATGCGGCACGTGCTAGAACACTTTCTTTAGTACCAGCAATTCCATGTCTGCCAATAGATTTCAATACACCGGTAGATGACATTAAATCAGATACAAGAACTATATGTCTAATATCAACTTCAAGTCCTTGTTCGTCAAGAGTATGTGTGATTTCATTAATCAGTGTTGATCTTGCAGCCTCTATTCCAATAATCGCTGCAATTTCCCAGATGTTATTTGTAGTTGTACGAGCTGTATCAACTCCAGGAATTTTAAAGACTTTACCAAGATTAGAACCTGATGTTTGGATAATCCATTCAGAATCTTTCTTTACAATAGTAATATTCTTAATATCTTTAATTCCAGCAATGCGAAGAGTAAGTAATTTATTTCGCAATGCGAATAAGGTTGATGCGTCAGTGTCTTCTACAATAACCATAACAGATGTACTTTTATGGTCTACTTTGACGTCGCGTTTACCGCCAACTCCAACGATTTCTCCAAGTTTATCTAATGTAATACCGAAATCGTCCAGAGTATCAGATTCAAATTTAAGTTTTATACCTTCAATATAATCAACTTCAGTTTGTGAAACTAAATCCATTACAGTTGTATAGAGAATCTTTTTACCAATTTCTCGTGCTTTGTCGGAGGTTTTGCTATGGGTTGATTTAAGATAAATATCCATAGAAGGCTTAGAAGGAACTTTTCGGGCGTCAACCAATTCAATCAATCGTGGTAAACCAAGAGTTACATCTTTTTCTTGAACTCCTGCAAAGTGGAATGTTCTAAGAGTCATCTGAGTGCCAGGTTCGCCAATTGATTGAGCGGCAACTATTCCACTAGCTTCTCCAGGTTCTACCAAGGCTTTATTAGTTAATTCTAATGTTTTCTTTAAGATATTTTTCATACCGGATTCGGTGATAGGATTGTTAGAAAATGAATTTGTCAAGTCGTCAATAACTTTTTCGTTGAATTTAGATTTATAAGGTTTAATAATAGAATCAATTTTTTTAGAGTCAGATTGGGATTTGGAAGTATTATTAATCATAGAGATGTCAACTTGCCTACTAATATTAACACCGTCGCCATGATCACTTTTTGCAGGATCTATTCCATCTTCGCCATATAGGAATTGAATAATATTTCCATGAGGGTCACGAACAGTTCGATCGTATTCAACGCGAATATGTTCTAATGCATTAATCAATCGACGTTGCATGTAACCACTTTGTTGAGTTCTTACAGCAGTATCTACTAACCCTTCACGGCCCCCCATAGCATGGAAAAAGAATTCTGTAGGAGTGAGTCCTGTACGATAATTTGATTTTACAAATCCTTTAGCATCAGGAGACATATCTCCTTTCTTGAAATGGGTTAAAGCGCGTTGATTAAAACCGTTCTGAATACGTTTTCCTCTTACTGACTGTTGTCCTAATGCGGCAGTCATCTGTCCAAGATTTAGACTAGAACCTCTAGCTCCAGTTCGGGCCATAATTACTCCAGAATTGTCGTCAAACAATGCAGTGTCAGAAACCCTTCCAGCTTTATCTCTTGCTTTCGATAATTCATGAACAATATGAGCTTCTAATGCCTCGGCGTCAGACATACCTCTAGCACTAACTAATTCACCATTAGCAGATTTAGTAATTAATGCATCAACATTAACATAAGAATCACTAATACTTTTAAAGACCTTTTTCTCTGCAGGTTTATCAAGAGTTAGTTCTTTATAACTTAAAGAGAAACCCCGATTACTAATGTATGATCTAAGAACTGTTAATACAGAATTAAGAAACTTACGTGCCTCTTCAGAACCATAATCTTTACTAAGTCTATGGAGAATAGAATCAGGTTCTTCAGAACCAATTGCAGCTCTGTCAATAAGACCAGTAATGAGTTGTCCGTCTTTTATTAGAACGTCATTTGTGAGACCTTTTGCTCGCCCCCATTTAGAAGAGAATTTATAATTAAAATCTTTAGGTAAAAATAAGGAAAATAATTGTTTGCCATTATATAATGAAGGATTAGATTTGACAGGTTTAGGTAATGGACCAATATAACCGCCAGTTAATGCAAGGTCTGAGAATTCGTCGGCTTCAAGAAGAGTATCATCATGTGTTAATAGATATCCAGCAGAAATATAATCACGAGTTCCTCCAATTATAGGACCGCCATATCGTGGTGAAATTATTTGATCATGGACCATCATGAGACTTAATGCTTCTGCACGAGATTCTGCGCTTTGAGGAATGTGCAAATTCATTTCGTCGCCGTCAAAATCAGCATTATAAGGAGGGCAAACTGCAGGATGTAACCTAAATGTACGATATGGAAGGACGCGAATTGAATGTCCCATAACAGACATGCGGTGCAATGATGGTTGTCGATTAAATATTACGATATCTCCATCAATCAAATGACGTTCAATAACAAATCCGTCCTCTAAACTATCAACTAATGCTTGTTTATCTTCAACATAATCCAATCTAATTTTTACGCCATCTGGTCGAATGACATAATTTGCACCGGGATGCTTATCGGAACCGTTTAGAACTAATTCATTAAGGAATTTAGCATTAAGTTTTGAATATTTCTCAGGAATTGAAAGTCTTTTTGCAACTGCTTCAGGAACACCAACTTCAGATATATCCAAAGAAGGATCAGGTGAGATAACAGTTCGGGCGGAAAAATCAACACGTTTACCAGACAGACTACCTCGGAATCTACCTTCTTTTCCTTTTAATCGTTGACTAATTGTTTTTAATGGTCTACCAGAACGGTGATGAGATTGAGGAATTCCTGAAACTTCATTATCAAAGAAAGTAGTAACATGATATTGCAATAAATCAACTAAATCTTGTACGATAAGAGGAGGAGTTCCTGATTCTTTACTTTCACGCACACGTTGATTAACACGAAGAATATCAACAACCTTATGAGTTAAATCGTCCTCGGAACGAATTCCTGTTTCTAAAGTTATAGAAGGTCTAACAACAACAGGAGGAACGCCCAATACTTGTAAAACAAACCATTCAGGTCTGACTGATTTAGGATTGTAATTGATTAGGCTCATATCATCGTCGGTTATACGTTCTAGTCTTTCACGAATAGCATTAGGAAGAAGACGAGTGGCACCGCCAGATTCAGTAATTTCATGAAATATTGTAGGTTTTAAAAATTCAACTTTATACTGTTCAGTACCACAGTGTGGACATAGCATAACCTTCTTAGTTTTCATGAATAATTGTTTAGCAATTTTATCACGAACTTTAGGATTGAATTTAGATTCTTCTTCAATTTTTGCTTTGAAGTGTTCAGCTTCTTCAGTTAACATTTTAAATCGTCCACAAACACGACAGAATGAGTGTAGTAGTTTGTTTACTTCTTCGGCAAATGCAATGTGTAAAACAGGTTCTGCAAGTTCAATGTGTCCAAAATGGCCAGGGCATCTTAAAGCAGTATTACCGCAAGTTGCGCATTTTTGTCCAGGTTCAAGTGTACCCAATCGATTATCCATTAAACCGCCTTGAACAGGCATGCCATCTTCGTCATAAGTTTCTGGAGCAGTAATTTCTGTAACTGAGTATTTTCTCACTTCACTAGGAGACAATATTGAGAAACGTATTCCGCCAATTTTTTTAAGATTTTCAGGGGACATATTATTACACTTGATCCTCTAGGAGTAATCTTGGGGCAATGTTAAGACTCATCATCTCTTGTAACAATAATTTAAAAGCATAAGCAATAGTAACAGTAGAGATTTGTGCGTCCTCTCCATCAATTTTACATATATATTTTCTTTGTTGTCCATCATAATATGCAAGTAAACCACAATGATCGCAAACATTAACATTAGTTTTATCTGATTCGTCTAATAATCTGTCTTTAAGAACCATAGAAGCGCCATATGCAATAAGACAGTCTCTTTCCATTTCACCGAATCTTAGACCGCCTCCACGAGCTCGCCCTTCAGTAGGTTGTTTAGTAAGCATTTGTACTTGACCACGTGCACGAGCGTGCATTTTATCAGCAACCATGTGATGAAGTTTTTGATAGTAAACTACTCCAATAAAAATTTCCACTTTGAGTTTCTTACCGGTTTTTCCATCATACATAGTTTCAGAACCACTAGATTCGAAACCGTATTCTTTTAATTTATTTCCCAGATCTTCGGCATTTTCTCCTGCAAAAGTTGAACCATCGACAGAAGTACCGCGAAATGAAGCAGCTTTTCCGCCAATAGATTCGATAAACTGTCCAACGGTCATTCTAGATGGAAATGCATGTGGATTAATAATAATGTCAGGAACAACTCCAGATTCAGTATATGGCATATCTTCTTGATTAACTAATAAACCAACAATTCCTTTTTGTCCATGTCGTGAAGCAAATTTATCACCAATCTCAGGAATACGCATGTCTCTAACACGAATTTTATATAATTTTTCTCCGTCTTCGTTTTGGGTCATAAATACTGAATCAACAACACCAAATTCAGAAGGACGTACTGCAATAGAAGTATCGCGTCGATATGGTCCTTGCATATCAAATGCTTTGTATTCTTCCATAAATCGGGGTGGACTAGTTCTTCCGATAATAACGTCGCCTCCAGAGACTACCGATTCATGCATGATTATTCCATCACTTTCAAGTAATCTATAGTATTTTTCACCTCGATAACCACGAGTATTTTCATCAGAATTAGGAATCTCAAAATTATCTTTCATACCGCCCAGATATTGTTTAGCTTCTGCATCATATAGACGATAGAAGAATGAACGTGCAAGGCCTCGCTGAACAGACGATTTATTCATAACTATAGCGTCTTCAATATTATAACCTTCATATGACATGACAGCAACAACGCAATTTTGTCCAGTAGGACGTTTATCAATATTCAAGAGAGATGTTGCACGAGTTTTAACTAATTGATTTTGTGGGTATACGAGAAGATGTTCTCGAACAGTTGTATTATAATTATAATTAGGTGTTGGAAATCCTAATGATTGTTTAGACATAGCAGATTGATAGGTATTTCTTGGTGACTGGTTGTGTTCTGCATAAGGAATGAGTGATGCAGCTACGCCCAGAATAGCAGATGAGAATAGTTCTACATGAGTATGTTCATTACTGAATTCAGTAGTACCGTCAATTGCCACTAAAGCATTTTCTTCTTCATTAGCGTCAAGAAGATCAACTACACCCATTTGTATCAGGTCTTGCCAACTTAACTCGCCATTTTGAGTTCTGGAAACGACATCATGATTGACAAGTGGTTTTCCGTTAGATACAACTATAAGAGGTCTAAGAACTCTACCAGAACTTAATGAAACATGTATACGAGTAGAAGCGTTTTTATTTGGATATTTTTGTAGATTAATACTTGCATGAGAATGAATTTGTCCTTGTCTCCTCATATTACGAAATGAAGCAACAAGTTTGGTTTCGTCTTTAGTATAACCTATAAGACGTCCATCTACAAATATTTTACAGAAGCGACTTCGATCTTCCATAGAAATATCTCTAGAAGGTACTATACCAATTTGAGTTAATTTATCAATTATATCATCAAAAGAAGAAGAGACAGAGATAACAGAAGAAAGAGCAATATTTTTCACCAAACCACAATTTGCGCCTTCTGGTGTTTCACTTGGACAAATCCTGCCATAATGAGTTGAATGTAAATCTCGTGCTTCAAAGTTTGGTTGTGTACGGCTTAAAGGTGATTGAATACGACGAAGATGGCTAAGTAATGACAAATAATTAGTGCGATCAAGTAGCTGAGTAACGCCGACTTTGCCTCTACCCCAATTACCAGTAGCTACTGCGTTAGCGAGTTTATCAGTAATAATACCAGGGCGGATAGATGCACCAACGATATTTGAGCCTTTTCTATGAGAAGTACGCTCTAATTGATATTTCATATCGCGAATCAAATTACGAAAAGCGGTTCTAAATAGATCTGCAATCATTGGACCTGCAAATTTAACAATTTTATTTCCATAATGGTCCTTGTCGTCTTGATTAATCCAGTTCATACGAAGTTCTAGAAGTTTACAAACAGCTTCTCCAATAAATATAGCCTTATCATATCGATTTTCTAGGTTTTTACCCAAGTGTGGTAAAAGACCCCAATCAAGAATAGATTCGGCTTTTCTGATACGGAATTCATCAAGCATGCCATGAGCAACACGATTACCAATATACATAAGAGCTTTATGACTACAATCTCCTATTTTTCCACAGACTTCGTTATGGCCGCAATTTTCGAAATCAGGGTTTTCTTTATCAAAGTCTTCTTGAGTCTGGTCTTTTGCTTTTTCTACTATTTTAAGTCCGCAGACTTTACAAATATTACAATTATTATCTCTATCAAGAACTGCTTTTTCAAAAGTAATTTCTAGAAGGTTATGAACTTGATTTTGGTTTGAAATTAAAGATGCAATCTCTCTATCATTTTCAATTCCAAGAGCACGAATCAATGTTACTATGGGCAAGTCTACTGGAGAACTTGGAAGTTTAACCATGATTGCGCCATCGCTCTTTAGAGTCAATTCAAGTTTCGCACGATAGCCAACAATAGATGAATAAATTTTTGAACGATGAACTATATTTCCACCAACTTTATCTTTTTCAACAATAATTTTGTTTGGAGAAAGGTCTTCTAGTCCAACAATAATACGTTCTGAGCCATTTATGATAAAATAGCCTCCAGGATCCAATGGATCTTCGCCTTTTTCAATCATTTGTTTTTCAGCCATTTTACTTGTTTCGCACTTGGCAGATCTAACCATAATAGGAATATCGCCAATATGATGCTTTTGTGTTTCTCTAGCTACACCGTTTTCTTCAACAGTCATTTCAAGATGAATAGGAGCAGAATAAGCAAGATCACGTAATCGTGTTTCAAGTGGAAGAATTCTACTTGTTGAACCATCTAATTCAACAGATCGTGGTTCGCCGATAAAGAGTTTACCAAAAGATACACGGTATGGAGTACCAGTTGTTTCAACGTCAATGCCACCGACCTCATCTACAATATCTTGTATTCCATGATCAAGAAATTCATTATAAGAATTAAGATGATGGCTAGCTATTCCTTCTTTTTTAATCATGTTTTCAATGATTGCCCAATTTTCATTTGGTATTGAACTCATTATTGTTCAATCACCATTCTATAGTAGACAGTATTGCCACTTGTTGGACTAGGTCTCGATATTTTTATTACATCGCCCAACTTAACTTCAAGATTTTCAATTGCTGGATCAGATAAAGATATTTTCGGAAGTTTAGCATATTCAACATTAAAAGTCTTTAACAATTCAGTAACTTGATCGTCAGGGATTTTCTCATGTTTAGGAGATAAAACATGAAGAGTAGCATCGTACTCTTGAGTTTCTTCCTTTGGAACAACTTTCTTTGGTTCCTTTTTTGGAGTAACTTTTTTTGGAACTTTTTTTACAGGCAACTACAGACCCACCAATATATAAAAATTAGAAATAATTAATGACAACGGATATAGACAAATTGGAAAATGCCGACTTATAATCTTTGTCTTTTATTGCAGAATTGATTTTTTTTTTAATCAATTATGAGAAAAAAATAAATGCAATATCAAATGAGATAAAATATGGATATTAAACAGATATTTGAGAATACAACTAATATTGCCGTAATTGGTTTATCAAAAAATGAATTGAAGGATAGTTATCAGGTATCCATGTATATGAAAAATTCCGGATACAATATAATTCCAATAAATCCAACTACCGACTCAATAATGGACGTAAAATCTCATAATAGTTTAAAAGACATCCCAGAAAATATGGTAAGAAATATAGAATTAATCAATATATTTAGAAAACCAGAGTTTGTTGAAAACATATTAGAAGAGGTAATTGAAGTGAAAAAGAAATACGGCAAGATACATACAGTATGGATGCAATTAGGAATTTTTTATGATAGGGCAGACACTGTATCAAAGGAAAATCAATTAAATATAATCACGAATAAATGTATAAAAATAGAACATGGAAGACTACAAGATTAATTTGCTTTAGTTATTTCAGGATCTAATTTATCATAATATTGTTTAATTTCTTCTTGATTTAGATATCGAAGTGTTTTAGTTTCGTGATCGACAATAGAGATTTTTATACTTGAAAGTTTGTCGTCATCCTCATTAATAGAAATAAGCGATTCAATTGCGAGAAGAATCGCATCTTCGAAAGATAAATCTGCATTATATTTCTTCTCAAATAATTCAATTACTTGATCACTACCAGATCCAATTGCAGTAGCATCATAAGCAACATAATTTCCACTAGGGTCGGTTTTCCACAAATGTGAGCCAGATCTGTCAACACCGCATATAATTAATGAAACGCCAAAAGGTCGAACACCCGCATATTGTGTGAATTGTTGTGAAGAATCAGCGAGTTTTCTAGCCAAAGTTTCTAGATCTACAGGTTGGTCATAAATTAATCGATTACTTTGAGCAATTACACGTGCTTGATCTACTTGAACACGAGCATCAGGAATATAACCAGCTGCAGCAACCCCTATATGGTCGTCAACCTGAAAGAGTTTTTGAGTAATTCCAGGAGTTTGTAATTTAGATAATTTTTCATCAACTGCAAGAATAGCACCTTCCTTATGTTTTATACCTAGAGCTAAACTACCACGTCTAACTGTTTCCATTGCATATTCAACTTGATATAATCGACCGTCAGGTGAGAAAACAGTAATAGCTCTATCATATCCTTGTGCTCCTGGAAACATAATTATCAAACATATTTTGTTTTAGTTAACATTTAAAGTTTTTAGATTCGAAGTAAATAATGAAGAATATGATAGTTGAAGAAATTGAATTTAATGGGCATCCGGAAGTAAGAGGTGAGCATAAAACAACAATGGAAATTACTATGGATAAACATCTTACTGAGAAGGGAGATTGCATAATTGGAGTAAATGCTAGAACGTCTTGTAATACTTTAAATAATAGAATTAAAGAAGAGATTCAAAAAGATAACAATAAAATTACAATAGAATTAATAGTAGAAGATATGAAATTTAAGATAAAGGCAATGGGAAGTGCTAAATTATCATTAAAGCACAAGAAAGACATAGTATTACGAAAAAGTGCGTTTACATGTACAAGAACGGTAGGCATACACGCAGAAAATGCGGCAATAGATGTTCCAAGAGAAATGATTAGTAAATTAAGAAATCCTAATGTAAAAGGACTGTTTAGGATAATAATAGAGGAAACGGAATAATTATGACGGATAAAGCTACTGCCAAAGCACATGCAATGCAAGGTTTATTGAAATATCATGGAATGAAAGATAGTAAACTAAGGATACCATTTCACGATAGTATTTCAGTTTGTCTTGATGCGTTATTTACAAAGACAACAGTAGAATTTGGAAATTTTGAAAAAGATGAATTAACAATTAATAATGAAATACAACAAGATACAGTTTTGAGTCGGGCCATAGCAATAATTGATAAAATTCGATTATTAGCAAAGATTGATGATAAAGTAAGGATAACGTCAGAGAATAGTATTAAATTTGGAGAAGTAAAGGGGCTAGGTTTTTCATCTTCTGCAGGTGCAGCATTAGCAGGAGCGGCATTCAAAGCATCAGGTCTTGAATCGACGCATGGATGGGATATTAAATTAATTTCAAGAATTGCAAGATTATTAGCAGGATCGGCATGTAGAAGTGCAACAGGAGAATATTCAAGATGGTATGCAGGTGACGATGACGAAACATCATATGCGGAAAAGATATCAACCAAAAGTGATCTAGATCTCAGAATGATTGCAATACCATTTCCTTCTGAATATTCGACAGAATCAGCTCATAAGGAAGTTTTAACGTCAAATTTCTTTGATGCAAGAATTAAAAGTGCCAATGTTAGATTGGAAAAAATTCAAGAGTCTATAAAGAAGGGAGATTTAGACAATCTAGGAAAATTAGTTGAAGAAGATTCATTAGAACTACATGCGCTTACAATGACTGGAAAAGATAGAGTAATTCTAATTCGTCCTGAAACAATTAACATAATTAATTTTGTAAAGAAAAAACAAAAAGAGAACATACCAATATATTATTCTATGCAAACGGGGCCATCAATTTTTATCAATACAAATAGTGATTATATTGATGAAATTTATAGTGAAATTTCAGAAATGGGTTTAAACGCAATAAAATCTACTGTTGGAAATTCAGTGACTATAGAGAATTAATTACTAATTTTTTCGTATAACGAGTTTATTAGTGAAATATACAGTGGCAAGAAGAACTACAAGTGAAATGGCAATTGATGGAAGGTATCTATTGACAAGTTCTTCAGAAACCGATGTAGAAAATTGTTCTACGTCAACAGATATTGACTGGCCCATAAATTTATGCGATATTTGAGGATGAAATATCATTGGTTTTCCAGGCGTAAGACTTTTAGCTTTTGTTTTTAGTTCAATAGAATCTTCAGGATCTAATTGATTAATCTCAGTAAAGATAGATTCGTCTAATATCTCAAGGTTATCAATAATTCCTGGAATAATAGAAATAGATTTCAGAGGAGTTTTAGAAGGATTATCAATAGTAATGATTAATTCAATCTCTTGATTATCAAGAATTTCTTCAGGAATAGTGGAGATAGTAACAATTGGAGTATGGGATATATTAAGAGGGATTTGTGAAGTAAATATTCTCATAGATTTACCTCCAAGGGTAAAGTCACCCCAGGCTTGTAAGAGATTACGGCTTACTTCGTCATTACTAGAAATCAAATATTCATAGTTCATAATTCCGTCAATTTCTAAACTAGATCTTTCATTCCATTGATTTCCTTCAATAACTACATATTCAAAATCATTTCCATTTAATTGAATGTCAAATAATGACAAACC
>Ga0310120_10002401_pt1 | contig 13743 bp, 10 predicted proteins | sample CB27_AW_983_MG_FD_203506 | JGI IMG/M metagenome (GOLD analysis project Ga0310120, IMG submission 203506) | Marine microbial communities from Western Arctic Ocean, Canada - CB27_AW_983 | ecosystem: Environmental > Aquatic > Marine > Oceanic | place: Canada: Western Arctic Ocean | collected... | reverse complement strand
GCTCCTGCCCGATCAACTCACACTCGACGCCATTGGCCTGACCCCGCTCGAGAATCCTCTCCAGTGCGGGAAACTGATCTTCGGCGGTTGCCACGATCACTTTGCCGCAGCGTTCGAACGGAATCTCATGTTCAAGGCAGAAAGCCTCCATCGCCTCCTTGCCGGCGCGGCAGTTGCGGGCTTTCAGAGACCCCGGCTGATAGTAGATCCCCGAATGCAACACGCCGGAATTGTGGCCGGTCTGATGCTGGGCCAGCTCGGCCTCCTTCTCCAGCAACACCAGCGATCGCCCCGGGAATCTCTGCTGAAACCGGTAGGCGGTTGCCAGGCCGACGATGCCGCCCCCCACGATCGCCAACTCGAACCTCGCCACCGTCTATCCCTCCGGCACCGAGTGTCGCCCGCAGTGCTCAAACGGGACCACCCTGCTCTCACCTGGCACGACGCCAACAGTCGCGATCCGCCCCCCCCTCCTCACACCCGTACGACCCCACCACAAGCGACCGGCCGGCCGGTCATTTCTTCGGCAATCGCGGATTGCCGGCTGACCAGTCCAGCTCCTCCCAGCTGCCCTTCATATTTCCTTCGGTCAATTCGCACTGGTGGGGGAACTTCAGGTTGCACTCGATGTTCGGTTTTCGCAGTTCCGGGTCCATCAGCTCGTGGATATCAAGCTGCATGGCTTCGCGTGAGTAGGCCGCCACGTCAAGGATTCCCGTGTCCATGCGAATCGCATCCTCGGGACAGACCTCGACACAATAGCCACAGTAGACGCACACACCGAGGTCGATGTCGAAGCGGATCGGGTATTTCTCGACATTCGGGTCGGGGTGCTCACCGGGCACAATCGTGATGCACTTGGCCGGACAGACCGTCTCACACAGCATGCACCCTACGCAGCGCGGTGCGCCATCCTCGCGAAGGGTCAGACGGTGTCGGCTGCGGTACCGCGACATCAGCGGCCGAAGTTCCTCGGGATACTGGATCGTGGCCGAGGCGGGAAGATGTGTGAGACGACCCAGCCGGTGCGCGATGTGGAGAAAGAGGTTACGAAAGAAGTGCCGGAAGGTGATCCTCAGCCCACAAAGAATCTGGGGGATGTAGAGCTTCTCCCAGAACGTCAGCTCGGGCCTGCAGACAACCACTGACTTCGCAACCATCAGGAAGTCTCCGAGAAAAAGACAACCAGCACCACGGCCGTCACCACGACGTTGCCAACCGAAATCGGGAACAACCCCTTCCAACCCAACGCCATGAGCTGGTCGTAGCGGAACCGCGGCAGAGTCCAGCGGATCTGCATGAAGACGAAGCAGAAGATCATGACCTTGATCGAAAAGCTCATCACACCCAACAGGACGTAAACCCAGTTGGCGACGGCGAGTTCACCCCAGGGGAAGTGGAAGCCGTCGGCCTCGAGCCACGGCACCTGCCATCCACCGAAAAACAGCGTGGTCGCCAGGCAGGCCACCATGATGGTTTCCAGGAAGTCCGTCAGGAAGAACATCCCGAATTTCATTCCGCTGTACTCGACGAAATACCCGATGATCTCCGACTCGGCTTCCGGCAGATCGAATGGAGCCCGCTTGGTTTCCGCGAGCGCGGCGGTCACGAACACGATAAAGGCCACCGGCTGAGCGACGATGCCCCAGAAGGGGATCCAGCCGCCGATCATCTCTCCCTGCCGTTCCACCAGCAGAGACAGGTCCATCGTTCCGTAGACCATGATCACCCCGATCACGGCAATTCCCAGGGCGATCTCGTAGGAGATCATCTGTGCCATCGCCCTCAGGCCTCCCATGATGGCGAAGTTGTTGCGCGAGGCAAATCCGCCGAGAATCACTCCGTACACACCGACCGAGAGCATTGCAAAGATATAGAGCAGTGCCGCATCGATGTTGGTGACCTGGAGGTCGATGGTCCGGCCACCCAGTTCCAGGGGCGGGCCAAAGGGGATTGCAGCAAAGGCGACCAGCGCGAAAAAGACCGAAATCAGTGGCGCCAGGACGTGGAGAATCTTGTTCGCGCCTGCCGGAACGATGTCCTCCTTGGTGAACATCTTGATCGCGTCGGCGATGCCGTGGAACAGGCCCATCAACCGGAACCCGAAAATATCGGCCCGGTTGGCTCCGATCCGGTCCTGGATCAGGGCCGACTGTTTCCGTTCGACCCATGTATGAAACCCGGCGAAGTTCAGCACCCCGAAAAAGACGATCGCCGCCAGGGCAAACTTGATGAGCACGAATTCCATCAGGGTGCGGCCGCTCCTTCCGCGGGCCTGGCCATCGCCACGTCAACCCCTTGTGCGCCGATTGCGTCATAGCTCAATTCCGCAAACGGCGGCAGCGTTTCGGCAAGCCCCTGGAAGATATCCCCCACTCCCCGCCAGTCGAACGACAGGCCCAGCTTGTCGGCCAGTTCCAGGAGAAACCGCCAGTCCTCGCGAGAGCCCTCGACCGGTGGGAAGGCGGAGCCGATCCGCTGCACCCTGCCGTGACAGTTCACGAAAGTGCCGTCCTTTTCAACATAGGCAGCACTGGGCAGGACCCAGTGAGCCAGGGGAACGGTCGGGTTGTCATTCGTACCCGAGTACACGAACAGCCGCAGTTTCTCCGAGAGCTCGCGAACTTGTTCTTCCCCGAAGAGTTGGACCAGGTCATGCCCGAAGACCCACAGCACATCGACCTTCCCGTCGAGTGCCAGGTCAATGAGCTGCCGAGCGTCGGGCGCGTCCGGGTCGGCCAGGCCCAGCAGGGTCGCCCCCAGTGTGTTCGGGTTCTTGTCCGCCTTGATCAGGAAGTCGTCGCTGGATCCCGGTTCCTCAACGACGGCGGCGGTGACCTGCCCCCCCAGTCCGTCCCGGAAAATCTGCCGGATCAGAAAGAGCTCCTCGCACGTCAGCTGCGCCGAGGCAATCACGCCGATCCGCGGGCTGCCCCGCCCGTCATCGGACCCCGCCAGGACTTCCGAGATCGCTGTCAGGGCCTGATCCCAGGTTGTCTCCGTCGACTCGTCGGAATCCGTTGACGGCCCACGGACAGTGCCAAGCCGGTCCTGGTCGACCCAACCGAAGCCGTATCGCCCCTCATCGCAGAGCCACCACTGATTCACGTCCGGGTTGTATCGCGGCTTGATCCGCACGACCCGAGCCCCATCGTTCAGATGGGGTCGGTCCAGAACGTAGTGCAGGTCCACGTTGCACCCCTGGCTGCAGCCGTTACACACCGTTTGAGCGCTGGAGAGGTACCAGACCCTGGCCTTGAACCGGAAATCACTCTCGGTCAGGGCCCCGACAGGGCAGATATCCACAACGTTGGCCGAGTATGGATTGTCGAGCGAATCACCGGGGTAGAGCCCCAGCTCGGCCCGGTCACCGCGGTTGAAGATTCCGAATTCACCGGTCTTGGTGATCTCGTCGGTGAACCGCACGCAGCGGGAGCAGAGAATGCACCGCTCCTGGTCGAGCATCACATGTGGGCCAAGTTCCACGGCCTTCTGCTTCTTGACCTTGTGCTCCCGGAACCGCGGGTTGTAGAGCCCGAAGTTCATATAAAAGTTCTGCAGGTCGCACTCGCCGGACTGATCACAGACCGGGCAGTCGAGCGGGTGATTGGCCAGCAGGAATTCCAGCACCGCGCGGCGGCCGTCCTCGGCCATGTCGCTTTGCGTGTGAACGACCATCCCCTCGGAGACGGGCGCGTTGCAGGCGATCTGCAGCTTGGGATTGTTCTCGATCTCGACCAGGCAGATGCGGCAGTTGCCCGCGATCGACAGGCCGGGATGGTAACAGTAGCGAGGGATGAAGATCCCCAGCGTCTCCGCGGCCTGGATGACCGTGGTCCCGTCGGCGACGTCCACTTCTCGGCCGTCGATGGTCAGGCTGGGCATTCCGCGGCCTCCTCCTGCTCGGCGCTGCGTCCCGAACGGATGTACTCCTCGCACTCCTCCCGAAACTTCGCGATGTAGGATTGCACCGGCCAGGCGGCGGCGTCGGCGAACACGCAGATCGTGTTTCCTTCCATGTCGCCGGCGATGGCCAGCAGATCGTCCAGGTCCTGAAGGCTGCCCTTGCCGTCAACGATCCGGCGGAGAATGCGATGCACCCATCCGGTCCCTTCGCGGCACGGTGAACATTGCCCGCACGACTCGTCGGCGAAGAACCGAGCCGCGGAATCGAGCGCGTGGACGATACTGGTGGTCTCGTCCATCACGATGACTCCGCCTGACCCGGCCATGGTGCCCGCGGCCCTGAGGGAGTCGAAGTCCATGGCCACGTCAATCTCATCGGCGGTCAGGATCTTGGCCGAGATGCCCCCGGGGATGACGGCCTTGAGCCTGTTGCCATCCCGTACGCCACCGGCTTTCTCGATGAGTTCCCGCAGTGTGATGCTGACCGGTTCCTCGTAGACACCGGGGCGGACCACATGACCGCACACGCAGAAAAGCCGCGTGCCCCCCTGTTGCTCGGTGCCGATTCCGGCGAAGCGTTCGGCTCCGTTGCGCAGAATGAACGGAACACACGCGAGGGTCTCCACATTGTTGACGATGGTCGGGCACTGGAAGAGACCCGAAATGGCCGGGAACGGCGGCTTGAGCCTGGGAAAACCCTTTCCGCCTTCGAGCGACGTCAGCAGCGCGGTTTCCTCACCACAGATGTAGGCACCCGCTCCCGGGTGAATGACGACGTCCAGGTCAAAGCCGCTCCCCTGGATGTCTTTGCCCAGCCAGCCCCGCGCATAGGCCTCATCGACGGCACGCTGCAGCCGCTTGGCCGACCGGAAGTACTCGCCCCGGATGTAGACATAGGCTTTGTGACTGCCGATGGCGAACGCCGCAATGATCATGCCTTCGAGCAGGGCATGCGGATCCCGCTCCATGATGTAGCGGTCCTTGAAGGTCCCGGGCTCACCCTCGTCCGCGTTGACCACCAGGTACTTGGGTTTGTCCGTTTCCTTGGGAACGAAGGACCACTTTCTGCCGGCCGGAAATCCCGCTCCGCCAAGCCCCCGCAGGTTGGCGTTGGAGACCTCGTCGATCACATCCTGCGGCGTCATCGAGGTGAGGACTTTTCTGGCCGCGACGTATCCGTCGTCTGCGAGGTAGGCGTCCAGCCAGGTTCCCGCCGGGTCCTTGAAACGCGTCGAGAGCACCGGTCCGTCGGTGGAAATGTAGGGGTCGGGTTCGGGCGCCGATTCCGGACTGCCGGGTTCGGTGAGCGAGTCCCGAATGATCGCGTCGATGGAGCTTCCTTCGAGCGGGCCGACAAAGCGTTCGTCGAGCTGGGCCATCGGCGACATCTCGCAGGCGCACAGGCACTCGACCTCTGTCAGCGTGACTTCACCATCCGGAGTGGTCTCGCCGGGGCCGATCTTCAGACTCTCCGAGATCTGGTCCAGCAGAGCGTCGGCTCCCCTCAGGATGCACGGCAGGCTCGTGCAGACCCGCAATTCGCGTCGGCCGACCGGCTCGGTATGAAACATGTTGTAGAACGAGACCGCCTCGTGCACATGGGAGCGTGACACGCCCAGAATGCGTCCCGCCCAGGACTCGGCCTCCTGCGAGACGTAACCTTGGTTTTTCTGGACGAGCCACAACAGCGGCAGCATGGCTGCCCGGGGCTGCTCGTAGAGCTCCAGGATTTCCGCCGCCCTGGGTTCAAGATCCGTCAGTGTCACCGGTCGAGCTCCCCGCCGATCATGTTGACCGACCCAAACGTCGGGACCAGGTCGGCGATCATATCCCCGACCAGGAGCTTGCGCAGAGCCGACATGATGGCAAAGCACGGTGGACGGACCCGCACGCGGTAGGCGCTGCTCGCTCCGTCACTGACCACGTAGAACCCGAGTTCCCCGTTGGCCCCCTCCACCGGGAAGTAGACCTCTCCTTGCGGTGGTCGCACGCCGTGGCCGAACATGACCAGCTTGAAGTGGTTCATCAGTCCTTCGATGTTTCCGTAGGTGTCCTCCTTGGGAGGCAGGAACGCCCGCTTTTCGTCTGCGACCATCGACGCGTACTTTGCTTTTTCGGAGCCCTCCAGTGTTGGGCCGGTCACGGCACAACCGCCGGAGATGGCCCCGATGTCCCCGACTTTGGCCAGATCAACCATCTCCGAGGCCGGGATCGGCCGCCCGGTTTCCGGGTTGACCAGCACCGGGCCACCGGGCATGTCGCGCAGGGCCGCCTCCACAATCCGCATCGACTGCTCCATCTCCTCCATCCGCAGCAGATAACGATCCATGTTGTCCCCTTCGGTGCCCACCGGCACGTCGAAATCCAACCGGTCGTACACGGCGTACGGGCAGTCTTTGCGGACGTCGTAGTCCACGCCGGTGGAGCGCAGGAAGGGGCCGGTGATTCCATATGAGATGGCGTCTTCCGCAGAAATCACACCCGTTCCGCTCATGCGGTCCACGAAAATGCGGTTTCGCGTCAGCAGCCCATGCGACTCTTCGATGACCTTGCGGGTCTCCTTGAACGCCTCGGCGCAGGGCTCGGCGAAGTCCTCAGGCAGATCGGCTTTCACACCACCCACGCGGCAGTAGCTGACAGTCAGGCGGGCCCCGGTGACTTTCTCCACAAGCTCCCACAGATACTCGCGGGCCTTGATCATGTAGAGGAAGACGGTGAACGCCCCCAACTCCATGGCGCTCGCCCCCACGCAGGTCAAGTGATCCGAGATCCGCGAGATCTCCGAAAGGATGACTCGCACGTAGTGGCACCGCTCCGGAACCTCGATCCCCAGGAGCTTCTCCACCGACATGCAGTAGCCCATGTTGTTGATCAGTGGAGAAACGTAGTTGAGCCGATCGGTGTAGGGGACGACGCCGTTGTAGTCGACGACCTCGGACATCTTTTCGAAGCCGCGGTGGAGGTAACCGATATTGACGTCGATGTCCTGGATCTGCTCACCATCGAGCTTGGTGACCATCCGGATGATGCCGTGCATGGCCGGGTGCGCCGGGCCAATGTTGAGCATCATGTCCCGGGTTTCGAGACCGCCTGTCGTTTCGGCACTTGTTTCCAGATCAGTGTTCATCGTTTTGTCACGGGGTAAAAACGGCGTCCGCTTGATGACGAAGTCCCAACGACAAACATCACCCACGACTCTCTGTGAATTTCAACGGAACGCATTCGGGATTCTCTCGTCACCTGCCATTTCATCAATTGACCGGCCCGATCAGGGGTTGGCGTTTGTTGACCGGGTAATCCTTACGCAGCGGATGACCCTCAAACTCGTCGTACATCAGGATGCGCTTCAGATTCGAATGCCCCTGGAAGCGGATGCCGAACATGTCCCAGACCTCGCGCTCAAGCCAGTCGGCTCCGGCCCACAGTGAGGTCAGGGATTCCACCTCCGGATCGGCCTCCTCAACGGGAACCACCAGCCGCAGCCGGTGCTTGTGTTCCAGAGAATAAAAATGGTAGGCGACGGCGAAACGCGCATCCGGCGGGCCTGGCCAGGGGTTCTCATCCGGGATCTGCGATGAGGGGCTCACCGCAACACCAGAGGAAGCGAAGAAAGCCGGCGCAGGACTCTTGCCGAAGGTCGAGTAGTCCACCGCGGTCAAGTCCATCAGAAAATTCATCAGCAGAGCCGGATCGTCCTTCAGAAACCGAGCGACCTCGAGCAGATCCTCGCGGCGCAGAATTGCGGTTTCGTCGCCACGCCAGGCATGAGACGCCAACACCGCATCGGGAAAGCGGCCCTTGACAAGCTCAATCAACGAGGTGGTATTCACGTTCATCCGTCCCCGCGTCCAGGCTCGACCACCAGTTCCACCCCGGGCCTCTGCCCGGGCACGATTTCCGGCGTGGCCAAAGTCCGCTCCGGTGAGTTCAGGACCGGAAATCTGCCCTTCGTTGCACCTGGCATCAACTCGTTGGCCGATTCAACAGCCGGCACTGCTGCAGGGCCCGCCGGCGCCGCAGCCTGACCCAGACGATCGAGAGCCAAGTCGGCGTCGTCGAGTGAACGCTCCCCTGCACGTGATTCTCTCATCGGCGTCTCCCAATCGTGGGAGAGCCGACATTCAGCACATGACACTCCTGGGAGTTCATACTTCAAAGACTTTCGGGCGGGATTCCGGAGCGGCCCGCCGGCCGGTGGTGTGCTCATCCTGAATCTTATCCTGCAGCTTCATCAGCCCGTCAAGGACCATCTCTGGTCGTGGGGGGCAGCCCGGGATGTAGACATCCACCGGCATGATCGTGTCGATACCCATGACCGTCGCGTAGTTGTCATAGAAGCCGCCCGTGCAGGTGCAGACCCCGAAGGCGACAACCCACTTCGGCTCGGCCATCTGTTCGTGAATGCGGTGCAAGACCGGTGCCATCTTGTGGCTGATTGTACCCACGACAAAGAGCACGTCCGCCTGCCGCGGAGAAAACCTCGGCAAGCCGGCTCCGAAACGGTCGACGTCGTAGTGAGAACAGGCCGCAGCCATGTACTCCATCCCGCAGCACGCCGTCACGAAGGGGTACTGGAAGATCGAAAACTTCCGGGCCCAGCCAAGGGCCGCATCAAGGCGACTGGTCAGAAACGAATCGTTCAGCATGTCATTGCCATTTCAGGGCGCCGTTATCCCAAGCGTAAACGTACCCCACCATCAGGATCCCAAGAAATACCCCCATCTCGACCAGCCCCACCATGCCGAGTTCGCGGTAGATGACGGCCCAAGGGTAGAGAAAGACGAGTTCAACGTCGAACAGGATGAACAGGATCGCGGTCAGATAGAACTTGATCGCCAACTTCCCGCCGGGCAGCGACAACGGCACCTGCCCGCACTCGAAAGGCTCGGACTTCACGGTCGAAGGCCTCTTCCTGCCCAGTGTCGAGGCCAACACAATCATCCCACCGGCGATGATTCCGGCCAGGACAAAAGCGACCACGATACCGGTGTATTCGACTTCAGCGATCATGGGTGGAACACCCCGTCATGACATTTCGCCATATGACACATAGCTCCTATTTTCCTGGTGCGACCGCCCACGGCGCGAGCAGGTCGGGGAAGATCCCCGCGATGATAGTAACCAGCGCGGACAACGCAAGCGCCGTTCCCACCGCCACCGGGAACCTCGACGGCGCCGCCTCCCGGGGCTCTTTCATGTACATGAGTACGACAACCCGCAGGTAGACAAATGCTGTCACCACGCTGCAGAGCACAGCCAGGACTGCCAGCGCAAAGTGGCCTGAGCGAACGGCGCTGAGGATCACGATGAACTTTGCGGCGAATCCCGCCGTGGGCGGGATCCCCGTCAACGACAAGAGGAAAAGGAGCATGAGCGCGGCTGTACCCGGCCGTTGAGCAGCAAGGCCGTGGTAGCCGTCGAGCTTCTCACCTCGCTCGCCCAGTGCGATCACGACGCCAAAGGCCCCGAGTGTCATGAAGACATAGAGGAAGGCATAGGTCATGGTCGCCGTGGCCCCTGCGGGCGTGCCGGAAACCAAGCCCAACAGGGCGTATCCCGCATGGGCGATCGAGGAATACGCCAGCAGGCGTTTCATGTCGGACTGGGAGACGGCCATGATGCTCCCCACGACGATCGAAAGCCCGGCAAGCCCGGCCAGTCCCATCGACAGGACACCGGATTGTCCCTCGAACGCGACCAGGCAGACACGCCCCAGCGCGGCCAGGCCGGCAGCCTTGGAAGCGGCAGCCAGAAAAGCCGCGACCGGCGCGGTTGCGCCCTGGTAAGCGTCCGGTGCCCAGGCGTGAAACGGAAACGCGGCAACCTTGAAGGCCAGCCCTGCGCCCAACAGGCCCATCGCCACCCAGATCATTCGATCCGTTCCGGCACCGTCCCCGGAGACTGCCGACGCGATCGCTTCGAAGCCCGTCGCACCGGTGACTCCGTAGGTCAGACTGATCCCATACAGCAGCAGGGCCGAGGCAAAGGACCCCAGCAGGAAGTACTTGATCGCCGCCTCGTTGGACGCGGAACTGTTGACCGTGATCCCGACCAGGATGTAGGAGCAGAGCGTCATCAGCTCCAGGCCCAGGTAAAGCGTCAAAAGGTCGAGGGCCGAGACGGCGAACATCATGCCAGTCGAGGCCAGCAGAAGAAGCGCATGGTACTCAGCCGGGCGAACATCTTCGGTGTCGTTGCCCGGCCCCGTGTTGACGACGCCGGTCTCGCCATCTGCCGATGGACCCGGAGCGTCCGGGTCCGTGGCCCGATCCACCACGCCCGGCGCGCGTTTCACCGAAAGGAGCACGGTCAGAGCCAGCGCGGCGGCGATGAGCACTTTGAAGAACTGAGAGTAGCCGTCGACGATGATCATGTCGGAAAATCCGGTCGCCGCGACGCCGGAAAACACCCAGCCGATGGGAGCCGCGGCCAAGGCGGCGGCTACCGCTGCGACAACCGTTCCGGCCGCGACAACGTTGGCTTTCCGGATTCGGCGGGCCAAGAGAATGAGTACCAGTGCCGCACCGGTCAGCATCATCTCCGGCACGACCAGCTTCAGATCCATCAGGTCCGGGGCATTCATGATGCGGTGCCTCCTGCAACCAGGAGTGCGTCCACGGTTTCATGCAGGTAGGAGAGCACGCAATCAGGGTAAACGCCCAGGTAGACGGCGACGAACGCCAACGGGGCCAACGTCGCGATCTCCCGCACACCAAGTTCGAGCTTCAGCCCCTCCAACCCCGGATTCACGTCGCCCATGACCATACGATAGAAGAGCCAGACCAGGTACGTCGTTCCCAGTGCCACACCCCAGACGGCCATTCCCCCGAGCCAGGTGTTGGTCTCGAAGGCACCGCCGATGATGAGGAACTCACCTACGAAGGAGTTCAAACCCGGGAATCCGGCAGCGGCCAGGCAGAACAGCGCCAGGAAAGTGGAGTAGACCGGCGCGACCTTGGCCAGGCCCCCGTAATCCTTGATCTCCCGCGTGTGTGTCCGTTCGTAGATCATGCCGACGCACAGGAACAGTGCCGCGCTGATGATCCCGTGATTGATCATCTGGAGAATCGCCCCCTCGACGCCTCGGCTATTGAGCGTGAAGATGCCCAGGGTGACGAAGCCCATGTGACTGACGCTGGAATAAGCGATGAGCCGCTTGACGTCCGTCTGCATCAGGGTCACGTACGCGCCGTAGACGATCGCCACCACGGAGAGGACCAGCATCGGCGTCACGAACATCTGCACGGCGTCGGGAAGGATGGGCAGCGAGACCCGCAGGAATCCGTAGGCACCCATCTTCAGCAGGACCCCGGCCAGGATCACGCTGCCGGCAGTGGGAGCTTCGGTGTGAGCGTCCGGGAGCCAGGTATGCACCGGAAACATGGGCACCTTGACCGCGAAGGCGGCCAGAAAGGCCACGAACAGCCAGCCCTGGAGCTCGATCCCCATTTTCTGCCCGACGAGTTCCTTGAAGTCCAGCGTGCCGAATTCGCTGTACAGCGTGATCATGGCCACCAGCATCAAGACGCTGCCGGCCAGGGTGAACAGCAAGAACTTCACCGCGGCATGCACCCGCGCCGGGCCGCCCCAGACACCGATGAGCAGGAACAGGGGAACGACCATCAACTCCCAGAAGATGAAGAAGAGAAACAGGTTTGCGGCGGCGAACAGTCCGATCATCGCGGTCTCGGCCAGCAGCAGCGCGGCGTAGAACTCCGGCACCCGCGTGCGGACGGCGGTCCACGAAACGCTCACGCACAGAACCGTCAAAACCGCAGCAAGAAAAATGAACGGCAGGCTGATCCCGTCCACTCCCATCTGGTAGGCGATATTCCAGTCCTTGAGCCAGACCGCGTGTTCGACGAACTGCAGGTCGCTTGACCCCTTGTCGAAGTAGCGGTAGAGCGGGAGCGAAACGGCCAGGGTGGCCAGCGACATCCCGAGCGCAATCCAACGCGCAGTCCGCTCGCTGCGGAACAGCAGAATCGCGACCGCGCCCACCAGGGGCAGGAACGTCATCGCGGTCAGGACGGGAATTTCTGTCATAGTGCTATCGTTGCCAAGGCGAGCAGCACCAGGACGCCGGCCGCCATCAACAGGCCGTAGTGCTGAACGTTGCCGCTCACCGTGGTCTTCAAGATCCGGCTGAAGGCCTGGGTCAAACGGCCCACGCTCATGACCGCATAATCGACGATGCCGGTGTCGAGTCTGCGCAACAGACGCGCCACGCCCAGAACGGGCCACCGGATCACGAGCTCATAAATCTCTCCGACCCAGCCCGACTCGAGACGCACCAGCGGACCGCGAATCACCGATACAACGGCCGACGATCCCTTGCGGTAGAACCAGTCCGTGTCGAGGCTGATCTTGGGTTCGGGGTCGAGTTGTTTGAGCAGCAGGAAGAATCCGAGCGCCGTGAAGCCCAGCATTCCCAGGCTTGCCGTCACGTGCCCCACGCTGTACGGGTGGTAATCCACAGCCCTCGGAAGCTGATCGTACAGGACGCCGGGGAACACCCCGATCAAAACGCAGGCGGCCGCCGCCAGCCCCATCGCCACGAGCATGTTCCTGGGCGGCTCATGACCACGCGCGCCCGAGTCTTTGCCGAAGAACATGTAGTACGGGAGTTTCAGGCCCGTGTGCAGGAACGTTCCGGCCGAGGCCAGGGTCAGCATCAGGAAGATCCACTGCCGTTTGTCTTCGCCTGCGGCTGCGACGATCATCGACTTGCTCACGAATCCGCTGAACAACGGAACGGCCGAGATGGCAAAGGCGCCGATCATGTACAGGCCCAGCGTGATCGGCATCGTCTTGTAGAGCCCGCCCATTTCGTTGAGCTTCCGCAGCCCGGTCACCTGCAACACCGCGCCGGCACCCATGAACAACAGCGCCTTGTAGAGGATGTGCGCGAAGGCGTGTGCCGAGGCTCCGTTGACGGCCAGATCGCTGCCGATTCCCACCGCGCAGACCATGTAGCCAACCTGGCTGATGATGTGGTAGGCCAGGAGCCGCCGTGCGTCGTTTTCCAGCACGGCAAAAACCACCCCGTAAATGGCCATCGCCGCGCCCAGCCAGACGATGAGTTCCGTCCCACCGGGTACGGCGAAACCGCGGATCAAGACATAGACCGCCGACTTGGTCGTGAACGCGGTCATGAACACCGCACCCGTGACCGTCGCTTCCGGGTACGCGTCCGGAAGCCAGGCTCCCAGCGGGGGGACTGCCGCGTTGAGCATGACAGCCGCGAGGATCAAGCACCACGGGAGGATCACGCTCCAATCGTCCTCGGCCGGGAACGCCCCCAGGCTCTCGAACTCGAACGACCCCTTCGCGGAACAGTGGAGCACAATTCCTGCCAGGAGGACCAGCCCCCCGAAGACGTGAACCAGGAGGTAGCGGAAGCCGGCTGCCACTGCCGCCGGATCACGTCGCAGCCAAATCAACAGCACCGACGACATCGCCATGAGTTCCCAGAACACATAAAGCGACAGGAAGTCCCCGGCAAATGTCACGCCGAGCGCGCCGCCGGCATAGGTCAGGGCCGACACGTGCTGGGCATCGTCCTGCACGTGGAGCGAATAGATCATTCCCAGGACGGCCATGATCGAAAACACAAAGGAGAAGATCAGGCTGAGCTTGTCCACCCGGAAGACAAACGGGAGCTTCTGGCCCAGCAAACTCACGCCATAGGTGTCCGGCGCCAAGCTCAGGCGCACGCAGATGGCCAGGGCTGCGGCAGGCAGCAGCACCATCGCCGCGGCCTTGGCCCGGCCTTTGAGCAACGGCAGCACCCAGGCTCCCAGGATGAGCAGAAGCCCCGGGTGCATCCATTCCAGG
>Ga0310120_10002400_pt1 | contig 13744 bp, 4 predicted proteins | sample CB27_AW_983_MG_FD_203506 | JGI IMG/M metagenome (GOLD analysis project Ga0310120, IMG submission 203506) | Marine microbial communities from Western Arctic Ocean, Canada - CB27_AW_983 | ecosystem: Environmental > Aquatic > Marine > Oceanic | place: Canada: Western Arctic Ocean | collected... | reverse complement strand
CAGCTCGCGGGTCTCCTTCCAGGCCATCTCGAGCTCGACCAGGGTGATCTTTCCATTTCGACTCGCCACCAGCTTCGAGGATTCTCCCGACAGCAGCGCGTCAACCGCAGCCTTTCCGAAGAGCCCTCCCTGGACCCTGTCAGCGGCGCTGGGGGCGCCGCCGCGCTGGATGTAGCCCAGGACCGAGACGCGCGGATCGTAGCCTGACTGGTCGGAGATCTTCCGGGCGATCTCATAGGCGTTGCCCGCGTCGTCTCCCTCGGCGACCACCACGATGCTGGAGACCTTGCCGGCCTCGCGGCAGCGCTCGAGCTGGGCGCAGAGCGCTGTGATATCCGTCGGCACCTCCGGCACCAGGACTCCCTCGGCGCCGCAGGCGAGCGCCACCTGGAGGGCGAGGAATCCCCGGTTGCGGCCCATGACCTCGACCAGGAAGAGCCGCTCGTGGGAGGTGGCTGTGTCGCGGATCTTGTCGATGGCCTCTACCGCGGTATTGACGGCCGTGTCGAACCCGAGGGCATAGTCAGTTCCGCCCACATCGTTATCGATGGTTTTCGGTATGCCGATGAGCGGCAGGTTGGTCTGGCGCGCGAGCTCCGAGGCGCCGTTCAGCGAGCCATTGCCTCCGATCACGACCAGGCCGTCAATTCCGCGTTCGAGGAGGTGGGAGGCGGCTTTCTCCCGCGCCTCGGGTTCCCTGAATTCCGGACAGCGGCCGGAGCGGAGAACGGTTCCGCCCAGGTTGACGATTCCCGCGACGCTGCGGGCATCCATACGCTCCATCTCGTTATCGATCAGGCCTCGCCACCCGCGGTGGATTCCGATGGTCTCGATGCCGTCGGCAAGGGCCGTTCGTACAACGGCGCGAATGCAGGGATTCAGGCCCGGGCAATCTCCTCCGCTGGTCAGCAGTGCTATTCGTTTCAAGTGCGGGGGGGGTACTCAGCAGCCGAGGTCGTCGTCGGTTGGATCCATTCCGGCCCTGGCGCTCGGATCAACCGAAATCCGATGCGATCTGCACCGCGATGAGAGAAGGGTCGAGGTCGCTCCCCTTGGCCTGCCATGCCGAAGATACGGCGCTCGCCGCTGCTTCGATCTGCTCCGTGCTGTAGTCAAGGGCACGACCGATCTCCGTAAGAAGTTCTTTCTCGGCGTCGTCAGCGTTACCATCGGCCCAGACGGCAGATGCCATGAACACGAGGAAGAGAGCGCGTTTGAAAGGGTCCGTGGGCAAGGAGTTCTCCGCTGAATCCGGGTCATTGAGGATCGCGTCGATGTCCCCCTCCCCGATTCCGAGTCTGGAGGCGATATCCCGCAGGACAGAGAGTTCGCTCTCATCGACTTTTCCGTCCGCCTTCATGATGCCAACCGCTTTCGCAAGCATCGTTTCTGCTTCAACGGTTTCTGGTGATTTGAATTCTCCCATGAAGAAATAGGTTGCTACGAAGACTACCTAATGCCGTTGGAGGACGGTGCCAAGGCTAGAATCGACGTTCGACGGCCAAGGAAGGACCAAATTAGCCAGGGCAGGAGATAGGTTGAACCGGCGCGGTGGCGCTGTTTTTCTTCGATCCTTCGATGGCACGCTTGCCCCCTGCGCCTCGGCTGTGCCAGGAATCGTGGTGCTATGAAGAGAATCGTCCTGCTGTTTGCCGCGCTCCTGGTCGCGGGTTGTGGTGAGAAGTCGTCATCCGAAGGTTCGGAGTCGGCCAGTGAAAAGCCAACGGCATCGAATGAAAGCGCAGACGCCTCATTATGGGAAGCCACCTTGTTGGGAGAAATTGAACCCGCCAAAAAGGCTATTGCTGATGGTGCGAATGTGAACGCGAAGAAAGAGGACGGACAGACTCCTTTGCATTCTGCGGTAGTTGCAGCTTTAGATAGTGGAGACAACAAAGTCATAGAACTGCTTATTGCAAATGGTGCGGATGTGAATGCGGAAATTGGGTCTGGACGACATCAAGGTATGACGCCACTTGATATAACAGGGGTTTTATCCGAAGCGGCTACCATCACCAAACGTCTTCGCGAACAGCAAGGCAAGACTGATGATATCCCTGTCGCCGATCTCCTCCGCAAACACGGCGGCAAGACCAAGAAGGAACTGGAAGCTTCTGGTAACTAAGCCTTCTGTTACCGATTCAACGTTCCCATCACATCACTTAGCGCCTGCGCGTAACTGCACCCCCACCTTCCCCGGGCCCTGGGCCTCCCTACGAACCCGCCCTGAAAAAGCGATTTCTTAGCAATCGAAGCCGCAGAAGGTGGCGAAACTTGCGGCCGGAAAATAGGCTGCGGTTGAGGAACTGCGAGCGTGACGCACCGCTGGCGGGAGCGGAGACTGCCTCGGCATGATCGTCACCCCTTCGCAGTCCGAGCTCTGGTCTGCCGGGGAACAGGTTTGCCGGCAGTTCGAGCTTGGCGAGGTCCGGCAACTCGAGGCTCTGCCGCATCAAGGCTACTCGAACTTCAATGCCCGGCTCGACACGGATCGGGGAGCTTACGTCCTGCGGCGCTACACCGAGCAACCGGCGGAGAAGATCACCCACGAGCTTCGATTGATCGACTGGCTGGATGCGCAGGGCCTTCCGGTGGTCGCTCCCCTCCGCGATCCCAACGGGAGGGCGAGGTGCACACCGAATCGGGAACACCCTGCTCCATGGGTCGTGTTTCCCTTCGTGGACGGAGAGGAACCGGAGCCACTCCCCGCAACCGCGCGCGGAATGGGAGAACTGGCGGCTCGGCTCCACCAGATCCCGGAGCGACCCTGGAAGGATGGGGATCGCGAGAACCTGCTCTCGGTGCGGACCACCCTCACGATTGCGGACTCCCTGCGCGAGACGGGGACGAGTTCGGCCCGGCACTTCCTGCAGGTGATGGATCTGCTGGCACCCGAGGTGCACGATTCGAATCTTCCCACCGGCCTGGTGCACGGCGACCTCTTTCCCGACAACACCATCTTCCGGGAGGGCAACCTGGTAGCGGTGCTCGACTGGGAGGAAGCCTGTGTCGACCACTACCTGTTCGATCTCGCCATGGCGATGCACGGATTCTGCTACGTCGCCGAAGAATGGCGCCCAGACCTCGCCCGCAGCTTCCTGGCGGGATACGAAGCGGGCCGGCCTCTCGATCCGGGCGAACGCGAGAGCCTGCCGCTCTTCCTTCGCTGGACTCCCCTCGCGATGGCAGGTTGGCACCTCCGTCGCTACTCGCTCGCGCCCAGTCCCCGGCAAGCCGGACGCATCGACCAATTACTACAACGGGCCGAGACCGTCTTCGACTGCGATCCTCTCTTCCCATGACTCGCGCAACTCATTTTTTTGAGGGTGAAGGTGATCGGAGAGAAAGAGTCGAGGCCATCCCTCGTTTCTGAACTCCATGCAAACTCTCAGCGCCTCCAACCCCTCACGAAGGCAGACTGCCCCTCTCCCCGCTTGCCCCCTGCGCCTGGGGGGTGCCGAGCAAGGTTTCACTGTGACACCTTGATCAAAACGTCAGAAGTTGTCGCGGAGGAGATCGGGATCAGGGTGTAGGCGTGTGCACCCCGGAGCTATGAAGGGAATCGTTCTGCTGTTTGCTGCGCTGCTGGTTGTTGGGTGTGGTGAGAAGCCTTCATCCGAAGGTTCGGATTCATCCAGTGGGAACCCAACGGCGCCGAGTGAAAGCGTAAAGCCTTCCAGCGATAGCCCAAAGCCACCCGGCGCAGTGGTGATGGAACCGAAATCCGCCTTACCTGGTCCGAAGGAGCCGGTCGTCGTCAAGGTCAACCGGCCGTTCTTCCACCCTATCATGGGCACACGCTCCCGCATCGGCGCTGTTTCATCGGTCGCGTAACGGGTCCTCGTTGAGGGCTCCGGCCGCCAGGCCTATCGCCGGACCAGTTCAACTCCACTGATCAGTGTCGGGCGCAAACCGCGGGCGGTGAGCCCGATCACGATCCTGCCATCCCCGGGCTCGGCATCGAATTCCCGGACCAGCACTCGCAACGGCCCACCGGCCTGCTCGACAACATCGAGACCCTCCAGGACCGTCTCTCCCTCGACAGTGACATCCATCACTCGATCCCCCGGCCTGGCATCCTCCTCCGGTTCTGCGAACAGGAGGCGGATCCGGTAAGCTCCCTTTCGTTCCACCGGGAGGGAAATCGACTCCACGCCCGACAACCCGGAAGCCGCCACCCACTTCAACTCCTCACCGTGAATCACGGCGGAATGAATCCGGAAAACTCCGGGGTTCGCCGGCTCGACCGAAACGGCCACATCATTCGAAGGCCCGCCCACGCTCGGAAAGTCCGTCCACAGCGTCCCCTCCCGGTCGCGCCGGTCGCCGGGCGCGCCGAAGTTGATCCCGATCCGGCCCGCTGCGTGCTTCGCGCCGAAGGTCCAGAACTCAGCATCCGGCATGTGGATCAATGCCAGTGATGTCTGGTTCTGATAGGCGCACGAGCAGGTGCGGGTGTAGTCGGGCGCGCTGAGCACGCCGTTGGCCACGATCAGGTTGGCGGTACAGCTCGAACGAAATCCGCCGATGTTGCCGGTCCCACCGTCCCCGGCCATGTCGTAGAAGCCGGCCGCGCCGGAGCGGAAGGTGAGCAGGTGCTCGCTGCCGATCGCGGTGTTGCAGCCGTACATCCGCTGGTAGCTCCAACCGGTTCGCTTTCCGGTGAGGAGCTCCAGCGCAAACCCGCCACCACCGTTGGTGATGATCCGGTCCCGCCACAGCAGGCAGGGGCCGCCGTGTTCCAGCTCCCGGTTGTGCCATACCACCTCCCCGGTCGTGCCGCGCAATGCCATCATTCCCTTCCCGATATCGTCCTCGGCCCGGTCCCGGTACTTGCTGCCGGCCTGCAACAGGATATCGTGCTCCGCGGAGTAGTTGAGGAAGGTCCCGAACACATTCTCGCTCGTCTTCCAACGCTCCACCCCGGTCTTCAAATCCAGGGCATGGAGTGTCGGCCTGGCATCGGGTGCCACTCCGGTGACACCCGCCTTCCTCAGCTTGCCCTCGGTGATCGCATCGATGCAGAAGATTGTGTCCTCACTCACCGCGATGTTGTTATGGCGGAAATTGAGCGCCGCGTCGCGTTTCCAAAGCAACCTGCCGGTGTGCCGGTCATAGACGACCAGGCGTCGACTGCCGGAGGCATACTTGGCCTCCCTGAGCATCTCCAGGATGTCCATCCGCTTCTTCACGGCGGGCTTGGCCTTCTTCGCGCCCTGTCCCTTGGTCACCGTCACGCTCACCGGAGAGGATGTCGCGATGAGGTACCGGTCCTGCACGCCGATGTAGCCCCAGTGCGGCGGGCGCTCCCCCTCTTTCCGCACTTCATCAAGGACGAATGACTTCAGGGTCGCCCCGGTGGCCGTAGCGAGTTCCAGGATTCTCTCTTCATGAATCGCATAGATCCGGTCGGGTAAAGAAACATAGTTGCTGCCGATCTCGCCGGCACCCGCGAAGTGAGCCGTCGTGTTGTAATAGCTCCCTAATCCCGGTAACTCCCGCTGCCAGATCATCCGACCGGTATACACGTCCACTGCGCGCAACATGTCCGCCCCCTCGATGAACAAGCGTCCGCCCGCCACCTGCGGCGACGGCCCGTGACCGTGCCGCGGCAACACTCCTTCGTGATCCGGTCCGCCAAACCACAACAGGCCCAGCGGCGCCTTCACCAGTTTGTCCTTCGACACCACGGTTTGTCCCGGATTCCCATACTGATGCGTCCAGTCGTCGGTCTCCGGCAGGGCCCCCTCGCGGACCAACCGCGTCACGCCGTCCTTCCAGTCGACCCGCGCCTGTTTCAACCCCTCCGATCCCGCAACGATCCCCGCGATCGCCTCGTGCTGCTCGCGCGAACTCGGGAACATCGCCATCCCTCCGTAGGGACGGAGAGAGCGGAACACATTCCCGACGAATTCCCGGCCACCCGGCTCGAACCCAGCCGCCGTCAGATCCTCGCAGATGATCAGCGAGGCGAAGTAAGGCGGGAGGCGGGTCGTCGCCACATCGCCGACATGCGCCGACAGCCGAATACCGTAGATCCCCGCGCGGTCGAAACCACGGCGGACAGAATCGACCTTCTCCGGAGAGCGGTCGAGGACGACCAGGTGCAGGCTCGATTGATCGAGCACCTCCGCAATCATACGTCCGGACGCGAAACCCAGGGCAACCCCGTATCCCTTCCGGAACTCCGGATCCCTCATCAACCCATCAACCAACCTGGTGAAACGGTCCCCCCCGGTCGGAGCGGCCGGCCTTTCGACCTCGGCAATGCCATGGAGAACCCCTGCCGGTTGACCCGCTCTGCGCGTGCCAAAACAATCGATCCTCCCCTCCCCGGTGACCACCAGGAGTTTCCCGTCGGCCGCCAGCATGTGATGCACCGTCCCCTCGATATCCGCCATCCATGCCGGCCTCTGCTCATCCTTCGCGCCCCTCACATCATAGGCGGCCACCTTGCCGTTTCCGGCCGCATACACCCGGTCCCCCGCCTTGATGAATGCCCTGGAAGGACCGTCCCGGGGATCGATCGTGAATTGGGTTTCGCGGATGTAGCCCCTGACTTCCTTCTTTTTGTCCTTCGCCGTCTTCTTGACCACCTTCGCTTCCGCACTCCGTCCGTAAATCGATTTCCCATCTTGAAACACCAGCGTGTCGCGATCCGCCATCCGGGGATTCTCGTTCGACACCCGCTGCCCGGTTTCCATGCTGTAGGCCCCGCCCGCCACGAAGTAGAGGTCGCGCCCGGCCATCACGTGATGCCCACCGTTCTTCTTGTCGAAAACGAAGTGCTTCATCCTGCCGGTCACGAGGTCGAACACCGCCGGCGTCGAGCGCCCGCCCGGCACCACCAGGTGATCACCCGCTATCGCAAGATGACCCTGCGGAACCACCGAGGCAAACGACGGGGCGCCGTGCGGTTGCACCGTGTAGTTCATCCCGTCACCGCTGTTCGTCCAGATGATCTCCCCGCTCATCGCGTCCACCGCGTGGATGAATATCCCCATGAAGGACCAGATGCTCGCGCCAAAATACACCCGTCCGTCACTCACAACCGGGCCGCCACGCGCCGGCCAGCTCGAGACCAGCCTGTGGCTACCGAGCACCTTCCGCTCCGCCGGACCGCCGTTCACCTTCCAGTGAAGCGTCCCGGCATCGGCACTGACACAATAGAGATGGCCGTCATCCGAGACGAAATAGACCCGATCCTCGTAGCCGACCGGAGCGAACCTCACCGGCGCCTCCGCAAAGAACCGCCACAGCAGTTCGCCGGTTCCCGAATCATACGCCGACACGCTGTCGTTCACCGTGGAGGGAACAAACACCCGCTTTCCCATCACCACCGGCTGCGGAACGGCATCAAACTGAATCTTGTCCTGGGTCTTCGGCCAGGCGGTCCGCGCCGGCGGCAGCTTCCGGGACCACAGCAACTCCATCGAGTCGGGCAGTGCATGCGGTGTCGATGCCCCCCGGGCCGCATCGTATCGCCACATCGGCCAGTCGTCCGCGGCTACGCTGCCGTGGACAAGGCACGCCACGATCGCTCCGGCGAGAGCACCTGCCATTCGCCGTGATCGGAGTTCCGACGATTCAGCGTCCGATTCGCTCGCAGGCTTGCCCTTGTACTCGCAGCCGGTGAAGAGGGAGCTCGGGGGGAGGGTTACACGTCTCGTCATGCGGGTTCATATAACAGGAATCCGTTCGGCCGTCGAGGAGTGCGTAATCGTGCTGCTTCCCCTGCCTCAGGCAGCGTGGCAGGCTGGGAGAATATGCAATCGCTCCAAGCTCTTCTTGCCGTCTTTGCACTAATCCATCCTCCCTGCACCTCCTGAACTCGTTATCAACCCGGAAACCGGATTTGGGACGGGGACCATCACGGTCAACGGCCAGACCTATCCGATTGAACCGAGCGCCAGTCTCTTACATGCCCGCCTCAATTGGCCACCTGGAGCCGCATGAACTGGCGGGACTGATTGTCGAGCGGGGTAGTCGAGCGGAAGGTCCGTGTGCGGGTGCCATCACCGTTATCGATGGGCGCACCCACTTCGAGCACAAAGCCCGGCCCCGTCATCCAGTTCGCGAGGTCATCAGAGCGCTGCACGGTATAGGCCACTCCCGAGGCACCTGACCACTCGGTGTAGGTCAGGGAGAGATAGAACGCTCCTCCGTCCTCCACGATACCACCCTCCGGGAGCATGTTGCGATTGATGTAGTCGTCCGGGGCGGTCCCCAGCGCAAATTCGAAGAAATTACTCCGGCCATCCTGGTCGATGTCGGCGTCGGGACCCGAGATGAGCGGATCGGCCAACTCCGCGGCGGTGAAATTGAGCGCTCGCCAGCCGAGGAAGGTGAGCGCGGTCCAGATCCCGTCGGGCGTTCCGTGAACACCATGAGAGGCGCGCCAGTTGACTGCCACGTCGTGATCGGGATTGGTGAGGGGATCGATGAGTTCGAGGCTGTTACCGTCGCCATCCGCTGCCTCCGGCCAGGGCGCTTTGTCGTTGTAGGTAAAGGATCGGATGACCGCATCGTTGGCCCCGAGGATCTCGATGCGCTCTCCGTCGTTGCTCAAATTGCCGTTGTACTCTCCGGCGATCACACTGGGCGAGACTCCGGGATAGCGCGCCAGAAATGCATCCCGGTGTTCGACCAAGAGCACGTTTTCGCCGGGATCGAGCCCGATCAGCGGGTTGAGATGAAAGTCGAAAGTGATCCCATCGGTGAAGCGCACATCGTTGAGGTGAATGGGTGCGCTGGAGATGTTGCGCAGTTCGACAAACTCGAAGTCGACCCGGCTGTAGATGTCACCGGGATCCTCCGTGACGCTTGGCTCGGACGGCCGGTAACTGAACTCGGTCACCGCCAGGTTGGTGTCGTCGGCGGGATCTCCGATGGTGTAGGCCACCGCATTGAGGGCCGACCACTGTCCACCCTGCAGGACCCGCGCATTGAGAACGGTGGTCTCGTTGACGGTCAGTTGCGAGGGATTTGTGGGCAGGGTCAGTCCCAGGCTGAAATCAAAGGTCAGATCCGAACTGGAGCCTAGAATCTGGTGAACCTCCACCGCCAAGGTGTTTTCACCATCCACCAGGAGGGCGACCGAAGCATCGTTCTTGGTGTACCAGGCGTGCTCTCCGGGCGAACGCTGTCCTTCAAGGGCCGGCGTCTCGGAATTGATCGCGCCGCCCGGCATGTTGGAGCGCCAGGCCTCGGTTCCGTTCAGGTAAACCACCGCGCCGTCGTCGCGTTTCAATTCCATGAAGATGGCGGAAACCTCCGAGGCGTCTGGCACCGTGAACTTGCGGCGGAAGTAGGTCGTCATGTGCTTGTCGCCCGAATTCGGGCCGAAGCTGACCACAGTCTGTTCGTCGGAGTCGCCGTAGCCGAGTTCGGCCGGACCCTCCGCCCAGTCCGCGTCATTGAAGGCGGGCAGGCGCCAGGCAATTCCCTGGTCGCTCCCATCGTCGAGATACTTCCAGTCGGTGCTGCGGGCGATGGCGGTGGTGGTGGTGGAAGATCCGTTGTAGGCCTGAGCGACGGGATTCACCGCTCCGCCGGGAAGGCGCGGATCGCTCCCGTCGGTGGTAACGTAAATCCTTCCCGAAGGCGCATTGATGATGGGCGAGAAGCCCGCATTTACCGCTCCGCCGTGGGGGGTGAACTCCGGAGCATCCACCGGATACCATCCCTGCGCCCGCAGCTGATCGAGCAGAACAGCAGTCCGGCCCGGAAAGAAGGTGTTCCGCATGTAGTCAATTTCAACCTGCCATTCCCCATCGCGATCCCAGGGGGCGCTGTGGGTGGACCCGGGCTGCCAGCGTGCGCTCTCGGGAATGATGGCGGTCCAGAGTTCGTCCACGCGATAGTCGAAGGCATCCCGGAGCCCATTCGCCCTCAGCACGCCGTCGTGGAAGCAGTGCTTGTAAATCCGATCGCGGAAGTAGACCCGGAATTCCTCATGGTTCATCATGGCGGGAAAGACGCCGTTGGGCGTGTTGCGACCCAGGTTGTGCTCGTTGACGTTATACATCGAGACGTCGACATCCCAGGAATAGAAGCGCCAGCCACCAACCCCGGGATCCTTTGGGCCGGCCGCCATCCAGTTGTGGTTCGAGGTCCAGTCCCAGTCGTTTCCGAAGTAGAAGTAGAGCAATTGGTTGTCCGCCAGGCTCCTCCAGTTGATCCAATTCTTCGACTGCTGACCGCCCGCGGAAGCGGCGCTCTTCACCTGGTTCCAGGCCGTGCTCCAGCTGTCCCCACCCCCGTGATCACTTCCGCTGCGCGAGGAGTTGGTGTAGTGGTAGTCTTCCGGATCCCCTCCGAGATACTTGTCGAGGTAGTGATGCATGGGGCGCTCGTGAATCTGGTAAATCCCATGATAAACTCCGTTGAGGTAGCAATGTGCCCATCGGCCGTGCAAGGAGAGGTGCCCCATCAGCATCTCGACATCCCAGGTGAAGCGGTTGCGAATGTAGAGCGCGTCGGCATCCCGAAAAGGAGAAGGCGGATGGTTGGTCTGTCCCATCCAAAAGAAATTGTCGTGCGACGCGCTGCGAAGCTGAATCACGTCGAAGATCTCGCTCCCTCCCTCGGTGTAGGGATGGTTGGCAAAGAGCGGGTAGCGCAGCTTGGGAGCGCCATACTGGCTGCGGAAATAACAGCGGAAGTTGTTCTTGGGCGATCCCGTGCTGGCCCCTCCAACGAGCTTGATCCCGCAATCGATCTGGAATCCCGGCTCACTCCCGTCGTTACTGATCAATTCGATGGAGGTCTCCCCCTCCGAACTCCCGATCCCGCTCGGCTTGATGATCGAGACGGCAGGCAAGGCATTGAGGCCGTCGTCCAGCAGCGGGCCATACACCGCGTGATCCCTGATCGAAGAGAGGAAGCGGCTCTGTCCCACCACGCCGTCGGTCTGCGGTCTTTGCGTCCCGTTGATGAAAATGTAGGTGTGAGTTGCTACTGGCATGAGGGCCGCACTGGCATGCACCGCAATGGCTCGAACCCGGCGCGTTCCCCGCGTGTTGCTGCCTGTTTCCGGTGCAATGGTGAGGGGGCTGGTGTAGATGCTCCCACTGGAAGCGGTCGGCTTCGATCCGTTGGTGGTGTAGCGGATCTGTGATCCCGCGATGGTCGGAGTGAGGGTCAACCGGAGGGAATTGCGGTAGTATCCGCGCTCCTGGCTGAAGGTCACCTCGTTGAGAATCTGCTCAGCAATCTCGCTATTTACCGCCCCGGGGGTGGGCCACTGGAAGAAGCCGAGCACAGTCGCGGTGGGATTGGACCCGTAAGAGACATCCACGAACTGATCGCCGAAGTCGATCTGGTCCGCGATGGTCACTCCGTCCGGTTTGACCAGGGCGAGATACTCTCCCCCGCTGTCGAGCTGGAAGTTGGTGTGCAGAGGATCGCCATTGGTCGGCTTGCGGTCCTTCCCGGAGGCGAAGATCACGAGATACTGGTTCGCCGCGATGGTGATGGCTGGAAACTGCCACTTGGTGAGATCGTTGGGATCATCGGTGAGGTGCCAGCCATTCATGCTGGCCGCGCCGGTCTGCTCGTTGAAGATTTCAAACCAGTCGCTTTCATCGTTGTCTTCGTCGACATGACTCCCGCCGTTGCTGGCCATGATCTCATTGATGCGCAACGAGGGCTCCGAGATATCGAGAACAAAACTCTGCTCCACACTCAGTCCCGAGAGGTCGGTGCTGCGCACCCGGAAAGTCACCTGGGCTCCACCGCCCGGCAGGGGATCAGCCACTCGTACCCATTGCTGATCGATGCTGAAGAGATCGTTGTGGCCGTCTCCGGCACCGGAGACCAGGGCGTAGGTGAAGGCATCGAGCGGATTCGGGTCAGTGGTGCTGAGCTGGCCCGCGGGCGTGCCGATAATTGCCCCGGAGCTGATCGAGGTAGCACTGAAGGCGATGTCGGTGGGAGCCAATTCCTGCACCAGGCTCAGCACGAAGTCCTGCTCCAGAAATCGCGCGGGATCCTCCGCATCCGTCGTTCGCACCCGCACGTTGTAACTTGTCCCGGGACCGTCACCTGCGAAGTTGTGAAGCCCGGGAACGATGGTGTCGTCCAGGATCTCGAACTTGTCGTTGTCAGCCGCAGCTCCCTCGAGCGAATAGATGTGAGTCGCGTTGCGCTTGAGATCGGTGGTGCTCAACGATCCCACTGCGGCGGTCTGGGTATCGAAGAAGGTGGTGGTCGAAAGGGTCAGGCTTTCTGGCGTGGGCGGAATCGTGATTTCCGCGATGGTGAAGGCCTGCAGAATGGGATTATTGTCCGATCCCATCGCCCCCTGACCTCCGATGTTCTGCTGCATCTCCACATTCAAGGTGGTGTCACCGGCAGCCAGATTGAAGGGCACGATGTAAGCAAAGCCGTTGCTGGGGCTCCACGAACCGTCCCCTTCCGAACTGAAGTCGTCGACCGCCAGCTGCCCTTCGATCCCGATATCCCAGCGCCGATCCCGATTGGCCCCTTCATTGAAGAGCATCTGGAGCTCGTACTCGATGCCCGGGGTGAGGCCGGTCACCGTGACACTCACCGGATTGGGCGCCTGCGTCCAGCGGATGTCCCGCATGATCTCCTCCAGGTTGGCCACGGAGCTTGCATCCGCTCCGGAGTAATCCGGGCGGCTTGTCCAGCCGTCGATGGAATGGCTTGCCGTGACCGTGACATTGGGCACGGCACTCTTGTCGGTCTCGAAGAGGACGCCGTTCACCATGCGATCCGAATCCCCGAAAACATCGATAGCCACCACCACTCGGGTGGGATCCAATTCCAAATCGTCGGGTCCGCTGAATTCTCGAATCTCTCCGATGTGGGCGACTGTATCAGCGCTGAGGCCGCCAAGACCGATCAGGCAGAGCGAAAGGATAAGGTGGGCCAAGCTATTTTTTCCTGGGATCGAGGACATGTCAGCGGGTGACTCTCCGGGGGATGCCGTTGACAATCAAGCGGCAGGGAACTCAAAAAGATTCCTTGAAACCCTCTTCAGGTAAAGGGGTTTCTTCGGGCTCGGCCTCCCCCTCTGGGGTCTTGCCGCCTCCCGCTATTCTTCGGTCACCGTCAGGAGGGCATTCACGGTGGCTTCCTCGACCACCTGCTTCCTGCCGGAGGGCCATTGCACCGTCACCCGTTCGACCGCTCCGGCCTCGCCCAGTCCGAAGTAGAGGGGAATCACGCTATGGGAAAGGTAGCCGGAAACTCCGTCGTGGACCTGGGTGTAGGAGTTGCCGCCGGCCTCCACCGTCACCACCGCTCCCAGTCCGTCCTTGTTTGATCCTCCCGCCGCGGCTGTGCCTGCCAGGCGCACTTGCAACCACTTGATGGCTTTCTTCTCCGTCAGGTTGCTGCGCAGGACCATGGGACCGTCGTGAAACTCGTTGGTTACGATGTCGAGGTCGCCATCCTGGTCCAGATCGAAGATCGCCGAGGCCCGCGTCCCCAGGGAACCCCACACTTCGACCGGCTCGGTAAGATTGTGGGTGCTCACCAAGGCGTGATCTTTGTCCTCCCCCGTGGGATCGAGCACAAACCACGGCTTGGCGGTGCGTCCGCTGCGACGCGGCTCCACCCCCAGGATGAACTCGCTATCCTCGAATCGCACCCCGCCGTCGTTGAGGAGGAGACTGTTCACGCCGTAACGGAATGGGAAGTTCATGCTGGAGGCGATGAAGACATCGATGAAGCCGTCCGCATTCAGGTCTCCCGCACTTAATCCCCACGGCCAGTA
>Ga0310120_10002396_pt1 | contig 13770 bp, 12 predicted proteins | sample CB27_AW_983_MG_FD_203506 | JGI IMG/M metagenome (GOLD analysis project Ga0310120, IMG submission 203506) | Marine microbial communities from Western Arctic Ocean, Canada - CB27_AW_983 | ecosystem: Environmental > Aquatic > Marine > Oceanic | place: Canada: Western Arctic Ocean | collected... | reverse complement strand
GGTATGAGGTCAGCGTAATTTAACCGTTGTGCGGGCCATGAGCCAAAGCATATCTCGATTATGAGGCGAATTTCTTTGGTTGGCATACACCTTCCTACCTTTGATCAAGGGCGGTCTGGTGCGGGGATCAACCCATTTCCTTATTTCACTGTGACCATCAGCAAACGTGAGGCCTCCAGCTTGGTTATGGTAACTGGCAGGAAAATTGACGATGTATATTTTCAGCGGAGAATCCGGGTAACTGCTCATGTCAACGGCGAAGTAACCCTCATCAATTCCATCCTCTCGTTCGTCAATGAGCACCCAGGTTCGAGAGGGTGGCAGTGTCGTCATGTCAGTGGTCCTTTTGATGATTTTATAACGGCCCCCACGACCGGCATTAAGCCAGCAATTCATCGACATGCTACGCACACGGGGATGGGAGCGACCGCCGTGAGCGGATACACTTTTGTCCGCCGGACATTTCCAGACCGCATAACTTTCGAAGTAGGGCCAGAGCAGGCTGCCCCGTCCACGGTTGTCGACCTTGTTCAAATGAAGGACATTGGTGTTGTCGGGGACTGATTGTACATAATCAAGCCAGCCGGTCACCCATCGTGGTCTTGCCAAACTCCAATCACGCCCGGGTTCATTCGGTGGCACGACATCGTCGTTGTCGTGGGTATACATTCCCCAAGCCAAGCTCAGTTGGCTCAGGTTGCTCATGCAGGAGATGCCATGCGCCTTTTGTTTGGCCTTGGCCAATGCGGGCAATAGAAGAGCCGCCAAGATGGCAATGATGGCAATCACCACCAGTAGCTCAATGAGCGTGAATGCCCGTCTTGATTCGGCTTTCATTTCCCTTCAGCTTTCAATTCTTCACCCGTCTTGCCGCCGTGTTTGCGGAGGATTGCTCGTCCATTCTGCTCTGGGACCCCCCGCTCACTCAACTGAAAACGACTTTTTCAGCATCGACTATTTAATCAAAGTATTGATGCTTCCGAGATAATTGGATTGCGTTCTTACGTGCCCCCCGAGGCTCAACGAAATGAGAAATCATCTCTTTCCTTCGCTCTGCGACAACTGAGCTGCAGCCTGTTTAGTTCACTCGCAGGCTAACAGTGACATGGCAATAGCTTCTGCAACTTTGATCCCGTCAATTCCGGCGGAGAGGATGCCGCCGGCATAGCCGGCGCCTTCGCCAGCAGGATACAGGCCGATGGTATTGAGGCTTTGGTAGGCCTTGCCGCGTTTGATACAGATCGGCGAGGAGGTACGGGTTTCAACCCCAGTCAGCAATGCATCGGCCATGGCGAACCCCTTGATCTGTTTGTCGAATACCGGAATCGCCTCGCGAATGGCTGCCACCGCAAAAGCGGGTAGTGCCAACGAGAGGTCCGTTAACTTGATACCCGGTTGGTAGGAAGGCAGTGCGCTGGCAAGCTCGGTGGAGGACTGGTCGTTGAGAAAGTCACCCACCAATTGCGCCGGAGCACTGTAATCTGCGCCCCCTAATTCAAAGGCCAGCTGCTCCAGCTTGCGCTGCAAATCAACACCGGCCAGGACATGATCGGGATAATCCTCCTGCGGGGTAATACCCACCACGATCGCCGAGTTGGCGTTGCGTTCATTGCGCGAGTACTGCGACATGCCATTGGTGACCACACCGCCTGCCTCAGAGGATGCCGCCACCACCGTGCCCCCCGGACACATGCAGAAACTGTAAACGCTGCGTCCGTTCTTGCAGTGGTGCACTAACTTGTAATCGGCGGCGCCGAGAATCGGGTTGCCGGCGTACTTGCCAAAGCGGGCGCGATCAATTACCGATTGAGGATGCTCAATACGAAAGCCGATGGAGAAGGGCTTGGCTTCCATGTACACGCCACTTTCAAACAACATCTGAAAGGTGTCGCGGGCGCTGTGACCGATCGCCAGCACAATGTGGCGACTGTGCAGGGTCTCACCACTAGCCAGGGTGATAGCGCTGACCCGTTGGCGACTGTGATCGCCGTCGTTGCCCTCCACCGGAAGCGGTTCGCACAGCAGAGCTTCCACTCTTTGGCCAAAGCGAATCTCACCACCGAGCCGGGTTATTTCGGCTCGCATGTTTTCCACGATCTTGACCAGTTTAAAGGTGCCTATATGCGGTTTGCTCAGCATCAGAATCTCGGCGGAAGCACCGGCTTTAACAAATTCGGTCAGCACTTTGCGTCCCAGGTAGCGCTTGTCTTTTATTTGGCTGTAGAGCTTGCCATCGGAAAACGTACCGGCGCCGCCCTCGCCAAACTGGACATTGGATTCGGTATTTAACTCGCGTTTACGCCAAAATTTCCAGGTGTCCTGGGTGCGCTGGCGCACCTCAAGGCCGCGCTCCAGCACAATCGGCCGCAGGCCCATTTGCGCCAACAGCAGGGCGGCGAGGATACCGCAGGGCCCAAAGCCAATCACCAGCGGGCGCTGTTGCTCACTGTTGGGAAAGTCGGCGTCGGCCAGACCGACGAATTGATAGCTGGTGTCGGGGCTGGTCCGACAAAACGACTGCCTGACAAACTTCTCCAGCAGCTGCGTCTCCAGTTCGGCGGCCAGCTGCACGTCCAGATGATAAATCAGCAGAATGTTGTCCTGCTGGCGAGCGTCACAACTGCGTTTGACGACAGAGAAACCCTGCAGTTGTTCGGCGGATATCTCGAGTTTGTCGGTAATCGCGGCGGCGAGATCAGCCTCAGTATGCTCTAGCGGCAGTTTGATTTCGGTAAGTCGGAGCATGGTCTAAAGGAATTGTAATTTCACTTCTTTGGAACCTTGCTTCTCTGCAATGTCGACAGGATTGTCTCCGTTTGCTCCAATTCTAGCATCAACATTGGCGCCCTTTTTTAACAAATAAGCTACCATCTCCAGCTACCTTAAAGTAGTCGTTCGTTGTAATGCAGTTCTTCCACCGTACATCCTTACGTTGATATCCAGACCTGATTCAAGACAAGTGAAAACCCTCCGTGTAGATCCATCGGCCACCGCCTTCCAGAGATTGTTTAAAGTCTTCTTTTTCATCCCTATTTAACTTTCAATTCTTCACCTGTTTTGCCGCCGTGTTTGCGGAGGAGGTCACTCAACCACCCTCACGCGGTAGAACCATTTCTGGGGATCGTGGTCCCTCTCTTCATCAAACCGAACCGTGGCGCCTGTCCCCGTGTAGGTCTTGATCGCTTCCCAGTTCAGCAGGTCAAACGAATCCTGCACCTCGTAGACCTTCCCTTTTTTCGCATCAAAGCTGAATGCAAAGCGCCCGTGCTGCACTAATCGAGGTATCAGTGCTAATTCAGCACCCGTCATGCCGCCGTGTTTGCGGAGGAGGTCGGGGATTTCTTTTCTGGCAGCTATAAGTTTAGGCGACTCCTTATAGCCTGGAACATAAATTTTACGCACTAATTCGGCCCAATCCAGCACTGTCCACCACTCGTCCCCGGCAGTCTTTGTCTTCGCATTCACATCCGCACCTTTGGCAATTAGCAGTTCGGTGGTTTCCTTGCGACCGTCAATAACCGCTTTATGCAAAGGGGTCTCTCCAACAACATCCTTCGCATTCACATCTGCACCGTTTGCGATAAGCAGTTCGGCGACTTCCTTTTTACCCCGCCAAGCCGCATAATGCAAAGGAGTCCATCCATCCGCACCCTTCGCATTCGCATCCGTGCCAGCATCCAAGTGCTGTTTGACGGCTTCGATGTCCCCATTTCTAGCGGCAAGGTGAATCGGACCAGCGAAGGCGGGGGTGGCCAGCACCACGGCTGCGATTGTTGTGAGTAGGAGGTGTTTCATTTGCCTTCGGTGTTCAAGTGGTGGAGTGGGTTGGTTTAGTTGCCAGCGGCTTCCAGTTCCGTCTTGGTCTTGCCGCCGTGTTTGCGGAGGAGGTCGGTGAGTTCGGGATGTTTGCGACTGATGGCCCAATCTAGCGGTGTTCTGCCGTCTTCATCCTTCGCATTCAAGTCCGCACCCTTGGCGATCAGCAGTTCGACGATTTCTTTTCTATCTCTAAAAGCCGCATAATGCAAAGGAGTCTTTCCCTTCTCATCCTTTGAAGCCAAATCGCAGTCACCTCTTGGAGCTTGGGATTGAATCAGATTATCACGCGCTAAAACTTATGGTCAGGCCTTCATTTCGGTGATCTGCTTGGTCGCGATGCCGATTGAGCGGTCGAGAGGTACGCCGGCGCAGGAGAGTAGAGTGGTGAGCAGGTCGCCCTGGTTGCCCTTGGTGTTGGGCAGGAAGCGGCCGGTCTTGATTGCGTCACCGCCTTTGCCGGCAAGAATGAATGGGAGGTTTTCTCGCTGGTGCTTGTTGCCGTCTTCCAAGCCCGAACCCCACATCATGATGCAGTTGTCGAGCAGGGTGCCTTCGCCCTCCTTCAGGGCGTGCATCTTCTTCACCATGTAGGCGAACTGCGCGACGTTGAATTCGTTGATTGCCGCCACCTTACGAATCTTTTCCTGATCCTTGCCGTAGTGCGTCTGCGAGTGGTGCTGGTTGGTGAAGCCCAGTTCGGGGTAGGACGCGCCGTTGGGCCGAGAGCCGATGTAGGTGCTGACGCGCGTGGTGTCGGTCTGGAAAGCCAGAACAGTTAGGTCGCACATGACCTGCATGTACTCACTGCGCTTGTCGCCTACGGGAATCTTGACCTCGATTGGCGGCGAGTCGGTGGCGTGCCGTTTGGACGACCGAACGCCCGCCTTCTCTAGGGCGGCCTCTTGCTGACGGGACTCGATCGCGGCGATGCGCCGCTCTACCGCGCGCACGCTGTCGAGGTACTCATCGAGCTTCTGCCGGTCGGTCTTGGCCAGTGTCCGGCGCAGGTCCCGGGCGCCACCAAGAACGAGGTCGAGCATTTGCCGGTCCAATGGGTTAGTCTGGGTGACGCGGCCCTCCTTGCCGCGCTTACCGAAAAGCCGGTTCAGGACATTTCGGGGATCGATCTCGGCGGGAACGGGTTGCGTGGGCGAGCGGTAGCTGCAATACGAGTAGTACCCTTCGTGCAGGCCCGCCTGATTTTCCTTCCATGTCTGGGGCATCGTCGCCAGCTCTAGCGAAGGCAGCAAGGTGTGGGCCCCGACGTAGTTGGCCATGATCTGGTCGGCCGAGATGGCGATGTTGATGCGACCGCGGGTGCTGGCATCCGGCAAGCGCGCGGTGAGCCAGGTCGAAAGCTCCAACGCGTGCGGCGCACCGTTGAAGGGGGCGATCGGCACTCCGGAGATGCCTTTCATCATCAGGCACTGGTCCATGATCGGTTGCAGGGACTGGATGATGGGCGGCGGGGAGTTGAGAAAGGCCTCCTGGCTCTTCGGCCAGAACTGATCCATGATGACCCCGTGCGGCATATACATGAACGCGAGGCGCACCGGCGGTTTGGCGGCCTTGGTGCCGGCGGCCCAGCTGAGGGAATCCATAAACGGCAGCGCGAGGGAAACACCCGCGCCTTTCAGAAAGGTGCGGCGGCCAATGTGTGAAGGGTTGTTCATTTTCATCCTTTGATTCTGCGGTGGGTAAATAAGTAGCTGGTGATGACCTCGGTGATGATGGTGCGCACGCGATAATTGTCTGCGGCAATCTTAACCATCAATTGATCGATGACAACATCGTCGTAGCCCTCGAGCTGTCGGCCCAGCGCGTAGGCCATCAGCCTTTCGGTCAGGTTGCGGGCCAGATCCGCCTCGCGCTGGGCGAGGAGGCCTTTCAACTCAGCAGGGGTGGTGAAACCTTTTCCATCGGGAAGTTTGCCCGCTGAGTCGATTGCGACGCCAACATCGTTCTTTTCGCGCCACCGGCCGATGGCGTCGAAATTCTCGAGCCCAAAGCCAATCGGATCGAGCACCTTGTGGCAGTTGGCGCATGTGGCTTCGGATTGGTGCAGCTCGGTCCGTTGACGCTGCGTCAATCCCTTCACCTCTTTGTGGTTTTGCTCTGCGAGTTCGGGTACATCCGGCGGAGGCGGTGGGATGCGATCTCCCAAAATCTGCTCGAGCACCCACACCCCTCGCCGAACAGGGCTGGTCCGATTGGGGAACGAGGTGGTCGCCAGCGTGGCCGGCATGCCGAGGATGCCACCCCTGTTGGGGTTTGTTAGCTTAACCCGTCGCATCTTCGGCCCCGGAACGGATTGCTCGAGGCCGTACACCTTGGCGAGCGGCTCATTGAGGAAAGTATAGTCGCTGTCCACGAAACGAACCACGCTTTGGTTCTCGCGCACGATACTTTCAAAGAACAGGCGGGCTTCCTCCGTCATCGACTTGCGCAGCAAGGGCGTCATCTGGGGAAACATTTCCGGGTCGAACACCTGCCGACCCAACTCGCTCAGCCGCAACCATTGCGCGCCGAACCCGTCGAACAACGCCCGCGAGCGGGCATGCTTCAATAGCCGCTCTACCTGGGTCCGCAGTACTTCGGGCTTGTGCAGTTCGCCTTTGTCGGCCAAGGCGGCTAGCTCAGCGTCGGGCGGTGCGGACCAAAGCAGGTACGAGAGACGTGAGGCCAACTGGTGATCGTCCAGGAGGACAATCGGTTCGTCCGACTCAGTTTTTTTGGCAGGCGTGATGAAGAGGAACTGCGGTGAAACGAGGACAGCCTTGAGCGTCAGTCCTAGTGCTGCCGGATGATTGAGTTCGTTGTTCCGGGCCAGATCGTATACGTCGACAAGGACATCCAGCTCTGCATCGGACGGCGGTCGCCGGTAGGCCTCCCGGGCGAGGGAACGCCCTACCCGACGGGCCTCCTTGCGGAGATCGGCGCCTTGAGTGTGCGGCTGGCCAAAGAGGCGCTTCTGGATCGCAGTGGGCGCTTTGTCTTTCGGGGCAACGACCTGTTCGATGACCTTATTGGCAATGCCGAGGAACAGTTCGGACTGCAGCGGAGAGATCGAGTTGAGAAAACCCTCTCCAACCACCTCCTCGGGCAAGCTATCGGCGATCGCGGGATCGACTCCGTAAAGATCATGCAGGGTGTTGGCGTATTCGGTCTTGGTGAGTCGGCGAATCACAAAAGGCCCCGGATCCCGCGGTGCCAAGTACTTGATATTGCCCATCCACTCGATGAATTGGCGTCGCTCTTCATCGGTAGGGATCTTGGACGCATCGTCCGGCGGCATCTCGTGCACCTTGACGTTCGCCACCGCCTTTTTCCAATGCAGTGACGCGGACTCGCCACCGGGGTTCTTGAGCGCTGATTGCAGGTTGATACCCGCCTTGGCCCGGCTGCCGTGGCATCGGGTGCAGTATTTATTAACGAAGGGAGCGACTTTTTCCTTGAAGACCTTTTGGGCATCAGCTCGGAGCGTCGCTTCGTCCGTACCTTTATCGCCGATCTCCGCCCAACTGACTGACACCGAAAACAAGACCAGTGCAAAACCCAAGACCCGATTGCCCCGAGCACCTTTCAGGATTACAAGTGGATGTATCGGCTTGGTCATTGTGTCGTTTGGTGCTGTATCAGCTCATCACCCGTTAAAACTACCGGTACTTGCCTTTGAGCAGCGGGTTTGCCTCAGTGAGGTTGGGCACGCGCATTTTCTTTGTAATCCAATTTAGGCGCCGGCCGGAGCCTATCGGAAAGTGGCGCAGTGGGCAATGGCGTTGGAAATCGGTTACATCTGCCGGCAGGGAAGGCAGCGGCACATGACGTGGAAGTTTGATCGGATATGGTTTCGGATCAGAAGGTAGATCGATCGGCGTCTACGGAAATACCGGCCATTAACAGGACGGTCACAGTGAGCTTTGGTAACAGGTTCATAGTGAAATACGGAAAGGATGCGCGCGGGGCCGTGGCCAAAATCAATTTCGGCTAAGCGATCAACTCCTTAATCACCTTGCCGCCGTGTTTGCGGAGGAGGTCGGTGAGTAACTTCTAGTCTTCACTGACTCCACTTCTCACGCCACATGTCGACGGTCATTTGATCCGCCTTCATCCAGTCGGCGTTCCCGGCATAGTGCAGCACATTGGGGCCGCCGTTGTGGCGTTTGTTGGAGACTCGCCTGCCATGGGTCGGATCGGTCTGCTTGGAACTGGAAATGTGCGACGGATGCCAGACATCGTGACGCCGGATGTCCTCGTCGCGCAGGCCGGTCACGATCCCCCGCCAGGGACCGTCCTCGTTGTCGGCAATGTAAATCGTCTCGGTCGGACGCTGGAAATTCTCGAGCGGCGTCGGGTTGTTGATCTCGAAGCCGATATTGTCGCGGGTGCTCCGGAACGACCACGAACTGTCCACATAACAAATCACCTGCTTCTTATTCGGGTAGCTTGGACAACGGTAGATCTTCACACTCCGAAAATCTCTATCCGTTCCTCCCTGAGGCATGTACGGCATGTAAACCAAGAACCAAAGTACGTTGTTGCCGCGTGGTATTTTCCCCTCGTAATCCTCGGCGTACATTTGAACCGCCAGACCGATCTGGTGCAAGTTGTTGAGACAAGAGGCGCGCTGCCCGGCCGCCTTGGCCTTGGCCAGCGCCGGAAGCAACAGGCTCGCGAGGATGGCAATGATCGCGATCACCACCAGCAACTCGATCAGTGTAAAGCCCCGCTTGGCCAAGCGGGAGCTGTTCGGCTGTAAAATCATTTTCATTTCGTCAATGCAGTGCTAGGCGGAGATCCAATCCGTCGATGTTTCGAACTTCGCGCCTCATCCAGATTCATCAACAGCTAATATACCAGCTTTTTCTTGGCAGCACCACCGCTTTCAGAGCAATTCTGCACCCGTCTTTCCACCGTGTTTGCGGAGGAGGTCGATGGTTTCTGCAGTGTCGTTTGGGTTATCTGGAAGAGTAGCAATATCCAGTGGTGTTTTGCCATTAACATCTATCACATTCACATTCGCACCTGTGCCGACAAGCAGTTCGGCGATTTCCTTGTGGCCTTCACCAGCCGCAACATGCAAAGGAGCCACGCCATCTTCAGCCTTCGCATTCACATCCGCACCTTTGGCGATTAGTAGTTCGGCTGTTTCCTTGTTTGCCGCATAATGCAAAGGAGTCCAACCATCATCACTCTTCGCATTCACATCCGTGCCTTCGTGGATTAGCAGTTCGACAACTTCCTTGAGACCTTTTCTAGCCGCAGCATGCAAAGGAGTCATTCCAGACCTCAATTCTTCAACCATCATGCCGCCGTGTTTGCGGAGGAGGTCGGCCGCTCCCGTGCGTTTACCCATGATGGCCCAGTCTAGCGGTGTGTCGCCACCACCAGCCTTCGCATTCACATCCGTACCAGCGGCGAGGTGCTGTTGGATGGCTTCGGTGTTTCCGATTATGGCAGCTTTGTGAATTGAAATGTCTGGTGCTTTGGCTGTCGGCGGTTCTGGTGGCTGCGCCTCCCCACACCCTGCCAACAGCACGGCTGCGATTGTTGTGAGTAGGAGGTGTTTCATTTGCCTTCAGCTTTCAATGCTTCACCCGTCTTGCCGCCGATTACGCGGAGGAGTGCGGCTATTTCGGTGCGATTGAAACTGATGGCCACATCTAGCGGTGTTCCGCCATCTTCATCCTTCGCATTTAAATCCGCACCTTTTTCGATTAGCAGTTCGGCGATTTCCTTGTGACCGTTAGCAGCCGCATAATGCAAAGGAGTCCCATCCGCAAAACCGCCTTTCACATTCACATCCGTGCCAGCAGCCAAGTGCTGTTTCACGGCTTCGATGTTTCCGTTATAGGCAGCAGCGAGAATTGGGACGTCTAATACTTTGGTTGTCGGCGGTTCTGGCGACTGCGTCGTGGCACACCCCACAACCAGCACGGCTGCGACGATTGAAACGAAAATTGATTTCATAGCGAGGGAACTGTCACCCCGCTAAGCGCAGTTTTCAAGGCGTTTTAACTGTTGCCGCAAAAAGCCTTCAGCCTTAAAAACTAAGGGTTGATGGCTGAACCGAAAGCATACGAGCCGGTCTCAGCCAGAGAGGCAATCGAAGCGGCCTATAAACTTTACTTATAGGGCGTTTGCAGCTAATTCGAGCTAGTACAGGTTCCGCGCAATGAAGTCCGGTGGATTCCATTTTCAGAGATTAAGGGCAGACATTCGGTCTGCACCAACATTGAGCACGACTCATTGGCTGAATACCGAGGCCACATCGATGGCCTCAAAAAGTGTGATCAAAAGTGTGATTGAAAATTCAGGTTTTCAAAAAAGCCTGCAAATAAACGGTGAAGTGAACCCCGAGTTTACGTTTGTTGATTAAACTCATGAACAGACTTTTCAAAACAGAAATCAATCGGCGTGAAATGCTCAAGCGGATCACAGCTGGTTTCGGCTACATCGGCTTGGCCGGCTTACTTGGCCAACCGGCTCGAGCCGGCACACCCAAGCTAGGCCCACATTTCGCGCCCAAGGCCAAGCGGGTGATTTTTTTGTTCATGAACGGCGGACCGTCGCACATTGACACGTTCGACCCAAAGCCTGCGCTGAAGAAACACGAGAATACGCAGCCGACCGGCAAGATTTACAAAAAACCCAATACTACTGGTTTTATGCCGTCGCCGTTCAAATTTGCCAGGCATGGGCAGAGCGGCATTGAAGTCAGCGAAACGCTTCCGCATATCAGCCAGGTAATCGACGAGTGCTGTGTCATCCGTTCGATGTACACCGATATCCCAAACCATGAGCCCGCGTTGCTGCAAATGCACACCGGCAACGTGCAGCCCATTCGCCCGTCGATCGGTTCGTGGCTGCAGTATGGCTTGGGATCCGAGAACGAAAATCTACCAGGTTATGTTGTGCTTCGCCCAACCAACAAAATTGTCGTTGGGCCGGCGTTATGGAGTAGTAGTTTCCTGCCCGCGGAACATCAAGCCGCGAGCGTCATTACCGCCGACATGAAGGTCGATAAACTCGTAGCCAACATTCGCAACCCCAACATCACCCATAAGGAACAGCGCCAACAGCTCGATCTCCTTGGCCGGCTCAATCGTTTGCACTTGGCCAAGCGCGATAACGATCTGGAACTCAACGCGCAGATCAAGGCAATGGAAACAGCCTACCGCATGCAGTTTGAGGCGATGGACAGTTTTGATATTGAAAAGGAGAATCCTGCAACTCGGGACAAATACGGCCACACCCCGTTCGCCAACTCCTGCCTACTGGCCCGACGCCTGGTCGAAAGCGGCGTGCGCTATGTTGGAGTCTATTATGTGAATAACGGCAACCAGCCCTGGGACACGCACAAAAAACACAACGAAAATCACCTTAAACTCTGCCAGGACAGCGACAAGGCAACCGCCGCATTAATTTCCGATCTCAAAGAGCGTGGCCTGCTTGACGACACGATGGTGATTTGGGGCGGTGAATTTGGCCGGACACCTTACGCGCAAAACAACAAGTCCGGAGCCGGACGCGATCATCATAACACAGCGTTCTCGATGCTACTGGCCGGCGGTGGTGTGAAAGGCGGCTTCACCTACGGTAGCAGTGACGAGTTTGGAATGCGCGCACAGGAAAAGCCCATGCACGTCCACGATTTCCATGCCACAATCCTGCACCTGATGGGGCTGGATCACGAAAGATTGACATACCGCTGGAGCGGCAGAGACTTCCGGTTGACCGACATCCATGGCAATGTCGCCCACGACATCATCGCCTAACCATTGAAGATCATGGAAACCAAGCAGAACGGATTTACACTCATTGAGCTTCTGGTGGTCATCGCCATCATCGCCATCCTGGCCAGCCTGCTGCTTCCCGCCCTGGGCAGGGCCAAGAGCAAAGCCAGGCAAACGGTCTGCATGAGCAACCAAAAGCAGCTTGGCCTCTCCACGGCAATGTACGTGGAGGATTTTGATGACAAGTTCCCCATCTCCATAACACCGCACACCGTACAGAACCATGCGAACTGGCTTGTTAGCATGCACGATGCGGGATACCTCAGCACCATGGATCTATTCACCGATCCCGCGGATGTCGAAGGCCCATATAATATTTTAACACTCAGAAAACGGAGAATCCTTCTTGATAAAAGAAGCCGTGACATTGTCTTCTCTTATGGAGCCAACGAGCAAATGATCGGCCCGTCCGATCAACGGTACAAAAAAATCACTCAAGTCCCCGAGCCGGATAAGATCTTCTTTTTTGGCTGTGCCACCTACATGGTTGTTCCGCATTGGGACCATGAGCGAGTCTATAACGCCAGCGGCCCGCACCAACCAAGCGCATCCGCAAATCCACCGAACGAGCTGTACGCCCGCCATAACTCAGGGAAAAACAACCGAGCCAAAGAGAAGAGCAAAGGTGGCAGCAATATCACCTACACCGATCTTCACTACGAATACAAAAACCAATACTTCATCGACAAAAAACTGTGGTGGTACAGGAACCACAAGCCGCTCTAGCTTGACCGGGCCCAACCCATTGACTTTTGCAACGCAAGAGCCCATTATCGCGTCTTCCGCGACTTTCACTTTATGAACAGGCAACACGTTTCCAGACGACAATTCATTAACACCACCCTGACCACGGCCGCAGTCGCAGGTGCCACCTGGTTTGATATCCCCAAAATTCTCGCCGCCAGCGGGAAGAAGGCCGCGCTCAATAAGTACGGTGGCTTCCCGATGGGCATCCAGAGCTACTCCCTACGGGGCTTCGGCGTGGATGGCGCAATCGAGCAGACCCACAAGCTTGGCCTGCATTTCATCGAGTTTTTCGGCGGTCATTTCCCGATCACGAAAGACAAAATCAAGATCGACGAAATGAACAAAAAGTTGGCCAAGTACGACATGACCATCAGCGCTCACGGTGTCAACGGTTTCGGGGCCGACCACGACAAAAATGAAGTGGTATTCCAATTTGCAAAGATGGCTGGCATCAAGAATATATCGGCCAACCCCAGTCCGAACTCGTTCGACAGCCTCGACAAGCTCGTGGCAAAGTACGACATCCGCATCGCCATTCACAACCACGGCCCGAGCGCGCTTTATGACAAGATCGACGACGGACTCAAGGCGGTGAAGGGCCACGACAAGCGCATCGGTTTCTGTGCCGACTTGGGTCACTACATCCGCTCGTCCGAAGATCCGGTCGAGGTGATTCACAAACTCGGCGACCGGCTGTACGGCATCCATCTCAAGGACTTCGCCGAACAAAAGAAAAAGACGCACGGCGTCATCCTCGGCAAGGGCCACCTCGATGTGCCGGGCGTGTTCAAGGCGTTGCGCAAGGTCAAGTTCCCGGCCGACGGCGCGCTGAGTCTCGAGTACGAGGAATCGCCGAACGACCATCCCAAACTGCTGGCCGACATCCGCGAGTGCTTCGCGATCGCCGCCGAGGGCGCACAAAAAGCCAAGCGCGGCTAAGCAGCCACTCGGCAGCTTGCTCCAGTAACTTGAGGCTCAACGCACTTGGCCAAGCGCCCGGAGAAATCTCCGTAATTGAGCGTCAAAACTGCGCCTCGATGCCGACGAGAAACGACTGAGGCATGCCGGGGCGCGCCCCCTGCGGCAACCGGCCGACGACGTACTCTGCATCGAACAGATTTCGCGCGGTGGCGAACACCTTGGTGCTGTCGCTAATCTGGTATTGCACCGTGAGATCGGCGGTGAAGTAGCTCGGCACTTCGCCATAACGTGAGTCGTAATTGCCGGCGTTGTCGAACGTGCCAACACCGTTCGCGCCCGAGGCGTGCGACTTGCCAACGCAAGTGCCGTCGAGCGCCACGCGGTATTTGCCCACCTCCAAGCCGATGCCGGCGTGGAACTGCACTACCGGAATATACGGAACCGCGTTGCCGGACTGCGCCCCGCTGAAGATGCTCTCGCCGTCCGC
>Ga0310120_10002393_pt1 | contig 13776 bp, 16 predicted proteins | sample CB27_AW_983_MG_FD_203506 | JGI IMG/M metagenome (GOLD analysis project Ga0310120, IMG submission 203506) | Marine microbial communities from Western Arctic Ocean, Canada - CB27_AW_983 | ecosystem: Environmental > Aquatic > Marine > Oceanic | place: Canada: Western Arctic Ocean | collected... | reverse complement strand
TACAAACTATGCCAAATTCATTGAATCCTCACTTGAATTTTTTCCTGAAATTAAAAATGCTCAGCATGTCGGTTCCATGTTTACAATTAGGGCCGTTCCGCCCAGAGTGGAAGATACTGATGCAAGACCAACTATAGTAAAAAAAATTAATGAAAAAATTATTACTGTATTCTCAGGTAAGATTACTACCTGTGCACAAGCGGCAAATGAAGTAAAAAAAATAATTCAAAAAAATTAATTTTTATATTGATGTTTACTACTTTCGAAATTCACTGCAATTGATATGCTAAAGAAATAATATCTTCTACTGCAACATCATTATTTAATTCTTGTAGTGCATATTCTCTCCCTGCATTTGCTATATTTTCCCATTTTGGATTATTACTGTCCTCGATAAATTCTAAAAATTTTTCTTTACTCCCATACGTAATTAGAATTCTCATAAACTGTTTAAATTACTATTTGTTGTCTTAAAAAAGTAAATAATGATCTGAATAGCGAATTTAAAATACTTGATTCAGTTTTGTGACGATGTATAAAATTATTTCTAACGGTACTAACAAAAATCAATATTAACTACTTAACAAATGGTTTCCAAGTACAAGATAGTCCATATCTGTCTTTAGAATCATTTGATAAGCTTGTTCTGGCGTATTTACTATCGGTTCACCCATAACATTCATGGATGTATTAATAATTACAGGCACACCTGTAATCTTATAAAATTCATTGATTAGATCATAATATAATGAATTAACATCTTTTGAAACTGATTGTAATCTACCAGTTCCGTCCACATGAGTTACAGCAGGAATTTTTTTGGGTTTTCTTATTTTTGCAACAAATAACATGTATGGACTTGGGACATTAATTTCAAAATAATCAGATACGAATTCTTCTAGAATACTCGGTGCAAAAGGTCTAAAACTTTCTCGATGTTTAATTTTTTCATTAAGAATGTCTTTCATATTTGGATTACGAGGATCAGCAAGTATGCTCCTATTTCCAAGTGCACGTGGACCCCATTCCATTTTACCTTGATACCATCCAACAACATTTCCTTCTGAGATTAATTTAGCTGTTTTCTTGAGTAATGGAGATGTTTCTAAAAATTCGTGTGGAATATTATTTTTATCAAGGAATAATTTTATTTCGTCATTAGAATAAGAAGGACCAACATAGATGTTATTTTTAATCATGTCAGAATTGTTTTCCAATATTCTTTTATTTTTAAGATGACAATAATACATATACTGAGCACAACCTACTGCACTACCAGCATCTCCAGGTGATGGAGGTATGTGTATTTTTTCAAATGGACCTTCTGCAAGTATTCTATAATTTGCGACACCATTTAACGCTACACCACCACCTAGACATAGATTTTTCATTTTTGTCTTTTTATAAACATGATTAGCCATCTTAAGCAAGATATCTTCTAAGATTAATTGTGCACTTGCAGCAATATCATAATGAAGTTGGGTTGGTTCAGAATCGTGATTTCTTGGTGACATACCAAATAAATCAGAGAAATTCTGATTTGTCATAACTTTATCATGTGTAAAAGCAAAATATTTCATATTTAGATGAAGACTTCCATCATTTTTTAGATCAATTAATTCATCCAGTATTTTATCATAGTATTTGGGTTTACCGTATGCTGATAGACCCATTAGTTTGTACTCACCTTCATTCACTTTGAAACCAAGAAAATAAGTAAATGCAGAATAAAGTAAACCAACAGAATGTGGCCACCTGATATCACTAATCAATTTAATTGATGTATCTTGTCCTGTACCAAAAGTTGTAGTAGACCATTCTCCCACACCATCAACTGTTAGAATAGATGCTTCATCAAATGGTGATGTAAAGAAAGTGTGTGCTGCATGCGACATATGATGTTCAGGGAAGATTATTTCGCCATTGAATTCTTTAAGATGGTTTTTTATTTCATCTTTCACCCATAATCTTTTGTGTATCCATTTGGGAATCACATCTAGAAAACTATGAAATCCTTTTGGTGCAACTCCAATATAATTATCTAATAGACGTTCAAACTTTAAGATGGGTTTATCATAAAATGCTATAGCATTAAGTTCTGCAGGAGAAATTCCAGATTCTTTAAGACACCAGTTAATGGCTAACTTGGGATAATTATCATCAAATTTTTGTCTAGAGAATCGTTCTTCATCAACTGCAGCAATTATTTTACCATTATGTAGTATTGCAGCTGCTGAGTTATGATAATAACATGATATTCCTAAAGTGTACATTAGTATTGTGTATAATTTGTGGATTGTTTAAGTTGATCCATATTAAGCCAATAGCTTTGATTTTGTTTTTCTCTTCTGAGAGGATCAATGTGTAGGATTTTGAATATTATTCCATAAATAGAAATTACAAAAACAAATAAAATTCCTAAAAATATTTTGGTATTAATTATAGCAAAGATATCTAGTCCTTTTGTGAGTTTAACTGCAAATATTTGAGTGATTATAAACATTGCAAGGATAAATATTCCTAGTACTTCAAAAGAAAAGAATCCAATTGATGATGAAATTACAAAAAACCAAAAAGTAAATCCTGCAGTTACAGCTAACGATTTAAATCTCGGCGACGAAAGTTTCATTTTAAATAGGATAAATGAATGCCACTAAGCCACTTTGAGTCAAAGCGGTAACTCCAATTAATGCAATTAAGATAATTATAATTGGGAACATATGAAATTTTCTTTTATGAATCAAAAATGCAAAGATTTCTTTAACAGTAGATAGTTTTGTCATTAAATAATTAAGATTGAATTATTATATCAATATTTTTGTTGCATTACTCTGAATAAAATCAAAATAGAATTTTTTCTACGTCTAAAATCTCGCTTTGTAAACCTTTTGTTCAATCAAAATTATTAGTGATATTGATATAACAGAAGTCAGATTTCGTAAAGAGTGGGAAGAAATAAAGGGTTTAGAGCTTGGTTTTACTTTAGAAATGGTTGGAGTCTATATTTTGCTTTTATTTTTGCAGCCGTTAACACACTTACTGTAACCTATTTTCTTGCTATTGAGCGTTATCCACTTCTAAATGAAATATTTCCAACATTTGTTCATTATATTGCTGTAGTTTCTTGTGTTGGAGTTCCATTTCTTATATTAATTGGTTATGTACATTACAAACGTACTTCTGCAAGAAAAGCTGAGGTTGATATCAGCTATGAGACTGATGCATACAAAGCAAGAACTCTTGTAAATACAGAAATTTCTATGAAACTAAATCTAAAACTAATTGATGTAGTAATGAAGTTATCGAAAAATGAAAAAATCCCTGATGAAAACTATCAAGAAATAAAAAAATTACATGCAGATTTATCCAAATTTACTAACGATAGAACATTCAAAAATAAAATGGACTTGAAATTTCTTAGAGATAATGATTAAATTTATGGCAGATTATGAAAATAAAAATAATCATATCCTTAATTCTTATCTCTGCAGCTACCTTCTCATACGGTCTATTTGTTGGTCATTATGAAATTTTTCCATTTGAAATGTTAAGTGAAATAAAAAAAATTCCGTATGAATCTGAATCGAATACACGTTTACAGATATATCAGGATCTTTCAAATGACGACTTAATTTCATTTCAAAGCATTGCTGATATAGATAACACAAAACAAACATTGATTGAATATATTTGGAATGACTCAAAACTACCTATAGAATTACCTACCAAACATGAATATGATGTAAAGGATAGAATTGCAGACGAACTGCAAAATCTTGATAGAATTGACTCATTTACAGTAGAAATGAAGTATGGAGTGAATTCTATTTCATATTTATTCATAGCAAAAAATTCTAATGATAAATTAGTAATTTATCATCAAGGCCACAATGCAATTTCTCTGAATGGTTTTGATGATCATTCATTTGATCAAGACATTCCATTAATTCAAAATTTTCTTGATAACAATTATTCAGTGTTAATCTTTTCTATGCCTGGAAAAGGAATGAACAACGAACCGATAATCGATCATGAAAAATTTGGAAATTTTAAATTAAATTCGCATGATCATTTTCATCTATTAGAAGCTAAGAATTTTCATCCAATTCAGTTTTTTCTTGAACCTGTAGTGATAACGTTGAATCAGATCGAGAAAGATTATTCATTTGTGACCTATAGTATGATGGGGTTATCTGGTGGTGGCTGGACTACTATAGTTGTATCTGCAGTGGATGATAGAATTAGTGAAAGTTATTCTATCGCAGGCTCGTTTCCCATTTGGCTACGTTCTGATTCACGAGATTATGGTGACTATGAACAAACAATCCCTGAATTTTATCAAATTGCAAACTATGAAGAATTGTATTTTTTAAGTGCATATGGTGATAATCGTAGACTTGTTTTATTCTATAATGAATTTGATCCTTGTTGTTTTCCCGGTGAACTTTATAATAAATTTCCTTTTGGAGATATTGTTAAAACAAAAATATCCAAGTTCAACAAAGGCAATTTTGATGTGATTGTTGATTATGGACAAACTGAACATATGATTTCTGAAAGTATACTTGGAAAGATAACTGAGTACATTCAAAATAATTCATAACTGATCACATTGGTAACTATTAAAAATAAATTAAAGAGAATATATCAAAAGTTTTACTATGAATATTATAAAAGACATATTTTTGCTATAACTTCTGGGACAAGAGTTCTACCTGACTTTCTTGTAATTGGTGTTGGTAGAAGTGCAACTACTACTTTACATCATAATTTATCAAAAAATCCATGCTTATTTTCTGCTGCATATGATGAAATAGGCTTCTTTGATGAAAATTTCCATCTCGGATTAAATTGGTACCGTTCATTTTTTCCTACAAAATCTCTCAAAAATAAAACAATAAAAAATAATAATTTTTTCATGTCTTACGAAGTAACACCATCGTATATACGAAAGCCTTGGGTTGCAAGAAGAATTAAGGAAATTTTACCTAATGTGAAATTGATAGCAATTCTACGTAATCCAGTTGATCGAACATACTCCCATTATAATATGGCAGTCAATGAAGGTAATGAAAAACGATCTTTTGAAGAAGTGATAAAATATGATCTAAAACAATTAGAAAATTTTTCTGATTCTTATAGCACAAAATCTGATGATTACTTTAAAAATGTCGTAGAAAATTCATTTGTGGCTAGGAGTTTTTATGCTGAACAATTAAAAATTTGGTTTGATATATTTGATAAAAAACGAATTCATATCACTACTACAGAAAATTTAGCAATTAAACCTCAAAAGACATTTTCAGAAATATTCAAATTTTTAGAAATTTCAGATTACGAAATTCCAAAACCAGAAAACAAAAGACAGGGAGTTTATTCACCAATGAATAAAGAGATTAGAATGAAATTATCAAGTTTTTTCAAACCATTTAATGATGATTTGTACGAATTACTTGAAACTAAATTCAACTGGAATGATGAATTATAAGAACATATTAAATCATAATTGACTAATTCACATTATGCGAACTCATATTGGTCGTGGAGTAGGAAAATATATTGAAGAAGAATTATTCAAAGCTACAAACTATGTAAAGATTTGTAGTCCTAATATTTCATATTCATTGTGTAAAAAATTATTTGATTTACTTGATAATGAAGTAAAAATTCAAGTAATCACTAGCGATGTTGTAACAGGCGATAAAAATTCAAAACAAGCAAATTTTTTAGCTAAAGAAAAAATTCAAAAATTAGAAAAAGAAAATAGCCCAAATAAATTAAACTTACAATACAAAGTAATCAGCACAGACGATATTCCGTTAATCCACGCAAAAATATACGTAATTGATGGTAAATGTGCAATTATGGGATCTGCTAATCTTACAGAAAACTCGTTTCAAAATTTTGTTGAGTATATATTAATTTCAACTGAGGTTGATGAGGTGAAGCAGATTGAAAGCGATTTTGAAAAATTCTGGTTAGAAATAGATTCATTTCCTAATCAAATCACTACCAAATCAGTTAAAGGATTTTTAAAAAATCTAAAGAAAAAACTATAATTTTGATCGTGATGATGTTATAATGAAAGTCGCAGTAATTGGTGTAGGACATTGGGGGAAAAAACATGTTGATGAATATATTCAACTAGGTTATGACGTAACAATTTGTGATAATTATGAAAAAAATATTGTAGAATGTAAAGAAAAATTCAAAACTGTAGAAGTTAAAAATTTTGAAGCAATTCTTAACGATAATGAAATCACTTGTGTTAGTATTTGCACTCCAAATGAGACTCATTTTGAAATTGCCAGTGAATGTTTAGATTGTAAAAAACATGTTTTCCTAGAAAAACCAATAGCAACAAACCTAAAAGATGCAAATAAATTAATTGAGAAATCTGAAAAAAATAATTTAATTTTACAAATTGGACATCTATATCGTTTTAATAATTCAATTTTGAAGGCAAAAGAAATAATCAAAAATAAAAAACTTGGTACTGTTCATTCAGTATATTTCTCTTGGAGTAACTTTGAGCCAATTTTTAACGATAGAGGAATTATTCTAGACCTTGGTATTCATCCTATTGATATTATTGATTATATTTTTGACGGAAAATATGAAAATATAAAATGTCGAGGATGGGGAATTAGACAAAACAATCCTGAATTCGCAATTTTAAATTATAAACTATCAACTCCTGATAAACAAACTATTTTTATTAATATAGAATTAAGCTGGCTTAATCCAATTCATAAAAGAGAAATGATAATTATTGGCGATGAAAATACTTTAAAAGTTCAATGTGTTGACCAAAAAATCTTTTTGATAGACAATAGTTCGAAAAATGAAGAAACAATTTCTGTTGTACTAAATAATACAATACGTGATGAGCTGGAATTTTTTATTAATTCATGTAAGAAAAATCAAGTTATATCTCCACCATATCCAAATGCCACCATTGCAAAAAGTATACTTGAAGTTGTTTTAGCAGCGGAGATTGAGAATTCTGATAAAAAATAAAAAAATTCTAATCACAGGAATTTATGGATTTTTAGGAAAGCATTTAACTGAACGTTTACAGCATGACAATGAAATTATTGGAATTAATAAACCAAATGAATTAAAAAATTTTGAATTTAATAATGTTAATGTTATTGAAGGTGATATTTCAGATGTTAAACTACTGGAAAAAATCAACAGTGATATTGATTTAATTTTTCATTTTGGTTCGCCCACATCTGTTGTATTATTCAAACAGGATCCCGCTAGATATTTTAATAATACAATTAATGGAATGAAAAACATACTTGAATTTGCAAAAAATAACTCCATACAAAAATTAATTTATCCTTCATCTGCAAGTGTTTATGCAAATAACATTCTCCCACATATTGAAACCGTTATACCTCAACCATCTAATCAATACGGTGCTGCAAAAGTTGAATGTGAAAACCTTGCAAAAAAATATGTTGATCTAGCAAACTCGATAGGCCTGAGAATTTTTGCCGTTTATGGTCCTGGGGAAGAGAGTAAACAAAATCTTTCTAGCGTAATTAATCTGTTCTTAGATGATGTGAAACATAACAAAAATCCGGTGATATTTGGTGACGGTAATCAAACACGAGATTTCATATACGTTAATGATGCTATATCCTCAATCCTCAATTCTGCAGAATTATTTCAACAAGGAATTATCAATGTAGGAAGTGGAATTTCTACATCGTTTAACCAAATTATTGAAAAAATAGGTATTATCACAGGAAAAAAAATTACGCCGCAATATGTCAAAAAAGAGTCTGCATACGTTGAAAATCTTCAAGCAGATACACGTCTAATGAAATCAAGTTTAAAAATCGATCCAATCTCTCTTGATTCTGGCATAACAAAATTTGCTCAGTATCTAGGTATCATTTGATAAACTCTTCAATTAATTCAATCAGAGATTCTACGGCTTTATCATTATTTACTTCGTTCAATACGTAATCTCTACCAGCTTTTGCTATTTCTTCCCATTTCTTGTTATCAGTGTCATTTAGATATTCTTCAAATTTATTTTGATAATTTTTTTCGTTGATAAAAATACAATTCTCGTTATTCTTAAATCCTAAATATTGTGCATGATTTTTTTCTGTAATCTCCATGAATGTCAAACACCCTGCTGCAGGTATTTCAAAAAATTTAATCACTGGATAAAAAGTACCTGTCGCAACAGCTGCACAATATTTGGATAAATATTCTGCATAGTCCTGATTAATGTACGTATTATTTTTCATACCAGCATAATCTACATATGATAACTTATTGCAAATTGTTCTAAGTTTATAAAAATACCACGCAGAGTTAATATCCTTAGAAAAGGAATGAGCAATTTTCGACTTTAGAGCGTCTCTTCCTACATTTCCTGAGTTTAGAATCTTATTTTTTATTCTGTTATTGAACAACTTAAGATTTTGATATTTTGAAGGTTCAAGTCCCCACAATATCTCTTTGTATTTGAATTTTTTTGGATAATATTTGTAAAAATATTCTTTTGGTTGTAAACTCCAATACGCATCAATTTTAAATTTTTCATGTAATTCAATTTGATTATATTTTTTGGCATAATGTGGATCACCTGTTTTTACTATTACAGGGATAGTTGAATTTCTTATACCACGTAAAATTTCAGGCGTTGCGTCAAATCTATTATTTACTAACAAGAGCACATCATATTTTCCTTCAAGTTTCTTAACATCAAATTCATTTTCACATGGGAAATATGATATTTGTAATCTGGTATTCCTTTTCAGAGCTTTCATGAAAAAATCAATTGTTGTTTGATCAAAATGATTTTTATCAAAAAAATTGTAATTTTTTTTATAAATTAACGCAGCATTAATTTTTTCCTTCAAATGATTCCATTTACATAATACTAGTTAAAAATCACTCTTAATTGATCATAATGATGTAAAAATTATATGCAGTGCATTCTCACACGAATTATGTTGATCGTATCTCAAAATGTAACGAACTATGGAATACCTATTCCAGAAAACGCAGTTTTTCGGATAAATTTAGCTTGGGTAGATAGTATTGATGAATTAATAAAAATATTAGAAACTCACAAATCTCGAAAAATTTTCTTGGATTTGCCTATTAATCGAACAAAGCCTCCAAATAACAAATACACTCTTGATGAGATCAGTAAAATTATTCAAAATCATGATAATATACAATATTTTGCGGTGTCTAATATTGAATCAAAAAATGATTTACAGGAATACATTGCAGCCTTGCCAAAATCTATTACGTTGGTTCCAAAAATTGAAAGTCATCGTGCCATTGAAAATATTGATGAAATTGCTAAATCTCTTGATTATAAAATACGTGTTATGATGTTAGATCATGATGATCTATATTCAAATTTATTAAAATCAAATGTACCTCCAGAGAAATTTACTTTTTACATTAACCAGCTATCAGAATTTTGTAAATCTAATGATATAGTTTTGCTTAGAACTATTGGTGTATTATTCAGCGATGAAGAGAAGCGAATTTCAAATTATGTAAATTAATTATTCCAGTCATATTTTTCATCAATCATCTCATAGAGTTCTTCATTATGTGTAATAAAATAGTCATTTAATTTTTTTCTTATATTTTTGTCCATTTGTGGATAGCTAGAAACTTTACGTTTTTCAAATTTATTTATAGAAAAACCTGGCAACTCTAAAAATTTAAAAATTTTCTCTAAAATTTCATTCGGGTTTTCCAGAAATTTTTCGGTAGATATTACGCAGATTTGTTTTTTATTAAATACTTTAAACCATTTTTTTAGTTGTTCGGAATACAACCCTTTTGCAATATATGATTTTTTATAATCAATGTTTTCAAGTTTTTGTTGATTGATATAATCCATATCCATCATAATTGCATCTTTAAAACTTCTTTTTTCTGTACCTTCCCTGACTCCTAAATAATAATTTGAATATACCCTATCTACTGGATTGCGTAAAATTACAATCAATTTTATTTTCGGTAATAATTGTGCAATTCTTTCTACCGCATCATTATTCCAAATATAAAATGGGGTGTCTTCTCCTGTAATACTAAATCCCGTACCATTCCTAATCTTTTCCATTTTTTTCTTAGTGGGAAAAATGGAACGGTACCAATTTAGACCAAGATGAAAATTATCATCAAAAAAGCCTACTTCATCATACGCAGCTTTTTCTACTGATGGGTGTTGACAAATATCATAGTATAATGAAGTAGTTCCAGAACGAACTGCACCAATGATTAAAAAATCTGGAAGAACTCGAGATTTTGCGGTAATGCCATAATAATGACGTTTTAAAAATTGATAATACATTTTTTGATATGTTCTTTTAAAATTCATTTCCTAGTTTTCATCCTCTAATACTTCATAATTTATTCTAAAAATTTTAACATGATAATCATATCCTATTTGTCTTGAATCAAAAACTTTTTCTAAATAAGCATATTTTTCTTCATTAGAAAAAATTTCCTGAATATAATTTGGTCCGTTTCCTCTATTATCTACCACTAAATGATCTAATCCATTTTCTTTATTTTTATCAATAAATTCAATCAGATTATTGAATCCCGTTGGTGAAACCTTTCTTTGTTTTACATCTATAGGCTGTTTTATTTCAGGCCAATCTTTAACAATTTCTGCTGTGGTGATGTAATTTCCGTGTAGACTTTCACCATTTATGACAGATGACATAGAAATTGCTTTATTAGTTATCTCAAATGCTTCTCTTTCTAACTCTATATCCATTTTTTCAACCTCTAGAAAACTTACTGATAAAATAATAATACCAAAAACTAGAGGTATGAGTAATTTTTTTAAATTTATCTTAATTTGCAATCTTTCAATTCCATAGGTTGCGATTAAAATCATTATTGGATATAAAATCAAATAATATCTTAAATCAGAGATAAATCTACCATGTGCGTATAATATTGGTAATAAACCAAAAATGAAAATCAAAATTAATGTTAAATGTTTATAATTCATTTTCTTAAATTTCTTATTTCTTAAAATGAAAAATATTCCTAAAGGTACACAAAAAATATAAACTGGAATTTGTATAAAACCTAAATTTGTAATTATTTTTGAAACTCCTGTTAAGATAAATTCTAATAATCTGTTTTTACCTTCTTCACCTGGAAATGGATCATCATCTGGTAAACCTTGTATTACATTCTGATTTATTACAGTTAATACACTTCCTTGGTCAGTTGCTATGTAATGACTGATAAATCCATCTGTACCCATAGTTTCGCTTCTAATCATTGCCATAGGTAAAATAACTAATATGAAAATACTTATACAAAAAATATATTTTATAATTTTTTTCTTTTCTCTTCTAAATTTTACAAAAAACATTATTGATAATGGAATTATGAATAATAATCCTTCATATCTAATGATAGATAATAATGCTAATGTTAAAAATGAAAAATATATCCATTTTTTTTCAGAAAAAAATAAAACTAAACTTATTGTTCCAAGTAAAACATAAAGTGGTTCAGTAATTCCATATAGTGAATTTGATATAACTCTTGGTTCAAAGATGAATAATGCTGTTGCAACTAATGAAAGAATTTTTGAGAAAAATTTTCTAGATAAAAAATATAATGGAATAATTGTTAGACATGAAATTATTAATGAAACTATTCTTTGAGTATCCATATATTCCATAAAACTATCAAATTTCAGAAATGTAAAAAATGGTGACAAAAATGTTGGCCATCCATTATTTACTAAATCATAATTTACTGGAAATTTCCCCGTTTGTGCAATATCTACGGCATAAGAAAAATAACTTATTGAATCTAAAGATAGAGGAACTCCAAATGGAAAATAAAAAAATCTTATTGCTATTCCTGTTGTAATTATACAAACTATGCTGAAAATGATAAATTTCTCAGAACTCCCAGTCTGCTCATCCAATTTGTTCAATAATTTAGTAATTTTTGATTTTACGTATTAATACGTCACTATGAATTATTTTCACTCATTCCATTTTTTCCATTCGTAGTCATCAAATTGAATATTTTTCATTTCATTATCATTTGGTTTCCATGCAATATCTGCAAGTGCAAGAACCTTTGAACTTTCACTTGAGATGTTGATATGAGCTGAGGGCACTCCTTTAGGAACAAACACCATTACCGGATTTTGCTCACTAGATTCAATTTCCAAATATTCATTTTCATTTTTAATTACAAAAATGACTTTACCTTGAATACATACAAAATAACTATTTCTTTCTGTATGGATGTGTGGACCTTTAATTTCTCTTGGATTAACAGAACTAACATAGACCATTTTTGGCTCTTTTTTAATAATTTTGTCCCAATCCCTCCAAACAACAGTTAACGATCCATTTACATGACCATCACCTATATCCTTAGTTTCATGTTTTTCTAAGTTAATACTTAGGTCATTTTTTTCCATAAGCACATAACTAATCATTTCTCAATAAAAGTTTGTATTAAAACACCATTTTAGTGATAAATGCATCTAATATTTTATTAATATTGATAATTTTCAAGTATTATGAAATTATTAGTAACTGGAGGTTTAGGTTTCATTGGGAGTAATTTTATTAAAAAATTATTAACTGAACATTCTGAATACGAAATAACAAATGTTGATGCAGAATTTCTTGGCAGTAATAAAAAAAATCTTGATAAATTTGAACATAATAAAAAATATAAATATGTTAAAGGGAATATAACGAATAAAAAATTAATGGAAGAACTCATTGCTTCTTCTGATGCGGTTGTAAATTTTGCAGCTGAATCATTTGTTGATAGAAGCATCAGTGATCCAAACTCATTTTTAATATCAAATTTCAGAGGTGCATTTACTATTTTAGATATTGTTACAAAACAAAAAAAACGTATGGTACAAATCTCTACTGATGAAGTTTTTGGTAGTCTAGAAGTAGATACTGCAAATGAGGACTCCCGCTTTAATCCCTCAAGTCCTTATGCTGCAACTAAAGCTGCAGCTGAACTTTTAATAAATTCTTATTTTGTAACACATGGAACTGATGTTGTAATTACTAGATGTACTAACAACTATGGTCCTCGACAATTTGCTGAAAAACTTATTCCAAAAACAATACTTTTAGCTAATCAAGATAAAAAAATACCAATTTATGGAAATGGTACAAACATTAGAGATTGGATATATGTTGATGATCATTGTGATGCAATACTTTCATGTCTGTTAAATGGGAAATCTGGTCAATCATATAACATGTCAGCAAATAATGAAATTGATAATATTACTATTGTAAAGAAAATTCTCCAAATAATGAATAAATCTGAAGATCTAATTAATTTTGTAGAAGATAGACCAGGCCATGATTTTAGATATAGCATGTCATCCAAAAAAATATTTGATGAATTACAATGGAAAGCGAAAACTAATTTTGAAACAGGAATAAAAAATACAGTTGACTGGTATATGGATAATCAACAAGTTTGGAAGGATATTAGCCCTAGTATACTTAGTCCTACTCCATGGAAAAATTAGATTTGATTTTATGGATAATGAATAAAAAATGAAAGGTGTAATTTTACATGGTGGTCATGGTACTAGATTAAGACCATTAACTCATACTGGTCCAAAACAGCTTTTACCAATTGCAAATAAGCCAATGTCACAATATTGTATAGAGTCAATTAAGGAGGCTGGTATTACAGACATTGCTATCATCATAGGTGGTCTAGGTTCAAACAAGGTTAAGGAGT
>Ga0310120_10002392_pt1 | contig 13781 bp, 8 predicted proteins | sample CB27_AW_983_MG_FD_203506 | JGI IMG/M metagenome (GOLD analysis project Ga0310120, IMG submission 203506) | Marine microbial communities from Western Arctic Ocean, Canada - CB27_AW_983 | ecosystem: Environmental > Aquatic > Marine > Oceanic | place: Canada: Western Arctic Ocean | collected... | reverse complement strand
GATCAAAGCCGTCAAGAAAGAAGCAGGTCTTTTGGGTCGTATTCAAGCAACGATCTTGGCGGGCCTATTCCTCACAGTGGGAAAGTACGTCTCACAATACATCTAACTACAAACTACTTTCGACTTTCTACAGAATACAAACTACGGACTACAGACTTGCAGATGAATTCGCTTCCTCTTTTACTGACGATCGCCTTGTTCAACGTGGCCGGCGCGATTGGGTCGGCCGAAGACCAGCCTCAAGTTAGCTACGTGCAGCCGCCCCTGATTGGAGGTTCACGGATTCTTCGCCCCAAGCATTTTAGCATGTTGACATTTGAGGTGGCGAATCCACGCGAAGAGGACACTCGTGTGCTCACAACCACCTATTTTCCCAATCGAGCGACAACCCAATTTGGGCGCGAGCTCTGGATCCCGCCGCTGGCCACACGGCGAAGTTGGTATCCCGTGCTAGTCCCTGAGCTGGATGATCCAGACACATATAACCTCGAGTCCTATTCCTTACTCATCGATCGGACCGCGGATGATGAGAGGAATATCCCCAGCCGTTCAGGGGTACTCCGTCACGAGGGCCTGTTATCGGTAACCAAGGATCTCCCAGCAACGGCGATTTTTGGAAAACCCGATGAAGACGAGCCCATGCACGCTATTGCTGCAATGCGAGTCTCCCGAAACAAAACCACGCTCGTACCTAGTTTTCATCAGCAACAGCTGCCGCCGCTGGACAATTTATTGACGAATTTGGATCAATTGGTCATCAGCAGCGATCGGTTGCTCGATGACGCAGCCGCTTTGGTGGCAGTTCGAAGGTGGCTTTTCAGTGGCGGTCGACTTTGGATCATGTTAGACCAGGTCGATCCGACAACCGTTCGGCTATTGCTCGGAGAACGGACGAATTGGGACGCAATTGACGACGTGCTGCTCGACAAGATAGAGATCACCGACGAGCGACCTGTCCCCGACCAGCAACACAGTGCACTCCGCCACTTTGACGACCCGATACGGATGGTCCGGATATTGGTCGACAATGTCGAGGTGACTCATTCCATCAACGGCTGGCCGGCTGCATTTTCGTGCCGCGCAGGTCGTGGCGAAGTGCTTCTGACCACCGTCGAGGCTCGTGCCTGGTACCGACCATGGACGGAGAAAGATCGAAAACCGAAAGACGGTCTCAAGGCCTCCCGCTTTACTGCGACCTTGCCGCTCCAAGTGCTTAGCGAACGATTCTTGGCAGATCGCTATCGACCGGCGCACGTTACATCGTCGCAATCCAATGCGGCGCTTTCCGTCATGACCACCGCGGCGATTGGCCATAGCGTACTTTCACGTTCACTGGTGAGCGTGCTGCTGGGCGGGTTCTGCCTGGGCCTGGTGGCAACAGGTGCCGTCCTGTCATGGTTCGGCCGGGGAGCCTGGATGGGTTGGCTAGGTCCCGCTATGGCATTGTTGGCGTCGACGATTATTGGCGTGGCCGGATCCAACACACGACAGGCAACCCCGCGCAGTGCCGCCGTTGGGCAATTGATCGAGGCGAACCCGTTGCACAATGAGCTGCCAACCACCGGGACGATGGCAATGTACAATCCAAGTCAGTCGAACCAACGCCTGGGTAGTCACGGTAACGGAACTTTCATTTCTCAATCCATCGTTGGCTCGGGAACCACGGCCCGCATGATCTGGACCGACTTGGAAGATTGGCACTGGGAAAACGTCAAGTTGGAATCCGGCATTCACGTCGCCAACTTTGCCCACACTGCAATCGTTGACGCCGCTGTAAACGCGACGGCAACATTTGATCGGGAAGGTCTGGTAGGTAAATTGGAGGCTGGTCCTTTGACCGGATGCATGGACACGATTCTCTTCACGAAGAGTGGTACCGCACTCGATGCTCGGCTGCAAGCCGACAATTCATTCGTAGGCCGATCCGCCGACACCTTGTTGCCTGGGCAGTACGTGACCGATGCGGTCATTTCGGAAAAACAACGTCAAAGGCAAGCAGTAGTCGCGTCGTTGGTCGAATCAGAAGACTGGCGGTCCAGCGGCTCGGAGCTGACGTTGCTCACCTGGGTTGACCCCCTGCCTTTGCCCTTTGAGATCAATGATCCGGAGCGGATGGCTGGCGACGCCCTCTTGGCGTTACCCGTCCAGTTGCGAAGGCCAGCGGTGGGAAGACGCGTGTCGATCCCTGCCCCGTTGGTGACCTACCGGGCCGTCCAGGGTATTGGCGGAGCCATTTCGAATGCGTACAGCAACCTCGATCGCAAATGGCTCGGCCCGCTTGCCAGGGCCACGCGGGCAAATCTGCAGCTTGACTTGCCGCGGGAAGTCCTTCCGCTGGAAGTCGTCGGCATTAATGTACTGCTCAAGATTCGAGCGCCGCAACGCAAACTGAGATTCCTCAAGGGTGGCTTGGACGAGGAGCGGGTACTCGGAGAAATAAACAGCCCGGTAGGTGCCAAAGAAATACGCCTTGACGACGCTGAACATCTGCAGTTTGACCGCCACGGTCGTCTGCAAATCACTGTCGATGTTGGTGGGCATCCGAACGAAGACGATAATGCGATTTCAAAATCGGGTTGGCAGATTGACGATTTGTCTTTCCAAGTCGACGGGGTAGTCCGCGAATAGTGAGTTCCTTAATGAATAATGATGTCGTAGTGGTAACGGACCAGCTTACCAAAAAGTATGGAGACTTGGTCGCCTTGGACAGCCTGTCGATTCAGGTCAAGCGTGGCCAGATTCTGGGATTCATCGGTCCCAATGGGGCGGGAAAAACCACCACCATCAAGATTCTGGTCGGCCAGGCTCGACCTACTCGCGGAACGGCGTCGATCGCCGGAGTGGACTGTGCAAGCGACGCCCAGCGGATCAAACGGCTGGTAGGGTACATGCCTGATACATTCGGTACGTACGACAACATGAGGGTTCACGAGTACCTCGATTTCTTTGGCGCCGCTTTCGGGATTCCGCGTCGCAGCCGAACACCCCGTGTCGACGAGGTTCTGGAAACGGCCGGGGCCACCTACATGCGAGATCGTTTCGTTGAGAGCTTGAGCCATGGTATGAAGCAACGCGTCGGTATCGCGCGGACGCTTTTGCACGACCCGGAAGTGCTGATACTCGATGAACCGGCGAATGGATTGGACCCGCAGGCACGCATTGAGATGCGGGAGCTATTACTGCAATTGGCCTCAATGGGTAAGACACTCATTGTGACCAGTCATATTTTGCCTGAATTGTCTCGCATCTGTGATCAAGTGGCGATTGTTACACAGGGTAAGTTGCGAGCCTTTGGACCGCTCGATGAAATCCTTCGCGAGGTCGGCCAGCGGCGTCGCATTGAAATCCAGTTGCTGGATGCCGACAGCGCCGAGCAGGCAGCAGGGATTGTTCGCCAGGTCGTGGAAGCGGACGCTAATGTCGCGGCTTCGTCAACCGATTCTACCGTCCGCTTTCAAACCAACCAGTCGGAACAAGAATTGGGACAACTTTTATCTCAACTGGTCACCGCCGGAATCACGGTCAGCCAGTTTCGGGAAGAGGTGATGGATTTGGAGGATACCTTTTTGTCGATAACGCGGGGTGGAGTCCGTAGTCTGTAATCTTCGTTTTGTTGTGTAGTGGTTTTTGCGATTGGAGGTTTGCAAGATGGCGCGGGATGACAAGAAAGTTATTGCGCGGCAACGCGCTCATGATTCGCAACACGCTCATGATTTGGGAAAGTACGTCTCACAGTACATCTAACTACAAACTACTATCTACAGACTACGGACTACAGCCCCATGAGCAACCCCATTATACAACGCGAAGTCGTCACTTTCCTGCGTTCGCCGTGGGCGTTGGCGCTGCAACTCATTCCCGCGATTCTGCTGTCCGGGTTCGTGATCATGCGCTGGCCGAGCGCTGGCCAGGTCGATCTTGCTGGCAGCCAGGCTCGGCAGGTTTTCGAGTTGTTTGGCTATGGATGTCTCACGTCGGTTATTCTGCTGGTGCCTATCGTTCCAGCAACCGCCATTGTCCGCGAACGTCAGCAGGGCACGCTCGCGCTCTTGTTGAACTCGCCGATGACCAATTGGTCGATTTACTTTGGCAAATTGACAGGAAGTTTGATTTGCGTCCTGTTGCCGCTAGTCATGAGTTTTCCGGCCGCGGCAGCCTGGTACGCGATGACGGGGGTCGATCTGGTGGAACACCTAGGTCGGCTGTACGTCGTATTGCTGATGTCGACGATTCAATATGCAACGCTGGCATTGTTGGTAAGCAGTTTCGCATCCTCGACTGATGCGGCCTTGCGGATCACGTTCGGGATAGTTTTGCTGTTGGCGGTCGCCAGTCTCGCGCCGTTTCAGCTGGTCCAAGGAGGTCAGGGTATAACGGTTTGGATTGCGGAATGGATCAGGTCACTCTCGCCCATCTCGGCTCTGATGGAGATAGTGGGTCGGGGCGATGTCACATCTCAAGGTTTGGTGACCAAGACGGGGTTCTTTTGGCGATTTGTTTTCGCGGCTGCCGTGACGTCGCTGTACTTCATGGTGCATGGGGCCATACGCCTTAAACAAACCATGTTCGATCGGCCGCGACCGCAGGGGGTAATGACGCAAGATCGGAGCCAGTTAGGGCAGTGGGGTCGGCGGATGGTATTTCTGGTCGATCCCCACCGTCGCACGAGTGCGATTGGTGATTGGACCAACCCGGTGTTGGTCAAAGAGTTCCGCAGTCGCCGATTTGGTCGGTCACATTGGGTGTTTCGTTTGGTGGCGGCCAGCGCCATGTTGTCATTGTTGCTGGCTTACACCGCTACGACCGAGACCATCCGTTGGGGTGTCGAGACGATTGGAGGCATGATGGCAGTGCTGCAGATTGGCCTGATCTCGATTCTCACGCCGAGTCTGGCGGCTGGTCTGATTAGCAGCGAGCACGAGAACGGTGGCTGGAATCTGTTGATGATGACTCCGCTGTCGGCCGCGCGGATTATTATGGGGAAACTGCTGAGCGTCGGTTGGACCGTAGGACTGACGCTATTGGCAACCCTGCCGGGTTACGTCGTCATGATGGCGATCAAACCGGTATTGCAGCAACAAGTCTTTTACGTGTTGGCCTGCCTTTTGTTGACCGTGGTTTTTGCGGTCACGCTGAGTGCGGCGGTGAGCAGCTTTTTCCGTCGCACAGCCCCAGCGACGATCACTTGTTATGCACTGCTCGTTTTGTTGCTGGCCATCCCCATGCTGATCTGGCTTGCTCGCGACAACCCCTTCGGGCATACGCTGGTCGAGAACGTGTTGACTGTCAGCCCCATGGCAGCGGCATTTTCGGCGATGGAGGTGCCGGGATTCGTTCACTACGATCTGTTGCCGTTGAATTGGTATTTGACTGGTTGCGCATCGATCGTGTGTTGCGTTTTGCTGGGCATTCAGACATGGCGGCTTACGCGTCCACGATAGACTCACACTATTTGAGCGGCTCGCATTGCCGTAGTATTGCACGCCGCCGTGACCTCTCGCACCGTCATCGTCGCAGTCTGCCGCCGAGAGTCCATGGAAATCGCGATCCCCCGGTCGCAGGATAGCACGTTGCCGAAATCGGCCGGTGGAGTCGTTTTCAGATACCAACACCACCGGATTGAGGAACTTGTCGCCGCGCGGCTCCAAGCTTACGACCTTGAACTGCGCATGGTTCTCGCTGGAGGTCTCGATCTGGTCCACGAGTGACTGCAGAGCTTCGACGAGGCCCGGACGCCGTGATAACGTACATGGCTGGACTGTTGGTCAGACGGTGCCGCCCGCCATTACGGTAACGGCTCGATAAACCACCCCACTCGATGAACCGTGACCGGCACCAACTCCGGAAGAGGATCACCAGCCCAATCATGCAGCACGCGACCGCAGGTAGCACCAACTTTGTCGTGACGCGCTTTCTCGCCCCGATACTTCCGCAAAATGGGTATGGCTTCTTTGGCCTCCAAATGCGCCAGGCCAAGCGCTGCGGCTGCGCGGGTGTCAGCCGGTTCCGCGTCTGGGCCGACGGCCGAGGCTTTTTGAACCAATTCGAGGAGCGTCGCAATCACTTCTCGCCGCGCATCCGCGGTAGCCACCCGGCTTAACGACCAAATCGCGTTCGCGCGGCAGTTCACTATTAACGTCGCCGCCACGGCGGGAGGATCCGCTGGGCCTCGTGTCGGTGGCGTCGGCAAAAACTTCTTCAAATAATCCGCGCAGGCATCGTACTGGAGTATTCCCAGCGCCTGCATCAGCTGATCGAGCTGTTTGTAAGTCGCGTCGAGAGATTTGAAATCGACCGTCGGGTGCGGATCGTTGTTCCATGTCTTCCACAGCTCCGCATCCAACACAATCGTTCGATCTGTCACGCGACGCAGTTTGTCAAAGATCGCGTCGCCGGTCTCCTCAACGGCGAGTTCACGAAGCGCCCAGGCCGCGGCCAACCCAACCGGCGCTTCTTCCGCTTCCAACAGCTCTACCAATCGATCGGCAACGGGTTCATGATCGACGGCTCCCAGGACCATGGAGGACTGTTCAAGACCAAGGGGCTGATTTGTCAGGAGCATCCTGGTGGCAGCCTCTCGAACCGCACTTCGCAAGGCGTCGTCCTCATCCAATTCAACCAGCGAATCCGCAACATAGATGCGGATATCGGGGATTGCGTCGTTTAGCAGTGGCCCCAAGAGCTCCGCCGCTTCAGCAGTCCGCTGTCCAACCAGCAACTCGGCTGCCAGCCGGCGCACGCTGGCGTCCTGACTCGAAGCAATCTCCTCATTGACGGGTTCGACCAGCGAGGGATCCAGTTCGGCAAAGCGAGCCAACGCCAAAGCTCCGACGGCGCCTTCAGGATCGACCGCCAGCTTGAGTAAGAGTTGTTCAGCAGCCGATCCGTCGTGATGCCGCAGCAATAGCGTCGCCACGAGCCGATTGATAAGTCGCGAATCGGACGGTGGCTGAAGTAGCTTTTCCGCGTCCTCTTCGAAGCCTTCACGTTGAATTTTCCCAGCGGCCCGTGCGCTCTTGATGCGAAGATCGCTGGCGCCATTTGGATCGAGCGCTCGTTGAACGAGTCCCTTGATCGCCCGCGGCTCCGCGACTTGTCCAAGTGATTCGATGGCCAGCACGAGAAACGGACGTTCTACACTTCCCTGAACCAGACGTGCCAACCAGACGTCGCGGATTGGCTGGAAATCCCATTTGGCCAGCGCTGGTTCTACCAGCAACGACATGGCCAAACCTTCACGTCGGGCCAATTCACTCAGGGTTTCAGCGGCCTCGATGGCGTCCAATTCAATCAAGGCGCGGGCGATATCAAAGGCAACCACCGAGTGTAATTCTTTATCCCGAAGGGTTTCGATCAGCTGAGGTGCTGCCTCATCCAATTGACTCATGCCTTGACGATGCGCTTTCACCATCGCTTGAGCTGCTTGGCGCTGAAGATCTACCTCGGGCCGGCCGAGAGCCTGCAACCACAATGGCAATAACCTCGGATGGAATATCGTTTCCTGGGGGTGAGGAGCGTAACCAGTCTCGTTATCCAATAACGAATCCAGTTCGATCGCACCCGATTCGGATACGGGCAACCAGATGGCCGCCATTAGAACCATCATCGCCAGCCACGCCAAGCAACCTTCGTTCGTCAACGGAAACTCTCCGAATACAGGTCAAGGCACCAAAAAATGCAACGTGCTTCGTGAGTCGAATCGGCAGAATCGGATGCGGGTGGTTTTCGTGGAGGCTAACATTCGCGGACCAGGGATACAACGAGCTGTCCCGGGAGAACTAACAACGAACCTAGTTTGCCGATCGCCTGCGCAATAAACAAGCCCCGTCGGACATTCCTACGGGGCTTAATGTTTCGTTTGGAGGCTAAGCTAAGGGTCGATATCGTCTTTCCCAACTGGGCCTCAGCCCATTGTACATCACTTCCGTCGACGACTGAATAAGGTGACGACGCTCAGCAGTCCCAGGATGCTCAAGGCAAAGGACGCCGGCTCGGGGATCACTGAGCCGGGATTAGCAGCCAGATCACTTATCTGGATGGCGCTGGCCGTGATGTCATAGATCTGCACGTCATCGAGGACGCCGTTCCAATTCCGATTACCATTATGGACGTCGTCTCCGAATCTCAAAGGAGAGGGGCCTTCGTTTGTGAAGGGGGCGTCCCAAGTAGAATTAGGCATATCAACTGTTTTGGGGTCTTGCCCACCATTGTAGATTTGAGCATTTGCAAGAGCGCCGTCCAGGTACATAGTGTTTGTCAACGAGCCGCTGTCGTGGGTTAGGGCGACGTGATGCCAGTCTGTGTCGGTATCGGGATAATCTTCCCATTGTTGAGTGTCGTTAAAACGGGAAGGAGTATCGTTAAAACCAGATACTGTCAGGACGGGCTGACCCCACGCCCCGTACTGAAAGGCGAGTCCGTCTGCATTGGAATGTCCTTGCGAAACGGGAACGGCCAATCCGGACACTGATGTGCTCTTCATAAAGAACGCGATCGTCCAGTCGCCGGACGTCGGAATCCCCGGCCCGCTGAAATGCACACCGGTATCGGCTCCCTTGTCACCATCGAAACTGAACGCCTGCCCGGACAGGCCGGTGTCATAGGCTTCATTTCCATTCCAAGTGCCGTCATCACTACCCGCCGAGTCCTGAGCGTTGCCTTCGCCTTGGTAACGGTGGACCAGGGCAGCTCGCGCCACATCGCCAATCAAGAGCACACCCGCGGCAACAGAGAGAAACAGAATGTAATAGCCAGAAGACCGAATCGAGTTAGATGAGAACATTAGAGACCCCCCGTCGTTAAGTGCGACCATACTCGCCGGTTTTCGAACGTTACTCGACTAAGCATGACCGCGGTCAGACCAATAAAAAAAAACCGTACACGCTGAAACACGTTTTCTACGTGTTCCGAAGTCTACGGTTTTTTCGTCGTCAGTGGCGTTTTCCAGTGGTTATCTAAACTTCATGAGATCCGAATTGTCCGTGGACTCCTACGACAGTTTCAAGATAGATGAAACTTCTGGCGTTGCAAGCCCTTTTCTTCGCCAGACCAGATTTTTCGGAAAAAAATTCCCGGTGTAGACAAACTTGAAATTGCGGGTGAGCGCAAGCGTCGTGTGAGTGTTTCGCCCCCCGTTAGGGGGTTGGGCCGCCGTCCCAAAGTCGGCGGAACCCGGACCTATGTACAACCAAAACAGGCTGTAATCGGCTAAACTTTTAAGGCAGCGGCGGTAATATGATCGACCCGTAGCCGGTAGCTTGTTTTGTTGCTACTGTCTTAATCGACTGTTTGGGAGACCCCCGTGAGCTCGCTCACGGGTGAACAACGTCAGTGGCCACGACTTGAGAACCCCATCGCGTTCATGGCGAAGACAGAGGGATCGAGAAATGAATTGCCGCCAGTGGAAACACAACATGCGGCTGATCATCACGCTTCTCGTGCTGGTGCCCGCCGTCGCCTCGCGCGCTGCCGCTGACCGCCCACCGAACATCGTATTTATCCTCGTCGATGATCTGGGTTGGAATGAACTCGGCTGTTACGGTGACACTTTTTTTGAGACGCCTCATCTCGACCGTCTCGCCGCGCGGGGGATGCGGTTCACCAACGCCTACGCACCCTCACCGATTTGCTCGTCGTCGCGGGCGGCGTTTCTGACGGGGCGTTCGCCCGCCCGGCTGGGATTCGAGTTCGTTATTCAGTCGAAAAACTCCGGGCCAGAGGTCCCCAACGCGCCGCTACTTTCACCGCCGTACGCCGAGCAGCTGGCACTGGACGAGGTGACCATCGGCGAGGCGCTGCAAGAGGCCGGTTACGTGACCGGCTTTTTCGGCAAGTGGCATGTCAACCAGCACCATCAAGGCTATCTAGGCTGGAGCCCGACGCACGGACCCCTAGCGCAAGGCTTCAGGTTCGGGGATGAAGACCGAGGCAGCCACCCTTATACCTACAGTGATCGCCAATTCGAACACTTTCGGAGTGGCGAATATCCGCCCCACGCCATGACCGAAAAAGCGATCGACTTTTTGAAAAACAACAAGAGCAGGCCGATGCTGCTCTATTACTCCAGCTATTACGTGCACAACCCGGTTCACACACGCTGTAAGTGGCTGTACGACAAATTTGCCGACAAGCCCGACGCAACGGGTGCACCCAGTAACCGGGCGATGTACGGCGCCTTCGTCGCCATGATGGACCACTATATCGGTCAACTGTTGGGTGCTCTCGACGAGCTTGGCTTGTCGGAGAATACGGTCGTCATCTTTACGTCTGACAACGGTGGCAGCCCAGAGTATCACTTCCGATCAGTGCTCCGGGGCAGCAAGTGGAATCTTTACGAAGGCGGCATCCGCGTCCCGTTGATTGTGCGTTGGCCAGCTGTGATTCAATCGGCAACCGTCTGCGACATTCCCGTGGCCGGCATGGACATCTTCCCCACGATTTGCCAGTTGGCTGGTATTGCACCGGCAGAGAATCGTCCGCTGGATGGTGTCTCCATCGTTCCGCTGCTGCGGGACGCCTCGGGAAAAGGATGGAATCGTGATACGTTGTACTGGCATTTTCCGTATTATATAAGAACCGTTGACACACGGCCCCAATCGGCAATCCGTCAAGGGGACTGGAAGCTTATCTATCACTACGAGGACCACCGCGTCGAGCTTTACAACTTAGCGAATGATATCGGCGAAAAGATTGAACGGCGCTGGGACCAGCCGGAAAAGGTACAGCAGCTGCGCGAGGCCTTGGCGCGCTACTTGAAATCCGTCGAGGCGCGACTGCCCACGCCGAATCCCGAGTATGATCCCAATCGCGGAGCGCTGTAGTCCCTTGCGCTCCGAGAGGCGACGCCGTTAAGTGTTTTGAATCTTGTATAATGCACAGTTCTTTCGACAGCAAACTAAAGTGAATCAGCGTTGCTAGAATTGACACCGCACTGGTGCCGCTCGGCTCGCGGCACCTACCACTACCAAAATCCTTAACGACGTTATCCGAGAGGGCTTAATGTCTCGAGGCATACTTTTCTATCTCCTGCTGATGCCTGTGGCGCTGCCGCCGACATCTTCTAAGTCGGCAGACGATGTCGCCAAACGCCCTACGTTCGAAAACGACGTGGTTCCTATTCTGAGAACCTATTGCTGGAGCTGTCACGGTACGGGAGGGCGTGAGGCCGAGCTGGATCTGCGATCACTGCCCTTGTTGCTCAAAGGGGGCAAGCACGGCCCGGCGATTGTACGGGGATCCGCCGAAAATAGCTTGCTGTATCAAAAACTGATCAAACGGCAGATGCCTCCCGACAAGCCCGTCGAGGACAACGTCATCTATTCTCCTGTAAAACCGACCAAGGCGCACCTTGAGACAATTCGTCGCTGGCTCGACACGGGCGCAGCGGCTGTCTACGAAGACCGACCACTCACCGTAGCGGAATCGCCACCGGTGACCGCGGCGGATCGCGGTTGGTGGGCCTTTCAGCCACCCGTTCGCCCCGAAGTGCCGACCGTACGTCAACAACATCGGGTACGCACGCCAATCGACGCGTTTTTACTTAGCGAACTGGAAAAGAAAAATCTGGGGTTCTCTCCCGACGCGGATCGTACGACGCTGCTGCGCCGCGTGACTTTGGATCTCGTTGGATTGCCGCCCAGTCCAGACGCGATCCAGGCCTTTCTGTCGGATACCTCGCCTTACGCCTACGAAAAGTTAATCGACCGGCTGTTGGGTTCACCTCATTACGGTGAACGTTGGGGACGTTACTGGCTCGATGCCACCGGATATGTCGACGTCGTAGGTTCCGACAACGATGCCGCCATCCGACCCCGCGAGGCGATTTGGAGATACCGCGACTACGTCATCAAGGCGTTGAACGAGGACAAACCGTATGATCGATTCTTGATCGAACAATTGGCCGGTGACGAGTTGGTCGACTGGCGCGAAGCGGTTGCATTTACCCCCGAAATCCGCGAACAACTGACGGCGACTGGGTTTTTACGACAGGCGTCCGACGTGTCCGATAACCCGGAGCTGAACACCGGCGACATTCGCACGCAAGTGTTGCTCGATACGGTCCAAATCGTGTCGACCAACGTGCTGGGCCTGACGCTTCAATGCGCCCAGTGTCACTCGCACAAGTTCGATCCCGTTTCCCAAGCGGACTACTATCGCTTTGCGGCCCTATTTGCCCCCGCCTACAACCTGCAGAATTGGAAGTATCCCAAAAAGCGGTTCTTGTTCGACGTGGCCGCGCAAGAAAAACAACAGATCGACCAACACAACGCCCGTGTGGACGGCGAGATTGGCGAGCTGCAGCAACGCATTAACGTGGCCCATAAACCGTTCAAAGAAAAGCGGTTCCGCGAGAAACTGGCCACGATTCCCGAGCCCATCCGGGAGGATGTGGCAGCGGCGCTGCGTAAGGCAAAGGACGAGAGAAGTCCCGTCGAGGCTTACTTGGCAGAAAAACTGGGTCCGACGGTCAACGTATCCCCGGCCGAAATCGATCAGTCACTCGATGCTCCGACCCGTGAACGGACTGCGGCCTTGAAAGAGCAAATTGCGCATCTCCAATCGACCAAGCAGACATACGGAAAAATCCAAGCGCTGTGGGAATTCGCGCCCCCTCCACCGACTTTCCTCTATCGACGTGGTGATTTCCAGACCCCTGGACCATCCGTTCAACCCGGCGTGATCACGGTTCTCGATGATCCGCGGCATCCGTTTGCGATTCCCGCACCGGCACCGGACGGTGCTTCCAGCGGTTACCGCCTGGCGCTGGCCCGCTGGTTAATTCAACCGAATCACCCGCTGACCGCGCGGGTGTTTGTAAACCGTGTCTGGCAACAATACTTCGGAAGAGGGATTGTGGCGACGCCCGACAACTTTGGCGTCTCGGGAGCGCTTCCCACGCATCCCGCATTGCTCGATTGGCTGGCCGTAGAGTTTATCGAGAAGGGTTGGAGTTTAAAGAGGCTGCACAAAGCGATTCTCATGTCTACCGCCTATCGTCAGGCGTCTGAGAGTGGGAGAACGGACGACAAGGAGACAGAAAGACAAGGAGATGCGGCACGCCAGACGGAGCCGGATGTCTCTCCCTTTTCTATTGACCCTGACAATCGCTTGCTTTGGCGGATGCCGCTGCGCAGGCTGGAGTCAGAGATTATTCGCGACAGCATGCTGGCCGTAAGTGGCGTGCTGGATCGAACCCCCGGGGGCCCTCCCGTTCCCCTGAATCCAAAATCCGATGGCAGTGTTGAAGTCGATGTGAAAAGCCTTCCCACCGCCAGCAGCAAATACCGCCGCAGCATCTACATCTTTGCCCGCCGCAACTACCACCTCACCGAGTTGAACCTTTTCGACCAACCCACGGTAGCCCATAATTGTACTTGCCGGCGACCATCGGCCGTCGTGTTGCAGTCCTTGCTGATGCTCAATGGTCCCTTTGCCTTCGATCAAGCAAAACATTTCGCGGAGCGGGTGATGAAAACGGCAGGAATGGACAGGGTAAAACGGATTGAAACCGTGTTCCTCTTCGGCTTGGCTCGTAAGCCAAGTGCCGAAGAATTCCAGTTGTGTCAGACACTGTTGGCCAACCAGGCTCGGAGGTACGGCCAGCAGGAGAAACTGGAAACCCAACCCGCATCGGACGCGGCGCTGATAAACCTGTGTCAGATGCTCATGAACACGAACGAATTCCTTTATATTGATTAAGATTCGACTTTCGCACTTTCTGGCCCCTGCCGAGCAGAGCTCGGTGGAGCCATGATTCTGCACTAGACGCCGTGATTCAGTTC
>Ga0310120_10002391_pt1 | contig 13781 bp, 13 predicted proteins | sample CB27_AW_983_MG_FD_203506 | JGI IMG/M metagenome (GOLD analysis project Ga0310120, IMG submission 203506) | Marine microbial communities from Western Arctic Ocean, Canada - CB27_AW_983 | ecosystem: Environmental > Aquatic > Marine > Oceanic | place: Canada: Western Arctic Ocean | collected... | reverse complement strand
AGTTGTTGGGTTTTGCCCCGCGGCTCTCGAACGGCGACGTCCCCTTTGTCCGCGCTCCGCTCATGGGGGAGCACACGGACGACGTGCTCCGGTCCGATTTGGCCCTGGAGCCGGCAGAGATCGCCGAACTACGTGACGCTGGCGTCGTGGATTAGTCGCCGGCGAATGCGGGTCTCGAGGACAACCGCATGACCCTAGTCCAAAGCGATTTCCGTTTCAGTTGTCGCTGAACCGCTCGCGCAGCGCTGGCAACACCTCTTCCACGAAACGCTGCCGCGCGCGCTGGCCCTCGTTCAGATCGGTGGCGCCCGTAGCCCCCACGACATGGATCCGCTCCAACCCCAAATCAATCAGCTCGCTCAGCCGCTCCACGCAATAGCTGCTGGGTCCGAAGACCCCGAACTTGTGCGCGAACTCGTCCGTCAGCAAGTCCGCTTGATGGCTGGCCGCGAGAGTATGGGAGGTCATGTCGTACGCGTTATGGACCTGCGTCAGGACCTCGCGATCGGTCGCCGATACTGGTCCCACAGGCTGGCCGTGCATCGCCGAAAAGCGCGCGAAGACGGAGAGCGCGCCTGCCGCGAGCTGGATCGCTGTTCCCGGGTCGTCGTGCACCACAATCAGGAGGTACGCACCGAACGGGATCTCCGGCGCCAGTCCCGCTTCGGCCCGCGCCTCGTGGGCCACGTCCATCCCCCAGCGCAGCCGAGCCGGATCTGCCCCCACCGCGAGGGTGATGGCGTCGGCATAGAGGGCGGCCGCCCGGATCACGCGTGGACCCGTGGCGGCCACGTGCACGGGGACCGTCGCCTGGCTTTCGCGCAGCCACTGGATCCGGCTGCCGTCGGGCTGCTGGGCGAGTTCCAACGAATCCAGCGTCGCGTCCTCGTCGAAGGGCACCGACTCTCGCCGCAGATAGCCCCTGAGCTGTTGCAGGTACTTCTCGAACGCAGGCACGGAGGCCGGGGCATAGCCCAGGTGTGCCATCGCCGAATCCCCGCGCCCGATCCCCAGATGGGCGCGCCCGCCGCTCAGGCCTTGCACCGTCGCAATCGCCGACGCCGTCACCGCGGCATGACGGGTGAACGGGTTCGTCACGCCGGTGCCCACCTTCAGCGTCGTCGTCGCTTGCGCCGCCAGGGCCATCGCGATGTAGCAGTCGCTTTGCAGGTTCTGCGAATCACCGAAGCCGATCCCGTCCCAACCCGCGGCTTCGGCGCGCTGCGCCCCCTCGGCTGCACGCCAGCGGCCAACGCCGCTCCAGAATTCGACTCCCGGCATTTTGCCACCTTTCTTCTTGTGGTTCGCTCGCTGCGCGTGCGTCTACGCGCGGAATAAACGCTTTTATCCGTCGATCCCAGTGCCCCAGTTGATCGCGTTCTTGAGCAGCTGTTCGTAGGCTTCGGTCTCCCAGGGGCCGCGGAAGTGCAGGGGCACAACACCGTCGGGCGAGATCGACTCGTGAACGGAGGGCTGGCCGTTCGTGAGCGGGCTGTGACAATGGCCAGGCGAGATGTAGGCGACGGCGCCCTCGCCAACGGTGCGGGCGAAGCCCAACGCGTGTGACTTGCCGTCGGGCAGGAGCGAGAGGTCGCTGCCATACAGTTCGGGGATGTGAGGCGGGACATCGATATCGGTGGTGGTGAGTAAGATCTGCGTGTCCGGGTGGATCACTTGGGTCATGTAGGGCTCATCCTTGACAAAGAACGAGTCGGGCAGGTTATAGGTGAGGGGATGATTGTGATCCGCCACGGTGACGTTCATCTCGCGGATCGGCGGATGGGTCATGAAGAAGCCACCGAGCGTCTCGTGGTAGGGCATCTTGGCCATGCGGCGGCGACCATCTGCGCGATCGGAGGTGCGCTCGGGCATGCCCCCGGTGCTGCCGTGCAGCGCGAGCCACCGGCCCCCATCATTGAGCCAATCAAGGATGACGCCGTTTTGGTGCTCGTCGGCGAAGGGGCCGGCGACGTAGCAGACCAAGAGTTGGCAGTCGGCGATCCACTTGTCGCAGTCGGTGAAATCGCTGCTGACGGTGGCGTGGACATCCTCATTCGACTGGAGCGCCTGGAGGATGCGCATCCGGGCGTAGTCCATGTCATGCCCGGCGTGTTTGCCGGGTGGGAAGCCGCCGGCGACGACGTGCACCCGGATTGGCTGGGACATGAGCTGCTCCATTCAGTGGTGAAAATCTTGCCTGGCCAATGGGCACCTGGCAACCTGCGCGTCGCAGTCTAGCCGAAGCAGCGAAGGACTGCGGGTTGACGAAGACGGGCCCGCTCCTCGAGCAGAGCAGCGAAGTCGATGCCTTGCCCAGCCCACTCGCCGGGCGCACCCGACTCGATGATCAGGTCGGCGTCGCGCAAGAGACGAAGCAGTGAGTCGCGCTCCAGTTTGATCTCCGGGTCAAGCACGACACTGCGTTTGCCGGTGTTGAGGTCGGCGAAGAGGATGCCGCCATCGGGAGAGGCGTCGGTTGAATCGTCGATCCGCGGCGGCATCGCGCGAGTGGGATCGCCTTCGGGTGGCTCTAGCTTGATCACGTCGGCGCCGAACCCGGCGAGCAGCTTGGCGCCGTAGGCTCCAGCGACGTCGCGACTGAGGTCCATGATACGTAGGCTGTTCAGAATCGCGCTAGACATCAGCCCGTGAACATCCCGCCGTCTGGGTGCAGCATTTGCCCGCTGAAGTAGCTGGACGCCTCCGTGGCCAGAAAGAGCGCGGTACTCGCGATGTCGCTCGGCTCACCCAGGCGGCCCAACGGAACGCGTCGGATGGTCTGCTGGCGGCGTTCTTCGTCGGCGACCATGGAAGCGATCATCGGCGTGTCGATTATGCCGGGGGCGATCGCGTTGACGCGAATCCCGTAGCGTGACAGCTCCAGCGCCAGCACCTTCGTCAGCATCCAGACGCCGGCCTTGGAGACACAGTAGTCGGCCAGTCCGCGAATCGGGACTTTTGCCATGCCGGATGCGATGTTGACGATCGCGCCGCCGCCGTCGGCCTCGATCATGCGCCGCGCGACCGCGCGGTCGGTCAGCATCACGCCGGTCAGGTTGACGTCCAGCACCTTCTCCCAGCGCTCAAGCGGTGCGTTGACGAGCATGTTTTCGTCGCGCCACTCCTGCGCGAACCCGTCGCCGGCCTCGCCGCTGACGTAACTCGCGTGGGAGATGCCGGCCGCGGCGACCAGCACGTCGATCTGTCCATAGGTCGTCACGGCCGCGTCGGCCAGGGCCTCGGTGTCTGTCTCACGGCTGCTATCAGTGCGCACGAAGACGGCGTCGCCTCCGGCCTCGGCGACGAGTTGCACGGTCTCTGCGCCGCGTTCCTGGTCGAGATCGGCGACGACGATCTTCGCCCCCTCCGATGCGAACAGCAGCGAAGTCTGACGACCCATACCGCTGGCGGCACCGGTGATCACGGCGACCTTTCCCTCAAGTTGTCCTGCCATCGCGCTGTCTCCTATCGCCGGTTCGGCTGGGGCTTAGTCCTCGCCGGTCAGAAATCGACGCGGCACTTCATTCAGTGGTGATCTTGCTTGGCCAACGGTGCGCCTGGCAACCTGCGCGCCGCAGTCTAGCCGAAGCAGCGAAGGACTGAGGGTCGACGAAGACGGGCCCGCGCACCCTAGGATGGCGTCAACGAACGCCCCGCGGAGAGGAAACGCCGATGCCCGCACTTGATGGAATGCGCATCTTGGACATGACGCAGTATGAGGCTGGGACGTCCTGCACACAGGCGTTGGCGTGGCTGGGGGCAGACGTCGTCAAGATCGAGCCGCCCGGCCGCGGAGATCCCGGACGCCACGTGCAGCCGGGCGACGGCAACTCGCCCTATTTCCTCAACTTCAACAGCAATAAGCGCAGCGTGGGCCTCGACTTGAAAGACCCGCGAGGGCGGGACCTACTCCTGCGCATGGCGCCCCACTACGACGTGTTCGTGGAGAACTACGGGACTGGCGTCATCGAGCAGCTCGACCTCGGGCCCGACGTCGTGCGGCGCGCCAACCCGCGCATCATCTATGGGCGGCTCAAGGGGTTCGGACTGAGTGGGCCGTACGCGCAGTTCAAGGCCTTTGACCCCATCGCGCAGGCGGCTGCCGGCGCGATCGCCCTCACAGGACCCGATGACGGCCCCCCGGTGTACCCCGCATCGATGACCGCTGACTCGGGTACCGGCGTTCAGCTCGCGCTGGCGATTACGGCAGCCTACGTCGAGTGCCAGCGGACCGGCGCGGGCCAAGAGATCGAGATCTCGATGCAGGAGGCGATGACCTTCTTCATGCGGACTCGCGCCTCGTCCACGATCTGGAACACGCGCCCTGCCCTCGGGAGAGGAAACCCCGATCGCTCCGGCGCAGGCCCGGCCACCGTGCGCCTGTACCCGTGCCCGCCCCAGGGTCTCAACGACTATGTCTTCATCATGTGCACCACCGAGCGGATGTGGGACTCGCTCTGCATCGGGATCGAGCAGCCCGAGCTGGCACTCGATCCCCGCTTCGCGACGGACCCGGCGCGAAAGGAGCACAACGAGGCCCTTGCCGAGGTCATCGGCGTCTGGATGCTGGGTCGGACGAAAGAGGAGGCGATGCGTACCTTGGGCGAGGCGGGCGTCCCGTGCAGTGCAGTATTGAGCATGGAAGACCTCTTTACTGACCCGCACCTGCGCGACCGGGGCTTCATTCAGCAGCTCGACCATCCCGAGCACGGCTCGATCGAGTTGTTGGGTTTTGCCCCGCGGCTCTCGAACGGCGACGTCCCCTTTGTCCGCGCTCCGCTCATGGGGGAGCACACGGACGACGTGCTCCGGTCCGATTTGGCCCTGGAGCCGGCAGAGATCACCGAACTGCGTGACGCTGGCGTCGTGGCCTAGTCGCCGGTGCAGGCGGGCCACGAGGACAACATCGTGCGGGCCGTGACCGCGTAGCGCCGGCCCTCGGCCCATGCCGCTTCGAGTTGTGCCGCCTACCGTGGCCGGGGAGGCAGTCCGTGAGTCCTGCGGCGATCGCATTCGAGCACGTGTCGAAGGAGTTCGGCCGGACCGTCGCGCTCGACGGTCTCAGCCTGGAGGTCCACCCCGGTGAGATTGTGGGCTTTCAAGCTCTGCAACGAGGGGCTGGAGATGATCGATCTGGGCGCCGACCCGGAGACGATGCCGGCTTGTTTCTTCCACCCGCGCAGCATGAACGGGATCCTGACGGAGATCATCAGCGAGCGTGGCTGACTCGTTTCGGGGGGCGGGCACGTGACCAAGGACCACCCCGAGTTGATCAGTTGCCAGCCAGCCTGCCGATCCTCAAGCGGCTGGGGGTGATACCGGCGATCGGCGCCTGCGACCGAAACCGCCGCACACTTCAATGGGCGATCTAATTAGCCGTGCCCCACAGGGCCGCCGAACCTCGACAGTGCCAAGATCCGCGCGATCCAATATTCCTGCCGCTCAGCTACGGCATCGGGACCTACACCGTCTCCAGATTCGGCGCTCCGGGATGCGCCATCACGTCAGCCGCCCTCAGCGGATACGCCTCCTTCCGGTAGACCTGCACCCGGTGGAAGCCGAAGTCGGCCACGAAGAGCCGGTCACTGTCGATCCGCACCGAGGCTGGCGCTCGGAAGCGCTTCCCCGCCTCCAGGGTGCACATATCGCGCAGGCGCAGCACCTTGGCGTTCGCCATTAGGTACACCCGCCCCGACTTGGAGATCGTCGCGTCACCTAGGAAGCGCTCGACGTAGCGCCCGTTCCGATCGAATAACACGACGCGGTCGTTGCCGCGGTCGGCGACGTAGATGTCGCCGTGCTCGTCGACGGCCACACCGGCCGGGCGATTGAGTTCGCCCTCGCCGTCCCCACTGAGCCCAACTGACAGCAGTGGCTCGCCAGACGGGCTGAACTTCTGCACGCGGTCGTTGCGCCAGTCCCCGATGTAGACGCAGCCCTCGGCGTCGAGCGCGATCCCCCACGGCATGTCCAGCTCCGCTGGGCCGCTGCCGTGGCTGCCGAATCCGTCGATGTACTCACCCTCTACGCTGAAGCGCTGCACACGATGGTTCATCGTGTCAACAACGAGCAAGCGCCCCTCGCCGTCGATCGCCATTTGGGCCGGCCGGTCAAGCTGTCCCGGGTCGCTGCCATGCTCGCCCCAGCGTGCGACCACCTCACCCTCACGCGTGATGACAGTGATGCTGTGCTCGGATTCATCCGAAACGATCAGGCGTTCGTCGGCGTCGCAGACGATCCCGACTGGCCAGACCCAGCCGCCCTCCAGGCCGCTCCCGTCACCGGGCCTGGGCGGGCGAACGATCTGGCCCAGGTCCTCATCCTCCCAATTGATCGTGCAGATCACGCCGCCCACTTCGAAGGGGCCGCGTCGAAGGCAGTAGATCCGCCCCTCCTTGCCGAGCGCGATATCGATCGGATACCAGGTAATGCGGCGCATGCCGAGTGTCTTCTCATAGGGGAACCCCGCCCGCAACAGCACCTCGAAACCGGTGCGTGTCTCGTTGCGAGGGGCGCTCCTGGTCTCAGTTGTCATCCTTCGGCCTCCTAGGCGAACTGGTATTCAGGCGCGGCCACGATCAGCTGCAGCATGTGCCCGATGCGGCCCTCAGCCGCCTCGATCGCGCCCTGACGAACCCTAAGCGGCCCCTCCGCCGCGGCGCGTGCCACCAGCGTCGCCCGAGTTTGCTCGCTGACCTCAAGGGGGCCACAAAGGCTGAGGCAACGATCGATCAACTCCTCGGGCGTCGCGTCCCCCGCAGCAATGACGCGCGCGACGATCGAAGCAATGCCCGGCTTCGAGGTGTCCGTCACCTGATCGACCGCGAAGTTGACCCGTTCGATCAGCGTGCCGGAATCGAGCCACTCCTGGCCCGTGTGCCAGCCCTCCACGGACGGCGGGTTCATCAGCGCTTGCCCCATCAGGATCGTCGCCTGCGAGAGTCGCGCCACCGAGCGGTCGGGGAGTGGCGTTACACCGGCCAGCTTGATCGCGCCCCCCACGAACTCCACCGGGCTCTTGACCCGCTGAAACCGCGCCGCCTTGAAGAAATCAGAGTTGAGCAGCGTCCGCATGACGCTGCGGATGTCGCCGTCGGACTCGACGAACGCTTCGGTCAGCACATCTACAGCCTCAGGGTCGCGCGGCGACGTTGCGCTCCACGATGGCACTGGCTGCTCGTCGGCCACGAAAAAGTTGTAGAGGTGACGAGCGATGAAGCGGGCACAAGCCTCCTGCTGGACGATGACGTCGATCACGTCCTCGCCGTTGACGACCGTCTGGCCCAGGAACACCTTCTCTTCAGTGTCATGGTCCGCCTCCTCGAATGTGAAGGCTGTGTCCCCGATGCTATAGGGGTAAAAGGGGATCGGCTGCGTGAACGTCCAGCCGGTGAAGGCCCGCGCCGCCGCCTTGATGTCCTCCTCCGAGTAGCTCCCAATGCCCATCGTAAATAGCTCGAGTAGTTCGCGGCCGTAGTTCTCGTTGACCGCGTCCGCGTGGTTCTCCGAGTTGTCGAGCCAGTGGATCATCGCCGGGTCGCGGGAGAGGTCGAGCAGGATCTGGCGCATGTTGTCCAATCCGTTCACACGGAAGCCGTCGATCTGCGCGACCACCGCCCGTGCATGCGAACTCTTGAAGTACGCCGTCGCGAACACCTGGTGCCAAAACAACGCCATCTTCTCGCGCAGGGGGCGACGTCCCGTCGCTAGGTTGTAGATCCAGCGCGACGCCCAACCCGTCGGGACTTCGGGGCTCGTCGAGGTTGGGAGATAGCGGTCGAGCAGGTCTCGGTCGGGATCGCTGCTCGCCTCGGCCTGGAGCAGTTCCTCGACGAACTCCTCGTACGACCGTTCGACGAGCTCATCCAGTTCGTCCGCGGTCGCACCGACGCCGACCCGGCGCATCAGATGCGCCATCAATTTCCTGCGCTCGTCCGCCATCGCAATTCCTCGTTCCCTCGTCCCTGACTGCGCTCGGCCCTTGCTGACCACCCTGCTGACATCGTCACCGGGCCGACCGCGAGGTACCGTTGTTATACATCAGGACGCGGGGCGCAGCGGCCACGCTTCGCCCGGACGCTCACCGACGCTGGCCCAATCAACATTAAGGCTGCTTGAAACGCTAGTTCGGCGTCACGGCGACCGACCATTGCGCGTTCACGCGGTGCTGATGTCGTCTAGGCGCCGGCGGGTGTGTCGCACGGCGTCACCGACAGGGGGTCGGATCGCCTCGTCCTCATGATGGAGATGGCGCCGTCGCCCCTGTAGGTCGCCGATCAGTCACGATCCGCTCATCGTGTCGCTCTAGCCGCGAGCGAGAATCGGCCAACCTGACCCCGCGCTGCGCGCGACGTCTCACGGCCGGGCTAGGATGCGAGCCACCAGGAAGAACCCTGGACGGCGTGGCGTATGGTCACGCGGCAGGAGAAACGCATGATTACGGGAATGCCTCGCATCGCCATCGCCGTGCGCGACATGGACGTGGCAACCGCCACATTTCGCGACGCTTTCGCCATGCCGGTGAACGAGGTGGCTGGCGCCGTGGAGAGCCTCGGCGTTCGCATCGCCATGTGTACGCCGGGCAACGGCAGCAACGTCGAGCTCATGTCGCCCGCCGATCCCGGCGCCTCACTGAACGCCAGTCTACAGAAGTTCATCGACAACCGAGGGGAGGGCCTATTCGCGTTGATGCTCGAGGCACCGGATCCCGATGCTGAGGCGGACGAGCTGCTGTGCCGCGGCCTCGCGGTGCTCCCACTGATGCCGGGCGCGGGCGGACGCGACGTGCATCCTCGATCGACTCACGGCGTGTTGATCCGCGTCTACCCGACTCCGACGGCTGCCGCGCCGCCACCTCCGGCGGAACTGGTCACCGGAATCACGCGAGTGACGATCGCGGTGCGCGATTTCGACCACGCGGTGACCGTCTACCGCGACCAGTTCGCGATGGCGCTCGAGGAGCTTCCACCCGATGCCACGCGAGGCGTTCGAGCGGCGCACTGCCGACCAGGGAGTGGAGGCGTGATCGAGCTCGTCTCTCCGTTCGATGAGACGCGGCCGTTCGCTTCGCGGATCGCGAGCTTCCTCGCAGAACGGGAAGGGATGTTCGAGATCGTGCTCGAGTCGGACGATATCACTGCTCTCGAAGCTCGCCTGAATACTCACGGCGTGGCGCTGCGAACCCCCGCTGACGCGGCCAGCGCGCGCGAGGTCGGGGCCGAGTCCGCGTTCGGGGTGACGATCCGCTTGGAGCAGCGGGTCGCGGTGGGGTGATTGCCAGCAACGCGCTGGCCGGCGCCCTCCAGGTGGGGCCTCTCCGCGACGGTGCAGGCGCAGCCAGTCCCCCAAGGGTGAGTTAACGCCTGCCGCCGTCCGACCCCCACACCCCGCACGCCCCCGTCGAGACCGCTTGGGGCACGTGACCACACGGTCTCCAGCTCGGGCTGGTGCCCCCCCCCGAGTCCGGGTGGGATTTTGTGGCCACGTTGTGGCCAAGGGCCCTGGGAGAGGGTGGGACCCGTGCACCCAAACTTCGAATCTGAGGGTCGGGGGTTCGAGTCCCTCCGGGCGCGCCACACAAAACCGCCAATGCCAGGGCTTTTCGTGCTTCCCTCTAAGGTCAGTTGACAGGCTGGAAGTTCTCGCGACGCTTGGGCTGGACCCCCGCGACGGAGATGAGCGACTCCACACAGTCGCGCAGGGACTCGTCGAACGGGCGGAACTCCACCCCGGTGACGGCGCGGATGCGATCGTTGCGCAGGTCGGCGAGGGACCAGATGTCGCGGAACTCGGCTTCGCGCGCCTGGTGACGCTCGGGGTGCTTGTCGACCAACTTGGGCGGCGCGAGGCCGATCTCGGGGAGCAGGATGTCGATGCGGGCGGCGATGTCCTCCACGTTGCGCGTCTCGGTGGACCAGGCGATGTAGCGCTCGCCGTTTTGGACGTGGACGCTTTCCAGCAGGCGGATGTGGCACTCGGCCTCGTCGCGGACATCGACGAGCATCCAGGGCCGATAGACGGCGGTCTGCTCATACTCGCCCAGCAGCATGGTTTCGATGTGGTGCTGCCACGGGCCCATGTCTTTCTGATGTGCCGACAGGATCGGCCCCACGTTGTCCGCCGGGCAGCAGGTGATCGCGTCCCACTCGCCGTTCGCCTCGGCGGCGTCGGAGAAGGCGCGCTGGGCGATCACCTTGCCCATCGAGTAGCCCTGGCCCCGCTCTGGCGTGCGCTTGGGGTTCTGCTCGTCCGGATAGCGATCCTCGTAGAAGACCGGCCGCCGCTGGACTTCGTAGATGTCCGCCTCCGAGATCACGGCAGCGATGCTGGAGGTGACGATCACCCGCTGCACCGTGCCAGACTCGTTGACGCTCTTGATGATGTGGTCGCAGACCCGGCGCACGTACTCGTGATCGTCGTAAGTGCTCACGTGCGAGACGTGGCAGACGCCGTGGCAGCCCTTGAAGATCTCCTTGAAGCAGCCGTCGTCGTCCAGGTTGGCGGAGTGCAGGGTGAGCCGCCCGGAGACGTAGCCTGGCATCTCGCGCAGGAACGTCGTTCGCTCCGGATCGTCGGCGTCGCGGACGCAGGCCCGCACCCGGTAGCCCTTGTCGAGCAGCCGCCGCACCACCCAACTGCCAATGAAGCCGGCAGCACCCGTCACAGCGACGGTGCCCGCCTTCGGAATCGGTGGCATCTCCACTCCTCTCGATCACGTCGCTCTTGGATTCGTCGCCGCATGCTAGTCCAGCCACGCGCGCTCTAGGCACCATCAGCATTCTGGCAAGTCCTGCTTGAGCACATCTTGAGCACAAGTGTGCCCATATTCCACCCTACGTGAGCGGATTTAAATCCTCTAAGATCACCAATGAAATCGGACCGGATGGGACCGGATCCTACTCTTGCCGATCTGTGCTAAAGGAACTTCGAATCTGAGGGTCGGGGGTTCGAGTCCCTCCGGGCGCACCACGCAAAACCCCCAAGGCATGGGCTTTTCGTGCACTAGTCTCCTGGCCTTTCTGTAGAGGTGGGCGATCAATTGGTGCCATGTTGTGACCAACGCGTGGTCGGGTTGGGGATCCCCGGCTGGGACGGGGCCGGCGCCGGGGTGGGCGTTACTCCAAAAACATCGTGAAATTGCTGACGGCTGGGGGATCTCCCGCCGCCATCCGCCCGCGATGGCGATTCGGAGATCTACACCATGCGGACCGATGGGACAGACGTGCGCCAACTGACGGTGAACAGCTGGACCGACATCCGCCCCGACTGGTCCCCCTAACGCGTTTGGGTTCGAAGCTTCTAGCCGCTACTGAGCCGGTCACGCGGGCCCTTTGCCAGCCCCGTTCCCGACGCGCACCGTTGCTCGCCCCGGATTCCCGGTCCTCGCTAACCTGCGCCTGTCATGGCGACGTTTGAAACGGTCAATGCCAGCCTGCCGAGCGAGCCCCACGCGAAAGGGGCGGCGTTCGAGCGCCTCTGTCAGTGGTGGTTGCAAACCGACCCGGTCTACGCAGACCAGCTCAAACAGGTCTGGCTCTGGGACGACTGGCCGGAGCGGTGGGGCCCGGATACCGGCATCGACCTGGTGGCGGAGACGCACACGGGGGATCTCTGGGCCATCCAGGCGAAGGCCTACAACGCGGACTACATGCCTAGATCCGCAGATTAAGACGCGGAGGCAAGCGGCCCGTTTTCAGTCCTGGTATGGGGCATTTTTCTGCTTCCCGCTAACCGCGGCGCTATTTGCTGACGAGGAGATGGCAAGCTGGAGACCGCAGACTTAGACGACAGCTGAGCCCCAGACCCTAGCCAGAAAGGTCGTCAGCCATGGTCGCTCGGATCGTCAGTAGCGCCGTCAATGTTCGCAACAGATCTTGGCGTGGCATCGGAGCGGACTTCCGCGCACGATGTGTGGATCGTGCTGAACGCCGTTTAGGCGAAGGCCGGCAGGATCTCGTCCGTGACCCGCCGGAACTGCGCCTCCTGGTCGTAGCTGACCAAGCGCAAGGTGATCGTCGTCGCTCCTGCGTCGACGAAGGCTTGGATATCGGAGATGCAACGCTCGGCTGATCCGGCAGCCACCCAAGTCTCGAGGAACGGGCGGGCGTAGTCCGTCGTGTAATAGGCGTCGAGATAGCGCTTCGCCTCGACCAAGGCCGCTTCGCGGTCGGCGTTCACGTTGACGTTGTAGTAGACCGCCACCTCGTACTCGCTACCCAACTCGCGTCCCGTCTCCGCGGCATAGCGCCGAATGTCCGCCAGGTACTCCGCCACGATCGTGGGGGTCTGGCCGGTCGTCATCCAGCCATCGCCAAGGCGAGCCGCCCGCCGCAGCCCCCGCTCGCGCAGCTTGGCGTGCGTGGGGCGGGGGTTGGAGGTCACCCAGATCGGGAGCGGCTGTTGGACGGGGCGTGGCTCGATCGTGACGTGCTCGAATTGGTTGTGCTCGCCCGCGTACGACGCATCTTCTTGGGACGAGGTGAGCCGCATGATCTCGATAGCCTCCTCCATCCGGCGCATCCGGCTCGTCGGCTCCACGCCGAGGCTCGCGAACTCATGCGCAAAGTCGCCGCCGCCGGTCGCACTCCGGCCTTGGCAGGCGACGAAGATCGTGCGCCCCCCCGAGAGGTAGTCGAGGGAGGCCCACTGATACGCGAGTTGGAGGGCCGGGCGGAGCGGCGTGCTGGCGAAGCAAGCGGGCCCAAGCTTCACACGCTCCGTTTGGAGCGCGAGTCCCGCGAGCAAGACGATGGCGTCAAGCCGCGGTTTCGCGAGGATAGAGTCGCCGACCCAGATCGAATCCCAGGCCTCGTTGGCGTCGGCCTGGCGCGCGAGCGAAACCATGTCAGCGAGCGTACTCGACCCCGTGATCACGCCGCGATTCGACAACGTCAGTCCGAACTTGACCATGTCACGCTCCACTCTCACTACTGGGACGCACACGGAGTCTAGCTGGCGGCGACCGAGGGGGACCCGCGAGGACCGCGTGGGCTACCCCCACGATTGAGCCATCGTGCCTGGTGAGACGCGACCCTCTGCTTGGGGAGCAGGGGGTTAACCGACGGCGTCCCCGCTGGCGCACAGTCGGGCCGCCGGGCTGAACGCCGCATGGGCCTCCGCCACTTTGGCCGCATCGTAGGTGGCGGAGTAGCGGCGCGCCATAGCCGAGGAGGAGTGGCCAGCGACCTTTGGTTGGCGTGAATAGCCTGGCGGCTTAGTCTCTCGACCGCATCCCAGAACCGTTGAGTCCGGCGCGGACCCGACCCAAATGCGACTCGCATGCGACGTGGTGCGGCCGTTCTCTTCATCCTGCTCGGAACGCTGTGGGGCGCAGACGGCGTCACGGCGCACGCCCGGCCGACGGTGCCACAGATCGCCTCCGTCTCCGATCGGAACGGCGCCTGGGAGATCTACACCATGCGCCCCGGTGGCACGGACCTGCGCCAGCTGACGGATGACGATGCGTATGACTTCACCCCCGCTTGGTCCCCTGATGGAACCCGAATCGCATTCGCCTCCAGTCCCGGCGGTCCCTTCGGGATCTCCACGATGCGGTCCGATGGCACGGACGTACGCCAACTGACGGTGAACGATGCGGCGGACCTGTTCCCTGCCTGGTCCCCCTAACGCGCCCCAATCAGCGTTCTTCCACGTTCGTCTGACTGGTGGAGACGCAGCGGGTGATCCGCTCGCGCCCATCCTGGAGTGAAACGGACACCCTTGCCGCGTCTATTGAGGCGAAGGGACACGCGCGATGGTCCACGCGGGAGGTGAGCCGCAGT
>Ga0310120_10002390_pt1 | contig 13787 bp, 9 predicted proteins | sample CB27_AW_983_MG_FD_203506 | JGI IMG/M metagenome (GOLD analysis project Ga0310120, IMG submission 203506) | Marine microbial communities from Western Arctic Ocean, Canada - CB27_AW_983 | ecosystem: Environmental > Aquatic > Marine > Oceanic | place: Canada: Western Arctic Ocean | collected... | reverse complement strand
GGAGGAGATCGATTTCTTCGTGGAGGGACTGACCAGCGGTGCCATCAGCGAGGGCCAGGTCGCGGCCTTCGCCATGGCCATCTACTTCCAGGGCCTCAGCCGGGAGGAATGCGTGGCGCTCACCCTTGCCATGCGCGATTCCGGGGACGTCATGGCGTGGCAGGACGAGAACTTCGACGGACCGGTCATCGACAAGCACTCCACCGGCGGGGTGGGGGATCTCGTCTCCCTGGTGCTCGGCCCGCTCCTGGCTGCCTGCGGGGGATACGTTCCCATGATTTCCGGGCGTGGACTGGGCCATACCGGTGGCACCCTCGACAAACTCGAATCGATTCCCGGATACCACACGGCCCCGGACAACGCCCTCTTCCGCGAGACCGTGCGGAGCGCCGGGGTAGCCATCATCGGCCAGACTGGCCTGCTTGCTCCAGCCGATGGACGGCTCTATTCCATCCGTGACATCACCGCCACCGTGGAGTCTATCGGCCTCATCACGGCCTCCATCCTCTCCAAGAAACTGGCGGCCGGACTCGATGCCCTCGTCATGGACGTCAAGGTGGGCGACGGGGCGTTCATGCCCACCACGGAGGCATCGCGGGAACTGGCCCGGAGCATCGCGGAGGTTGCCACCGGGGCGGGCACACCCACCACCGCCCTGCTCACCGATATGAACCAGTGTCTCGCCAACAGCGCGGGCAACGCAATCGAGGTGCGGGAAGCAATCGAGTTTCTCACCACCAGCACACGCAACGACCGCCTCGAAACCGTCATCCTGGCGCTCTGCGCGGAAGTTCTCCAGACGAGTGGCCTCTCGACCTCCGAGCAAGAGGCCCTGACGAGCCTGCGCCGAGCCCTCGACTCAGGCCAGGCCGCCGAACGGTTCGCCAGGATGGTCTGCACGTTGGGAGGACCCGGGGATCTTCTCGAACGGGCGGCGTCCCACCTCCCCCTTGGTCCGGTCGTGCTGGAGGCCAGGCCGGCGCAAAGCGGCACCGTGACCGCAATCGACACCCGTGAACTCGGCCTGATCATCGTCCGCCTTGGCGGCGGACGCACCGATCCCGGACAGGGAATCGATCACCGCGTGGGCCTGGGCCAGGTGGCTGCCCTCGGGGAGGAAGTAGGAAGCGATCGACCGCTCGCGGTCGTTCATGCCGCCTCGGAGGAAGACGCCCAACGGGCGGCCGGCGAAGTATGTGCCGCCTTCACGGTGGGCGCCGGGGCGCCGGAGGCATTCCCGGTCATTCACCAACGAGTCATGGCCGGATGAAACGAGTCATCCTCCTCGTCATGGACTCCCTCGGGATCGGGAGCGCCCCCGACGCGGCCTGCTTCAGAGGGGACGGATTTACCGACGAGGGCGCCAACACTCTGGGACACATCGCCGATACCCTTGCCCTCGTCGGCCCCCCCCTGCAGCTTCCCAATCTCGCCCGATTGGGACTCCTGCACGCCTTCCAGGCCAGGTGCGGAAGCCCACCCGCCGGGATGATCCCACCGGAGGAGCTCGCGGGCTCCTGGGCCTTCGCCCGGGAAATCAGCCCGGGCAAGGACACCCCCAGCGGACACTGGGAAATTGCCGGCGTCCCGGTTCCCTTCGACTGGTCCTACTTTCCGAAGGAAAGGCCGTGCTTTCCCGCGGAGCTACTTGCCCGGATCGCTGAGCACAGCGGAGTGGAGGGCTCGCTCGGTAATTGCCACAGCTCGGGTACCGAGATCATCTCCCGGCTGGGTGAGGAGCACCTCACCACCGGCAGGCCCATCTACTACACCTCGGCCGACAGTGTCTTCCAGATTGCGGCTCACGAGGAACACTTCGGGCTCGAACGACTGCTCGACCTGTGCCGCTGCGTCCGCAGCCTTCTCGACGAAAGCGACCTCATGATTGGACGGGTCATCGCCCGGCCCTTCCTCGGATCCGGTCCCGAGGATTTCAAACGGACTGGCAACCGTCACGATTTTGCGGTCCCTCCTCCCTCGCCCACCATTCTCCAGAGACTCTGCGAGGCGGGCGGATCGGTCATCGGGGTAGGCAAGATTGGCGACATCTACGCTCATACCGGCATCACCGAAGAGGTCAGGGCCAGTGGTCACCCGGCGCTCTGGCAAAAAACCCTGTCCGCCCTCCAGCGGACCGGCGATCGCAGCCTCGTGATGACCAATTTCGTCGACTTTGATGCCCTCTACGGTCATCGGCGCGATGTTCTGGGCTACGGTCAGGCCCTGCAGGAATTCGATGCCGCCCTCCCCGCTCTTCTCGCGACCCTTGAGCCGGACGATCTCCTCATCATCACGGCGGATCATGGAAACGACCCCACCTGGCCCGGGACCGACCACACCCGCGAGGACGTCCCGGTCCTGCTGCATGGAAAAGCCGTTCTGGACGGGGCCAGCCTCGGGGCGCGGGAAACCTTTGCAGACATCGGCCAGACCATCGCAGACTACTTCTCGTTGCCCGCCATGGAGAGCGGCACGTCCCTCCTGGGCTAGTTTCTCCCCGGAAGCATCAACCCCCATCCGCCATGCCCACTCCCACCCCTCATATTGAAGCCGCTCCCGGGGATTTTGCTCCCACCGTCCTCATGCCCGGCGACCCCCTGCGGGCCCGGCACATTGCGGAAAGCTTCCTCGAAGAGGCTCGACAGGTCAACGGAGTGCGGGGGATGCTGGCCTTCACCGGCAGCTACCAGGGAACCGCGGTCTCGGTCATGGGGAGTGGGATGGGTATTCCTTCCATCTCCATCTACGCCAGGGAACTGTGGACCGAGTATGGGGTGGAGAACATTATCCGGGTGGGGAGCTGTGGCACTTCGCACCAGGAGGTCAAGCTGCGCGACATCCTGATCGGAACCGGAGCGTGTACAGACTCCAAGGTCAACCGCAGCCGCTTCCGGGACCACGACTTCGCGGCCATCGCGGACTTTGAATTGGCTCGCCGGGCGGTGGCGGCCGCCGAGCAACTCGAAATCCCGGTCCGCACCGGCAACCTCTTCTCCGCCGACCTCTTTTACACCCCGGACCCCGGCATGTTCGACGTCATGGAGAGAATGGGCGTGCTGGGCATTGAGATGGAAGCTGCGGGGCTTTACGGCTGTGCCGCCGAGTGCGGAAAGGGGGCCCTTGCCATCTGCACGGTCTCCGATCACATCCGGACCGGGGAAGCCACCACTTCCGAGGAACGCCAGACGAGTTTCAACGACATGATCCGGGTTGCTCTGGCGTCGGTTTCCTGATCCGCGACAAGAGAACCGTCCCGGGGCTTTTCATATGGTGCTCTACGTGACTTTTGCTGCGGCTTCAAAAAAGGTGAAGGCAGACTGAAGCAATCTAACCCCTGAATCATCACAACAGACCGATCAAAGCACTTCGGTCAGTTGCTTCACCCGCTTGAGCAGGACCTTGCCCCGGCGATCTCCCTGCGAGGTCGGGACAAACCCGTCGCCCCGGTTCGCCAGCAGGGTGCAGCGCACCCGGTGGATTCCGAACTCAACCTCGGTCACGTCCACCTCGGCGCGAAGGGAGACCCCCGGACCAAACCACTCCCCGAATCTCTCCTGGCCGACCCCGTCTCCCTTCCGCAGGAATGCGAATCTGCCTCCCACACCACTCCCCGGTAACGGCTGAAAGCCGTCCGCCTGGAAGACGATCATGACCGCTTTCTCGATATTATAGCGCGGGACGAACTCGATCTTCCGGGAGAAACCGCTTCCCGACACGGATCCGCCTCCACCACCAGTGGGCCCGCAAGCCGCAAGGAACAGGATCAGCGCCGGGCCAAGGCAGGAAAAAGGGGGAAACCGGACAAAACCATTCATGGCAGGAAGTGTGCCCACCCTGTTCCCGGAATCAAGAAGCCCCTGCCGTCCCTGCCGTGGCACCCCGGGACCATCCAATGGCTCCGGAACCCAAGAGCGCCTTGACTCAGGCCGTGCAGTGTCCTACCTCCGCTCCCATGCCAGAACCTTCATTCAGCGACGACCTCCAGGCACTCGACACCACGGCCCTCAAGGGCCGCTTGTCGGAACTCCGGAGGTATCTTTGACGTCTCTGAACTGGAAAAGAACATCACCACCATCGAGAAGAAGATGGAGGCCCCGGACTTCTGGAACGACCAGAATGCCGCCCAGTCGACGGTCAGGGAGGCCAGCCGCTTCAAGGGCAAACTCCACCCCTTCCTCAAGCTCGAGGAACGCCTCCAGAACGTGGAGGCCGGGATCGAACTGGCGCGCGAATTCGATGACGCCGACTCGGCCCAAGAGGCCTCCGACGAGTTCAAGGCCCTCACCCGCGACATCGATTCCTTTGAGCTGGTAACCCTGCTCGACAAGCCAACCGATCCCAACAATGCCTACCTGTCCATCCAGGCGGGGGCTGGCGGCACGGAGGCTTTCGACTGGGCCCAGATGCTCCAGCGCATGTACATGCGCTGGGCGGAGAGCCGGGGCTTCAAGGTGTCCGTCACGGACGAGCAGGAGGGGGAAGGTGCGGGCATCTCAAGCGCCTCCCTCAAGATCGAGGGAGAGTATGCCTACGGCTACCTGAAGAACGAACGCGGGGTGCATCGCCTGGTCCGCATCTCGCCCTTCGATGCAGCCGGTAAGCGTCACACTTCATTCGTGGCCATCGACTGCACACCGGAGATCTCCAAGGACATCAATATCGAGGTTCCCGAGAGCGACGTCGAAGTGCAGACCACCCGCTCCGGCGGAAAGGGCGGCCAGAATGTCAACAAGGTGGAAACGGCGGTCATCCTGAAACACAGTCCCTCCGGTATCATCATCCGTTGCACGCAGGAACGCTCCCAGCTGCGCAACCGCGAACTGGCCTGGGAACTCCTCAAGGCCAAGCTCTACCAGATTGAGGAGGACAAACAGAAGGCAGAGGCGGATCGAATCTACGGCGAGAAGGGCGAAATCGGATTCGGCAGCCAGATCCGCTCCTACGTCTTCCAGCCCTATCAGATGGTCAAGGATCTCCGTACGGGGCATGAAACCGGAAACATCCAGGCCGTCATGAACGGGGACCTCGATGGCTTCATTGAGGCCAAGCTGCGCGGTCAGGAGAGATCCTGATTTCGAGGCTATTAGAGGTTGGCACCCCGGGAAAATTTGTTAGGATCGGACTCCGATGAAACGATTTTGGTGCCTCCTGCTGGCCCTCGCCTGCCCCGCCCTTGCAGACGTGGAATGGCGCAGCTTTGAGAACGCGGACAAGACCAAGTCCTTCCAGGGGCGCCTGGTCGGCTACGATCCCGCCCGGGAAAAGGTCACCGTGCAGAAGAAATCAACCCTGCGCCCGGTCACCTTCAGTTTGGCTCTGCTTTCCGAAGAGCACCGCAAGTTCGTCGAGAAACGCGCCGTGGAACTGGAAGCAGCCGGCGGTCTCCGCATGATGTTCTACCGGAACATCCAGAAAACCGGCAGTAATCGCAAGGGCGACACCCGCACCAGCAGTTACAACGGTGGCTATAAGATCGAAATCCGGAACTTCCTCCGTCGTGCCATCCAGGATGTATCGGTCGACTATATCGTGATTTACCGCAAGGACTCGACCAAGGGCAATGGAACGCTGTCCACCAAGAGAGGTTCCAGTAACCTCACTGCCCTGGTGCCCAACTACGACGAGAACATCGTCATCGATGGCATCCCCCTCACCAGCTACTACAAGGCTGGCTCCGTCTCGGTAACGGGGGTGGCAGGATCGACATGATCTCGCGGAGGAGGTGGCGCGGTCAGCGCCACGAGGTCACAGCGAAGCCGCGACTCCCTGGTCGGTTGCATTGCCCAGATCAAGGTGGGCGGCAAGGTGGTGAAGACCGAGGCGTCGAGCGTTGATGTGCTCCGGCAGTACAGCGGCGCCTTCGGGGGATCTGACGCCAGGTAAGCCGGAACCCCTCAAGGCTCTCCCGCCTCTGTGTGAACCTCCGGGGCAACCCCTTTCCGGGTTCCAGGCGGATTCAACTTAGCGGAAGGAAACGTCCTGGCCGACTGCAACCAGCTTGCCCCAGAGTTGCTGGGGGGATTCGCCAGGAGCGGTCATGACGAAGTGGGGGGCGTGTTCCCGTCCCAACCCCAATTCCTCGACGAAATCGAGAAAGAGGTCCCGGAGCGCATCGCGCACAACAGGATCGGAGTTGGCCGGTAGAAGAAAGAGCACAGATCGGCGACCTTCCTCGTGGGAGTTGCTCAGAAGCGTCCTGTGCGGGAGCACTTCCAGAAGGTCGCGGAATGACTCGGCGGGATCGACCCCGTCGTCAAAATCGAAGGGAACGCGCACCAGGGTGGAGGGGGCCGCGTACTTGGTGTGGGTTGTCACCGCAGCTTCCATGGCAGCGTAAAATTCAAACTGGCCGATGGAGCGGTGGCGGGCCTCGTCATGAAGCGGCAGGGCTGGGGAACCGTTTCTTCGATCGCAGACTGACTTCATCATCTCAAAGGCACCCGGCTGGAGGTTGTTGAAGGGCACATCCTGCACGATCAGCACGTGGGTTGTTGACCTGTCGGCACCGTTGATGATGGGATAAGCTGCGAGATACCCGGGCCTGCGTGAAGGGGGATTTTCCAGAAGGGTCTTCTGGACCAGGAAACAGTTCCGGGCCAGGGACTCCGCCACGATCTGGTGATCATCCCGCAGCAGGTGCTCCGGGAAGTGCGCGGAGTCCCCCAGGGAGGCGACCCGCACAAGAGCTGCAGCCCGGGAATCCGGAGGCACCTCGTAAAGTGCCGCATTGCCTGCGTGAGTGATCCGGGCCAGAGCAGCGAGAAGATCTGACGGGACGAAATCGCTGCAGGTTTCCACCGCCTCCTCCAGTTGTTCGTCCAGAGAATCCGCCTCGGTGCCAAGGAATTCGAGCCTTTGCTGGAGATCCTGCTGGGAAAGCACGAGCAACTCGTGCTCGGCGTGCACCCGGCGGTTCTCTCTCCTGAGTTCCTCTCTCTCTTTTTCCAACTGCAATCCGCGCCGCTGCAGGCCCTCCGAAACCTGACCCAGGAGAACCCCGAAGAGGGGGAAGGAAATCAGGGTGTAGCGATGCTCCGTGAGACTGATCCCCTGGCCTGCCACATACCTTCCCGCCACCAGGAGCAGAACGGTGAGCAGCCCGGCACTGAGCCCGGCGCTGAATCCGTAACGAACACCGAGGAGCACGGGGATGAGGAGAAAGGGAGTCGGATTGACGCCAAGCCAACCGGCATCACCGGGAACGATCAGGTAGTTCACCAAGGCCAGCAGCGAGAAGAACGCAACGAAGCGGAGAAGGAAGAACCGAACAGGATATGACCCGGGACAAGACACGGAGCCATGGACAAGAGGCAGGGTCTGGGCAGACATGGGTGAGGCAGAGGACAAGGGTGTGGCAGCGCATCACTTGCAGTGGCGCTGGGGGCAAGGTTCTTCAGATAACCGGACTACCTCAGTGCAGCCAAAAGGAAATTTAGAAATGAATTTAAGAGATAAAGATATTCATGGTTATTCTTCCTGTCTCAGGTTAAAGAAATCCTCCTGATATTTAATCCCCTCTAATTAAATACGAGATCCTTAGTAGGATCCCTGAATCAGCGAAAACAGGGAGAATGGAGCCCAGTCGATAATGTCATCCATCCCGCGGGTCAAAACTCCAGGACAGCCCTTGGCTTCTCCTGAAAGAACGGGGAAACCCCTTAGTCGTGCAGCTGCGAAAATAAGGAAAACTTGGATCCGGCCTGGGCCTGGAATTTCAGTTCTCTTTATCTAACATCACTCCCGCGAGCCCGGAACCACTTCCAGGGTGACCTTCTTGCCTTTGCGCAACACGGTGATTTTCACTTTCTCCCCCACCTTGAGGGACTCCAGCACATAGGTGTAGTCGTAGATATTCTTCACTTCCTTGCCGGACACGTTGACCACCACGTCGCCGCCCTTGATGCCGGCCTTGTCGGCCGGACCGCCCTTGGTGGCACCTGAGAGTTTGACCCCCACAATATCACCCTGGGAATAGTCGGGAATGGTTCCCAGATAGGCCCGCAGGTTGGCCCGTCTCCCCTGCCCTTCAGGGCGTTCCACCTTGACGTAGTCGGGCTCCTCTCCAGCGGCGGCCAGACCGCGGGCTACCAGGGCCATGAAACGCGCGACGCGCTCGGTCCCGGGGTAATTGATCTTGTCGGCGGTATCTCTGGGCGTGTGGTAATCATCGTGAGCACCAGTGAAAGCGTTCAGAATCGGCACTTCGCGCAGGTAGAAGGATGTCGCATCCGTGGGCAGATAGGCATCGCTCTGCGTCTTGATGGGCAATCCGACAGGGACGTTGCGCTGTTCGATGATCCCAGGCCAGATTGAACTGGATCCCGTGCCCTGGAGGACGAGGGATTTGTCGAGCCGACCCACCATGTCCATGTTGAGATTGGCAGAAAAAACCCCATTCAGCTTGGCGTCTGCATCACCTTTCAGCTTCCGGGCAACCTCCTTGACGAAATGGGAAGAGCCGATCAATCCGATTTCCTCGCCGGACCAGGCCGCAAAGAGGACATCTCGCTTGAGATTGAGTTTTCCGGTCTTCTGTTGGGAGGAGAGATACTGGGCGATCTCCAGCAAACTCGCCACCCCCGAGGCGTTGTCATCAGCACCATAATGAATTTCCTTCGCCTCTTTCCCGGTGGCCCGCGAGCCACCTCCATGGGTACCCAGATGATCGACATGTGCCCCGAGAATAAGAGCCGGACGCCTGTGGGCTTCCGGATCCGCGGCAGCCAGCCGTCCCACCACATTGCGGCCGATCCTCTTCTGCTGGACAATGTCGATCCGGGCCCCGAGAGCGGCCTTGGGAATCTTCATGCCCATCATCATCTCTCCCTTGTCGAGAGTGGTCTGGATCTCCTTGAGATTCTTACCGGTTTCCGCAACCAGTTTCTCGCCGATCTCCTTGCGCACCGAGAGTGCCGCGATACCGGAGTCCGCCATCGAAGCATCATAGCTCAGTCCCACCAGCTCCTCCCGCACCTTCGAATTCGGGCCGACCACGAAGATGACTCCCCTGGCGCCCTTCTGGCGAGCCGTCATGGCCTTGTAGCGCATGCTTGAGTAACGGGCAAACTGGCGGCGGCGCTCCGCGCTCACGTTTTCGGGCATGAAGCGGAGAACCAGTACCCACTTGTCCTTTACCGCCAGATGGTAATAGCTGGAATACATCTCCGTCTTGGAGCCATCGGCACCCACCTGCCCTTCTGGGATCTCGATCCCGTATCCGGCAAAAACGATTTCCTCGGCCTTGATCTCTCCCAGTTGGGAAAAGGAAAGCGGTCGCCAGTCCTCGTCGACCTTCAGGTCCAGTTCCTCATCTCCCATCTTCAGGGCGAGCGTGTTCCCCTTGCCGAGATCCACCCCCGCAGTGAACTCGAAGGGGTGAAAGTAGTCGTCGCTCAGAAAGGGTTTCAACCCGAACTCTTCGAAGGCTCGTGCCACGTAGGCGGTCGCCTTGCGCTCCCCCGGCGTGCCCGTCATTCTGCCCTCCAGTTCAGGGCTCGCCAGGTACTCGATGTGGTGGCGAAGATCCCCCTGGTCGACCTTGGAAGTCGTGGCCGCCAACCCCGCCAGAGCCTTGGCGGAAAGTTCCACCTTGGGGTCCTCCTTGCTTCGAGGTGGCGTTCCCCGGACGGGCGCGGCGGCAAGAAGTTCGAGGGCGGCGCTGTGATTCCAGTCCCCCAGGAAAATCTGTGAACCCTTCTGGCCCGTCCGTTTGCTGGTCCAGGCCAGGCGCTTCCCATCAGGGGAAAACGCAGGCAGCCCGTCGAATCCGTCCGTCCATGTCACCCGCACCGGTTCCCTGGCCCCAGCCGCATCGACCAGGTATAGCTCAAAGTTGGCGAAACCGTTCAGGTTGGTTGCGAAGATGAGATACTCCCCACTGGAGTGGAAGTAGGGCGCCCACGACATCGCGCCCAGAGCAGTGAGCTGTTTCTCGTTACTCCCGTCGACATTCATGGTCCAGATCTCGGCCAGATCCCCCTTCCGGTTGAAACGGCGCCAGCAGATCTTCGACCCATCCGCATTGAAGAACGGCCCCCCATCGTAACCGGGCTCCGACGTCAGCCGTTTAACGTTGGAGCCATCCGCATCCATGATGAAGAGGTCCATCAGGAAGGAAGGATTGAGCTTGAACCACTCCCGGTCCTTTGTGCTGAGCCTGTCGGCTTCGGAGTAGCCGAGACGGTTGGATCCGAAGACCACCTTGCGCCCGTCCGGTGAGTAGGCCCCCTCCGCGTCGTAACCTGGCGTCCTGGTCAGGTTGCGGGATTTCTTCGTCTCCAGATCATACTCGTAGATGTCGAAAAAGGCATCGTAGTCCCAGGAGTAACGCTTCTCCTTGCCCTCCGCACGAAGCTTCAACTCTTCCTCCTGTTTTTTCCTCGCATCGGGGTCGCTGTGAGTTGAGGCGAACATGACCTTCTTCCCCCCGGGGTGAATCCAGGCACACGTCGTCTTGCCATGGCCGGGAGAGAGGCGCTCGGTGTCGCCGGTCTCCAGATCAAGCAGGTAGATCTGGAAGAACGGATTATCCTTCTCCCGTTCACTCTGGAGAATCATCTTGCTCCCATCCGCACTGAAATAGCCCTCCCCGGCCCGTTTGCCCGCGAAGGTGAGCTGACGGGTGGAGGAGAGAAGACGCGCTTCGTTTTCCACCCCATCGTCCGCAAGGACGGCCACGGGCACACTCAAGGCGAGGGAAATCAGGAGGGAAACCGTTCTCATGGTGTGAAATCCTAATAGAATCAAGCCCCCTATACGTCAATCGTATCCTCGGAATTGCTTTTCGTTCCAAAATTCCTCACTGAGAAGCGCTCACCATGCGCATTGACATCGTCACGCTCTTCCCCGAAATCGCCCTCGCGCCCCTGAACGAGAGTATCATCAGGCGGGCACAGGAGGCCGGAATCGTGGAGATTCACGCTCACGATCTGCGGTCCTGGGCGGAGGACAAACACCGCAAGACCGACGACTATCTCTGCGGGGGAGGCCAGGGCATGCTGCTCAAGCCGGAACCTCTATTCGCGGCGGTCGAAGACCTGCGCCGTAAATCGACCGTCGTGATCCTGGCAACCCCCCAGGGAAGGCCCTTCATGCAGAACGATGCCCACCGGCTTGCCGCCTGTGATCATCTCCTCTTTCTCTGTGGCCATTACGAGGGTGTGGATCACCGGGTGATTGAGGAACTGGTCGACGAAGAGCTCAGCATTGGTGACTACGTGCTGACAAATGGAGCTCTCGCCAGTGCGGTCATCTGCGATGCAGTAGTCCGCCTCCTGCCCGGTGCCCTCGGCGACGAGCGGTCCCCCGAGGAAGAGTCCTTCTCGGATCCAAACCTGTTAGAAGCTCCCGCCTACACAAAGCCTGTCGATTTTCGAGGACTCAAGGTTCCGGAGGTTCTCCTTTCAGGCCACCACGGCGAGATTGAAAGATGGAAACGGGAGCGCGCTCTGGAGCGCACCCGCAGGAATCGTCCCGATCTGCTCGATTCGCCACCCGAAGCGGAGGAGCAGTGACCGTGGTACGATCCACTTGCCCCTGACATCGCAGCCGGGCGTTTCTTCTCTCGCCACTGCTCACTGGCCGCTGATAGAAACGAGCATGCACAGCATGACCGGATTTGGCCGCGGAACCCATGCCACTGAACGCGCCGTGATCCGCGTGGAGGCCTCTTCGGTCAACCGCAAGCAGGGCGAGGTCCACTTTTTCATGCCCCGCGATCTCACTGAACTGGAACCCCGCCTGCGCAAGCACGTCCTGGGCCGGATCACCCGCGGACGGATCAACATCAACGTCAATCTCGAACACCCGAGCGGGGCGGGTGGCGGCATCCGGGTGAACATGGGGCAGGCCCGTGCCCTGAAGGCGGCCTTCACCAAGTTGTCCGAAGGCCTCAAACAGGAGCTCACCCCCGAGAGTACCGACTACCTCCGCGCTCCCGATATTTTTGTCTTCGAAGAAGACTACCAGGTGGAAGAGATCTGGGCCGCCCTGCAACCGGCTCTGGATGAGGCTCTCGACGGCCTGGTCGAGATGCGCGCCGAGGAGGGTGCCGACCTCCAGGTCGAACTCGAACGTATCCTTGCCGCGCTTGCGGCGCTCACCCATGAGATTGAGGAGCATGCCCCCTCAGTCGTCACCGCACATCGCGAGAACCTCCTGCGCCGCCTCCGTGATGCGGATCTGGATCTCAACCCTGACGACGAGCGAATCCTCAAGGAAATCGCGCTCTTCGCCGACCGCTGCGAGATAACGGAAGAACTCGCCCGGTTGCGCTCGCACCTCCGGAAGTTTCACAGCTATATCGAAAACTCCGGAGTAGTGGGGCGATCAATGGATTTCCTCTGCCAGGAGATCAACCGTGAGTTTAACACCATCGGATCCAAAGCCAACGATGCCTCCCTTGCCCAGCTGGTCGTAGACGGCAAGACGGAACTCGAAAAGATCCGCGAACAGGTGCAGAATATCGAATAAGCTGACCTCGGTCAGAAACTACACGCACCTCTGCCGGACAATGACAGCCGGGGGAGAAAGTGGCGCTCATCCCTCGACGAGGCGGAGCCCTGCCGTAACGGCTGTCAGTTCTCCACTCCGGACAACCGGCTTTCCCATTCACGGCTTGCCATCTGCGACCGGGAAAGCGTATTCCGGACGCGCGCCTCTTCCTTTCCACGATGCAGCTTCCCTCCCCCCGGCATCTTCCTCCCCTCGATGAGTGCTTCCTGCCCGCCGCGCTCTGGAACAGAGCATACCGGAAACTGGTGGAAGCCGAACCGGAGAGCCGCGACCTGCATCTCGCCCTTGCCCGCAAAGACGGCACAACCTTTCATCACCGCCTGCGGATCCTGCCCCATGAGGGCGGGAACGTGGAAATCAACCAAAAATACATTGAGCGCACGGTCAAATTCCTCCTCTGGATGAAGGGTGGAAGCCGCCTCTACGTGGCGGGCAACGACGCAGTGGCGGCCATTCTGTCCGGAATCTACTCGCCGGATGGCGCCCGCTCCTTCGACTGGGACATCGTGGGCCATGGGATCTTCGATGAACCCATTTCCGTTACGCCCTGCCCGCGGGAGGAGTTGCCCCCCGCCTCGGAGGAAAACATGAAGCTCGGCCGCAATCTTGACGGCTGCCGAATCGGATTTGATCTCGGTGGATCCGACCGCAAGGCCGCCGCCCTCATCGACGGGAAGGTTGTGTTCTCCGAAGAAATCCCGTGGGACCCCTACTTCCAATCCGATCCGCACTACCATCTCGAAGGAATCCGGGACAGCCTGCAACGCGCCGCGACCCACCTGCCGCGGGTGGATGCCATCGGCGGATCGGCAGCCGGAGATTACATAAACAACGAAGTCCGGGTGGCTTCCCTCTTTCGCGGGATTAAGGATCCCGCTGTTTTTGAAACGGAAGTGCGTCCGATTTTCCGCAAGCTGCAGGAGGAGTGGAAGGGAATCCCCTTCGTGGTCATCAACGACGGAGAGGTGACCGCCCTGGCCGGATCCTTGAGCATGAATGCCAACGCCGTGCTCGGCATCTCGATGGGCACCTCTCTGGCGGCCGGCTACTGCACTCCCGGAGGGCGGATCACACCCTGGATCAACGAGCTGGCCTTTGCGCCCATCGACTATCGCGACGACGCCCCCGAGGATGAATGGTCGGGCGAGATCGGATGCGGGGTGCAGTACTTCTCCCAGCAGGGAGTCGCGCGGTTGGCTCCCTCCGCAGGTTTCGCGTTCGGGAAAATGGCCTTCCCCGAGCAACTGGCGGAGGTCCAGAAGGCGATGACCCGG
>Ga0310120_10002384_pt1 | contig 13810 bp, 27 predicted proteins | sample CB27_AW_983_MG_FD_203506 | JGI IMG/M metagenome (GOLD analysis project Ga0310120, IMG submission 203506) | Marine microbial communities from Western Arctic Ocean, Canada - CB27_AW_983 | ecosystem: Environmental > Aquatic > Marine > Oceanic | place: Canada: Western Arctic Ocean | collected... | reverse complement strand
CAACCCGCCGGGAGTGAAGCAAGCAAAGCCCTTTCAGCCAATAAGAAAAAAGGCTTTACAGGGTACGCCGCAACCACTAATGTCTGACCCGTGGAACATATGTGGCTTGTCGCTGGGCTGGCGTTGGGTGTTTTTTTATGGTATGAATCACAACCACCAAGAGAATGATAAAGTACGCGATACAATCGGAGGGCGAGGATAAAGTAGCAATCGCAATTATCGGCGACGATATGACCGAGATGACCCAACACTATTGGGGCTTTTGTAATTACGCCGCAACCTCTGGCAAGGATTTGATTTGGTCAAACGATGTGGTCAAACCTTACTTGGGATACTTTTGGACTGACAAAAAGAGATTAAAGTCGTCAATGGAGTTGGCAGCGTTTTGTGAAATTTGCAATAAACATAATAATGATTTGACAATTTTCAAGGGCAAGCGGGGTGGTATAATGTCGTTGGTGAGAAAGGTAGCACAGGATAAAATGGCAGAGTTTGAGCCAATGCGCTTTGTGCAAATAAGAACAGGATACCACGCCTATAGCCTAGGAAAGATAGTAGCAGAAAACTTAACCGATTATTCAGATGATAAACAACAATAAGCCCGACCTACAAGTCGCCGATGCCTCCGATGGAGGTTATGACATAAACATTGGAGACAGGAAAGCCTTCGACGAAGGTTATAAAAAGTTTTGCAAAAAATACGGCCTACAAGTCGGATGGAAAAAGCAAGGCATCCAATACAGAAATCGTGAAAAAGAATCATAAGAAATATAGCGTCACGCTTTTCGATGTAAAAGAGCGCGATGGATTCAAAACAGAAAGGGTGCAAATAGCATGGCGACCCGACTGGCAGACCAGTCACGCCCTATTATTTGAAAATCCCAATCATATAAATCTGATTCCGCTGATATTAGAGGAGGCGGGCTACTCCAAACAAAAGAAGTCAGTTTTTTAAAAAACAAAGTCCTAAGTTGTTGTCCCCCAACGACTTACGGCCGCGCGGCCCCCCCGCCCCGGGCCTAAGTGCTTGATAGTCAACGACTTACGACCACAAAAATTAAAAACTTACCGACACCCTTTTGGCTTTGAGCTGCCGGAAATTTTGCGCGTTTTTCGTGACAACGCGCCACGGCTTCGGCTAAAAGTCATAGAATATTTATTCTGTGGGCTTATTACTATAACTTTTTTTGGGGTGGCTGTAGTAAATTTTCGTTTACGAATTTTGCTTTTTTGTTTCATGATTAAATTTCCCCACCCCTCGCGGGGTGGGGGTGTGGTGTGTTCCCCTATACCGTCACTTCGACGGCAACCTTTTCCTTTTCAGGAACCCGCTGCGTGAGCTTGGCGAAGTGATCGGCTTTGTCGCGAGCCTTGGTGAGGTTTTTCAGAACCGCACTACTCACACGCCGTGCGTACTCAAACCGTCCGCCCTCAACGTCATGCGTCAGGTGCTGCGTGGTCGCGTTGTACAGATTGTACAGGTTGCGCCCCTTGTCTGCCTCGTGGGTGGGGTTGTCCCACACCATCTGGATCGAGTCCCGCATTGATTCGGCCAGAACCTTTTTGATTGCGAGATTGTCCAGAATCAGGCCGCCCTCCTCCTGCGTGATTTCACGCTGGGCGAGCGTTCCAAAGTCCTTGATGGACTCCTCAAACTTCAGCGTGCACGAGTGAATCGCGTCCGTGATGAAGTCAAGCGTCAGCTTGTGGCTGTGCTTTCTAGTGACCGAGGTATCGGCGACCAAGGTCATCTGTCCGTTGAGACAAATTAACCGCATGAGTCCCAACGTGAAGTCAACCCCCGTACTCCTATCGAATGAGTTGTTTAGGGTCAACCGCATCCCCGCACCGTCACCGATAACAACCGGCTTGACCATTGAAGGGAAGTCATACACGCCGTAGAAGCGCGAGCCATCGCGAGCCACCAGCTTTTGACTGGTGAAGTCGCCCAATCCGCTCACTTTATTGAGCGCGTCCTCGACCTGCTCCACTAGTGCGCCATTCTGAACGATAGCGTACTTTTCGGTGCTGGTTCCCAAACATTGACCTGTGTCGGTTCGGAAGTTTCCCATTACTGGGGACTTGCCAACCACGGCGGCTTTGCCGTCACGGTTGAACAACGGCTCCTGCACGACTTGGAAGTCGTAGGAGTCACTCATTGGTCTAGATGTTCTTGCCATAATATAGTGCCTTTCTTAACACGCGTTTATTGTCTCACATTTAAGCCAAGGTGTCAACCCTTAATTGAGACCTTTTTTCATATTCCGTGCGTTGCCTCGTATCTGTCGAGTCCTCGCAGCCTTGTAACCAGCCAATTCCATCTTCCGCAGCTTTAGCTTGGACATGATGTACTCGTTGGAGCGTCCCTTGTTAATCAACGCCAGCACGTCGCTAAAAAGCACTTGCTGTTCGCCAACAGGTTTTCCTTTTGAGGGGCGACGAATAGGCTTAACCTTTTTGACAAATCCCGCTAGAGACTTGGAGTTGGTAAAAGCCATCATCACCATCGGCATTCCCTTGGTTTTGCATTTGTATTCTTCCGCGAACAGAAAAAACATTTTTGACAATTTATGCTTCATGTAAGCGACGGCCCCAAAAGCCTGAACCGCTTCGTCCAACCCAGCAGGACGGCGAAAACGGTTAGCGAAGGTGATGACCAACACCGACTTCTTTGCCATAAAATTATTGAAAAGTTCAACATTCTTTGGGGTGGGGTTTCCGCACAAGTCAGCCCACGCAAAAGTGGAAGCATTGGCAAACGCAGAGACAGGCGGGAGAGATTCGTTTTTATAAAAGACTCCCGCTTGGTTTAAAAGGTCATTCTTTTCGACAACAGACTTTTGTTTGTCGTGAATCTTTTGGAGCTTCTCGTACATATGAAGGGTCATATGTTCCCCCTCCTTCTCCAATTCAAGTGCCTTGAGTTCAAACTCAAAACTCTCTCCCGGTAGCGAAACCACATTGTAGTATGTGGGCTTCGTGATGTTTTTCCAGTATTTCAATAAGGTGAATACTCCGTCTCTCATTCTTTCTTTTTCGTTATTGTTTTTATTATGTGTCATGCTAGTTTGTAGTAGTCTTGCTCCTATTGTCGAAGCAGATTAAATTATCACATAATTGGGGCAACGAGTCAATACAAAAAAATATTTTTTTTGCCTCTTACTTGGCACGATTCTTTCCGAAAAACCCAGAAACTAAAAACCTAAGTCACTGATTACCAACGACTTAGCTCCGCGGCGGGGGGGTCGCCGAGGCGTAAGTCATTGATACTCAACGACTTATGACTTGATAAATTAAATTTTTAAGCAAAAAAACTCCCCTCGGCCATTCGTGAAACCGAGAGGAGTAGGTTCTGTCTTGATAACCGTCAAGAAACTCAAGACAGAGTTGCCTTGCTTGGAACTGACACGGTAGAGCCCTTTCCGAACAAGAAAGATAGTATACCACGCTTGGGCGGAGGTGTCAAGTAGTTAGTTACCTCCTCGCCCGAAGCTAGTCGAAGGTAGCTACTCGGTACAGCCACCTGATCTTTCTTGTGGCATTCGGTCACCACTCTGGCTTTACTGAAGGTGTTGGAGATTACTCTCTCAACGCGATCTCGCTTTAGGTTGAAGTAGAGCGAGCCATTTCTTATGTCTTTAGTTTTCATAACCAGAGAGAGTATGAACTAAACGGGCATCCAAGTCAACCCCTAAAAAAGATTATTTTATCTCTTGACATATGTGTAAGGTGTGATATTATTAACTCTGTTGTGAATGAGAAGATCAAAAAGCCCCGCGCAGTAGTCAGTTGGAACACTGGCCAGCGGGTGCATACGCCCAAGAAGGGTAAAGGCTCCTACAATCGCGGGGTGGTCAAACGGCAAGACGACTCTCTGCAAAAGAGTAATTGAGGGTTCGACTCCCTCCCTCGCGTCCATTTAAAAAAGTTATTTTTATAGTTGACATCTGAAAGGAATGAGATTATACTGTTCGAAGTTATGAAGGAAAAGAAAGGATTCATCAGTTGGAAGGACGCAGGGCCACGCAAGGTAGTCGATGGTTGCCCTGTCGCGCCAGATCGTGTGAAGGTTTACTTCAATCTCAACTTGGATTGCCTATCGGTGATCGATGCGGAGACTGGGCTGCTATACTGTCATGCTCATCGGGTCGAGATCCACAATGCAAAGTTTCGAGTCCAACCAGCGGGTCGGGCGCGAGTCCTTCGTGAGAAGCGCAAGAACGTCCACGCTTACATTGTCGGTGACTGCCATGACATCGGTGAGGTTTCCAAGGAACGCTTTCGCTTGGTTGATAATGAGTTGTTCGAGAAGTACAGCATCTGTGATTGCGGCGACAAACCATACGACTATTGTGAGAAGTGTGTGCCGGAGTCAGGTGATGAGTTTCGCGGAGGATATTACAACCCTTATAAGTATGAGACGTTTGTGGATGATATAGAGAAAACGCCGCTCCATAAGTCTAGCAGGGTGATCATCCGAGACAAGACAGCCGTGGGGCCGCATTACAATATCTTTTATAAACCAGAGCCGAAAAAGAAAAGGCTTGCATGGAATGCCGGGTTGAGGTATACTTTTAAGCAGTTAAGGGCAGGGTTAGTGAAACATTAAAATTATGGATATACCATTACATTGGACGATGGCCCGCACAAAGGCGGGGAGAGTAGAAGTCGAGCGCAGGGAATCCCAGCGTGGTACAGTCATCACAGAACTGAAGCTAATTAATGATGCTTTAGGGTTTGTGGAGATGGCCGACGACTTGAGTATGAATCAGATCAAGATCACGACTGCAAAGCAGCGAACGATGTTGAACGTGATGATTAAGCGGCTGGAAGAAAACCAGATGCCGAAACGCACTCTTGAGTGTGGCGCGACGGTTGAAGAGGATGCAAAGAATAAGCTTGCATTACCAGACCGTTGCTGATATACTTTAATTTCCCTTAGGGGAATTGTTATTGTTCTGGGTTGTTACATAACAGTCAGGCGGGGCTGACTTAAAACGAAAGGGTTTTCTTGGTTGTTCCTTTTCGTTCCCCGACACTCATTATCGTTGCTGATAGTGTCTCGCCAGTCTGGCAGGGCAGACTTAAAAGATTAGGGTAGGAATACAATGCTAATCGTCCCTGACACTTTTTTTGTTCTTTGAATTTGAGTTGGCGGTTTAAATACGCCTCCGTAGCCCTTGAGCTATAAACGCGCTAGGGATAGGGATAGTAAGATATCTTACGCTGACTGCGCTTGAAATACAGCGCGATCAAACTGCTGGTGGCGCGGCAGCAACTCATTTAATTTTCTCTCTCGACGGAGAGAGATCGGTGTGGCAGAATAATCCCTCCCACGGGGATAATGCAGCGACTGCAAGAAGTACGGAGACCTATCGGTTGAGGAAAATTGCGGGTGAGTCCGAAGTAAGTAGATCTGAAACATTTGTTTCTTGGGTACTGAAAAGGTGCGGGTACACAAATACTCCCGCCACCATTTATTTTAATATGGATTACGAAGAGTTATGCAAAGCATTTAGAGAAGAAGTGAAAACAAAACACGCAAAGAAGAAAGCCCAGAAGAAGGCTGAAGTGAAGAGAACCCGCGCAGTCAAGAAGGACGCACAGGTGACAAAGGAATGCCTTCGCAAGGATATACTGAACAAGATCGAGTATCAGATTAAGTTTGTGCGCGAACGTAATGCAGCGAGCAATGAGAACGTTGCATTCATTAATAAGGTGTTTGCAAAGGTAAGGCAAGCGATTTCAGAATAAATTAATTATGGCAAGTCAATACCAGCCCCAAGAGACGTACAACATAGACCCCAAAGCGTTCGCGATCATTAAAGCTCTTGGAAAAGAGAGTTCTGAATCTTTAAGTGATGTATGCGAACTGATGCATGATGTATCTAGCACAGTTAAAAAGCAACAGCTAGAGATTCAAGCGTTGCGAGGAACCGTGGAAGGACTTAAATTAAATAGAATGAAAAAGATAGGAGAGATTCAAGACCTGAAAAGGAAGGTCAAAGAAATGAATCCTTGTGCTATAGAAGCATTTGATGACGAGCCGATTTCAGAATAGATTCGGAATTGTAATTGATTAAATAAGAAATAAGACTTTGTCAAATAATGATCTGTTACGAATGTGGAACCAAAGCGCAACGGCGCGAAATAAGGACAGCTAAAAAGGAAATGCGTGAGCCTCAAATAAGTATAAAATGCGGCTCTTGGGAAAAAGGGCAATGCGAGAAATGTAAAAAGAAAAAAGTTTACGTGACTCCATTTTCAGATTTTATCATCGTAAGTGCTTGACTATCAACGACTTACGACTTCGCCACCCCGGGCCCGCGGCCCTAAGTCCTTCCAGCCCAACGACTTAGGACTTTTATTTTTAAAATTTAATGATAAAAAACACCCACGCTTTTCAGCGCGGGTGATAACTAATATGAAAAGAAACAATAAACAATAACGAAGACAACAACTACACAAAACTATAAAATTCAGACATCGTTTATGCCCTGCTAAAGCACAGGGAGCACGACTCGAAAATTTTGCACCAGCAGACCTCCTCCTCGGCGAGATCGCGCTCGCGATCCTCGCGCTCGCGCTCCGCTTGCGCGGCAGCTTCGGCCTCCATGGAGGCGTCCTGCGCGGCGATGTCAGCCTCGCGCAGCTCGTCACAATGACGTTCCAGTTCAAACACCTCTTCGCATGAGAGGTCGGCGTATAGTGATTTTGTAAGTCCCATAACTGATTAAAGAGTAACAGATTTCAGAATAAAGTCAACTAAAAAAGTGATAAAATTACCACTCGTCCCCGGCGTCGAAACACCCGTAATCCTCGTCCGTGCCGAAACCGGCACTCGCGAGGGCGTCACCGTCTGCGAAACGATCCTCGCCTTCCCACGGCTCCTCACCCGCCAACTCCCACACCACGACACGACTGCCGTCCGCGAAATGCTCGACGACATCCTCGCCCGCACGACCCGCCAACTCGATGGCATCGTTCAACGCCGCGTGATCAGCCTCGCCCGTAAGCTGGACGAATTCCTCGACGACACCCTCCTCATTCACAACTGAGTATTTCCTCATAACAGAATAATGGTATCACACGATAGCCGAGATGTCAACCAATAATCTCACTTTTTTTTCTTTTTTTTCTTTGATATTTGGCACCGGTTGGCACGGAATCCCTCCTAAAAACCTTACTTTTTTAAATTCTCATGTCGTAAGTCATTGACTATCAACGACTTACGTTTCGCGCCCCCCGGGCCCGAGGCCCTAAGTCATTGGTACTCAGTAGGTTACAACATCATTTTTTAAATAAAAAAAATTTATACAATAAAAAAATTTATACAATTACAAAAACAAAATAAAAACCCCCGCCGAGCGACAATGAAAACTCGACGAGGGCAGTTATGAGGTGGACTCTTACGTGGCGGCTTCGTCCATTGCCGCTAAAATTACGGCTGCTTTCATTTGTTCTAATTCCTCACCCTTGGCTTTGATTTCACTCAAAACCTTTCTGGAAGCGGCTCGACCATAAACGGTTTTATGCCAGCGTGCGAATGATAGTTTCTCGCGAATTAGATCACGAATTCTCCAGTTGATTGATACGACAGTTTTCATTTTATTAGTTTTTTTAGTTTTAGTCATGGTAGTTATATTATGCGTAAAGTTTGCGGCTTGCAAAGTGGATGCGTTCAATTTCTTCGTCAAAGAAGTATTGCGGCTTTTCGGTTGCGTTCACCGTGTCACCGTGTAAAAAACGGTTGACGTGTCGGGTGGTGGTTGCGCTATGGTATTGGCTCGTTTTGTAATAACGTGAGTCGATACGAGCGGCAACCGGCGTATCATAAGAAAAGAAAAATATATTTCCGTTCTTAAAATGTAACTCGATTGTGTTTGTGTCTTTGTGTCGGAGTTTCATTATATGCGCCCTCCGTGCATGGCTTGCGCCTTGTTGATGATATTCTCGGCCCCGATCATGCGATCCCATCGGAATCGTCGAGTCTGGCCGGTTGGCCCCTCGTTGTCGTAAAGCTCGACAGTCACTCCCGAAAAGTCTTCACCTTCGGTTTGATTCTCGAACTTGTCAACGATTACGCCAACGTAATCGAAAACTTCGCCAGCGTGATTTACCTCGCCGTTGTGGCGAGCCGGATTGTATTGGAACTTGAACATGTCTCTCATAACTTCAAAAAGTATAACTGATTTTCTCTTAAACGTCAACACTTAAATTTTATTTTTTTCAACTAAAAACTCCAACCCCGGCGTGGTTCTGTAAAGCATATGCCTCGGGTTGTCCGGGTTTTCCCACACAACCCCGTCGCCGATATCCTTAAAATTATACTTTATCTTGTGATGAATAACATCGAAACCGGTTTCGATTGCTCGCTTGATTGCCTCGTTGAAACCCTCGCGAGTTTTTGGGAAGCTATCGACTTCGTGCTTGTCGAAGTAATCAACCCGCACCGTATAACCTTCTAATCTAATTCTATCTCTCATAACTGGTAAAATGATATCATGCTTTAGCGGAAAAGTCAACCCTTAAATGTCACTTTTTTCACTTTTTTCACTCGGTGGCAAAGTGATGATTGGCTCGCTGAATTCGATTTCGGTCAGCGTGTTCTGGATGTCGGTGAGCTTCGCCTCCCAATGCTTAATCCGCGCTTGGATGTTCTCCTTGCCAATAAGGTTGGTCTGCGCTAATATCTGCAACGCCCCACGCACCTCGGCGATGGCGACTCCCTGATTCCTTAATTTTGTCTGTGTTATATCTCTCATAACTGGTAAAAGTATAACACGATTAGCGAAAAAGTCAACCCTAAAAGTAATATTTATTAAAGAAAGTTTTTTTAATAATTTTGGTACTTGGCACCAGTTGGCACGGTTCTACTTTGAAAAGCATCACTTTTTTAATATTTGAAGTCCTAAGTCGTTGAGTATCAAAGACTTACGTTTCGGGGCGGGGGGGCGCGAGGCCCTAAGTCCTTAAGCCAGAGTGACTTACGACTTCGTTTATTAAAATAAAAAAACGCCCCGTCAAGGGAAAAAAGTATAAAAAAACTTGACGAGGCGCGCTGTTAGTTATGAGGTAACAACAAAATTATAATTTATTAAAAGTCTTTTTTAGTTTACGGTTTATCTTCAGTCTCTTTCGACGGTTAATGTCACGAGCGGCAGAATCTCTATCAACTTGGTTAAGTCCGCTCCAGATTTCAATTTCTTCTTTTGCGAAAGTAGGGTCTTTGCCGCGAATCGGTTTCGTGTGACGGTATTGCTGTTTCATCTTTTCTTTGATTTTTGTCTATTGGTTGCTTTGGTTTTATTAGAGTTTGGGGGGTTCATGTTAGCAGATAAGGGTAGTCTACCTTGTCTGTTCAATTTGCCCCTGTCCATGCTACCGCTTTTGAAGGTTTGTTTCATGATTTATAATTTATAAAAAATGTGGTTGCCAATAACCTTCACAGGCTTTTGACCTTTCGCCCAGTAAGGCTTTTTGATTTTGTTGTTGTGGTAATGGTTTGCGTAGCCAACAAAGTCACGACTTAAAAGTTTGATGTTTTTAGCCAATGCCAGCGCGTAGTCTGCTTGTGGTACTTTCAACAAGTGTTCAAGACTCTTTAAGGTTTTGCCGTTCCAACAACTGAATTGGTAAGGCTTGAGGCAGACTTCCGTTGGCGTTCTCTTTCGTTCGAATGCTCTTTGAGCAATGACCGCAGCAACCGCGTACATTCCACCGTGTCCTTCGCCTCTAGCTTCTGCAAGTATAGTAATAGCAATGATTTTTGTTTCTCTAGTGAGTTTGACATTGTTGTGTGTGTGAGAATAAACAGAACAGAATATAACAGGTAATGCTAGGAGTATTATTAGTTTTTTCATTTTTATTATTGTTTTTTTCATTTTACCAAGCCACGACGATTCTAAAGAAACATTTGACAGGTGGCAACTCTTTCCATGTCCAGTAGGGGGAAGTCATTGCCATTTGATAAGTGCCAAGGTGAACCATGTCTGTCCACTTTTTCAAGTCCTCGGAGTATTGCAATTTATACATTACAAATGGTTCCAAGTTTGTTAATTCGAAATAGATGCCACTCTCCAAGCCATAAACTTTACCATTCGGCAAAACCTTTTGATGCTTAACTTTTAATTCAAGGGTAGCGGCGTTTGTGCTTGCGATACAAACCAGTAGGAAAATTATAATTTTTTTCATGACAAATTTAAGAAAAGCACGATAACCCCAGCCGTCAATGCTGCCGTCCAGACCAACCGCCACCATGCGTTGAGTTCGTTCAGTCCGAGGTCATCAATTATCCATTTTAGTTTATTTTTCATAACGCCCTCCTTTTTGGTGCGTGATTTTCTTTGCCGTAAAATCTTTCAATATGGGCTTCACGCTTGCGCTTGTCATCCGTAAAGCGGCGAATCTCGGCTAGTGTCATTTGGTTTTTCTTGTATAGGTTTCTCATAACTGCAAAAAGTATATCTGATTTCTTGGTGAAAGTCAACCCTTAAAAGTAACTTTATTTGGCCCAAGTCTCGGCTCGGTCAACGAACATCTTCGAGATTTCGACAACCTTGATTTGGGGTTTATCGTTCTCGATTTCGGTAATCATTTCAGCCTCGGTCGTGCCAAGGTCAAAAGTATTGCCGCCAAGGTTCGAGCATTCGCAAAGTTGGTGATTCCCTTTGAATTCTGGGTTTCTCTTAATCTTAAACGTCACGTTCAAGAACTCGATTGTTTTCATTTTATTTCTCATTGTCTTTCTCTCACTCACTGGATATAGTCTATCAGATTTTAGGGGAAAAGTCAAGCATTAAACTCACTTTATTTCACTTTTTTTTCATATTTTTCAATTTTTTCATTCCAGACCAAGTCCAGACCCTCTTCCATGATTTCGTCGATTAACTGTTCCCAATTTTCGGTGAACACCTCTTCCATTTCGATCTTATCTCTCATAACAGAAAACAGTATAGCAGAAACTCGGAAAAAGTCAACCATAAAAGTCACTTTATTTCATTTATTTTATTTTTATTTTCTTTGCTTTTTTGGCACACTTGGCACGGTAACCCATCCTAAACCATCACTTTTTTTAAGATTTAAAGTTGTAAGTGACTGACCACCAACGACTTACGTCGTCGGGGCCGGGGGCTGCCGACCCTAAGTCCTTGATACTCAACGACTTACGACATCAGTTATTAAAGTTATTTTATTTGAAAAAAAAGCATTTTATTGCTTGACTTACCACGCTCGCGTGGTATAATGGTAGTAAGGAGCAGAGTTCGCTAAAGCATGGGCCATGCCAATCATGTCAGATTAAAGCATTTAAAAAAGTTATTTTATTTGCGTTTAGGGGTTGCAATCGTCTGAGTTTTTTGACACTATTGGGGCATGGAAAAAACCATAGAGAAGACAAAGGAGCTGAACACAAACGAGTGCGAGATTTGCGGGATGACCTGCGAACAGGCTTACCAAGAGTATTTGGACGAGTGCAAAAAGTACAACAAGCCAATCGAGATGACCCGCGAGGATTTCGACGATTTCGTTGATGGCGGCGGCGGAGTGTGTACGGAAACGGTCAGTTGCGATTGGGGGCCGATCTGCGAGGGTTGCCACGAACATTACAACAGCGGGCAAGAGGAATAAAATTATTTTTGTAGTTGACAAGAGCCAAAAAAGTCGTTATTTTAAGGGAAGAGGACAAGTTATGAGAAAGATGAAAAAAACAGTGAAACGGGCCATTGAGGCAGGAGCGACATTAACCCCAACTCGCCGGGAGTACACACCACGAATGCGGTTGTCTACCGGCCCGGCCGTGGGAAAGGTAATCCATCGGTCTCCTTGGAGGCAGCGGAGACGTAACGAGGCACACATGGAGAAGGAGCAGATTAAGTTTCCGTCTCTGCTTTCGCAGGCATAAAAATTACTTTATTGACAGCCTAGCCAATTGGCTGTAGGCTAAAGGAAGTGAGAGGACTTTTTTCCTCCAAAAAAACAATGAAGACGAAAAATACCATAGATTGGGACGCCGCGTTGGCGTCGTTATCCACCATCCCGCAGGACAAGCACGCTGACTACTTGGCGATGCTTACTTCAGGCAAGGCCGAGGTCGAGCGGGTAACCAAGGAGGTCAAGGCGAAAGCCGCAAACCTCACGCAAAAGACCAAGGCTAAACCCAAGGCCAAGCTGCATCCCCACGCCCACAATGGCGTGAAGCTGACCGTGTGGCAATGGACGGTGTGGGTGGCCGTCAAGGCGTTGTTCGACGCCAAGAAGGGGCTGACCAAGGACAGTAAGGGGTTCTACTCCCTGTCCGGCCAATTCGTGGCCCAGTTCATCGGGTTGCCCTACTGGGAGAAGCAGGAAGTGGATCGCGTCAACTCGGCTATGGCCGGTTTGCGCAGGAAGGGCTTGCTGACTTGGGTCAACGAGAAGATCGGGAAACGTCAGCGTAAGCTTAAGGGCGACATCGCCCTTGGCCCGAACGCCTGAAGCCCAACACTCTCCCCCCGATGTGGGGGGAGAGGCTTATACCTCAAGAAAAAAGATTGATTAAAGCGATATTAATGCTTGCAATCAAGTGACGCTTAAGCTATACTATTCCCAGTTATGAGAGACAGAACAAAAGAGACAGCAGAGGCAATCGAGCAGACACGCCTAGACATGGCAGGGGTCGAGGGTTCGTTGACATGGGTGCAGCACCTAGCAGAGCGCAACCGTGACGGCGACATGGATGACATCAAGAGGATTCTCAAAGAGCAGAGGGCTATCCTGACGAAGCTGCGACAAGGGCTTAACAAGGCAAGGTTTGACAACACCTTCTCACCGCTTGGCTTTGAGCTTGGGTCGAAAGACGCTGACCCATGGATGGAAGACAAGGCGGGGGTGGACGCATGAGCTACGCTAGGCCATTGGTCGAGCAGTACAGGGTGACACGCTTCGCCCACATCGAACGCAGACAGGATGCATACAACCAAGAGTGCAACGTCATCAATGACGTGACAGGTAAGAGTCACAGCACCCATGCCACAATGGAGGGAGCCAAGCACAGCCTATCACGGCTAGACTTAAAGCTGATGCCCAAGGTGGATATCGTTTTCGATGAGATTAAAGCCCTTGAAGGGATGAAAAAAACTTTGAAAAAAGTCACATTAAAGCTTGCTATTTTGTGAGATTATGTTAAACTATTTCTGTTATGAGGAAAACATCTGAATACATTAAGGAACACGGTCGCTACTTTGAGGCGGAAGCAAAGGTCTCAATGCGCGAAGGATTCAATAAGGCTCACGTTACCCATCACACCGAGGGATTTGACACCGAGCCAACCGAGGCCGAGGCAACGGAGGCAATCGAAAAGGATTACCCGCACCTGAAGGTCGAGCGTATCGACTGGATTCGGGACATGAGCCACAAGGCCAACGAGTTGACAGAACACTACAACAAACGATAAAATGAACAGCCCACTAAAATTTCGATTCCACGGCCTGTACGACAACACCAGCAACGTGCTACAAGGCTCGAACAACTTCCCATATGGTGCGCCGAAGCCCTCACTCGCCGATGATACTTTACCTTTCGGTGATGAAACTGTCACGGTTTGCGATGATGAAACTGGCGTGAAATGTTATTCGTGCGGCGGTTACTTTCCCGAATCGAGTTGCGTAGCCAACACCCTCGACGAGGGCCAGACCGTTCCCGTCTGCGAGACTTGCGCCGAGGGGCGTGTGGGGTAGGCTCCAGTCCTCTGGGGTACTCCCCCCCTCCCGAGGGAGATCCCCCCCCTTTACTGAAAGAGGATCTCACTATAAACCGACAGAGCAGCGGGGGG
>Ga0310120_10002378_pt1 | contig 13826 bp, 9 predicted proteins | sample CB27_AW_983_MG_FD_203506 | JGI IMG/M metagenome (GOLD analysis project Ga0310120, IMG submission 203506) | Marine microbial communities from Western Arctic Ocean, Canada - CB27_AW_983 | ecosystem: Environmental > Aquatic > Marine > Oceanic | place: Canada: Western Arctic Ocean | collected... | reverse complement strand
GACACCGAGTTCGATATCGACCGGGGATTTTTCACGGATCCCTTCTACGTCACGATCGCCACCAGCACCCCGGGGGCCACCATCCGCTACACGACCGACGGGTCGTGGCCGAGCGAGTCGGTCGGGACGATCTACACCGAACCGGTCCTGGTCCGCCGCACCCTCCCGCTCAAGGCCATCGCCTACAAGCCCGGCTCCGTCTCGAGCAACGTCGATACCCAGACCTACATCTTTGTGGACGATGTGGTGGGGCAAACCAGCAGCAACACACAAAGTCTCTGGGGCTTTCCCTCGAGCTGGAACGGCCAGGCCCCCTACTACGGGATGAACGGAAACCCCAAGGTCGATCCCCTCACGAACGGGAGAATGAAGAATGCCCTGCAACGGGTTCCCACCTTGTCGATTTCGATGGAGACGGACGACCTGTTCGGATCGAGCGGTATTTACTCCAATCCGCAGAACTCCGGGCAATCCTGGGAACGCCTGACCTCGCTGGAATTCATCGACCCGGATCATCCCGACGGCAGCAACAACTTCCAGCAGAACTGCGCGATCCGGATCCAGGGCGGCGCCTTCCGGAGTTTTGGACTGACGCGCAAGAAGTCTCTGCGGGTCCTCTTCAAGTCGGACTACGGCCCCGCCAACCTGCCGACCGGGGGGCCGGGCAAGCTGGACTTTCCACTCTTCGGACCGGATGCCGCCACGGATTTCCAAACCCTCACCTTCCGGATGGAGGCCAACGACGGCTGGCAATGGAGCGGGGCCGGCAATCAGCCGCAATATGCGCGCGACGAATTCGGACGGCGCGCGCAGCTGGCGCTTGGCCAACCCGCCTCGCATGGCCGCTACTGTCACATCTATCTAAATGGCGTCTACTGGGGGGTCTACAATGTCGTGGAGCGTCCCGATTCCGGATTTGCGGAGAGCTACTTCGGCGCTACGCGCGAGTTGTGGCAGGGACAAAACTCCGGCACCCCAATCAATGACGCCACCAGCACCGGCGACTGGGGCAGCATGCTGGGTGAGGTCGCTGGCATCAGTTCCGCCACCTCGGATTTTGCACGCGACCGGAAATACCTCCAGGTCTGCGGATTCACTAGCAGCGGCGCCCGCCGGCCTTCCGCCACGGTCTGGATCGATCCCGACAACTTCGCGGACTACCTGCTCGTCAACTGGTACGGCGGAAACAGTGATTGGCCGCACAAGAACTACTACTGCGGCCGGGCGGCCGAAAGCACGAGCACGGGCTACAAGTTTTTCATGTGGGATGCGGAGTGGTCGCTCTTGCTGCGCTCCGACCTGGGGACCAACCAGACCGGCAACTTTGCCGGAGTGGCTGCCCCGCAGCAGCACCTGGTGAGGAGTCCGGAATACCGGGTGCGTTTTGGCGACCACGCTCACGCCGCACTCTTCAACGACGGAGTGTTTGTCCCGGAGAACGCCACCGCGCTCTTTCGGGAGATCACCGAAGACCACCTCAACATCCTCATTCCCGAAGCGGCGCGCTGGGGAAACCAGCACGGGGGACAGCACGACACCAACCACTGGCGGGGAGAAAATCGCAGGCTCGTTCACCCGGATTCCGGCTGGTTCGCGCTGCGCCCTTCCAACCTCCTTGCACAACTTCGAGTCAGGGGTCTCTATCCCGATCTCGACGCCCCGACCTACAGCCAGCACGGCGGCTCGATCTCCTCCGGCGGCGGGCCGACCCTCAGCGTCCCGGATCACATCACGAAGGTCTACTATCTGTACGGCCCGGGCGATGCGGACCCGACCGACTACGGGCATTCTCTCGATCCCCGCCTGATCCTTGGCGCCATCGATCCCGCCGCGACGCTCATCGATTTCGGGAGCGCGGGAGACGGGAACGGGACCCACACCTCCGCCGCCCTCGCCCTGACCGAACCCGGATTTTTGTTTTCGCGCTCCTACGACAGCGGCACCGGCGAGTGGTCGGCGCTCAACACCGCCCTCTTCACCCTCGACACCGTGCCTGCCAACGCGAGTCGTATCGTGGTGTCCGAGATTCACTACCACCCGGAGGCACCCAGTGCGGCGGAAATCGCGGCGGGCTTCGCGGATCAGGATCTCTTCGAGTTCCTGGAGGTGCAAAACATCGGGAGCGCGAGTGCGGACATGACGGGGGTCGATTTCATCGCCGGGCTGGAGTTCGAATTCCCGCCTGGATTCACGCTCGCACCCGGCGCGCGGGCCGTGATTGTGAAGGATCTGGGCGCCTTCAACTACCGCTACCAGGGATTCCCCGCCTCCCAGATCGCGGGAGCCTTTCTCAACGACAGCGGCCTGCGCAACAGCGGCGAAACGCTCACGATGCGCGCCGCGGACGGGAGCCTCATCAAGGATTTTGCCTATGACGACGAGGAGCCGTGGGCGACCGCTCCCGACGGCCTCACCGGCGTGAGCCTGGTCCTCATGTTTGGCGATACCAATCCCGACCACGGGGTGGCAGGCAACTGGAGAGCCTCGGCCACAGCGGGCGGCAACCCGGGCGAAACCGACCTACTGGTCTTCGCGGGCGATCCCAATGCCGACCAGGATGGGGACGGGGTGCTCGCCTACGTGGAGCATGCCCTGGGGACCAGCGACCACGACCTGGCCGAGCGCGAGACCATGAAGTTTGGTGTGCAGACCATCGAGATCAGCGGCAACCTCGACGACTACTTCACGATCACCTTTTCCCGCGACCTTCGGGCCGAGGACGTCGAGATCGTCCCGCAGGTATCCGCCGACATGATCGACTGGAATGCCGGGCCGGTCACGCCCGTCACGGTGTCGGAGGTGACGTCATCCGGGACTCGCGTCGAGGTGACTTACCGGCTCTCGGCCCCGCTGGGGAGCCACGGGAGCCTCTTCGTCCGCCTCCTGAGCCGGGCGAGGTAACCGCCCGGCCGGGATTTCATGGCTTCGGTTTCAGATTGAACTCCCATTCCAGCTCCTTGAGGAGAATTTCGGGCGTGCGGGTGAGCCCGTGAAGAACGCGACTTTTCCCGACCAGGAGTTTCGGCATCTTGTACGTGGTGCTGATCAGTTGGCGGAAGTCATTGGTGTCGGCCTTGATGATCTCTTCGATCCACGGGTCCTTGAGGGCCTTCGCGAGGGCCTCTTCCCCGACGATTTGCGCCACCGCGATCTCTGCCATTTCCGGTTCCAGGACCGGGCGGGTGAAGAGGGCCTCGTGGACTTCGGGGAATGCCTCCGGCTTGGCCCGCCACGCCGCGAGGCCAAGACGGGCCAGCTCGCAGGCGTACTCGTGTTCCTTGACCACGTTCGGAAAATTCCTGTTGCAGGCGGGGTTGAGGGGAACCGGCAGCATGATCATGCAGAACTTCCCGGGATGTTTCCTGGCAACCACTTCGAGAAATTCGTGCATGTCACGGCAGGAGCGGCACGTGTAGTCGAAGTACTTCACGATCACGTGCGGCGCGTCGGATGGACCGAGGTGCGGAAGGGAAGTCGTATTGTAAAATTTCTTTTTATCGAAAACCGCCACGACACGGCCCTTGCCGCGGGCGTGCACCGCCACGCTCAGGTCTTCCTGCTCGACAGTCTCGGTCGACCCGGCGTGGGTCTCGGGAATGGGACCGAGGAGCTGCCCGACGCAGAGGACCACCACCGCAAAGAGCCCCCCCGCGACTCCGAAGTGGAGATCGCCCTCTTTTTTCTCAAGTCTCCGGATCGCCACGAAGAGAAGGACGGCGCAGGTCAGGCCGATGAAGTGGGCCGCGCTGCACCACGGACAAAACTCCTTCAACTCGACCAGCAGAATGCCAAAGAACCAGATCGCAGCGCCTGCGAAGCAGATCGCGAGGGCCGCGTAGACGGGACGCGAGGGTTTGAGGGTTGCGGCGAAGAGGCCCACGTACATCAGTCCCGCCAACACCGTTACCGGAATGTGAAAGAACTGCGACCAACGCGATCCGAGAACGTTCGCACAACCGGAATCCTCGCCACAGCCGGCCAAAGAGTCGATTTGCCCGCTCGCCTTCTTGTAAAGGAGATAGGCGCTGATGGCGAAACCGGCGAGGGCCAGGGAGCGGAGGAGCCAGGGGGACTTCATGCGGGAGTCAGGATGGAGTGGGAAGTCGAAGCGCGGAAAGTCAAAAAGTCGGCCGGGGGGCCCGCAAAGATGTTGATGTTCGGCCTTTGATGTTCGATAAGGCGCCTCGGGCCGGGAAATCGCATGACGCATGGTCAGTGAGCATCCGGAACCGAACCTCCAACCTCGTCACACCGGTGCAACGCCTCGCTGTCCTGCTCACCTGCCTCCTGGTCCCCACCGCTTTTGCCGGGGAACTCACCGTGGCCACCTTCAACATTCGCTACGCCAGCGGGGCCGATCTCGGCAAGCGGAGCTGGAAGCAGCGCAAACCGGTGGTGGTGGAAGCGATCCGGAAGATAAACCCCGATGTCTTCGGGGTGCAGGAAGCGGAGGCTCACCAGATGGACTACCTCAAGGAGAAATTGCCGGGCTATGAAGCCTTCGGGGTGGGACGCACGAATGGAAAGCGGAAGGGCGAATTTTCCGCCGTCTTCCTGCGCAAGAAACGGGTCGAGCGCGATCTCGAGGAGGGCGGCACCTTCTGGTTCAGCGATACTCCCGAGCAGGCCGGCTCGAAGGGCTGGGGGAACGAGGTGGTCCGGATCTGCACCTGGGCGCGGTTGATCGACAAAAAGACCGGGAAGGGCTTTTACCTCTTCAACACGCACTGGGATCACCGCAATCAGGCTTCGCGCGAAAAGGCCGGCCGCCTCATGGCGAAACGGGCCGCGGCGCGGGATAACCAGGCCGAACCCGTCGTCATGACCGGTGATTTCAATGCCACCGAAACCAATCCGGGAGTGGCCTACCTGCTCGGGAAGGAAGTGGCGCTGGCGGGCGGCGAGGGGCCGGAGAAGTGCGACCAGCCGCTGCGCTCGAGCTTCCTCGAACTGCACCCCGAAGTCGAAAACCGCCGCACCGCCAACGGCTGGAAAGGCGACAAAGAGGGCAAGTCCATGATCGATCACGTTCTCGTCTCAAGGGAGTGGACCGTGAAGAAAGCCTGGATCGACTATTTCGAGAAGAACGGCATCTGGCCCTCCGACCACTACCCGGTGGCGGCCGTGATCGAGCTGGCTGAAGCGAAATGATGAGAGAAAGCTGGTTTCAAATCGCCCTCCGCCGCGACGTGGTTCACTGCTCCCTCAAGGTGGCGGTGGTGGTTGGCACCGTCTTGGTGGCCATCAACCAGGCCGAAGCCATCTTGTCCGGCCAGGTAACGGGAAGGTTGGCCCTGAAGATCGCGCTGACCTACCTGGTTCCCTACTGCGTCGCGACCTACGGCGCGGTGCACGCCATCCGGGGCCAGTGACTGGTGGATGCCGGCGTCCCTGCCGGCATGAAAGGCCGCCCATCGAATCTCGGAGCGTTCCGAAATCGCCTCTCGTTCGGACGGCGTCCAATTTTCCGGCCGGGCCGCCGGCAATCACCTCGGACCGCTTCACAGAAACCCCATCTTTATAGTGGCGATTCCCCCCGTCAATTCCGTATGAAGCCCCCGGATGGGACCGCTTCTAATAACGCTCGGGATCATTGCGGGGGTCATTCTCCTCGTCCTGATCATCATGTACAACGGCTTCGTGAGCCGGCAGAACAGGATGCGCAACGCCTTTGCTTCGATCGACGTGCAGCTCAAGAAGCGCTGGGACCTGGTGCCGCAGCTGGTCGAGACGGTGCGGGCCTACGCCACTCACGAGAAGGAGGTCTTCGAAAACATCACGAAAGCGCGGCGCGGAATCGAAGCGGTGGAATCCGCCAGCCGTGAGCGCTTCAACTACGAGCAGGATCTGGGCGCCGGGGTGGCGCGGGTCATGATGCTGGCCGAGGATTACCCGGAACTGAAAGCCGGGGGGCAGTTTCTCAACCTGCAGCGCAATCTCACCGAGGTGGAATCCCAGATCGCGGCCTCGCGGCGGGCCTTCAATGCCGCCGTGACGGCCTGGAACGAGGGCGTCGAGATGTTCCCCGGAAGCATCATGGCGGGAATCTTCCATTTCGAGCGGCAGGACTGGTTCGAGACGCCGGAGGACCAACGAAAGGTGACGGATGTCCGGTTCTAGCGGTTCCGGCGGCCCGGCCCGGGTGCCATGGAGCGTTCCCGCCCTGGCCGAGAAGCTGGCGCCCGATCTGCTTGCCCTGGAAAGTTTTCGCCGGAATATCCTGGAGAAACGCAGGAAGGGATACGCGGTGCTCGTCGTGGTGGGACTCCTGTGTGCCGCGGCGGGATTGGGCGGGATGGTGGCCCTGCCGCCGGCCGGGATCGCATTCGGAGTCATTCCGTTCGTGATCGCGGCCCTCGTGGTGCACTCCAGGTACTTCGGGTCGGACCGCGCGGCCTACGAGAGCGAGTTCAAGAGGCGCGTAATCGGCGGCATGGCGGGCGTCCTCGAACCGGGCATGAGTTACCACCCCGAGCGCGGGTTGCCGGAGACTTGGTTCCGGGCCTGTGGCCTCTACAAGGGCGATTCTTCCAGAAGATGGGCGGCAATCTCGAGCAGATGGAGAGCGTCGAATTCGAGGATGCCTTCGTGGTGCGCGCCACCGATCCGGTCGAGGCGCGCTACGTCCTGACGCCCGACATGCAGGAGCGCATGCTGGCCTTGCGGGGCCGCCTCAATGACGACGTGCGCTTCGCGTTCCGCGAGTCTCACGTCTTCATGACCATTCCGAACCAGGCGGACTGGTTCGAGCCCAGCCTCGAACATCCCGCCCATGAGCGGAGCCAAATGAGCACCTTCCTGGCCCAATTGGCGGCCTGTTTCCAGATCGTGGACGACCTGAACTTGAACACGCGGATCTGGACCAGGGAGTAGGGTGGGAATGTCAGGGGCCGGAAATTCCTGCAGCTGATTCCGTATGCCCAGACGAAGGTCCGCGGGCGGAAACGAAGGCAAATCTTACCAAGTCGGGAATCCCTCCCGCCCGGCCACCGAAACGGATCAGGGAGGGCCGGAGCGTCTCCGCCTGGTTCCCGGCCCCTGACTAAATCAGCAGTTCCTTCACAACCCTTCCATGCACATCCGTCAACCGGATGTCACGTCCGCTGAAACGGTAGGTGAGCTTCTCGTGATCGATTCCCAGGAGGTGGAGCAGAGTGGCGTGGAGGTCGTGCATTTCGAGGACGTTCTCGACCGCCTTGTAGCCCCACTGGTCGGTGGCGCCGTAGGAGAGGCCGGGCTTCACGCCGGCCCCCGTCATCCAGAGACTGAAGCCGAACTCGTTGTGGTCGCGACCATCGCCGCCCTGGGCGAAGGGGGTGCGGCCGAACTCGCCGGACCAAAGCACGAGGGTGTCGTCCAGCATGCCGCGGGCCCTGAGGTCCTTCAGGAGACCCGCGATGGGCTTGTCAACCGAGCGGGCATTGTTGCCGTGGTTTTTTTTGAGCCCGCCGTGGGCGTCCCAGCGGTCTTCCCCGATGTCCGGGATGGTGAGCTCCACGAAGCGCACCCCGCGCTCAATGAGGCGCCGCGCGATCAGGCACTCGCGGGCGTAGGTCTTGGTGCCCTTGTAGGCGTCATCGATGCCGTAGAGCTTCTTGGTGGCCTCGCTCTCATCGCTGAAGTCCATGAGGTCGGGAATGGCGAGCTGCATGCGGGCCGCCAGCTCGTAGTTGGCGATCGCGGACTCCAGCTCGGCATTGCCGTCCGTGGTCTTGGCATTGAGGCGGCCGATGAGCTTGCGCTTGATGGCCTGGGCCTGAGCCTTGCTTTCATTGGGCCGCACGTTCGCAACCGGGGTGCCGTTGGCGTTGAGGAGGCTGCCGCGGTGCGTGGCGGTGAGGAAACCGTTTGAGAAGCAGTCCAGTCCCCCGGATGGGATCCGGCCGCCGTTGATCACGACAAACCCGGGGAGGTTGTCGCTTTCCTTGCCCAGCCCGTAGGATGCCCAGGCTCCCATGCTGGGGCGGCCCTGCAGGCCGGTGCCGCTGTGGATAAAGTAGTTCGCGGTGGTGTGCTCCGGGAACTTGGAAGTCATGGACTTGACGATGCAGAGCTCGTCGGCGTGCTCGGCGATGTGTGGGAAGAGGTCGCTGATCCAGGCGCCGCACTGGCCGCGCTGCTTGAAGGTCCAGGGCGACTTGAGAACCTTCCCGATGTTGTCGAACTGGGTCTTCTCGAGTTTGCCGATGGCCTTGCGCGGATCTTCGCCGTGGTGCTTTTCGAGCAGCGGCTTGTAGTCGAAAGAGTCCACCTGCGAGACCGCCCCTTCCATGAAGAGGAAAATCACGTTGCGGGCCATGGGCGGGAAATGACTTCCGGGAAGGAGGGGAGAAGCCGCGTTGGCCTTGTCCAGGAGCGCTGCCATGGCGAGCGCCCCGAATCCCATCGAGGTTCGCTGCAGAACTTCGCGCCGGGTGTAGAGGGATTCGTTCATCGCACGTAAATCAAATCGTTCATGGAGAAGAGCCCGTGGCAAAGGTCGTGCCAGAGCTCGTGGGAGTTGGGGTCGCCGCCATGGATCTGCATGAGCTCGGGAAAAGACTCCATCACGAGTGCCAGTTCGTGATCGGCGGGCGGCCTCGCGAAGGCTTCCTCGAACATGTGCGTAATGCGATCCGGCGCGGAGGCGTTCGCCATCTCCTTGAGGATGCGCTCCGCCCAGATTCGCGACTGCTCGTAGATCAGCTTGTTGTTCATGAGGGCCAGGGACTGGGCCGGGACGTTGGTGACATCGCGCCGGCCCTTGGTGCTGAAGGGAGTCGGGAAGTCGAAGACCAACATGAGGGTGGGCAGGAAGTTGCGGCGCACCGAGGTATAGAGGGAACGGCGGCCGCCCCCGTCGAGGGGCCCACCTCCCGGTCTCCCGCGCCCCACCACGAACTCGTCGAGGTAGGTCGGGATGGGCTTGCCGCCGACCTTGCGGTCGAGCCGCCCCGAGGTGGCCAGGACCGAGTCACGAATGGCCTCCGCCTCGAGGCGCCGCACCGGCATGCGGTGGAGTTGAATGTTGGCCGGGTCGCGGCTTTCAAAGGCCGGATCGGCGCTCACGCTCGCCATGGCGAAGGTCTGGGTCAGGAGGAGACGCTCGATGAAGGACTTCATGGACCACTTGTGGGTGTCCACGAATTCGCGGGCCAGGTAGTCGAGCAGCTCGGGATGGGAGGGACGCTCGCCAAGCCAGCCGAAGTTGTCGACGGTGCGCACCAGGCCCTGACCGAAGAGGTGGTGCCAGATGCGGTTCACGATCACGCGGGCGGCGAGCGGGTTCTCCGGATCCGCGATCTGCCTGGCCAGTTCGAGGCGGCCGGAATTGCGGGTGTCGATCGGCTTTCGGGCGAAGGCCACGGGAAGGCGGCGCATGGCGGGCTCCAGCGGCTTGGCGGGACTGCCGCGCTCGAGGGTGTACTCGCTGACGCCATTGCCATCGAGCCACGCCACCGCGAGGCGGGACTCCCACTTCACTCCCATGCGGATCTCTTCGAGGCCCTTGAGGTAGTCGCCTGCGATCTGCCCGGCCTTGATCCCCGGTTGCTGGATGATCCAGCGCGCGGTGTGGAGGTTGGCGGGGTCTATCGCGCCGTCGGCGAGGTCCTTCCAGGCCCGGGAGAGGTCGTTGCGGGTCAGATTGAGCGGCTTGTCGACGATCTTGGGCGGCTGGTCGGACTCCACCACCATGAGGATTTCCAGCGGGCTGCCGCCCTCCGGCGCGAACTCGATGTGGGTGCGCAGGCCGGCGTAGCGGGAGAGGTCGTGGCTCACCCAGCGGGGCTGGTCACCGTCCACCTTGGGCTTCTGGAACAGCCGGCCGTGGAGGGGTCCGGTCACCATGATGTGCTGGCTCACGCCGGCGTAAACATTGGCGTGTCCACGAATGAGGTAATGAAGCCTGCCGGACTTCAATTCGATGGCGGGGGTGCGCACCATCCGACCGGCCCGCGAGTGGCTGTTGAAGGAGCCGGAGTCGTTCTCGCTGTCGACGATCTTCAGGCCGTTCCAGAAGGGATCGCGCCGCGCCGCGCTGTAGGGGGCGACTTGCAGGGCGGGCTCCTCGGCAGTGGAACCGAGGATCAGTTCTCCCGCTGGGGAGACGCCGTTGCCGAAGGAGGGACCGTCCACGATCCACGGCGAGGCCCCGGGCCGGGTGAAGTCGGCGATGACGCGCATGCCTTCCGCCGGTTCGAGGGTGAGAGGACCGGGAATCCGGTAGGTGTCCTTCTTTCCGATCTCGGCAAATTGGGTGCCGGCCGCCTCGGTGAAAGCCTTGAGGACCTTGGGTCGCATGTCCTTCCGGAGGGCCTCCAGTTTCTTGGCCTGGGCGCGGTTTTGTTCCATCGATTCGAAGCGCACCTGCCGGTAGCTCGAACTGGCCACGAACCCGGAGAGCGAGTAGTAGTCGGTCTGGTAGATGGCGTCGAACTTGTGGTCGTGGCAGCGCGCGCAGGCCACCGTGAGGCCGAGAAAGGTCTTGCTCAGGACGTCGATCTTGTTGTCGGTGCGGTCGCACTCGTCCTGGCGGATGTCGACCGGGGAGTGCACCTCTTCGCCGAGGAAAGGCCAGCCGGTGCCGAGAATCGATTCGTTGGCGCCGGTTTCGGGATGGACCCGGGGAGGCTCGACCAGGTCGCCCGCGAGGTGCTCCGTCACGAACTGGTTGTAAGGCACATCGGCATTGAGGGCGCGCACGAGGTAGTCGCGGTACTGCCAGGCATTGGCGATGCCGAAGTCGCTCTCGTGTCCCCGGGACTCGGCGTAGCGCATGAGGTCCATCCAGTGCCGGGCCCAGCGTTCGCCGTAGTGGGGGGAGGCCAGGAGGTCTCGCACTGCCCGTTGGCGGGAATCTTCGCTGGTGTCCGCCATGAAGGACTTCATCGCGGCGGGTGAGGGTGGCAGGCCCGTGACGGCAAAATTGAGCCGGCGGAACCAGATGCGATCGGAGGCGGGAGCGGCAGGCCGCATCTTGTCTATCTCGAGCGACGACAGGATGAAGCGGTCGATCTCGTCGCGGGCCCAGGCCGAGTCCTGCACCGACGGGACTTGCGGACGTTGGGGAGATTTCCAAATCCAGGGGAGCCGGCTCTTGTACTCGGCAAAGTCGAACTCGGCCTGGGCGGGAACCAGGGAGGACAGGAAAACGAGGACGAAAATCAGGGGCGGTATTCTCATGGGAACGCGGCGACCGGCTGCGGGTAGTATCTACCCTGAAAACGGTCGTTCAAAGGGGAACTTTCGCGGGCGGGGTCCTCTTTTGAAAGGAGTTCGGGGATTTTTTGCTGCTACGGCAGGATCCGGATCCTGATATTTCTGAAGTCAATGGGCCCGCCTTCGGACTCGAGGCAGAGATAGCCGGTGGCGGGCTTGCAATTGGTGCCGCCGGAGACTTCTTCACCGTTCACCCACAGGCGCACTTCGCCGTTGATGGCGCGAATGTAGTAATGGTTCCAGTTCCCGAAGGGTTTGGTGAGATTCTTGCTTGGAAAACTGCGCTTGCCGTTCGGGGCGGCGGGCGGAAACGGTTTCATGGTGGAATTGCCGCAGGGGAAGATGTCGCCGTGGCAGGTGAACCAGTCGGCTTTGCCATAGCCGAGGTCGAGGATCTGGAATTCGATCCCGGCCGGGAACGGGCCCTTGCCGGCTTCCAGGCTCTTGATGGATTCCGGTGTCGCCCACGCGAAGACCCCGGAATTGCCGCCGTTCTTGAGATGCTTCCACTCCAGCACCATTTCGAAGTTGGTGATTTGTTCGTGGCTCCGGATCACCCCGTTCGGTTGTCCGGTGCAATGCGCCTCGCCGTTATCCTTCCAGGTCCAGGTGTCCTTGGCACAGTTCACATTGACGAAATCCTTCCCGGTGAGCTGCTTCCATCCCGGACCGGACCCGGTGATGTGGGCGGCGGGTGTTTCTTCCGCCACGGCTGCAAGGGGCAACACGGCGACGGCCGACACGAGCTGGGCAATACGGACGAGAGTCATGGCACAGTAATACGCGCGCCGGAAGGGCCGCAATTCACACAAATTTCCCGGGATTCAGGATTCCTTTCGGATCCATGGCCTTCTTGAGGGCGGCGTGGGTGGCGACCCCGCTCTCGCCCACCGCATCCGCAAACCATCGTTTCTTGGCTAGTCCCACCCCGTGTTCACCGGTGATCACGCCATCGTTCTCCAGGATCCACTTGAAAAGGAGATCCAGCGCTTGCTCGGCGTGGGCGCGGACCGAAGGCTCCTCGTAGTTTTTCACCATCAGGTTGGTGTGGATGTTGCCGTCGCCGGCATGACCGAAGCAGGCGATCGGTATGCCCGTCTTCTCTTCGAGCCTTCGCGCAAACGCCACCAGCTCCACCAGCTTGGAGCGCGGCACTACAATGTCTTCGTTCAGCTTGGTGAGTCCGGTGTGCCGCAACGAATACGAAAAGTCGCGCCGCAGCTGCCAGATCGCCTCGCAGGCCACGTCGTCGGTGTGGTGCTCGACCCCCAGGGCGTCGAGGTCCTCTAATAACACGGAGAGTTCTGCCCGTTCGCTCGCCACCGCGGCCTCGCGACCGTCGATCTCGACAATGAGATGCGCGTCGCCGTCCGGCAGCGACGAAGGACCGAGGAATTCGCGGGCGGCACGGAGCGTGAAGCCATCGGTGATCTCGAGCGCAGACGGCAAGTGGCCGGAATTGAGGATGCGTTGCACGGCGTGCGCGGCCTGGCGAAATTCCCGGAAGGTCGCCGTCAGCATGGCGCGGCACGGCGGATGCGGGATGAGCCGCAGGGTCGCTTCACTCACCGCTCCGAGCATCCCTTCCGATCCCACAAAGAGCCCCACCAGGTCGAAGCCGGTCTTGTTCTTGTGGCAGCGGGAACCGGCCCGGAGGACCGAGCCGTCGGCCAGGACCACCTCGAGGCCGAGGACATACGAGCGCGTCACGCCATACTTGAGGCAACGGGGACCGCCGGCATTGGTGGCGATGTTGCCGCCCAGCGAGCACTCCCGCAGGGAGGCCGGATCCGGCGGGTAGTACCAGCCGATCTCGCGCGCGGCGTCCTGCAGGTCGCCGGTGATCACGCCGGGTTGCACCACCGCCACTCCATCCGCCGGGTTCAGTTCGAGGATTCGATTCATTCGCGCCACCGAGAGCGCGATTCCACCTTGCACCGGCACACAGCCCCCCACGTAGCCCACTCCCGCTCCCCGGGTCGTGACCGGAATCGCGTGCTCGTTCGCATAGGCCAGGGTCTGCGCAATGTCGCCGGCCGACTCCGCCAGGACGACCGTGTCCGGCAAGTGCGCCGCATACCACTTGTCCGCGGCGTGCCTCTGCAGGACCTCCTCCGCGGTGGAGACCTTGCCGGGACCGAGCAACTGGGCCAGGGCGTCGTGCACTGGAACCAGTATGAACCGCTCCGTGCGGTCGGAAAGCGAAAGCTCGCCAGACCCCTGGGAAGGGAAAGTTCGCGAGAATCGAGAGACTCCAATCCCCGCGGCCAATCTCCCCACGGCCAAGATCGTCTATCCATACAAATTAACCGTGGGGGAAATTCGGAGGAGGGGTTGGGAGAGTGGGGAGATTTTGACGCGCTGTCTTGACCTTCGGGGTCGGAGCGGAAGATTGGGGCGATGGCCGGGGGGAGAAACCGTTTCCGGGGGTGTCTCACGGTGTTGTGGGCACCTCGCGAGCTGTATCTCGCGGTCGGGATCGGACTTTGGCTTTGCGGTTATTTCGTAGTGGACGGGTGGGAACATCGGCGGGCGGTGCGTTGGCTGGTTCCGATCCTTCTGCTCAACTGCGACATCCTGGTGCGGACCATGCGGGAGTCTCGCTGGTTGTGGGCAGTGGCGGGGCT
>Ga0310120_10002370_pt1 | contig 13856 bp, 14 predicted proteins | sample CB27_AW_983_MG_FD_203506 | JGI IMG/M metagenome (GOLD analysis project Ga0310120, IMG submission 203506) | Marine microbial communities from Western Arctic Ocean, Canada - CB27_AW_983 | ecosystem: Environmental > Aquatic > Marine > Oceanic | place: Canada: Western Arctic Ocean | collected... | reverse complement strand
AAGCGAGAACCGCGAACTGACGGGTCGACGGGACGACCGCGTCCGTCGCAAGGGCCTTGGCGTCGGGTAGGCAGCGTCGGCTATTATGAGTTCACCGGGCGCATTCTCGCGTCTGCGTTTCATGCCAACGCAAGGACGAACTCCCAATGGCAGAACCTGAAGAACAGACGGATGCCGGAGGCGAAGCTCGCGGCCGCTCGGGTTGGACGCGACGAGCGTTCGTCCATGCGGGTCTGCGTGCTGGAGTCGTAGGCGCTCCCCTCTCGACGGGCCCCGGCGTGCAGTCCGCGTTCGCTACGACAGGATCCGACGATCCACCCCACATTCGCCGCCGCGTCCGAGTCGGCAAGACCAACGTCGAGATTCCCGATATCAGCTTCGGCTCCTTCAGTCTGGAGTCCGATGAAGCGCTGATCCATCATGCGCTCGATCGCGGCATCACGCATTTCGACACGGCGGAAAGCTACACGGGAGGCCGGTCGGAAGAAGTGTTGGGGCGTGCGCTCCGCGGTCGTCGCCAGGACGTGACACTGACCTCCAAATTCGTTGCGAAACCCGGTCATCGCGCCGACTACCAGATGAAGATGCTCGAAGGCAGCCTGCGCCGGTTGAAGACCGACTACATCGACTTCTACTTCAATCACGCGGTCAATGACGTTGCTCGTCTTGAGAGCGAGCAGTGGCAGGACTTCGTCTCAAAGGCCAAATCCCAGGGCAAGATTCGACATATCGGCATGTCGGGCCATGCGGCGCGACTGGGATCCTGTGTCGAGTACGCGCTCGACCATCAACTCGTCGATGTTCTGCTCGTCGCCTACAACTTTTCACAGCAGCCGAGCTTCAGGGAAAGCGTCGGGCAGACGCTCCGGGACCTCGCGCCCGGGCTGGATCTGATCTCCTCACAGTCCGACCTGCCCGGCTTGCTGTCGCGAGCGAGCGCCGAGGGCGTCGGCATCATGGCCATGAAGACCTTGAGGGGAGCGCGTCAGAACGACATGCGCGCGTTCGAGTCTCCGGGTCGAACGTTCTCACAGGCAGCGTTTCGCTGGGTGCTCGCGGAGCCAGCCGTGGACGGGCTCGTGGTCACGATGAAGAGTCCGGAAATGATCGACGAGTATGTTGAAGCTTCCGGAAGCGGACCGCCGGACGGAGAAGATCTGGCCCTGCTCCTGCGTTATCAGCATCGCAATCACGGCAGCTCGTGTCTGGTGGGTTGCGGAGATTGCCAGGACGCCTGCCCTCTTGGCGTGTCGATCGCCGACGTCATGCGTGTGCGAATGTACGATGTCGACTACGGCCTGCCGGCCATTGCCGCAAGAGAGTATGCGGGACTCGCCAAGACTGCCGACGCCTGTTTGACTTGCAGCGGCCTGCCCTGCTCTTCAGCTTGTTCCGCCGGTCTTGGGATCCCGGACCTCATGCGGGACACAGCTCGACGATTGACCAACACGGAAGAGGCCGAGGAGTCCGGGCACCCGGGAGCCTAACGTCGTCGCGCCACCGCGGAGAGGATCCATCCTTCGCGTCGTGCGACTCGGCCTTCGATTTCACGAACTTCTGTACCTTCAGGCAACGATGCCTTGAAAGATCCTGCTTCGAGATCGATTTCGGTCTCGACGTCCTGAAAACTCCAGAATGTGCGTAGCTCGGGATAGAAAGCTTTGTAGACCGCTTCCTTCACGCTGAAGATGAGCTTGATCCGGCGGGGTCTCTCGAGCGGGGGTACCGATTCGAGCCAGGTCCGTTCGCCGGGACGACAGACGATCCGCTCCACCCCCTCCTTGACTGGCTCGTCCGGCTCGACATCCAGACCAATTCCCCGGTAGTCCGTACTCGGCGCGATGGCGACGACGCAAAGGTCGTCACAATGTGAAATCGAACCCACGACGCTCTCCGGCCAGCAGGGCACGCGGTCGTCGTCACGAAGGAGTTCCGAGACTTCACATCCCATTCGACGCAGCAGAGTCCGCGCAAGTTCTCGTCCGGTCGCGAACTCGCTGCGTCGCGAATCGACGGCGCGAGCGACGAGCGCCGCTTCCGCGGAAGGCAGGTCCTCCGCGCGGAATCGAAGAGGGGAAGAGAGGATCTGAACGTCGTCGTCGAAGAGACCGTCCGTGAGTCTCGTTGTCGCGCTGTCGATCATGGATGTTGTCACGATCTTCCCGCCGCTTCGTTCGCTGCTGATTCCGCTGTCGGTGCGACCGGGCTGGAAGAAGTGGCCGAGGGCGAGACCGGCGAACTTCTGATGACGGGCGCCCAATTGACACCGGGCTATTGGAACGATCCGGAGAGCACCCACGCAGCCTATCTCACACCGCCGGGCAAGCACCACTCGACTACCGCACCGGCGATCGGGTGCGTCGCAGTCAGGGCACCACGCCGATGGCCTAGCTCGGTCGCATGGACAACCAGATCAAGATCCAGGGTTATCGCGTCGAACTCGGCGAAGTGGAAGCCGCCATTCGTGCGGCGGCCTGCGGCCTATGCAGAAGAGCCAGACAGATCGCCAGGCTCAGCATCACATCGAACAGCATCAAAAGTGAGCAGGGGACGTTTCCGTTGTCTCGCAGCATGCACGAGCCCCTTCGCAGGCGTTCACACGATTCGAGATCATTCGATTTCAGGAAAACACCTGACCTGAACAAACGACTCGGATGGGGGTGGCCTTTCGACCCCGCCATGAAATGTGTGCCTGGTCTCTCGCCCGAAAGGGTATGTGCAAGATTCTGAATTATACTCAGATCACTCTGAGCCTGGGCATCTCGATCGGGCAATTTAGGCCCATTCCGAGCCTACATTGTTGCCTTCGACCTGCATCGGGTCTTCGCCTGTCGTGCGGGTGAGCGCCCATAGGAGAAAAACCTTGCTTCTCAACGGCTCGAAGGCGGCACTCACCCCCTGACCGGGGGTCTTTTTTCGTTTCGGCGAGATCGCCTTTCGCGAGTTCCAACAAAATTCAAGGCCTCGCTGCGAGTCATTCACTCGACGTTTCAGGCCGACAAAGCGGCTGTCGCAACGTCGCCGGATCCAAGGTCACGGGTGCTAGCCTCGCCGGCGCGAGAGAGGTCCTTCGGGCAGCTGAGGGAAAAAGAAGGAAGTAGGAACATGGCGATCACAGCAAGCAGGGACGATCTCGACATGACACAAGAAACCTGGCTGGTCACCGGCGGAGCCGGCTTCATCGGTTCGAATTTCGTGCGCTGGGCACTCGAGCATCGACCCGCGGCCCGAATCGTGGTCTTCGACAAGCTCACGTATGCCGGCAGCATGCAGAATCTCCGAGATCTGCCCTCGCCCGAGCGGTTCGAATTCGTCCTGGGCGATATCGCGCAGGCCGACGACGTTCGCCGCGCCTTCGAAGTCCATCGACCCGACAAGATCTTGAACTTTGCCGCCGAGTCCCATGTGGATCGCTCGATCGACGGCCCTCGCGCCTTCATTGACACGAATATCGGCGGGACCTTCGAACTGCTCGAGGCCGCCCGCTGTCACTTCGCAATCCTGCCAGAGGCCGCCAAGCGGAACTTTCGCTTCCTGCACGTCTCGACCGACGAAGTCTATGGATCGCTCGGGGCTGATGGTTACTTCACCGAAGAGACTCCCTATGCGCCCAATTCGCCCTACTCGGCGTCCAAGGCCAGCGCCGACCTCCTCGTCCGTGCCTATCACCATACCTACGAGCTTCCGACGATCACGACCAATTGCTCAAACAACTATGGTCCCCTTCAATTTCCTGAGAAGCTGATCCCGCTGATGGTGCTCAATGCACTCGAGGGCAAGCCGCTTCCCATTTACGGAGACGGAGGCAATATTCGAGACTGGATCTTCGTCGAAGACCACTGCTCGGGAATCGTGGCGGCCCTCGAAGAAGGTCGACTCGGCGAGCAGTACGCGTTCGGTGGCAATTGCGAACTCTCGAATCTCGATGTCGTCGACGGGATCTGTGACGTGCTCGAAACGCTCCGGCCCGCGGCTGAAAACCAAGCGCTCGATAGTCAAGGGCTCCACGACTATCGCGAGCTGAAGAGCTTCGTCGAAGATCGTCCCGGACACGACCGGCGTTATGCGATCGACGCGTCGAAGGCGAAGCGAGAGCTTGACTGGACTCCAGAATTCGAGTTCAAGGTCGCTCTCGAGCGAACCATCAGCTGGTATCTCGAACACGAGGACTGGCGGCACGCGATCCAGGACGAAGGGGATACGAGAAGCCGCCAGGGACTTTCGTCTCCGGCTTCGGAGTCTTCCGTCTCGGACGGCGGCTCGGAAGAAAGGAACGGCCGATCATGAAGGGCATCCTCCTTGCTGGCGGATCCGGTACCCGACTGCTTCCAGCGACCGGGGCCGTCTCGAAGCAATTGCTTCCGATCTACGACAAGCCGATGGTCTACTACCCGCTCTCCTCACTGATGCTGACTGGGATCCGCGACATCATGCTGATTTCGACGCCCCAGGACACGCCTCTCTTCGAGCGACTTCTGGGCGACGGTCGGGAGTTCGGCGTGCGAATTCAGTACCGAGTCCAAGACAAGCCGGAAGGGATCGCGCAGGCATTCCTGATCGCAGCGGATTGGATCGATGGCGAGCCGGTCGCCCTCGCACTCGGCGACAATATTTTCTACGGCCACGGCTTTCCGGACTCGATTCGCCGTGCGGCCGCGATCGAAACGGGTGCGACCGTCATCGGCTATCACGTCCATGACCCCGAGCGATACGGCGTCGTAGACTTCGACGACGAGGGCCGCATCCGATCGCTCGAAGAGAAGCCGAAGAATCCGAAATCGAATTACGCCGTAACAGGTCTGTATTTCTATGATGAGCAGGTCGTTGACATCGCTCGCGCGATCAAGCCCTCTCCACGCGGCGAACTCGAAATCACCGACGTCAACGTCGCCTATCTCGAACGCGATCAGCTCCATGTCGAAATACTCGGCCGTGGCATCGCCTGGCTCGACACCGGAACGCACGAATCCCTGCTCCAGGCATCGAATTTCATTCAAGCTGTGCAGGAGCGTCAGGGTCTGCGGGTATCGTGTCTCGAGGAAATCAGCTGGCGCAACGGTTGGATCGACGACCAACAACTAATGGCGCGAGCCGATGCCATGAAAGCGAACCTCTACGGCGCCTACTTGAGGCAGATCCTCGAAGAGTCGAAGCGTTAGTTCACCCGCGAAGTCCGCTCTGCCAGCGCCAGGCATCCTTCATCGCCTCTTCGAGAGATCGCTCGGCCCTCCAACCCAGGAGGCGTTCGGCCCTCTCCACACTCGCGTAGATCTGTTCGATATCCCCGTCGCGTCGATCGCCTTCTACGATTTCTACCGATTCTCCCGTCGCCCGCTCGAAGGTCGCAATCGCTTCGCGAACGGAAATCCCGCGACCCGTCCCAATGTTCAGGGTCTCGAGTAGAGAATCCTCTGACTGCTCCGACATCCAGGCGAGGCATTTCACGTGGGCGGCCGCCAGATCGACCACGTGGATGTAGTCTCGAATGCAGGATCCATCCGGGGTCGACCAATCCCCACCAAAAATCTGCACCGGACCTCGCTGCCCGGCGACGCTCTCTAGAATGATCGGCACGAGATTCTGGGGATCACCGAGCGGAAGCTCGCCGATCTCTCCGCTCGGATGCGCGCCAATCGGATTGAAGTAGCGAAGGCGGCTCGCACGAAGCGGAACACCCGAGGCGACCGCGTCTCGCAGAATCTGTTCACAGATCTGTTTCGTGGCTCCGTAGACGGAAGCCGGAGCGACCATCGGTGAGGCCTCCGTCACCGGAAGCTCGGTCGCCTGCCCGTAAACCGTGCACGACGAAGAGAAGACGAGATCTCGCACGCCGAATTCCAGCATCACCTCGACGATCGAAATCAGCGAACCCACGTTGTTCGCGTAGTAGGCGAGCGGTTTCTGCTGGGATTCGCCGACAGATTTGAAGGCGGCAAAATGAATCACTCCGGAGATCGGGCCTTCTTCCTCAAATACCCGAGCGACGGCCGATCGATCCCGGCAATCGATTTCATGGCAGCGAATTTCCCCACCACACAATTTTGCGAGCCGGTCGACGACGAAGGTTTCCGAGTTCGAGAAATCGTCGATCAGAATCGGCGTGTAGCCGTTCGAGGCCAGATCGACCACCGTATGCGAGCCGATGTAGCCGGCGCCACCAGTGACGATGATCTTGGGCTGCGCCACGCGATCTCTCTCCCGTCTCTTCCGATGCGCTCAGGTGTTCTGGCTCAGGTGTTCTGAATAGTCATCCCACCATCGACCGGTAGGACCACTCCATTGAGGTAGGACGAGGCTGGCAGCGCCAAACTGAGCGTGGCGTGCGCGACTTCTTCCGGCTGTCCGTAGCGGCGCAGCGGGACTCGCCGTCGAGCGAATTTCCTCTTTGCATCTTCGGGAATCGCCTCCGTCATGCCGGTCATGATCGGGCCCGGGCAGATGCAATTGACGGTGACACCCCGGGAGCCGAGTTCCACGGCCATCGAACGTGTCAACCCCACGACGCCATGCTTGGCTGCCGTATAGGGACTCGTCCCCGCCGAAGCGCCTATGCCTTCGGTCGAAGCAATGTTGATGATTCGGCCCTCACCACGGCGCATCAGGTGCGGCAGACACGCGCGTACGAGGCGCACCTGCGCGGTCAAGAGGACATCGAATGTTCGGCTCCAGGACGCTTCGTAGTCCTCGTCGTTCGCCCCTTCGAGCGAAACTCCAATCGCGATCCCGGCATTGTTGACGAGGATATCGATTTCGCCCAGCGCCGAAGCGATTTCGCCAACGACCTCACGAATCCGCGATCCATCCGTCACGTCGAGAGTCCAGCCGCTGGCCAGCCCGCCCGCACCGCGAATCTCCTCGACGACGCGATCGACCGCATCTTGATCGAGATCGGTGACCGCGACGCGCGCGCCTTCGTCGGCGAAGAGATGGGCCGTGGCGCGACCCATCCCGCTGGCTGCGCCGGTCACGAGAACGACTCGATCGGCAACGGATCGGCTGAGTTGAGAGAGGCGAGGCATCGTTTCGCGAAACTCCAATCGAAAGCAACAACGTCGAGAGTACGGAATTGCGGCAAGAAATTCAGAACCGGGGATCACAGAGAGATGTCGAAATGGTCGGGCCGGCGGGACTTGAACCCGCGACCTCTTGACCCCCAGTCAAGCGCGCTACCAGACTGCGCCACGGCCCGACGAGAGGCGTAGGTTTAGCCCAAAGGCGAGAACGAGTCGACGGTTCCGAACTCGAGAATCGGCCTAGAACGGCTCGTCGTCGAAGGGCTGCCCCATCCAATTTTCGCGGCGTTGCTTGGTATCGAGGTCGCCGGGAATCGCCGCCTCCCCCTCCGCGAAGAGCGAGCTTGCGATGCGGTGGACGGTTCGAGGTATACCGGCCGAAAGAGCAAAGATTCGATGTGACATCTCCGAGTCCAGTCGCTCGATGATACTCGGCGCGGCGCCGGCCCAGGCCAGGCGCGTGCTTACGTAATCTCGCGTTTCACCCTCGGTCATCGGCGACTTCAGCCGAACGACTTCTGGCGAGAGCGACTCGAATCCAGCCAGCAAGCGACTCGCTCGCGCATCGTCGTTCATCACCAGCAGTAGACGCAGGGTCGACGACCGGTGTGGCAGCTCGGCCAGGAATGCGCGCAGGGTTTGCGTGGGCATCGAGTCTGCGTCATCGATCAAGAGGTAGAAGGGCTCGTCTTCGCGTGGTGACAGTCCCAAGAGCGCTCCGAGAATGGGACCGGACTCGCCGACCGCTTGCTCAATCTCGGAGCCCTTCAGAGACGGCTGCGCCCTACCGAGCAAACCGTAGACCCAGGCGGTCAACTCGGCTGGCGGCAATCCGGCATAGGGGAGATAGAGCGTGCGCGTTGAAAGCTGTTCGGACTCCGAGGATTGATTCAGGCGCGCTTCGAGCACTTTCAACAGGAAGGTCTTGCCCAGCCCCGGTGGTCCGATCAGCGCGGCCACCGTCGAGCCCTCGGCGTTATTCGCGGCCCAGTCTTCGAGGTCTAAGAGAACCGAATCGGTCGCGTTGCGAGAAACATACGCCGTGGGATCAGAGGTTTCTGCGAAGGCATCCCGATCCGGCACTTTCATCGAAACCGAGGCGCCACCGGAAGGTTCAGAACTCAAGGGCTTTCCTGCAATACACCTCGAATGCCGAGGATCTCATCGCGCATCTCGTCGATCGCCACGCTGAAGGCGGCCCAATCTCCCGTCGAGGCGGATGAAGCGTCTTTCGGCGATCGATCTCGCTTGAGGGGCGTGTTCAACATGGCCAGTGCGCCTTCGGCGCCGAGTTCCTGGATGCGTTGTCGCGCGCCCGCAATCGTGTACCGCTCTTCCCACAGCAATCTCTTCAACAAGAGAACGAACGCGATGTCGCGCTTGCGATAGAGACGCTGCTTTGATCTCGATTTGGGTGGAGCCATCCAACGAAATTCAGTCTCCCAGTAGCGCAGGACATGCGCCTTCACGCCGGTCAGTTCGCTGACCTCTCCGATGCGGTAGTAGAGTTTGTCCGAAGCCTCGACGGCGAGTTGCGCTTCGCGATCGTTCGACACAACGGGCTTGCGCGAAGCGTCCGAGCCGTCTCGAGACTTGGCGATTGGCAACGATGATGCCGATTTCGAGTCGCCGCGCTCGCGCGTTTTTTGTGATCGACTCGTCTTCTTCGCACTTTTCGGCATCTCTTCCCCCATCCTCGACGTCGAACGACGACTCGCTCACTGCGGCTCTCTTGGGCTCGACAATGCCACGCTGGTCAACGCATTGCACGAAAAACCTGCGCCTACTCGACTGGGTCGTGCTGTGGCAAGAATCGACTTCGAGTCTGTCGGAGATCTGCTTGGGGGTCGACGCGGTCGCTTCGGTCACCGAGGGGATCGCTGACGTGTCGAGTCGGGAACCGAAGATTCGCGGCGCCGATCCAATCTCTGTAGGCCCACGACTTCGTTCACTCGCTAGTCCCGCGGGGCCTGCGGCTCGAGAGTCGCGCCTTCAGGACCGCGCACAGCGTCATCACCGCTAAGTTCTCGCCGGTGACAGTCCGACCCCAATGGCTGAGGTGTCAATCTGGCCGAGGCCACCCGCCGCCGGCTAGAGGCCAGGGGACGACGACCAGGCGCATCTGGGAAAGGAACACGATTGGCGAAGACCACGTTGAGCGTAGTGATCCCCTGCTATGACGAGACCGATACGCTGGAGACCTGCGTGGCACGTGTTCTCGCGATCGCGGGACCCGATCTAGCGTTGGAAATCGTGATCGTGGACGATGCTTCACGCGATGACAGCCTGATCAAGGCACGTGCCCTCGCCGACCGCCATCCGGAAATCAAGGTCCACGCTCACGAGCGAAACCAGGGCAAGGGCGCTGCGCTCCGAACGGGTTTTAGCAAGGTGACCGGCGATTTCGTGGCCGTGCAGGATGCGGATCTCGAATACGACTCCAATGATCTGGTGCGCCTGCTCGAGCCACTGATCAGCGGCAAGGCAGACGTCGTGTTCGGCAGTCGTTTCTTGTCGGGCGGCGCACATCGCGTGCTCTATTTCTGGCATTCTGTGCAGAACAAGATTCTCACCCTGCTCTCCAACATCTTCACCGACCTGAGTCTCACCGACATGGAGACCTGTTATAAGGTTTTCAAGCGCGAGATCATCCAATCGATCGAGATCGAAGAGAATCGCTTCGGCTTCGAACCCGAAATCGTGGCCAAACTCGCCGACCGTCGACTGCGCATCTACGAGATGGGCATCTCCTACGACGGCCGGACCTATGCCGAAGGCAAGAAGATCGGTCTTTCGGACGGCTTCCGCGCCCTCTACTGCATCCTTCGCTACAACGCGCGAAGCGCGCCGTTGGCGCTCCAGTTCGCTCTCTACATTCTCATCGGGTCGACGGCCGCGCTCGCCAACCTCGCCCTCTTCGGCCTTCTCAATAGTCTCGGATTCGAGCTGAGCGTGTCGGTCCCAACCGCCTTCGGGATCGCCGCCCTGGTCAACTATTTTCTCTGTGTCACGTTTCTCTTCCATCGCAACGCACGTTGGCGCAACCTCGTGGAATGGTCCCTCTATGCAGTCGTTGTGGTCGGGGTCGGACTGATCGACTATGCGATTACCCAGCGCTTGATCGAAAGCGAGGTCACGCCGGTGTTGGCGAAGGCACTCGCCACGCTGCTCTTGCCGGTGGTGAATTTCGCGGGCCGTCGCTTCCTTGTCTTCCCATCGCCGCAGCGTGGGCCCTGGGGACCCGGGCAAGGACATTGACGTCGAGCGGACCGACCCCATACGCGTCCGAAAGGGAATCGACATGAGCGAGAAGATCCGACGCGACGGACGAACTCCGCGCACGCGCGTGCTCGTGACGGGGGGAGCCGGTTTTCTGGGTTCGCATCTCTGTCGTCGCCTGCTCGACCGCGGTGACAGCGTGATCTGCGTCGACAATTACTTCACGGGAACACGTGACAACATCGCGAGCCTCCTCGACAACCCCTACTTCGAGGCGATGCGGCACGACGTGACCGTCCCGATGTATCTGGAGGTGGACGAGATCTACAACCTCGCTTGCCCAGCCTCGCCGGTGCACTACCAATTCGACCCGGTCCAGACGACCAAGACCAGTGTTCACGGCGCGATCAACATCCTCGGCCTGGCGAAACGCTGTCGAGCCAAGGTGCTACAGGCGTCGACCAGTGAGGTGTACGGAGATCCGGAAGTCCACCCTCAACCCGAGAGTTATTGGGGGCACACCAATCCGATTGGACCTCGCGCTTGTTACGACGAGGGAAAACGTTGTGCGGAGACGCTCTTCTTCGACTACCACCGCCAACACGCGCTTCGAATCAAGGTTGCGCGAATCTTCAATACCTATGGTCCACGCATGAGGCCCGATGACGGTCGAGTGATCTCGAATTTCATCGTTCAGGCGCTCGCCGGTCGCCCGATCACGGTCTTTGGTGACGGCAGCCAGACGCGCTCGTTTTGTTATGTCGATGATCTCATCGAGGGCCTCATTCGGCTCATGGACTCACCGGACGAATGTACCGGGCCGATCAATCTCGGCCGCCCGGAAGAATTCACGATGCTCGAGCTCGCGACGCAAATTCTCGAGGAAGTCGGCGGAGAGTCAAAGATCGTCTACGAGGCGCTACCCCCCGATGACCCGGTGAGGCGCCTTCCAGACATCTCGCTCGCCAAGGAGATTCTTGCCTGGCAGCCGAACACGAGTTTGCGCGAGGGATTGCGCCGGACCGTCGACTATTTTCGGAGCATTCTCGCGGGAAAACTGAACTAGGAGCCTCTTCCAAGACTCTCGTGGGAAGCCCAGGTGTCGAGACGCGCCGCTGGGAAGACGCGGGGCCGCAGCTATCGCGAGCTACAGCAAGATCTCGCAACGCACCCAGCGGTCATGGATCGGCGCATGGGCGTCGCGACGAGTCTTGGAAGAGGCTCCTAGGCGTCCGCGTCTTCGATCATTCCCTCGGACTGCTCGTGGGAAGCGCGTTCGGCGTCGGTCACATCGCTCTCGTTCAACACGTTCTTCAAGACCAGGCTGGGTTTGAAGGTCAGGACGCGGCGAGCATCGAGAAGAATCTCCTGCCCGGTTTGGGGGTTGCGTCCCTTGCGTGCGTTCTTCTCACGCACGACGAAGTTCCCGAAGCCCGAGATCTTGACCTTCTCGCCTTCGGCGAGCGTCTCCTTCATGATCTCGAAGACCCTCTCCACGAGTTCCGCGGCTTCCTTCTTCGAGAAGCCGACTCGCTCATAGATTTGCTCGACGATCTCTGCCTTTGTCATCGCCCGCGCTCTCCCCAGATACTCTCTCTACTCTCTTCTCTCTACTCTTCTCTGTCCAAGCCCCAGTCTACTGTGCCAGACCGAAACGACGTCCGGACACGAACTCACACCAGGTCGTTCTCAGGTGCTCGCTTCGTTGACTCGCGCAACGATGGCGCTGAAACCCTGCGGGTCGTCGAGCGCCAATTGAGCCAGGACTTTTCGGTCGATCTCGATTTCCGCCGATTTGAGGCCGGCCATCAATCGACTATACGAAAGTCCGTTCTGGCGTGCCGCCGCGTTGATTCGAGCGATCCACAACGCTCGGAATTCGCGCTTGCGCTGCCTACGATCTCGATACGCGTATTTCTCCGCCTTCTCGACCGCTTCCATCGCGACGCCGTGAAGCTTGCTGCGTCCCCCGAAATAGCCCTTGGCTCGTTGGAGGACCTTTTTCCTTCGTTTGGCGCCAGAAACGCCCCGCTTGACTCTCGGCATCTTTCAGTTCCTTCTTCTTCGAAATTCGTGACACGAAGTCACGGCTCGATCATGCTCGGTAGGCGTGCCGTGTTGTTGCCCATTCGAGCTGGTTGGGTTGGTTCGGGGTTTCGGCGACCTGTGGTCGCCTTCCCATCCACCGATGATTCCTCCCTACAAATAGGGCAATAGCCTTCGCACGCGCGGCACATCATCGGCCGACACGAGATCGTGTTGGCGTAGTCCACGCTTCCGCTTGGTCCGCTTTTTCGTCAGGATATGCTGCTTGTTCGCTTTATTTCGCTTCAGCTTGCCCGTACCGGTCAGGCTGAATCGTTTTGCAGACCCACTATGGGTCTTCATTTTCGGCATTTCTAAAAACTCCCTTTGTTCCAACAGCGTCTAGTCAACGTCTAGTCAGACGCCGTCGGACTGATCTCCTCCGACTCCGCAGTCGGTGTCTCTGCCGCAGCGCCCTCGGTTTCGGCCGTAGCGGCGTCTGCGTTCGAACTCGTTTCTTTCACCTTTTCGACGACAGCGGACTCTTCCGACTGTTCCTCGGTCTGCGCTTCAGCCAATCGCTTGGCTTCCGCGACTGCCTCCCTATCCGCCACCAGGATCATCGACATAAATCGACCTTCCATGCGCGGAGTGCTCTCGACCTTCGCAATCGCTCCGATTTGCTTCCGAACCTCATCGAGCTGCGCTCGACCGCGATAGGTATGGACCATTTCCCGGCCTCGGAACATCACCGTCACCTTGACCTTGTCGCCTTCCATCAAGAACTTGCGAGCGTTGTTGAGCTTGAAGTTCAAGTCGTGCTGATCGGTCCCGGGGCGAAGCTTGACCTCTTTGAGGGTCGCTGAATGGGACTTCTTGCTCGCACTCTTCTTCTTTTGCTCGTATTTGTATTTGCCGTAATCCATGATTCGACAAACGGGTGGTCGTGAATTGGCCGCCACTTCGACGAGATCGAGGCCATCTTCGCGCGCCACGATCAGAGCATCTTCGGGCGACATCACCCCCAATTGCTCCCCGTCTGCGCCGATGACGCGGATCTCGCGGACTCGAATACGTTCATTGACCCGGGTCGAGTCGCGTTCCGGCGCTACGATTCTGAACTTGGATCGAGCAGGTATCTGACTTTCCTCCTCAGGCCAACGGTTTCATGCGGCGTTCGGCATTCGCAATCTGAAGCACTTCGACAAGCGCTTCGGCCGACATCGCATCCATGGCCTGCTTCGATTTTCGTAATCGTGGGGAAACCGTTCCCCGTTCGATTTCTTCATCTCCGATCACCAACGTGAGCGGAATTTTCTGCTTTTCGGCATCCCTGATTCGAAACCCGAGAGTTTCACTCCGATCGTCGGTTTCCGCTCGCACTCCGGCCGCCGAAAGCGCGCTTTCGATCTCGCATGCCCGGGTAGCGTGGCGATCTGCGATCGGAAGCGCAAGCACCTGGATCGGCGAAAGCCAGAATGGGAAATCGCCGCCCGTATGCTCGATATAGATTCCGATGAAGCGCTCGAGGGAGCCAAGGACCGCTCGATGGAGCATAGCGGGCTGATGAAGCTCGCCGTCGCGACCGACGTATCGAAG
>Ga0310120_10002368_pt1 | contig 13860 bp, 7 predicted proteins | sample CB27_AW_983_MG_FD_203506 | JGI IMG/M metagenome (GOLD analysis project Ga0310120, IMG submission 203506) | Marine microbial communities from Western Arctic Ocean, Canada - CB27_AW_983 | ecosystem: Environmental > Aquatic > Marine > Oceanic | place: Canada: Western Arctic Ocean | collected... | reverse complement strand
GGCTTCCGATGAGCGTATTCAGTTGGAAGTGTTCTTCTTCTCAACAACAGAGGGGAGGCGTAACTGGCGGATTCAGTGGGAGAAAATACATTTCCAATATCGAATTTTACCCGGATTTATGGTTGCACAAAGGTATCAGGGCGGTCCAATATTCTTCAATCCGACCATTTTGGGTCCGCTCTGCAGAGGGAAATTCGATACCATCATTTGTTTTGGATATCACCATCCTACAATCTGGATGGCTCTGATGTGGTCTCGGTTGTCTCGTGCCCGTACTTTGCTGTGGAGCGAGAGCACGCTGAGAGATGAGCGCTATTCTGGCAGGGTTGTCCAATGGCTAAAGCGGTATCTGCTAAGGTATTTTGACGGGTTTGTTGCTGCCGGAGCGGCTCAGGTGCAATATCTCCGGCATTTGGGTGCTGCGCGGGATCATATCTGGGTTGCTCCAGACGCAGTCGACTCAGATTTCTTTACGACTCAATCCTTGCACTATTGGAAGCAAAAGACAGGAATTAAACAAGCCCTTGGTGTGGAGGGCCCAATTGTTCTGTGCGTTGGGCGTTTGCTCGATTCCAAAGGAATTCCGGAGCTATTGGATGCATTCGAGCAAGTATCATTACAGTGCAAATCAACGCTCTTGCTAGTGGGCGATGGCCCTGATATTGTACGCTATCAGGAAGAGTGCCGTAAACGCGAACTTACTTCGGTGTACTTTGAGGGTTTTCAACCGCAGCAACAACTGCCTCGTTACTATGCGATTGCAGATGTGTTCGTTTTTCCAACGCGCAGCGATCCTTGGGGGTTGGTACTTAATGAAGCGATGTGTGCCGGGCTGCCGGTCATTTGTTCGACGGCGGCGGGTGGCGGTACTGCATTAGTGCGCCCCGGAAAGAATGGCTTTTTGCATGAGCCCGGGGATGTTGGTGCGTTACGGCGCTATTTACTGACTTTGCTTAACGACAGCAATATGCGCAGTCGAATGGGAGCCGCCTCGCGAGAGATCATTATGGATTTCAGCCCTCAGAAGATGGCCAGTGGTTTTGTTGATGCTGTCTTAGTTCACCACAATCGGGATCATGATTGCAATTAGGCCCAATGTGGAGAGTATGCCAAGAGGCATGCGTTGGGTTATTTTCGCTTCCCTACTGTTTCTAATGCTGACTCCGTCTCGAGTGGACCCTGTGCGGGAAATCCTGATCTATTTGCGCTGGGTACCTTTGTTTGTGCTCGGGGCTTTGGTGTTTATGCGCGCCGCATGGAATCACTCTCTGCCTCGGCCAATTAATAGTGCTGATACACTCATCCTTGCCTTTGTCTCCCTTGCATTACTTTCGAGCCTTTACTCCATTGATGTGGAGATCTCCTTGCTCAGGGGGATTTCCGTGCTACTAGTGTATGGAGCGGTTTTCTGGGGGATGTGGTCTTGTGCTGATGCTTACGGAGTGGAGTCGCTGGCTCGTATTATAGTTACTGTGGTGATGATTGGTTTTGGCCTACATGTCGTTTTTACCGTGTTATTTCCTTTGAGATCGTTTCCTTACTACGGGCGACTGGCTGGGTGGGCAGAAAACCCGGGCACACTGGGAGCACTGGCGGCAATAACTATGCCATTGGTGTTTTGGCGGGTTATTGATACTGGCCGCTGGTACTATTCTGTGCTGGCGGGTGTGATGCTGGTCGGAGTACTGTTGTCTCAGGCTAGAGTAGAGATGATCGCTATTGTTGTTGGTTCGGGATTTTTTCTGATGCGATCACTTGCTCATCGAAAACTTCTTGTGCTTGTAGCCGCCGCCGCTTTTCTGGGAGCTGTATTGGTGTGGGGAAGAATAGGTACAGGGATCATCATTGTTAATATTGAGAAAGCAAGATATGCGAGCATGATAAACGAAGGCCCGCATCCGCTGATCGGTGAGGCAGAAGCGGAGTATGAAGTTACAGATACACGAGATGATGCACTTTCTACTGATGGGGTACTGACTGATGGGGTACTGACTGATGGGGTACTGACTGATGGGGTACTGACTGATGGGGTACTGACTGATGGGGTACTGACTGATGGGGTACCGACTGATGGGGTACTGACTGATGGGGTACTGACTGATGGGGTACCGACTGATGGGGTACTGACTGATGGGGTACTGACTGATGGGGTACCGACTGCGTTGGATTCCGGAACATCTGCAGCCTTACAGCAATTAGAGGCTGACAAACGTACTTCGATAGAGAATTATGTGACCCTGTCAGGGAGATTAGACAAATGGTATTATGGGATGCGGTATTTTCTGGAAAAACCCTTGCTCGGTTTTGGATTTGGAACAGAAAGTCAACTGTTTGCTTATCATGATCGCCCTCCTAACGATTATGTTTATACCGGTGGATATTTCCACAACGCCATCTTAGGAATGGCACTTCAACTTGGATTGGTCGGAGCGACCCTTTTTTTTGTTCCTCAGGGGTGTCTGATTCTACGAGAGCTCCGCGAACTCGGGGCGCCGCAGCGCATAGAATTGCGCGACGCTCTTCTTGGGGTGCTGTTATCCGGTATGACAAGCGCTCTCCTCTCGAGTGATTTATATTCTATGGGTAACCCCAAGGCCATATTCTATTGGATGTGTGTCATGTTAGTGTTCAGGTACAGTCATATCACTGTTACCCATGTCGATGCCTAACGGTTACTTACCCGAGGCCGTGGTAGTCCGTGCGCTGCGTGTAGATCGCCGAGTGGTATTGATTCTAGTAGCTCTCGGCGCACTTGCCATGCGGATGGGTAGTACGCTCTACTTCGGAGAGGAATACTTCTGGAACACTGGTTATCGGGAATATTACAATTTGGCACGCAGCATCGCCCAAGGTTCAGGTTATTGCAGGTCGTTCCACAATATAGCTTTGGAAATTGCTGATCTCAGTCAAGACATTAGCGGTAAAGAATGCGCACATTGGCCTCCAGTGTATCCTCTTTTTCTGTCTGTAGTGACAATGGGCGGCAATGACTATGTAGCCATTATTCTTGCCCAGGCTCTTGTAGGAGTGGGTACAATATTGTGTGCATTATTGCTAGGAAACCATATCTTTGGTTATTCCACCGGGCTATTAGCGGCCTTGTTTGCGGCTTTCTATCCCTATTATGTTTCGCACGACGTCAGTATACAAGAGACCAGTATATTCACCTTTTCTACAATTCTTAGTGTACTTCTACTCTACAAAGCGGCAGGCTCTGGGTCGCGAGTGCTGTGGATTTTGTCCGGCATATCTCTTGGTGTGACGACATTAATCAGGACAAGTGTGGTGCTATTTGTTGTATTGGTGGTGTTGTGGGCGATTCTGGTTGTGAAGGGTGGGTTCCGTGATAGAACTTCGGTAGTGTTAGTATTGGCAACTTCTTTTGCCCTTGTGCTCGCACCATGGCTGGCGCGAAATACCGTTGTCCTGGGCAGGCCCTTGTTGACTACCCAGACGGGTCGGTTTTTGTGGATTGGCAATAACTCGGATACTTTCTCCCACTACCCGACGGGATACATAGACCAGAGTGAGGGTAAGGCGTGGAGGGCGCTTACGTTTGCGGAACTGGAGAAGATTCGCGATTTGTCGGCTGACGAGATTGGTCAAAGCGAATGGTTTTTCAAACGAGGCGCTGACTTCATTGTTCAGTCTCCTGGCCACACTTTGCAAAGAGCTGGCAGAAAAGTCTGGGCCGGTTTTTCGTGGAACTTCAGCCCAGAAAAAGATCCACTGAGGCAGCAAGCATATTTTTTCTCTTACTTTCCGTTGCTGGTGTTGGGTATCGCGGGAATATTGCTCACATGGCGCCGATGGAGAGAACTTAGCTTGATCTACTTCCTCTTTCTGGCTTTCACCGTGGTTACGGCAGTTTTCTGGGCTCACACAAGCCACCGCATTTATCTTGACGTCTATTTGATGGTGTTCGCGGCCCATACCTGTACTGTGATCCATCAACGTTCTCTGCCATGGATATTGCGAGTACGTGGGTTGACACAGCGCCGGTAGAGCGCCACTGAGTGAATGTGATATTGAGTATAAGTGGTACGTCTGCGGGCAACTACCGAATACCAATCGCGGATAAGATAAATCTTGGTTCTTTCCTCTGGCTCTCTGCTAGTGGATGTGTTCCGCGCATATTAGTTTCTACGTTTTGTTGCACTATGTTATGGTTTGGTCGCTCAGGTGCACAGCACGTCGTCCGTGCTCTAGACCGCTGGTTTTTCATTATTCCTTGTGACCAGGATGCCTCACGATCGTTGTCTAGGATGTATAATTGTCAAAGTCGCTGTGCGAGTTTGAGTAGCTGGATTTGAGAACGCCCTCTTGCCGGCAGTTGGCCACTGCACCGAAATAAGATATTACAGACATGCGTATCCACCTTGTGACTCAGTACTTTTACCCTGATGTGGCAGCCGGCGGGCCTGTGGTGAAGATCGGGGCTATAGCTGAGAGGCTGAGTGCGCGTGGTCATAATGTTACGGTCATCACTGCCAAGCCCCTACACGATTTACCGTATAGCGCACTCGAGAATGACAGATTGGACGTCCCCGGGTTCTATACCAACGGATCCCCGCGGGTGATCCGCTTGCCTACCGTTTTTAAGTATCGGGCCACCTCAGTGTCTCCATCTGTTTTGGCTTGCGCCCGGCGCGAGATACCGCGCACCGATGTAGTTCATCTTTTCGGGTATTACGATCTTCTCGGTCCCGCAGTGACACGTGTTGCTCGCGACATGGGAGTTCCGCATGTGTTGGAGCCTATGGGGATGTATTTACCGATTTTGCGCAGTTTTGCAAAGAAGAGGTTGTATCATTGGTTTCTCGGACGGACCATGGTGGGTGGTGCATCTCGGTTGGTAGCCACGTCTCCGCTGGAGCGGACAGAGCTATTGCAGACCGGTATCCCGGCCGCTAAGCTAGTTGAAAGGCGCAACGGTGTTGATCTGTCTGAGTTCTCTAACATGCCTCCGCGGGGAGAGTTAAGACGTCGGTTCGGCATTTCGGATGGCGAACAGGTGGTGCTCTACTTGGGCCGGATTACACCTAAGAAGAATCCCGACCTAGTGCTTCGTGCCTTCGCTGATTTGGACTTTGCGGGCCGTAGGCTGATGATGGTGGGTCCGAGCATGGATAAGGGATACCTGCGCTACTTGCAAGACCTGGCGACCAAACTCGGACTTGAAGAGCGAGTGTTATTCACTGGACCGCTTTACGGGCGCGAAAAACTTAGTGCTTTTTCTGATGCGGACTTGTTTGTGCTGCCGTCCCAAAGTGAAAATTTTGGCAATGCTGTGGCTGAGGCCGTGGCGGCGAGGGTACCGGTAGTGGTGTCTGACCGTTGTGGCATTGCCCCAATAGTAAAGGATAGGGTTGGCTTGGTGGTCCCGCCTGATCAGACTGCCGTCACCAACGCGCTGGATTGTATTCTGAGTGACGACAAACAGCAGTCGGAGTATCGACGTAACTGTGCCACAGTAGCGCGCGAACTTTCATGGGACGGTCCAGTTCAGGATATGGAAGCCCTGTATGAGCAGCTTATTAATGAAGCAGAAGGGCGTGGCCGAAACTTCCTGATGCCGGTGCTAATCCGGCCCACCACGCAAGGATATGGCAAGCGCATATTGTTAGTCTCCCAGTATTATATGCCTTCTCGCCAATATGGTGGTCCGGTTGTGAAACTGAAAGCGCTTGCCGAGACTCTCGCTTCGAAAGGTCACGCTGTTACCGTGCTCACTGCTGCACCACAGGTCGCAAATGCCAGACCCATACGCGAGATGGCTAATGGCGTCGAGGTCATATACCTGCGGTCGGTGGCGCGTTACCGGGCGGTGACTGTTAATCCCGGCGCGTGGCATTTTTGCCAGCGACGTATCCCGGAGTTTGACGTGATACATCTGTTCGGGGTTTACGATTTGCTGGGTCCTGTGGCGGCTCTTCATGCTGCTATTAATCACCGCCCATATATCTTGGAACCCCTAGGAATGGCTTTGCCGATTCTTCGCAGTATTTCTAAGAAACGGATATACCATTTTCTTGCTGGTCAACACATGTTCCGGAAAGCGTCTCAGGTAATTGCAACTTCGCAATCAGAATTTGACCAATTGATAGAAAGTGGACTCGTGTCGGAGGATCGGCTCACACTGAGACGTAATGGCGTAGATTTGTCTGAGTTTATCAATTTGCCTGAAAAAGGTTCCGTGCGACGGGAGCTGGGATTGGATCCCAAGAATAAGATGGTGCTTTTCCTCGGTCGCCTCGCGCCGGTCAAGGGTCTGGAAATGCTGCTACATGCGTTTGCACGTCTTAACCTTGAGGAAGCCCGGCTAGTGGTTGCTGGTCCTGATGAAGGTGACGGATACCGGTCCGGATTGCTGCATCTGGTTGATAAACTTGGGCTGCGTGAGCGCGTGCAGTTTCCGGGCCCAATCTATGGCGAACGGAAGGTTGGGTTGCTTGCAGACGCAGATGTTGTGGTTTTACCGTCCGTCTACGAGAGTTTCGGAAACGTGGCAGCCGAAGCAGTGGCCGCCGGCACTCCGGTGGTGGTCACCAAAGATTGCGGTATTGCACCTCTTATCCAGGACAGGGTGGGATTGGTGACTGATCACAAACCCTCAAAGGTGGCGAATGCCTTGAACCAACTGCTTGTTGAGCGTGAGTTGCATCAGACCTTTACTGACAGGTGTTCCCATGTTGCCAGGGAATTTACGTGGGATGAACCGGTGATTCAGATGGAATCTCTGTACCGTGCTCTAGACAATGGCGGGATCTGATCCACTTGTCTCTGTCATTATCCCCAACTTGCCTCTGAATAGCCTGTACCCTATTCAACGCTGCCGCGCAAAGCGCATGAACTGACCGATGCATATTCTGGGTATCAACGCTTACCATGGTGGATCTTCCGCCTGCTTAATCCGCGATGGTCAACTCATAGCAGCAGCTGAGGAGGAGCGCTTTACGCGCGTTAAATACTGGGCAGGATTTCCAACTCAGTCCATTCGTTATTGCCTGAGCGCCGCCGGCATTGCTCCGCAGGATCTTGATCATGTCGGCATTTCTAGAAACCCAAGCGCAAACCTAATGAAGAAGGTACTATTCACTTTCGCGCGCCGCCCCAACCTACAATTCGTGCGTGACCGTCTTAGCAACTCCATGAGAGTGCGTGATCTCAAGTCGATCTTTAGTCAACGCTTGAAAGTGGAACTATCATCCCTGAGAGCTGACTTCCACAATGTGGAGCATCATCGAGCGCATATGGCAAGTGCCTACTTTGTTTCGCCGTTTGATGAAGCTGCAGTCCTGTCAGTTGATGGGATGGGTGATTTTGTCAGCACCATGTGGGGGGTTGGCAATGGTAATCGCCTGGAGGTGGATGGCAGCATCAGTTTCCCACATTCGTTGGGAATCTTCTACAGCGCTGTTACACAATGGCTTGGATTCCCCAAATATGGCGATGAAGGCAAAGTGATGGGGCTGGCACCGTTCGGGGAACCGGTTTTCCTCGACAAGATGCGCAAGGTAGTGCGCCTGCAGCGTGATGGCACATTCGAACTGGACATCGATTACTTTGTGCACCATGCTGAAGGGGTTACTATGTCATGGGATGACTCAGAGCCGAAACTGGGGACTCTGTTTTCAGAACGCTTCGTGCAGATGTTCGGCGAACCGCGTGTTCCTGGGAGTGAAATTACCAGCCGACATCAGGATGTGGCGGCATCATTACAAGCAATGTTGGAAGAGGCCGAACTCGTAATGGTGCGCAAGTTGCAGCGCGAGAGCGGCCAGAGAGCGCTGTGCATGGCGGGTGGAGTTGCTCTCAACAGCGCGTTCAATGGTAAGGTGTTGCCCGAAACAGATTTCACGGACATCTGCATCCATCCTGCTGCTGGTGATGCTGGTACTGCGCTCGGAGTGTGTTATTTCATTTACCATAATGTTCTTGGTCAGCCACGTAATTACGTGATGAACGATGCTTACACCGGACCGCAGTTTGCCAATGGGCACATTGAAACCTTACTCAAGAAATACAGTGTGTCTTACGAGGCCCTGGACCAGCCAACCCTGGTGGAGCGCGCAGCTGATGTACTCGCCAGAGGTCATGTGCTGGGATGGTTTCAGGGTCGCATGGAGTGGGGCCCGCGTGCCCTGGGAAACCGCAGCATTCTCGCTGATCCTCGTCGAGCTGATATGAAGGACATCCTGAATGCGCGTATTAAACATAGAGAGAAGTTCCGTCCTTTTGCGCCCTCGATACTGCTGGAATCCGTCGGTGAGTACTTCGATCAGGACTACCCTGACCCCTATATGGTAAAGGTATACAACGTGCGCCCGGAAAAGCGGGCGGAAATCCCCGCTGTGACGCACGTCGACGGAAGCGGGCGGCTGCAGACTGTGTCTCAAGAACACGCACCGCGTTACTGGGCTCTCATTGATGAATTCAGAAGCAAAACCGGCGTGCCGATACTGCTAAACACTTCGTTCAACGAGAACGAGCCGATAGTGTGCAATCCTAAGGAAGCCATAGAGTGTTTCCTTAGGACGCGGATGGATGCTCTGGCTATCGGCAACTGTCTGGTCGCGAAAGAGCATTAAGGCAAGAGACGATTAGTGCACTGGAAAAATGGCGACTTACTCTTGACTGGAGGCGCATCCTTCATCGGCTTACATCTGACGGATGCTATAGTCGAAGACGGTGCTCGAGGAGCGCCTGACCAAGCCCGAAGCTGATGGCAAGGGTGTTGATGTTGACTTTGGTCTACGGGCCAGACACGGTCTCCACGGCCAGCATGATGAACGATATTGCTCGGGGCTTGCAGGATGCCGGGCATGAAGTTACGGTGCTGACATCTGTGCCTCATTACAATCCCTCGGCGGACGTTCGCAATAACCCTAGTTTCAGGGCAAGCTGGCGCAAGCCCTTTACCGAATCGCTCGAGTTAGGGGTGCGCGTACTGCGTGTGTTCATGCCCCTAAAGCGTCACAAAATCTGGGCGCGCGGGTTTGACTACATGTTGTTTCAGTTCTTGACCACCCTGCTGGGGCTTTTTTTTGTTAAACGGCCAGACATCGTGTTTGTGACTTCTCCGCCAATTACGCTGGGATTGAGTGGTATTCTAATCTCGCGGCTACGAGGTAGCCAGTTCATTTACGATGTGCGCGAGCTCTGGCCGGACGTGCCGGTGCGCATGGGTTTGCTTCGGAACCCGCTGCTGGTGCGGTTTGTGTATGCGCTCGAGGCTTTCGTCTATCGGCAGGCGACGGCGATATCCACAATCGCGCGTAGTTTTCAGGATACTCTCGTAAAGAGGGGAGTGCCACGCGACAAGATGTACCTCACGCCAAATTTTGTGGATATTGACTTCATCCGGCCGATAAAAAAAGAAAACGATTTCTCACTCAAGCACGGACTGAGCAGTGCCTTTGTGGTGCTATATGCGGGTAACGTGGGCCTGACGCAGGGTCTCGAGATTCTGATTGACGTGGCCGCCGAATTTGCGGGTGACGAGAGCATCCAGTTTCTTGTGGTCGGTGATGGCGCCGGGCGTGCCGGATTGGAGCGAGAGGTTGCCCGGTCCGGTCTGACTAATTTTAACATGCTACCCTTCCAGCCTGTTCCCACGGTTAATGAAATGTACGCTGCGGCAGATGTGTGCGTTGCCCCGCTGCGGCGCGGGTTTTCGTACGACACCGTGCCCTCGAAGATTTACACTTCTATGGCTGCGGCACGCGCGGTTGTCGCCTGCGCTGAGGATGATACGGAAATTGCTGTACTGCTGCGCGAAGCCTCTGCCGGAATCTGCGTTGTGCCCGAGTCAGTGGTCGCCCTGAATGAAGCCATCCGTGCACTGCGCACTGATCCCGCGCGTTCTGCTCAGTTGGGCGCGAGTGGCAGAAAGTGGATTGAGGACCACTACTCAAGCGCATCGGTGGTGAGAGCCTATGATCGTATGGTATGGGATGTTGCTGCTGGAGACCATGATGAAACCTCACTTTGAAACCACCGGCCGGATTGTCGTCATTGGAATCGTACTTGTAGGATTCTACTTACGGGTCGTAAACGTGTTTGATCAAACCCCTGTTAACATTGACGATATGTATTACACATCTTGGCCGCGAGACATGGTTTCGGCACACAATTTTTTCCCCATGCAGCACAAACCGTTGTGGCAATTAATGGTAGCTGTGGGATACGTATTTCTAGGCAATCATCTTTTTGTGGCACCGTTGTTGTCTGTCTTTTTTGGGACGTTGACAATTGCAACATTGTATAGGTTGGGGTGCCGTCTCTTTGGGGAGACAAACGCCCTCTACGCTGCCGCATTATCGGCGTCCCTCCTCACTTATATTCATCTCTCGCGCTGGTCTCAGGCACAAATGACCGCAATGTTTTTTTTGTTGGCTGCAACTGCTCTATACGAAGAAGGGCTTCTTGACCGGCGCCATCGGCTGATCTATCTGTTGCTAGCTGGCTTGTTTGCCGGAACGACGTTGGTTGTGTACCCCTTGTATGTAGCCATATGCATCTTGTTGGTGTTTTGGGAAGTTTTAGTGATTGCCGCGAAGTGGCGGCAAAGCGGTGGGATTCGTCTCTATATGTTCACAAGATTGTCCATACTTACCGGTGGCATGGCTATGGTACTTATTTTACCTGAAATAGTTACTCGCTGGGCTCGAGCCGCCGGTGTTGCAAGAGATTCGTGGATTGGCGGCATATATTTGGATTTGTGGATGGGATCAGCTGGCGCCCCATTCGAGGGGTGGGAACAGCGATTATTAGCGGGCGGACCTGATTTTCTACGCTATTGGCGGATTCTCGAAGCTTATGAGGGATCAATTGTTCCATTTGCTCTCGTTCTAAGTACTGGATTTATGGCAATACGGGCTTGGAGATGCAGAAAGGGCTCGCTCTGGCGTGCGCTAGGTTTGTTATTGCTACCCATAGCATTGCTCCATGGCGCGCTAATTTTTCAAGGCCCAGGTATTGGGGGGAAGTATATAGCCATTTTGCTGCCCGGAATCCCATTGGTGTTGGCGTATCTGATTGGCAACGTTAGCGGTGCAATTGTTTTTTCGTTAGGGAATAGCACACATACACCCTTGGTTTTTTCACTCCTGCTGTGTACCATTGTTTCTGGCTGGGGATACTGGCATGCTAAATCGAGGATTGAATGGAGTACTGGTCATAATGCTGCATATGTGGCAGTGCAAGATTTTGGTCCAGAACGCATCTACTACTCTACGGATAATTTCGGTATTTGGCGTTTCTACTTCGGTGGTTTGAGTAATGCATTTCCATTCTCAGAAGATGAGCTTGAGATATTGTCAGGGGGATCGGACCGAGATGTCTTGGTGGTGAGTAACAGCGGGGTTTGTAGTAAGGGCAGCCAGCCCCCGATGGATGTGCTGGCGGGTCTCCAAACTAGCCGACTTCGTCCAATAGCGACCTTTCCAGCATTCGACTACACTCGTTCCCATGACATTGACTGGGCCATCCCAAGTTTGTCCGGGGGTTTCTGTCATTATGTTTACACATTTCAGGGATGAGATTGGTTAAGCATAAGGAGATATCGTAGTCTAAGATTCTCCGCATCTATCCAAAAACATTAGTGAAGGCATCCGGATTAGTGAAAGCGTGGTTGGAGGATGAAAGTTGACAATAGTGTGTCAATTATCAGATCCGTATTTGATATCTGGCTGGCCCAGGATGGGCTGCTGATGTGGCAACCATACCAAGTGTGCCTGAGCTCACTCTAATCGCGTATGCGCTGGTCACGAATGATGAAAACCTATCAGCGAACCAGAATTCCTGCAATTCTGGTAGTGGCCGGGCTCCTGCTGTCTTCGCTGCTGTTGGAGGGTGTCATGCGATTGTTTGGACCAGAGTGGCTGCGGCTGCGGATGAGAGAAATCAACATCGGTCAGCAGGTATTCTTTGACAGCGATGAAGGTTGGCCCTTAGAGTGCTCTGACAGCGGTTGCTATCGCTTTACGCCGAGAAGCGAATTCAAGGTGATCACTCGTGAATACAGTCACGTAGTCACAATTGACGAGTCCGGAGCTCGTGTTTCTGCCGACTCCATTCACAGCGAGGCTGTAGTCAGTCCGTTTCTGGGTGACTCCTTCACGTTTGGCATCGGTGTCGAGGACGATGAAACGTTCGTAAGTTTGCTGGATACCGGCTCTGCTACCGATTATTTGAATCTAGGTATTCCGGGTAATTCACTGCCACAGCATATAGACATCGTTGAATCGCGGCATGGGGAGCTTGGTGCACCATCGCTGTATGTGTTCGCTTTCTTCGTAGGCAATGATTTCCAAAATCTGCTTGAAAGTCGTAACGTCGCCGATGTAGGAGTGTCCTCATCAGGTGGTGATTCGCCCGATGACCCGTATCCCACTCTGAGTTCGCGGTTTGATTGGCTGTCGAGAATCAACGAATATGTACTGCGCGATTCCGTGCTCAGACGACTTTACCTTGTTCAATGGGCGCGTCACAAGGTGTTACTACTCGTGAACAGGGCACGTGCTGATATTATGGATCCGATTTTCCTTGTTATGAGAACAGATAGGTCGTACCTTAGTGATGCGCGGCAGTACTTCGAGCAAGAGCTAGAACGTCTGATAGATGTTGCTCGGGAACTTCAATTCGAATTCGTTTTTGTTATTCTTCCGGACCGCCATCAAGTAAACGTGGACCTTCTCTCATTGAAGCGTATTTATTACGGGCTTTCAGAAGATCAGATTGACAACAGGCTTCCTAACAAAGCGCTTGCTGATGCACTGGATAATCATGACATAATCTACATTGACATCACTGAATGCATGGCAGGTAGGGACGATGTTCAGGATCTGTATTATTTGTCCGACAACCATTTTACCGCTCTAGGTCATCAAGCTGCGGCCGCTTGTATGGCTACAAGTGGTTTGGAGGGAATCGTGCGCTCTAAGATTCTTCTGTCTGATTGAGCGCTTGACTCATATTACAGAATGCTGCCAGCGATTTTAACTCTCGCTACACTGTTTGTTAGCTACCTTGGAGTCGGCATGATGCGGGGATGGGCGTCTGAGCATGGGCTGCTGGCCATTCCCGGAGAGCGCAGCTCGCACAGGGTGGCTACGCCCACCGGGGGAGGTGCTGTCATAGCTGCTGTTACAATTGCTTCCGTAGTGTGTGTGTGGTTGCTGCGACCTGACTGGGCCTTGCCGGGCCTAGTTGCTTACTCAATGGTCGCCGTCTTGGTGGCGGCCGTCGGCTGGATGGATGATCTGTATGCACTGCCGGCCAGTCTGCGCTTCGCTGTGCAGGCAGTCGCAGCTATTGCGATAATGCGCTGGGTAGGGGCGTTTGAGAGCATCGAGTTGTTCGTGTTCGGCAATCTGCCCCTAGGGTGGATTGGGAACCCGCTGACCTTTATATGGATTGTTGGCATGATCAACGCACACAATTTTATGGATGGTATCGATGGAAACGCAGGCAGCATAGGTGCTGTCGCGGGTGCGATGTGGGCGGTTGTTGCTTGGCAGCTGCAAGAGCCGCTGCTTGCCATGTTAAGTGCGTTGGTTTCAGTAGCTTGCTTGGGATTCCTGGGGCACAATTGGCAACCAGCAAGCATTTTTATGGGAGACGTGGGCAGCACGTTTCTGGGATTCACCTTTGCCGTAATGCCACTGTTTGCACTGCAGCGCTCAGGGGACGCGCGGATTCCACTCGTCGGCGCGCTGCTGGTAGCGCCATGTATCTGGGATGCGGTTTACACGTTCTTGGGGAGGCTGTTGCGCGGAAAACCCGCGTTTCAGGCGCATCGTACATACCTGTATCAACGTCTAGCTAACAGCGGATATCCACATTGGGTTTGTGCCG
>Ga0310120_10002367_pt1 | contig 13861 bp, 9 predicted proteins | sample CB27_AW_983_MG_FD_203506 | JGI IMG/M metagenome (GOLD analysis project Ga0310120, IMG submission 203506) | Marine microbial communities from Western Arctic Ocean, Canada - CB27_AW_983 | ecosystem: Environmental > Aquatic > Marine > Oceanic | place: Canada: Western Arctic Ocean | collected... | reverse complement strand
GAACGTCTTGAAGAAATTGGCAGGCTTCTGCATAGCATGATGGAAAAATCCCACCTTTTCTGCAACGCCAAGCAAGGCACTGTCCGCGAACAAACCGCAGAATATTTCACGAAAGAGCAATGAAATCACTACGCACCTACCGCCCACGGTTCACTGTTCACTGCATACTGTTCACTGTTTACTGTTCACTGTTCACTGTTCACTCAAACGCCCAGCAAACCAACAACCACGAACTCCGCGCCATCCCCGCGCGCACACCCATCGTGCTCGATGGGCTACTCGACGAGTGGGACCTCTCCGGCGAAATCCTCATGTGCTACGACCTGGCGACGCTGCTCGACACCCATTCGGTTCGTGTCGCGGCCATGTACGACGCGGATTATCTGTATCTTTCGTTCCGTTTCAAGGACCGGCGTCCCATGATCAACAACGTCGATCCCGACACGGAACACAACCGCGGCTGGCGGGCGGATGCGGTGCAACTTCGCATTTGGACCGATCACGAGAAGCCCGTCGGCCCCGGCGGTGCGCGCATTACTCACATTGATTGCTGGTACGCCACATTGAAGGGCGCCGCGGCCGGCCAGATCGTACACCATGACATTTCCCGGCAAGCTGAGGGCTTTGAGGGAGAGATTCGCGATGTCATCGGCAAGGGCGTGGATGCGGCGTTCAAGAAAGACGCCGATGAGAAGGGCTACACCCAGGAAATGCGGGTTGCCTGGAAGCACCTCCGGCGCGACGGGCGTCCTTACGTCGCGGGAGACGCTCTGCGCATGGGCATCGAAGCAATGTGGGGCAATCTGGCGGCGAATACCTATCCCATGGAGCACCGGTATGCCGGCCTGGTAAACCCCAAACACCCTTCACGCGAGTTCTTCTGGTCGAATCACGATGCGTGGGGGTTCGTGCGCTTCATGGATCATGGCAACCTGGCGCCTTCGCCCTCCGTGGAGTTGGCCGGGGCGACAATGCGTTTACAGGAGCTGCTCTACAGCACGAGCGGACCGGTGGAGATCGAGTACGAGATTCCGTCCGACGGCTTCGCCACGCTGGTGATTGATAAGCCTGACGGGACCCGCGTGAGGAATCTCATCTCCAACTATCCCCGCAAGAAAGGAAAAAACACCGACACCTGGGACGGGGCGGACGACAACGGGCACCTCGTGCCCGCCGGCGAGTACCGGGTCCGGGGCCTGTTTCACGAGGCACTGGATGTAACCTACGAGTTTTCCTACGGCAATGCGGGCAACCCGCCGTGGGACACGGCAGACGGCACCGGCAACTGGCTGTCCGATCACACGCATCCCATGGATGTCCTGACCGACGACGAAGGCGCGTTCCTGATTGCACCGCACTCGGAAAACGGCAGCACGCTCATCGGTCTCGATCCCGATGGAAACCGGCTTTGGTCGGTGGCCCGCCGGCAGGGCGGATACATGGCGAAACTCGGCGATTACATTTACGTCGTTGCCGATCACGGGTCGAAGCCGGCTTATCCGGCGCAGAAGAAGATCATGAAGAAGATCAAGTTCTACTCGGTCGAGGCTCGCACCGGCCGGCTGGGAACGTTCAACGATGGGCAGGGAACACACGACATTCTGGAGTACAACCGCATCGAAGAGGGCTTCGCACGGCCGCCGGAAGGAAAGACGATTGCCGACCGCTCCCACAACCCCGATTGGGCCAACATCATGGCCCAGGGCATGGCGGCCCACGAGGGCATGCTCTACATCTCCCTCTATTTCCGCGACAAGCTCATCGTCGTCGATCCGGAAGAAGGATGGATCGTCGACGAGATCCCGCTCCATCGCCCGTCCGGCGTAGCGTCGGACGGCCGACGGCTCCTCGTAGTGAGCGGTGACAAGGTGGTCGTGGTGGATCCCGATTCAAAATCGGCGACAGACCTCATCGTATCGGATCTCGCCGCTCCGATTGGCCTGGCCGTGGATACCGAAGCGAATGTGTACGTTTCCGATTGGGCCGACCAGATGTGCGTGAAGAAGTTTTCACCGGATGGCCGGCTCGTGCAGACGTTCGGAAAAATCGGCGGCCGGCCCTGGATGGGTCCGTACGACCCCTCCGGCATGATCCTGCCCCGCGGCATCAGCGTGGACCCGCAGGGGCGATTGTGGGTGGCGGAGGATTATGCATCGCCGCGCCGAATGAGCTGCTGGAATCCCGACGGCAGTCTCGCCTTCGAAAAATACGGCACCACCTGGTACTCCGGTGATGGGTGCTACATCTTCCCGGATCAACCGGAGCGAGCCTTCTTCAACGGCGCCTTTGTCGATCTGGATTGGGATCGCGGTCTATGGCGCATGCGGGCCGTGCCGTGGGCGCCTACCCATGAGGATGCGCTCCTTGGAGTCGACAACCTGACCATCATCAAGGCGGTGCGCGAAGTGAACGGACGCACCTACATCGTCCACACGCAGGCGCGCTTCGGGCTCGTGGTTATCAGCCGCCTGGAGGGCGACCTGGCGGTGCCCGTCGCCGCCCTCGGCTCTTGTTCAGCGGCGATTCCAAACATTCACCACCTCAACCGCGGCACCATCAATCCACATCCCATTTTCGCGGACCATCTCTGGACCTGCGACCGCATGAACGAGGAGATGAAGAAGGTCGTCCCGTGGTTCTACGACAGCCCCAGCGGTTCCCACACACAAGACTTCTGGTGGAGCCCGGACCGGTCCCGCGCGGCGGCGCAGGCGGGGTGCCCCGACATGCCGCCCAACAACAATTTCATCTGGAGTGACCGGAACGGCAACGGCCGGATGGATGCGGACGAGATGGTCTACCACCCGACACCTGACCTGCCGTCGCCCGCTCCCGCGTGGGGAGCGTCCGCCTGGGGACGCGACGAATTCGATGACGAATTGACCCTCTTCCTGACCGGCCAGATGCCCGCGGGCGTGCACCGCGTATGGCGGCTCCCGGTCGCCGAATGGATCGGGGACGGCGTGCCTGTCTACAAGGTCGAGGACGCGGAGCTCATCATCGAGGATCGCCCGATCAAGGACTACAGCTGCTTCTCCTGGCGCGACAGCAAAGGGAATCTAATGTTTCAGTTTCATCCGCTGACCATGTTCAGTGCCGACGGATCGAAGAAACTTTGGACGTTCCCCAACCCCTGGCCCGGCGTACACGGTTCCCACACCGCGCCCCAGGCCCAGCGGGGCCGTTTCATCGGCGGACTCAAGGTCATCGGCAGCGCCGATGTCGGCGGAGACATCGGCGAAGTGTTCTGCTTCAGCGGAAACCTGGGCCAGGCATTTCTCTTCACGACGGACGGTCTCTACGTCGGTGAACTGTTCAAGGATGCCCGTTCCGCTCCGGATCCGCTGCCGTCGAAGTCCACGCGCGGCATGTCCGTCATGAACACCACGTGCGGGGGCGAGTGGTTTGGAGGACAGTTCTTCCGAAACTGCCGGGACCGGAAGATCTATCTCGTGAATCACCATAGCAACATCAACCAGGTTCACGGGCTGGACTCGATGCGGCGCATCCCGGCGCAGACCGTTGCTCTCAACGAAACCCTGCACAGCGAGTGCGCCGACTTCATGGCTCAAAAGGCGGCCGACGAGCAGGAGAAGCATCAGATCTCCATTGCCTCGATCGCGAAGGAGCATACGCAGGGCGAGCTCCCGGCCGCCGGCAGGTTCACGTGGGGCGAGGGGCGCCAGGCGAAGTGGAGCTTCGACGGAAACAGCGGCGCCAAGGCCACCTGGTCCTATGACGACACACATCTCTACGTCGCGTTCGACTCCGTAAAAGACGCCACTCCGATGATCAACGGCGGAAAGGACTGGCGGCAACTCTTCAAGACCGGCGACAGCGTGGTATTCGACATCCGCACGAATCCCGACGAGGAGTCCGACGAAGTAAAACCGGGCGACCTTCGCTTGCTGTTCAGTGTATTCGATGGGAAGCCACTCGCCGTACTTTACCGGTACAGGGTCCCGGGCACACGCGACCCGGTTGAGTTCTCCTCCGGGCTCGGCACAACGCACGTCGATGAGGTCCGCATCCTGAAAGAGGCGAGCGTCGCCTTTGACCGCCGGGCGGATGGGTACACCGCAAGAGCCGCGATCCCCCTCGCGGACCTGGAGTGGGCCATCGAGCCGGGCAAGTCGTATCCGGGAGACTTCGGCGTCATTTACTCCGACCGGGCGGGCCAGGCCAACGTGCTGCGCATGTTCTGGGCGAACCCGGTCACCAGCTTCGTCAACGACATGTCCCTCGAGGCGATGATTGAACCGCGGTTTTGGGGGAGGTTTGAGGTGAAGGGGGAGTAGTGAACAGTGAAACGTAGTTTCGCGTTCGTAACTGTCAACTGTTCACTGTTTACTGTTTACTGTTTACTGTTTACTCAATACTCTTGGCAACGCACTGACTCATGAAAATCACTGACACCAAAGTCACCATCACCGGCATTGAGCTGCCCCGGGATCTACTCGATCACTACCGAATGGATGTCTGACTCGAATGCCAGGCTGAAGGACGGATCGACGATCACGGTCCGCGAGATGCGGCCGGACGACGGTCCCCGGATCGGCGACATGCTCGCGGCATGCTCGGAGCGCACCGCCTATTTCTTCCACCCCTATCCGCTCACCCACGCATCGGGACTGCAGGTGGCGGCGGACGTGAAGCTCCACTGCTTCATCGCCTTTGACGAGTCCGGCGCCGCGGTCGGGTACATCTGGATCCGGCGTGACCGGGAACCCGCCTCCCTGGGTATGGTCGTCCGCGACGACCGGCAGGGCCAGGGCATCGGGCAGATCCTCATGGACAAAATCGTTTCAGAGGCAGACCAACTTGGGAAAAAAGGAATTGCCCTGACCGTCCTCCAAGACAACCATCCCGCCCTCAAACTCTACCACCGCTTCGGCTTCAAGATAACCAAAGAAACCCAAAACGAAAACCAAACCGTCTACCAAATGATAAAAATCCTCTAGTACATCCCCCTCACTCCCCACTACTCACTACTTACTCCTTACCTCTTACTGTTCACTGTCCACTGTTCACTACTTACTTCTTACTACTCACTGAAAATGCCCAACATCTGGATCAACGAAGACAATCACCACTTTTACGGCTGTCACCCCCCTGAAGACATGACGCCGGAAGGTGTGGACCGCCTGGTCGACACGTACGCCGAGGGAAACCATGTGGCCGGCATCCTGTTCTGTGTAAACGTGCAACGGGCACTGTTCGACAGTGAGGTGTGGGAGACATTCTATGGAGACTACGATCCCGAGAAAGGCGAGGATCAGCCCTGTCTCAAGCGCGGTCATGGGATCAAGAACCTCTGGCTGCTGAGTCAACGCGGCGTCAATCATCACGCGCGCTGGCTGGCCCGCTGCCGTCATCATGGAATCGAAGCCTGGTTGACCATGCGCATGAACGATGCGCACGGACTGAAAGAGCACGAGGTGCTCCAACAGAACCCGGAGGCCGAGGTGGAACCATCCTGCCTGGAGTGGGCCTCGACATTCTGGCGCGAGCGACCGGACCTGCGCCGTGCTCCCTACCGGTGGGAGCGCAGTCTCGAAGGCGCATTCGACTACGGAAAGGAAGAAGTCCGGGAACACCATCTGCGTCTCGTGCGCGAGTTGTTCGAGCGCTATGACATGGACGGGCTCGAGCTGGACTGGCTTCGGTGGGCCGTGCATTTCGCGCCCGGCGGCGAGCAGCGGGGTCGTGGGATCCTGACCGACTTCGTTCGAGAGGTCCGCCGCCTGGCCGAGGAAAGCAGCCGCCGGGTCGGACATCCCGTGAAGCTGGCGGTGCGCGTGCCCGCGAATCCGCAGAGCTGCCTCGAACTGGGCTACGACGTCATCGCCTGGGCCCGCGAGGGGCTGATCGACATGATCACGATCTCCAGTTTCCTGGGGTGCGCCAATTTCGATCTTCCGCTCGACATCTGGCGCGCACTGATCGGCCCCGACATCAAGCTCCTCGCTCACTGCGAGTCCACCGCGCGGCCGCATCCGAGCTACAAGAGGACGTACGTCGCCTACGAGTTCCTGTTCGCCAGCGCGGCGTCCGCGCTGCACCGCGGCGCGGACGGCGTGTACCTGTTCAATGAATGCTACCGGGAGAGCGACTTTCCCGAACTGCTGCACTATGTGCTGGAGCACGCAGGGGACCCGGAGTCATTGAACCGGACAGTTCGCCGGCATGCCGTAACCTATCCCCAGATCTACGCGCCGGGTTCAGGCATCGGCACGGTGTTGCCGATATCCCTGATACCAAATGCGGAGGGCGGAGATTTCGGCCGCTTTGAAGAGAACATCACTCTACGCATCGCCGCGGGGACGCTCCCCGCCGACTACGCTGCCTGCGTACGTTTGGGCTTTTCAAAAGAAACACCCGAACTGGACGGCCAGGCCTTGACCGTTCGCATGAATACGTTGCCGATCGAGTTCGTTTCGCCGGACGACCCTCGGATCCGCTATCAGGACATTGCCGCGGAGTTGAAGGCCGAATTCGGATTCCCCCCGGATTTTCCGCCTGTGGTGAGCCAACAACTCTGCTATTGGATCCCCGACAATGTCCTGCAGGATGATGTCAACGTCGTCGAATTCGCACCGCCTCAGGTGACGGGGGAATTGGTGTGGGCGGAGATTCTCATCATTCCGATGAATTGAGACTCGGATCGAGAGAATGATACTGCGGAACCAATCCGGAGCCCCAGTCGTAGCACGGGTCACATACCCGCGCTACGATCGGGGCCCCGTTACGACATAATTCTCGACTTCAAACGGAACGTACGGTAAGATTCCGATAATGGGAATGGAGTCACACAACAGGACATCGCTCTCCCCCGAGCAGCAGGAGTCCTTCGAGCGCGACGGATACGTAATCGTCAGAACCCTTTTCTCCCTCGATGAACTCCTCCCCCTGGCCGAGCACTTCGACCGCCTCGCCCGCGAGGGCGTGCAGTTCGATGGCTTCTGGCATCCCGATCCGTCCGCCGAAGATTCACTGGAGCGCTTTCCTCGCGTGTATCAAGCGCATCGCTTTCACGATCTTTCGAGAGAGATCCTGCTGGACGAGCGGCTGCACCAGGTGTTGATGCAGTTGTACGGCGAAGAGCCGCTGGCCGCGCAAAGCATGTTCTATTTCAAACCTCCGGGCGCGCGCGGCCAGGCCCTGCACCAGGACAACCGGGCGCTGCAGGCCCGGCCGACGACCTGCATGGCGGCCTGGATCGCCATCGACCCGGCGACCCCGGAAAACGGCGGGCTCTATGTAGTGCCCGGTTCCCAAAACATGGAACTCATCTGTCCTCATCTTGCCGACCGAAAAGTAAGCGGCACGGCGCACGCACTGGATGTGCCGGAAGGGATGGAACTCGTGCCGGCGTTACTCGATCCGGGCGACGTGCTCTTTTTCAACGGGAGCCTGATTCATGGATCCCAGCCGAATGAACATTCCACGCTGTGGCGGCGTGCCTACATCCTCCACTACGTCACCGCAAGTACGCGCACGGGCGGATCGGACCGGAATCCACTTCTTGATTTCGACGGCAATGAAATCAACATCGGCGTGACGGAAGGCGGCGGACCCTGCGGAGGCGAGTATTTGCCGCGCGAGTTGCTGAACCAGCGCTCAGGATACTGAACCGCATTTCAGACGGACGCTCTACTGTTGAACTACGGAAAAAAACTGTGGCGCTGGTAAGTCATCAATTTATTTTCAACTTGAATCGACAAATGGCTAGCGACCCGCCAGCTTCCTCTTGATCCGCTCCACCACGTCCCGGCCCTTCTCCACTTCTTCCAGCTTCGGCGTCTCAGCCCCGTCGAACCGCCCCGGATTGGGCACGAAATACTGTCCGCCATCCACGCGGGTTTCGATTCCGGTCGATTTCCGGCACAACTCGGTAAAACCAAGCATCGCTTCGGCAACGTCGTATCCGTCGGCCATGGCGCGTAGCGGATAGTTCTTCGGGGACCATCTCGAGTCGGGGTCCAGGGCAGAGCCCGTGTAGGTGTCTTGAATCGTGCCGGGGGACACCATGTGGAAACGCACCGAGCGGTCGCGTTCCACCTGGCTGGCTAGGTAGACAATCGCATAGTAGAGATCGTTTTTTGCCTCGCTGTAGGTCCATGGCTTCGATGTGTTCGGATGCCAGACAGGGAACCGGCTGATCGATCCCACGACCGTCGCCGTGGCCGGATCATCCGGTACGCCCTGCAAAATCTCCCGATCCATCAGCCCTTGGAGCAACTCGTACACGCTTTCGAGATTCAGCCTCTGAACCTCGTCGGGCTCCAAGCTGTAGTTTTCGCGTGGCAGTTCCCAATCTTCCCGTCCGACCCCGCCGTGAATGCAAATGGCATCGGTCAGGCCGCCGCAATCCGCCAGTCGATCCAGCAGCGATGGCACGCTGCCTGTCTCGAGGAAATCGACCGGCAGGAAGGACACACGGGTTGGGTCCGCCCATTTATCATCCGCCCCGTTGCGAGGAAAATCCACCACCCAAAATTCCGCATCCGGAAGCGCTTCAAGGTAGGTCTCCATGACCCGGGAACCCATGTGGCCCAACCCACCGGTCAGCAGAATCCGCCGTCCCTTCGATCCCCGCGGATTGAATCGGCGCAGAGCCTTTCGTGTTCGCTCCAGTTCCGCGGTCAAATCAGAATTGTCCATGTCGGTCGAGTTGGCCATGGGCCTGTCAGTTTGACAAACGGAAGGTTCTGAGCAATCTCCGTTCCATCCATTTTGTTTATTGACTAATGGTTGGGCCTCGTAAAACTGGCCCATGAACAATGTTAGTCTGAGGATCTTAGCCAAAGGAGTCAGACGAATGAAGGGAAAACGCCGGACGACGGAAGAGAAGATTCGCACATTGAGACATGCGGACGGAGAACGAACGATCCTGTAACCTGGTGCCTGGACTAACATAACTACTGGACCAGTTCGGTGAGCCCGGCCACCAGGCTACGGTAAAGCTGCGCCGTTGGCGCGGCGTCAAGGCGCGGCAATTGTTCTCGACCGTGAGTAGGCGCGACACACAATGGCCCAACCATGTCATAGAATTGATTTCGAATCGTCGATTCGCGCTGCCGTCACCAGCGCAACCAACCGTCCGCCGTCCCAGGGCCATCTGGACGTCGTGCGCGGGAGCCTTGCGAAGGCGGACACGCGCCAGTGCTTCGAGGACAACCACGTCACGATCAGCCATTTCAGCACGTCGGGGGTATTGCCGCCGGACATGATGGAGGAAAGCCGCTACACGGTGCGCGAGGCACTGCCGGCCTGGCCGGGGCAGAGCATGATCGCCTCCACCCCGAAACTCGGACCGGTGGCGATGGGGCGGCTGGATGATGACGCCGGCGGCATCCATCTTGAATATGGCGAAGCGGACGGATTGGGTTTCGGCGATCACCTGGGTTGGTACCGCGGGCGCTGGTTCGTGCGTCTGCCGAGCGCCAAAGAATTCGCCGGCCGCTGCCTGCATCAACACTACGTGATCGCGAGGGACCCGGGAGAGCACGTAGTCCTCGAAACCCTGCTGCATACGCTGCTCCGGATCACACGACTATGAACGAATTTTTTCCTCCCTTGCTTCGGATGACTTCGCTGCTCGCGCTGGTCGTGCCCCTGTACGCCGCCGAACCCCAATGGCAGGGAACCTCCTATCCCGTCGCAACAAATCAAAAATCAAAAATCAAAAATCAAAAATTTCACATCCTTTCCACCGGCGGCAGCGGCGGCGGGTTCGGCAAGGGCAACGTCCGGAAGAACTTGTACGACGTATCGTTCTGGAATGCCGACCGCGGCGTGGCCGTCGGCGTCATGGGCGTCTACCGAACGGACGACGGCGGGCTGTCGTGGCGGGAGCTGGCGTCGAAATATCCCCGCCGCCCCCCGGTCGGGTTGGAGCGCGAGGAGTGGGTTGCCTGGAACGGTGTCTGCATGGCCGGCCCGGAGGAGATCTGGATTGGCGGCGTGGAACACCAGCGCGGACCGGGCGCAGGGGCCGTGTTGCATTCGACCGACGGCGGGCGCACCTGGGTGGAAAACCTGAGCGGACTGCTTTCCGATGCCGAAAAGATCGTTGTCACGTCCGACTCGATCTGGGTGCTTTCAAGATTTGGAGTCTCATTCCGGCGCGTCGGTGACGATCCGTGGGAGCCCGTGCCGTTCCCGCCGGGCTTCGAAGCTTTGCGTATTGTCTTTCCCGGGGACGTACACATCGATTCAGACTTCGTGGGCTACGCCCTCGGGCGTATTGCGAGTGCCTCGGTCTTACTGAAGAGCGAAGATTCGGGTCGTACCTGGAACGCCCTTGAACCGCCCCGAATCCCCAGCGGCCTGACCAGTCTGTCGTTTCCCACGTCGCGTGAAGGGTGGATCGGTGGCAAGGATGTCCTGCTTCACACCGGGGACGGGGGCGAGACGTGGACACAACGAACGTCACCCGCTGCGAATCAACAACTCAACGACTTGGTTTTTCAGCGAAATGGGATCGGCTGGGCGGCTTTCGACCAGCCGTTCGACGGCATCGAAAAGCTGATTCACGACCATACGCTGTTTCATACCCGGGACGGCGGACGCTCATGGACCCCGGTCCTCGGCGGATGGAAGGACATCAACCGCCTCGACACCCTCGGACCGGGCACCCTCTGGGGCGTGGGAAACACGCCGGGATTTATCCCGAGCGACCTGGTTGTAGTGCTGACAAATTTTTGATACAAGTGGAAGACTGCGGTTCGAATGCAATCGATCTGCGGAGTGCGTTAGATACGTTGGCTGAGAAGTTTGAAACCAGGAGTCGACATTCAAACAATCAGAAATCAGAAATCAGAAATCAGAAATCTCCCGCTCGATCTTCGAGCGGTCGACCATCCCCGCGGCATGTGGATCCACGACGGCGACCGCCCGATTCTCTTCTGGTATGCCGCTGCATTCGTCGCGGACATTGTGCGCTTTGGCCCCGACGAGGATGCGATCGGTCCCGTGCCCGAGGTGCCGCGAGTCTATGACATGGTCTCGTACTTCAATATGCACGCCATGTTGCGGTGGGCCGGCCCTGACGGCGCGTATCTGCCCGATAAAGTCGAGCAGCACTGGACGCCTCGGGACGACGGCGGGCTTCAGTTCGAAATGCTGGGCACGCACGATAACGGAGACCACACGCGGCACACGTTTGACATCGGATGGGACGATGCGCAGCAGAAGTACCGGTATGAATTCGGCGCCGACTTCTGGTACCGCGAGCACCGGCCCATGGAATTCCTGAACTTCTACCCGCGCGGAGCCTGCCACAGCCAGGCGTCGGGAAGACGCTACACGCACACGGTCTGGAAAGGCCTCGACGGGACGTGGAGTTCGTTTCCTCACAACGGCGTCTATACCTGCATGATCGTGGGGCCCTGCCGGGTGAAGTACCTGTCTCGCGACCAGGGACAGATCGGCTTCGGCGCCGACGCGGATTTCAATCCCATGCTGACTGTCCTGGAAGCGACACCGGCCATGGAGCTTCACACCTGCAGCATGTGGCGGGACGAGCATTTCGTCGTGATGCCGGGCGGACTCGAAAACCGCGAAGGCGGCTTCTACCACACGTCCGCCCGCGTGCGGCTCGAGAACCTGCCCAGGGCGGAGATGCAGAGCATCATGGACAGTGCAGAGCCGGTTCTTATCACGGAAACGGAACGAGAACAGTTTTCGTATCCCGGCTTTACCATTGGCGAGGTGAGCGACTTCGAGGAGTCCGCGCCGGTGGATGTTCCGGGGTACCATTCGTTCTGGGAATACGGCAGGGAGTTTCCTCACGTCACGTGGGTGGAAGGGAAAGGGCACAGCGGGAAGCGCTGTCTCGGCGTCACCGGCAGTTCCACCGGCCGGATCGAAGTGAACGCCCGCCCGGTCGGCGCGTTCCCGCAACCGGGTATGGGAAAAACATGCCGTCTCACCGCCTGGGTGGACACAACAGACCTTCGAGGTGAAGCGTGGATCGCGCTGGCACGCATCGAGTACCACGCCACCAATGTCACCAACCGTGCCGCGAGTGCGCGTTCGCCGGGCGGCGGAACGTGGTGTGAACTCACCGTCGAATTCGACACCGGCGATCAGGACTTGCTGCTCCCCGAACTCTGGGTCCAGGGCGACGGTACGGCATGTTTCGATGACGTGCTGATGGAGATCGTGGACTGAGGGGAGTGCCCCTGCAGTCTCCTCAGGATCCATTCATTCTCAGGAACGGCGGGGACCGCCGTCTCCAGGATTGTACCGAGGTCCTGGAACGTACGGAACGGCAGAGGTGGTGCCGGCGGTCCCCGCCGGACGGAGAATGGCACGATCGTGGGTGACCAGGATGGCGCGGCCGCGCTTCAACAGAAACGTCAGCACCCCCGCATAGTTCTGCCGTGCCGGCGCCAGGGCAAACGCCCCCTCGTTCTCCAGGAACGTCACGGCATACGCAATGTCGAAGGGCGGAAACGCTTCCTCGATTCGCCCCAGAGTCCAGCCGTAGACCCGGTTGATTTCCGCCGGCGATCCATACCGGTCCAGGAGGAACTGCTGAAAGACGTGCTCGGACGAAGTTGGCCGGGCTCACGCGACAATATTTCCTTGCCTAATCTCGGCCGAATTTCCCCAGTTTGTCCATGTTTTAGCTCCATTGAGTGGGGGGGGGGGGAGAGAAATCTGAGAAAACTCATTGATTTTGAAGTATGGATTCCTGAAAATCCCTGCTATGTAATTGGTTCGATCCGAATCTGAATAGAGCAACTGAATCGCACACGTTCTGAGAGCAACGGAACTTATCTGCAAACCGCAGCTCCGAGCGTGATCACAGAAACCAGCAGAAGGAGAGAAAGAACAATGCGTAATTATACAACATCCCTGATCGTCGCGGGCCTCGTGGCCATGCCGATGATGGCCTCAGCCGGTGTGCCGATTGGCCAGTACGACGTCGACTTCGAGTCGGAGACGTTGGGCGCGTACCACAGCACCGCATCGTACAACGGCAGCGTGGTCAATACGTCGCCGCGGGACAGAACTCCGTCCAGCACCGACACCGTCCTGGTGGAGAACGGGTTTGCCGGACTCTCCAGCCAGGTCGCGGTCATGCGGAACATCGACGCCGGGAACAATGGTGTGCCCAAGATTTCAATCGGCGGCGGGGGCGCCAATCCTTTCAACGAGAGCGGGCGTATAACGTGGGACATGACGATCAGCAGTGCCACGCTCAACGGCACGGCCCCGCCAACGCCGGGGAATCGTTTCCTGTACGTCAGGCTGCAGAACGGCGGCGCCTTGGTGGCGGGCATGGCATTTCGCTATGATCCGGGTGGGGGAGAGGACGGCGACATCGTCTGCAACTTCTGCGGCGGGACCTTTGGCTCCTCGATGTCTTCACCCAATGCCGGCTGGAAATTCGACGATCCCATGGCCATTACCGTGGACTTCGACCGGGGGACGGATACGATGACGTGGAATCTGTCGAATTCCCTCGGCACCCGGGACATCGCTTCGGGAGTCGAGCCCGATTCAGGCAACATCAGTTATCTTAATATCACGGACGGCGGCTCCGGTATCGGCGGTGTGGTACGTACGTACGAAGTGGGCGTCGACAACTTCCGTTCGATTCCCGAGCCGGGCAGCCTGGCCCTCATCGCTCTGGGAGCGGCGGCCATCGGGATCGCTCGCCGGCGCCGGAACTGATGAGGTTCGGCAGCAGCACTGAAGTTGCGCTCAAAGTAATTGTGTAATATATTGCATCCGGTGGGGCTCCCAGGTCCCACCGGATGTTTTTTCTGGATGGCGGGTCCTTGGAGAAGAGGAGTAACTCATGATGACTAAGAAGTTTACACAAAGGATCCTCCCCCTCGCGGGA
>Ga0310120_10002365_pt1 | contig 13867 bp, 9 predicted proteins | sample CB27_AW_983_MG_FD_203506 | JGI IMG/M metagenome (GOLD analysis project Ga0310120, IMG submission 203506) | Marine microbial communities from Western Arctic Ocean, Canada - CB27_AW_983 | ecosystem: Environmental > Aquatic > Marine > Oceanic | place: Canada: Western Arctic Ocean | collected... | reverse complement strand
CCGACGGCCGAAATACCAACCAATCCCGATCGTGGCGCATGCGTAGATGCCAATACAAATCCAATCGACCGTCTGCAGACCTTGTAACTGGTCACTCATGTGGGTATCCCTGGGTCACGGCGTTAATGACTCTGTTCATTTGAGAATGGCTCTTGTCGCAAAAATCTACCACCAACTGTCACAAGTATGCCAGCTGACTATACTAATTCAACTCCGGTTGAATGTGGCGCAGTGCTCCCGCATTTGTACCCATACAACACCGCATCAGCAACAACACCGTACCGAACTGAAAACTCTCGATGACAAGCTGGCAAACTGTGCTGAAACTCGACTTGCAACGCAAGCTGAAATCGGGCGATGCGACTCTCCTGGCCAACGCCGTCCTGCGAGTGGGCACCGCTTTCCGGCACAACGAGCATGTTGATCCCACGTCCAAGAGCCATCACTTGGTCCGCGAGGTGATGGATTTTCGGATTGCATACTTGCTTGAGGATCGCCGGGTGGCTGGCATCGAAAATCTACGGGTCCCGATCCAGTTGCCCGACCGGTTTGGTCCTCGCGAGTCGATGTCATTTTCCTCTACAACCAGGATGGGAACCAGGCCGTCGCTCGACCGTTCCTGGATGACCGTCCTGCCACGGGAGAACCTGGAATTTCGCCGCCGGAGGACCACGATGCAATGCCAAAGTACCATGAGCTCGCAAACTTCGATGCCCAGACGAACGCGCCCAGCAGTAATTTCATTTACGACTTCGAGTATTTTTGCTACATGATCCGCCCAAACTGGACCGAGGTGCTGGCGCACGATACCGAGGGAAACGTAACCTCGGGTAGCATCAGCAACCTGACAGAGGCATTTGAATCTGGTGCAGAAGTCAAGATCGCCGTTCGTGGTCTGTGTGACGACCTGTTGGCTGACTCGACCGCAGCGGTGGACCATGAAGTCTTCATCCACCTCGGAGCTTGTTACTACTACACCGAAGAGCGGTTGTTCATCGGTTCGGCCGATCCGGTCGTCCGTACGACGCCGTCGATCCCGCTCGGTTATTCCAGCCGAGGCTGGAATTTCGGTTGGCTGATGCCGCGGACCGACGGCCACGTGGCTCGCTGGTTGTGCGATCCGTACACACTAAAGTTTCGGCGGGATGCGCGGCGGCATGCCATCCGCTGGTTCGTCAGCGATTGAAAGGGCAATTTATAACCGAGTGGACGAGGACGGCAGGAAACGTCACGACAACGCCAGGTCGCCAATTTCATCATGCAGGAATTGGGCAGTTGTGCCGGGGGCGAAGAGGTCAAGCCTTACGCATCCTAAAACAGCTCGCCACCCTTCCCCCCCTTTCTTGGTGCCCAGTGCGGAAAAAGGGATCATGTGGATGGGTCGCGCGTCGTGAACCCGTCATCGTACTGGGCTCCTGCAAAGTCCCTCAGGCCGGGTAACCCACATTCGCGAGCGCATCGCCGATCTCGTCGAGTGTCGCCGAGTCTTCGATCGTTGCCGGCATGGTCCATTCTTCGCCATCGGCGATCCGACGCATCGTGCCGCGCAGAATCTTTCCCGAGCGGGTCTTGGGTAACCGGGCCACGACCAGCGCCTGCTTGAACGCGGCCACCGGCCCGATCCGATTGCGGACCATCTGCACGACCTCGCTAACGATGTCGGCTTCCGCGCGATCGCAGCCGGTATTGAGTACCAACATACCCAGCGGGATCTGCCCCTTCAAAACATCGGCAACACCGACGACGGCACATTCGGCCACGTCCGGGTGGTGGGCCAGCACCTCCTCCATCGCACCGGTGGAGAGGCGGTGGCCGGCGACGTTGATAATGTCGTCAGTGCGCGACATCACGTACACATAACCATCTTCATCGATGACGCCGGCATCGGCGGTGCTGTAGTAGCCGTCGAACTGGCTGAGATAGGACTCGACGAAGTGCTCCGGCGCATTCCACAAGGTAGGAAAGGCGCCCGGCGGCAATGGCAGCCGCACCATCAGTGCACCGATCTCCCCCGCTGCCGCCTCCTCGCCATTCTCTTTCAGCACGCGCAGGTCCCAGCCGGGTGCAGGGTGAGTAACGGAGCCTTTCTTGACCGGCTCCAAGCCGAAACCACGGCAGTTCACGGCAATACTCCAGCCCGTCTCCGTCTGCCACCAGTGGTCGATTACGGGAACACCGAGTTTGTCCTCGGCCCAATGCAGCGTATCCGGGTCGGTTCGCTCTCCGGCCAGGAACAGGCATTCGAACCGGCTCATGTCGTAGCGTTGAAGATGGGACCCAGCGGGGTCTTCCTTCTTGATCACACGAAAAGCGGTCGGCGCGGTAAACAGTACCTTGACCCCGTGTTCGGAGATCACCCGCCAGAACGCACCGGGATCTGGCGTCCCGACCGGTTTCCCCTCGTACAGGATCGACGTACTGCCGTTGAACAGCGGTCCATAGACGATGTAGGAATGACCAACCACCCAGCCGACGTCGGATGCCGCCCAGTACACGTCTCCCGGTTCGACACCATAGATATTTCTCATTGACCACTTGAGTGCCACGAGATGGCCGCCGTTGTCGCGGAGCACGCCCTTGGGCTGTCCCGTCGTACCCGAGGTGTAGAGAATGTAAAGTGGATCGGTTGCCGCCACAGGTACGCAGTCATGGGGTTCCGCTGCCGCCATCAGGTCAAGCCAGTCGTGGTCGCGCCCGCTCTCGATCGCTGCCGCCACCTGCGGCCGCTGGAAGATGACACAGTGCGACAGCGTGTGACTGGCGAGTTTGATCGCTTCATCCAGCAGCGGCTTGTATTCCACGAGCCGGTTTACCTCGACCCCGCAGGAGGCAGAGACGATCACCTTGGGTTCTGCATCGTCGATTCTCACCGCCAATTCATGGGCAGCGAACCCACCAAACACAACCGAGTGGATCGCGCCGAGCCGTGCGCAGGCGAGCATGGCGATGACCGTTTCTGGCACCATCGGCATGTAGATGATCACGCGGTCACCCTTGACCACGCCAAGGTTCGCCAGCACGCCGGCAAAGCGGGCTGTCTGGTCGCGCAGCGCCGCGTAGGTAAATGTTTGCTGTGTCGCGGTAACCGGACTGTCATAGATGAGGGCGGGCTGTTCGCCGCGTCCCTGGTCGACATGAAGGTCCAGCGCGTTGTAACAGCTATTGGTCTCGGCGCCGGTAAACCAGCGGTAGAACGGCGCGTTGGAATCATCCAGTACCCGGTCCCATCGGCGGAACCAGTGCACGTCCTCGGCAGCCGCTGCCCAGAAAGCTTCCGGATCCTCGAGCGCGCTTTGATAGACTGCCTTGTAACTGCTGCTCATGGAGGGTTTGGTCCTCATGGGGGTTTGTCTACGGTCCTGCCTCCAGTTCCTTCAGAAGAAGCCTTTCCGCGCAACCGGGTGTCGTCTTATCTCCTCTGCGCCCAAGGGGGCGTAGCAGGAGAATGCAGTGTCAAATCAGCCCATAGTTTCAACATGATAAGGTTTTTCCCAATAACCCGCGAGTAACCGCCGGCTCGCCCAACGGCAGGTAGAGCGATGTCTAAATAAGAGCCTGCACACGCACGGTCCTGCCACGGCCTGTGGTAAGCCCTCAGTCGGGGGTGCGATGTCCTGGAAACAGGTTCTTGTGGCCCCGTTTTAAACGTGACCGCCAAGCTTCCAGAAGGCTTTTTCACGGGCTCGATCGTATTTGGCACGCTCTCCACAACAACCGGCTTCGCCATGCCCTGGGTTGTGGTAAACACGTCTCGGGAGGGTATAATCACCATCACCGACGTTCACGGAAAAATCCTCAACGAGACCATTTTGCTTAGCCGTCATGAGCGGGCCGTCATGAGCGCATTGTTCTCGAACAGAGTCATGCAACGCAGGTCACATCCAAGGCTTCGACCGATGATGCGAGCCCTTCATCTTGTAGAACGGGATTCATTCGGTTCGCGCATGTGCCCAGTAAACAGAATGCATTCCGTTCTCCTTGTCGCGATTGGTGTGCTGATGTCGCCTGCGTTCGGACCTCGGCTGTTTAGCGACGACACGGACCCCACCGGCCTGGCTACCCAGGCTGGCTCGGAGTTCTTTGAAAAACGGATCCGACCAGTTCTCATCGAACATTGTTACCAGTGCCATTCGAGCGAGACGAAGGAATTGAAGGGCGGACTCAGGCTCGATTCGCGCGACGGGATCCGTCGTGGCGGTGAGACAGGAAAGGCCGTGGTTCCGAGCAGAATTGAAAAGAGTCTGCTGATCTCCGCGCTGCGACATGAAGACTTCGAAATGCCTCCCGACGGGAAGTTGCCCGATCAGGTCATTGCGGATTTCGTGAAGTGGATTGACATGGGTGCACCCGATCCGCGCGACGACGATGAGCCGCTGACCGAAAAATCCGGTATCGAGTTCGAGGCCGGACGAGACTTCTGGCTCTTTCAACCGCTGAAAGGTGGACGCAACACAAAAGCTGGGCTTCCCAAATCGGGACCCTGGTCACGAAGCGCGATCGACCGCTTCGTGTTTGCCAAACTCCAGGAAAACGGGTTGGAACCGAATTCGCTCGCGGGTAAGTACAGTCTGATTCGTCGTGTTTACCTCGACCTGATCGGTCTACCGCCGGAGCCTGAGGAGGTCGTCGCGCTGGTCGCTGATGACTCGCCCGACGCCTACGAGAAAGTAGTCGACCGCCTGCTCGCCTCGCCTCACTTCGGCGAGCGTTGGGGGAAACATTGGCTGGACCTGGCCCAATACGCAGATTCGGTGGGCCTCGAAACGATCTTTCCGAATCGGGGAGCATGGCGATATCGCGACTATGTGATTCGAGCGTTGAACGACGACAAGCCGCTGGACCGTTTTGTAATGGAGCAGATCGCTGGCGACCTGTTGCCCCACCAGAGTGATGCCCAGCGTGCCGAACAGATTGTGGCGACTCAGTTTCTCACCCAAGGCCCGATCAACCTGGTCAATCAGTTCAAAGAGCAACTGCGGATGGACATTGTCGACAATCAAGTCGACAAAGTGGGACGTGTATTCTTAGGACTCACACTGGGATGTGCCCGCTGCCACAATCACAAGTTTGATCCGATCGCACAAACGGACTACTACGCTTTGGCGGGAATCTTGCACAACGTTCAAGTGATCAACGGATTTCTCGGGGCGTCTGGCGTTTTCAGCGATTGGCTGCGGAAACCGATTCCGGAAACAGTCGAGCAACGCGCTGAGCGAGAGCAGCGGCTGGTGATTCATCAGCAGCGTGTTTTGGAGTTGGAAACCGAGATCGACGCGAAGAAAGACGAATGCACGCGGGTCGAAGCGGAGAAAAAGGCGTTGGCGGACACGAAAGATAACAAGGCGAAAAGCAGCGCGGAACTTCAGAAGGAAATTGACGAGTTGAACCAGGAAGTGTCGAAGCTGGAAAAAGACCTGGTCAACCTTGTCAAAGCGAACGCTCCCCGGCCTCCGACCGTTCTGGCAGCATCCGAGCCTACTCGGCCGGCTAACGCAAGGATCAACATCCGCGGCATCGCAACTCAGTTGGGCGAGGAAGTTCCCCGCGGTGTACCGCGTGTGCTCGCCTTCGGGTCAGTCCCAGAGATTCCCAGCATGGCGAGCGGACGCTTGCAGTTAGCCCGGTGGCTCGTACACCACGACAATCCGATCGTACCCCGCGTGTTTGTTAACCGCCTCTGGTACCATCTGTTCGGCACCGGAATTGTGCGTACCGTGGACAACTTTGGCCAACGGGGTGAACGTCCGAGTCATCCGGAGTTGCTCGACTACCTTGCGAGCCGTTTGGTCGCAGGCGGGTGGCGGATCAAACCGCTTATCCGTGAAATTGTAGTCAGTCGCACCTATCGGTTATCCAGTGACTACAACCCCAACGGTTGGTCGGTGGACCCGGACAACCGGCTGCTATGGCGACGCCGTCCCCGACGTCTTGATGGGATTGCCATTCGCGACTCGGTTCTGAAAATCAGTGGCGATTTGAGTACCGTCGTCGGCGGCTCGACGTTGCCACCTGCCGTGTGGGTGGATAGTCCAATTGAACAGTACGAACGGATAGATTTACCCATTATGGTGCGTGAGGAGATGGCGCGGCGCCGTAGCATTTACCTGCCCATACCTCGCACGAGCGCCAAGTTCAAAGAACTGGATCCACTACTGCCATTCGATTTTCCCTCTCCCAACGAGGTAACGGGTGCCCGCCAAACGAGCACGGTGCCGACGCAGTCGCTGTTCCTGATGAACTCACCTTTTATTCAAAAGCAAGCCAAGAGACTTTCCGAGCGGCTGCTGGCCTGGGAAGCCCAGGCCGAAGGGGACCGAGTCAATCGCATCTACCTCGCCGCGTTCGGGCGACCGGCCAGTCCTGAAGAAATCCAGCACGGGTTGGACTTTGTGAGAACCTTTGCGGCGGAGTACGGCGACAATGACGACGGCGATGATGAGGACGAAGATGATTCGCACCGATTCGCTTTCGTCCAATGGTGCCACGCCATCTTGATCTCGACCGAGTTTCTAATGATATGATTAATTGAATAACGCAAGTGGTGAAACCAAATGAAGAACACGTGCATGTTTCCCTGCGGCCAACTCGAATCGATGCCGTGGTCGCGTCGCGAAATGCTGCGGTCTTCGAGCTGCGGCTTCGGCATGCTGGCATTGTCTGCTTTGCTCCAGGAAAATGCGGCCGCCGGACGTTCAGCGACAGGTCCACTGGCGGCGCGGCCACCGCACTTCCACCCGCGCGCTAAACGGGTCATCTTCATCTTCCTTAACGGCGGTGCCTCTCAGGTTGATCTTTTTTAGCACAAGCCTGAGCTGGCCAAGCGACATGGAGAGCTTCCGCCCAAAAGCATCGCCCATAGTAACGAGTTCGTAACCGAAGGATTCGAATCGACGAAGCTTCTCCGGCCGATCTCGAAATTTCGCCGTGTCGGCGAGTCTGGGATCTGGATGAGCGAGTTGCTGCCCCATTTGTCTCAGCAAATCGATCGCCTGACCATTCTCAACGGCATGGTGGCAGACAATCCGGCCCATACACCTGCGCAGCAACAGCTGTTCACTGGCTCACCGTTCCTGGTCCAGCCCTCCGTGGGCTCGTGGATTTCGTACGGACTGGGCACGGAGAATCGCAACTTCCCCTCGTTTGTCTCCATCACCGGCCGCACGTTCACCTGCCAGAATGCGTATTTGCCGGTGATTCATCAAGGCACGATGCTGGAAGGTGAAAAAGAATTTACGATTCGCCACCTCAAGAACGACCAACTGAACGCTGGGCAACAGTCGAGGCAAATGGAGCTGCTGAAGAGGCTCAATCATCGGCATCTGGACCGCGCTGTCGTGGACCCTGGCATCGAAGGGTTGATCGAGTCCTACGAATTAGCTTTTCGCATGCAAGCCGAAACGGGCGACCTTGTGGACATCTCCCAGGAAACGGAGGCAACGCAACGGCTGTACGGGATTGGTGAGCAGCCAACCGACGAAGTTGGGCGCAAGATGCTTGTCGCCCGCCGTCTTTCCGAAGCGGGTGTGCGGTTCGTTTAGATCTGGACCGGCTCCTGGGACCATCACACAGGCATCGAAACATCCCTTCCAGTGGAGTGTGCAAAACACGACAAACCGATCGCTGGTCTGCTCGAAGACCTTCACCAGCGTGGTCTGCTGGAAGATACGCTCGTCCTGTGCACCGGCGAATTCGGCCGAACCCCATTTGATCAGGATCTTTCGCTCGGCAAAGATTCCCCGGAGACCTATGGTCGCGGACACAGTCCTCAAGGCTTTTCAGCTTGGATGGCTGGTGGCGGAGTGAAAGGCGGTTTGGCTTACGGCGATACGGACGACCTTGGTTACCGTGTCATCGAAGGCAAGGTGCACATCCACGATCTTCAGGCAACGATTCTCCACCTGCTGGGTCTGGACTATGAGCGGCTCACCTACCGGTATGCAGGTCGAGATTTTCGCCTCACCGATGTGTATGGCCGCGTCGTAGACCAGATCATCTCGTGAATGCGTCGCATCAGGCTCAGCGCAATGGCTCAAGTTCTCCGCCATAAGCAGGGGACCTGAAGCATTGTGCCGCCCAGGCGGCGGCCCGCAAGTTTTGCGATCTCGATTTCAGCCACCACGCAAACTATCCCCCGTCAGGGGCCGTTTGGCAGCCGACAACATGGCGACAAAAACCGCGGGCTTGAATACCGCGGCGCTTCTTAAATGTCGTAATACATGCAGAATTCGTACGGATGGGGTCGCAGAGCCAGGGCTTCAACCTCATTTTCCATTTTGTACGAAATCCAGGTATTGATCACATCTCCGGTAAACACGTCACCACGCAACAGGAACTCGTGGTCCTTGGCCAGCGCGGCGAGCGAGTCGTCAAGAGAACCTGGGGTTTTGGGTACCTCGGCTAACTCCTCGGGAGCCAGGTCGTAGATATCCTTATCAAGTGGTTCTCCCGGATGAATCTTGTTCTGGATACCATCCAGAGTGGCCATCATCAAGGCTGAGAACGCCAGGTAGGGGTTGCAACTGGGGTCAGGGCAGCGGAATTCAATCCGCTTGGCCTTGGGGCTGGGGCTGTACATCGGAATTCGACAGGAGGCCGATCGGTTCCGCTGCGAGTAAGCCAAATTGACGGGCGCTTCATAACCCGGCACCAATCGCTTGTAGCTATTGGTTGTCGGATTGGTGAAGGCGAGCAGGGCTGGTGCATGTTTGAGGATGCCGCCAATGCCAAACAGCGCCTCGTCGCTAAGGCCGGCATATCCGCTGCCGGCAAAGAGTGGATTCCCGTCTTTCCAGAGGGAGATATGGGTGTGCATGCCAGAGCCATTGTCACTGAAGATCGGCTTGGGCATGAACGTCACGGTTTTGCCGTGACGGGCAGCAACATTCTTGATGACGTACTTGTACATGCAAAGCCAGTCGCCCATCTTGACAAGCTCATCGAACTTGAGGTCGATTTCGGACTGCCCGGCTGTACCGACCTCGTGATGCTGACATTCAACCTCCAGCCCGATGTCAATCATCGTCTGCATCATCTCGTTGCGGATGTCCATCATCTGGTCGGCTGGTGGTACTGGGAAGTAGCCTTCTTTGTGCCGGAGCTTGTGACCGAGGTTCGGCCCTTCTCCCCTGGCTCTGGAATCGGTGCCGCGGTTCCACTCGCCTTCGATACTGTCGATATGAAAGTAGGCTTCATTGGGTGTTTGATCGAAGCGAATATCATCGAAGATGAAGAACTCAGCTTCGGGGCCAATGTAAACTGTGTCAGCCACACCGGTGCTTTTCAGATAATTGACCGCCTTGCGGGCAACGTTACGAGGGTCTCGCGTGTAGTCTTCCCGCGTGATTGGATCCTGAATGTTGGCGATAATGGCCAACGTCGACAGTTTGGTAAACGGATCGATGAAAGCGGTTTCTGGCACGGGTAGGAGGATCATGTCGCTTTCATTGATGGCTTGCCAGCCTCGAATGCTGGATCCGTCAAAACCGAGCCCGGCTTCAAAAACATCTTCGTCGAGTTGGCTAACGGGAATGGTGAAGTGCTGCCAAATGCCCGGGAAGTCCATGAAACGAATATCCACGGCCTTGATGTCTTTTTCGCGACAGAGGGCCAGGACTTCTTGAGGAGTCGATGTCATTTCAATTGTCCTTTCGAAACCAAACGGGAAAAAAGTGACGGACCAGTTTCTGCGTGCGAACGCTGGGCAGACCGGTCATCATTGCTCAACAGGGTCATTGCTCAATAGACGTAGCTCAATATACGCAGTCCCCAACTGCGAGGCGGGCATTAAAACCGCCTGACGCGGGGGTGTAAAACCAAACGTAGGGATGGAAAACGGCCATCCACAGCAAGACATAGACCTGCTCTGGTGACCGCCTCAGAACATGCAATCCTAGCCGAACCAAGGCGAGTTGAAAACGACCCAAATGGCATTTGTGGCAAAAAAACTCTGGTTCTGGGATGCCGTCTTGAGGTCGATTTCGTTGCTGGAACATGGCCGCGGCGGAGCCGTCCAACCATGGCGATCACTTGCAGTGGCTCGCTGATTGTATCAAGATGTTTGGGTGTAGGATTTACACATAATGTTTGGGTGTAGGATTTACACATGGCGCGTGGGAAGACGCAATTCCCAAGGATCTCTTCGTGGGCCATCGATGGTATCTCGTAAGCTCCGCTTTTTGCCGAGCAAAGCTACCTTTCGGTTAGGGGACCGCCTTGGCATGGGTAGGGTGGGTGTGGTCTACCTCGCTGAGAGTCCCGATCTGGATGGGCCCGTAGCGATCAAGTTGCTGCATCCTTCTGTATCGGGCGACGCCAAGATTGTCGAGCGATTTGAACGCGAAGTCCATATCTTGGAGCGGCTCAACCACCCGAACATCATGAGGCATTACGGTGGCGGAATTCTCGACGGCCAGTACTACTACGCGATGCAGCTATTGGACCATGGAACCCTCAAGGACGGTTTGGTCCAGCACGGTCGGTTGTCCCGGAAGCAAGTCGTGGTTTTGTCAGCTCAGATCGCTGGGGCGCTACAGCATGCCCATAATCACGGAATCATTCATCGCGATTTGAAGCCCAGCAATCTGTTTTTCGAGAAAGATGGCAGTTTGGTGCTTGGGGACTTCGGAATCGCTTTCGATACCAACGACGCGGACATTACGGACCAGGGGATGACAGTCGGAACTTATGCCTATATGTCGCCGGAGCAGATTCGGGCGGATGGCACGGTTTCCGGCAAGTCCGATCTCTATTCACTCGGTTGTGTTATGTACGAGATGCTCACGGGGCACCGTCCGTTTGCGGGCGCCAATTTCGCTCAGATATGGGATCAGCATTTGCATGCTGAGCCGCTTGAGTTGCGGACGCAGGGAGTGGAATGTCCCGAATGGCTTGAAGAGTTGATCTTCAGCATGCTATCGAAGGATTCCGGTGATCGGCCTTTCAGTGCGCGGGCCGTGCAGGGAATCCTGCGACACCACATGTGGGAGGAATTTGGGGAAACCACCCAGGAAATCACGGCTCAATTACTTCCTGTTCAGGTCCGTTTGCAGCCTTCGCAAGCTAACCCTCGGATGTGGGTTCTGTGGTGTGTGCTGGCAGCCGTGGTGATTGGGGTGACCTGGGTCTGCCTGCAACAGCCATAGAGGGAATTGCATTGGCTCGTAAAAAAGCGACCTGCTGGCAACTTGCCAACAGGCCGCTAAGGTGACTGGTGATCAAGACCCAGATCAGGTTGCTTGCAATTGTTCGCGCTCTGCTTTCGGGGGGGCCAATCGCAATTGGGTGATTCGGCGATCCACACTGGTCGTGACACCGTTCACAACGGCACCTAGCAGGTGGATGCCAACGCCCCGGAGCAGTTCGGCTGCCTGGTAGATTTTGGGCACTTCACTGTGGTCGCGGAGAACCGACAGGAGTGCGCCATCGCAATACTGACCGAATAGAAGCGAGTCGCTCAGGCCGAGTATAGGTGGACCATCAATGATAATGAAGTCGTAATCAGATCGGAGTTTCTCGAAGACTGGTTGCAATTGTTCTGTTGCCAATGCTTGAACCGAGTCGACATCGCAATAGCCAGCTGTAAGTAGCCAGAGGCCTTCGGCATGGGATGGCCTGATGACGTCGGCCACATTGGCCTCCGCACGTAAGACTTCGCACAAACCATCCTCAAGCGGTACGTCGAACAAGGCGTGTAATGCAGGTCGGCGGAGGTCGCCATCGACTAGCAGAGTTCTTCGCCCAGCTCGGGCCAGGCTTGCCGCGAGTTGACTGGCCACAGTGGTTCGACCTTCGAGCGTCATGGCACTGGTGACCAGGACGACTTGGCGCTGCTTGGAAGTCGAATCGTGCACCAACAGGGTCCGCACGCCATCGATCGACTCGGTCAGTTGGGCGACCAGAGGGTGGTTCGGGTCGAGCAGCCGTCGTGAAGAGAGTGCCGGCAAGGTGCCGACAACGCGAATCCCGAGCCCTTCGTCGACTTGTCCTGGGCCGTTCAGGCGGCGATTACGGAACTCAAGATAGGCGATCCCGAGGCAGGTCAGGGCAAAGGCCGCGACGCCACCAAACCCCGCAATCAGATACCGTTCGACGGTGTTAATACCTGGTGTAATTTGAGCTTGCTGGATTTGGAAAATTCGCTGGGGAGCATTCATTTCGACGTCCCAACTTTCGATCTTCAATGCCATGTCGTGGGCAATTTCCTTGAGCTGTTCCAGTTCGGCGTCGCGAACCGTCAGTTCGAGCGATTTCTCGCCCTTGGCGAGTAAGGTTTCTTTGTTGGCCTCCACTTGAAGCTTGAGGTTTTCCATCTCTCGAAGGAGCATCGTCGAGCGAATGCGGTATTCGCTGGTAAGTTGACGCAACATGAGGTTTGGACTGCTTTGCTGGGAAGTTGCAGCTTGCTGTTTTGCCAGCGACCGGTACTGGGCTATCCGCTGCTGGAGGCTCTGTTTTTCCCGCGACAGTCGCTGAAGTGCCGGTGAAGACCGCCGCGCCCTTGATTGCAAATCCTGAAGTTGCATATCGATATACATCAGTTGATTTTGCATCATGGAAACCTGTGGATCCGCCGCGAGATTCGCGTCGATCTGGGCTTCCAGCACACCCGGATCCTTCAGCTGACGCTGCATGATCTCAAATTCGGTTTGCGCTGCTATGAGTTGCTGCCGCAGCAGGGTCATCGCTTTGGATTGCTCGGTGATATCGGCGAGCAAGAGCCTCGACTCGGCGTCGGTTCCAAACTCCTCCGAGGAGGTTCCCAGTTCCTTGGCCAGATCTTGGAAGTCTTCCATTTTCCGGCGGATTTCACTCTGCAGATCGCCCAGGCTTCGCGCCAATACTTCGCGCGTGCTTAATTTCTTAGTGCGGGCTGCATAGATCACTCGGTCTTGATAGGCTTGGGCAACTGCGTCGACGATTTGCTGCAACTCTATTGGATCCTCACTACCGGTGATAGCGATCCTCAAAATTTCACTTTCCTGTGGGAATGTGACAGAGAGCTCGTCATCAAGCCATTGGATGGGATCTGGTTCGCTGGCAATGGTGCTCAAGGTTGCAACTTTAGGATTGCGGACAGCATCTTGTAAAACAAAGTAACTTTTCAGAAGGGCGAGCTGCGTCTTTTGCAGAATCTCGAACTGCCGCGTTTCATTTGAAATTCCAGAAAACGCCAGCGACTGCTCTTCACTGGAAACCTGAAACAAAGCAACGGCCGAAGCAGACTCTGGAAACAGCCACCACAACAGACCGGCAGTACCAACGCTGAGAACTAACCCCATGCCAAGCACCAACAGCCATCGACGCCGCAGGGAATGGTAGAACCAGCTGCGATCCATGCCACCGCTGACAACTTCTGGTGAACGAGGTCCTCCAGGTGTGAAAACGTTCGTGGTGCTGGGAGGAAAACCCGTTCCTCCTGGGATTAAGGCGTCGCCAGGGTTAGGGCCGCCAATCGTGACCGGAGGGGTATTGGGGACGTGTGGATGATCGTCGTTGGAGTGGCTCATGAAGCAATCTCTCTTTTCGTAGTTGGCCCGGCAGGTGACTTGCTTCTCTCAAGTCTATCGAGGCGAATTTGTCGGCTCGCGACCGACCTGTCTCGCGGTTCAACCGCCGCAATTAGTGAGCCAATTCCCAACTGGCGACAAATTATGATGCCGATCTCATTTCTCCTTAAGTAGTTGTGTCAATTGCTGAAATGTTCGGCAGTGAATCGTTGTTGCGATAAAGCAACCTCTGTTTACTCGGATCAACATGCGGTGTTCCGATTACCGCTGGTGAATGCAATTTGTTTCCGTCGTTGGCCCGCCTGCCAGCTTGCAGTTCACCGGACCGGTATCGGTGTCTGGCGCTTCGTACCAGCTAGTTT
>Ga0310120_10002362_pt1 | contig 13869 bp, 10 predicted proteins | sample CB27_AW_983_MG_FD_203506 | JGI IMG/M metagenome (GOLD analysis project Ga0310120, IMG submission 203506) | Marine microbial communities from Western Arctic Ocean, Canada - CB27_AW_983 | ecosystem: Environmental > Aquatic > Marine > Oceanic | place: Canada: Western Arctic Ocean | collected... | reverse complement strand
CTGCTCGACGAACTCGATGGGGCGCTCGACCGGGCGCAAGCCGATTCCGCGATTCGCGTGATCGTCGTGAAGGGTGAGGGCGACCACTTTTCCTCTGGACACGATCTCGGCACGCCCGAACAGGTCGAAGACTACAAGGAACGTGGCATCCCACCCGTTGGGATCACCGAGTACGACGCCTTTCGGAAATACAACCTCGACCTCACCCTCAAGTGGAGAAACCTCCCGAAGCCAACCATCGCGATGGTTCGAGGCTATTGCATCTACGGTGGCTGGATGATCGCCGCAGCCATGGACATCATCTTCGCTTCACCGGATGCACGATTTCTCGCGGGCCCCGTCGAATACCTTTCGGTCCCCTTCGATGTCGGCTTTCGAAAGGCGAAGGAGCTGCTATTCGAGAGTCGTTTCATCGACGCCGAAGAGGCGCGTTCTCTCGACTTCGTGAATCGGATCTATCCTGCCGAAGATCTCGAAGCCGAGACCCTGGCCTGGGCCGAACGCGTCGCCGAGAATGGCTACGGCACCTTGCGGATGTCGAAACTGGCCGTCAACAAGATGCAGGACCTTCTCGGCTTCAGCGCAGCGATGGAAGCCGCTTTCGCTGATTTCCTGGTACTCGCCCGGATGGGAGGACATCCGCCCGCCCCGAGGCGGGAGCGGACGCTCGGCGGAGTCGATCTCGCGCTACGCGGCGAGGGCGGCAAGCGTTAGTCGCCGAATAGCACCGGGTTGAGGCTGCTCGCCATCAGTTCGCCGACCTCGATTCCCGGGCACCATGTCTTTCGATCATGCTCCTGAAAGGGATTCGCCGGCGGTGCGAGCCTCATCTCGGCATCCATGTAGATGATCGTCATGACGCCGCGCATCTCGCTCGTTCGATTCTCGTCGGCGCGATGCATGGTCCAGCCCGAGTGGAAGCTGACATCGCCGAGGTCGAAGGGCTTGGGTTCGCAGTCGAGCCCGGCATCCCTGATCGCCGCGCCAATCCGCTCCTCCCCTTCGTCGCTGATGCCCATGTTCCGACCGTAGTCGTCGGTGTGACTCCGATCTGCAAAGTAGACCGGCCCCATCTCGAGAGGCGTCGCTTGCAGCGGGATCCACGCCGTGACCGACCGCTCGCTCGATATCGGCCAGAAGAACTGATCACAATGCCAGGAAGTAATTCCGCCACCCGGTTCCTTGAAGAGAGCTTGATCGTGCCACATTCGAACGCCGGAACAGCCCATGAGTCGCGTCGCAATCTCTGCGCAGCGGCGGTTCAGACTGAAGCGCTTCACGACTTCGCTTCTCTGCCAAAGATTGGTCATCTGGATGAACGACTTCCCGTAACTGCTTCGCATTTCCATGGGCAGGGCATCGCGGTTGTGCTCCTCGACCACGCGAGAAATCTCGGATCCGAACGCCGCCAAGAGGTCCGGCGAAAGGACACCGCGTAGCGTCACATGACCCTTCTCGCGCAGCGCCTGGATCTGCCAGTCCTCCACCGGGTAGGAGCGATCCAATTCTTCTTCAGAGTTTTCGGACATTCGTGGCGTGGCTCAGTAGCTTCGTGGCAGACCGAGAACATGCTCGGCCAGGTAGTTGCGGACCATTTCATTCGAGATCGGTGCGATGCGGGCCAGCCGCGATTCTCTCCAATAGCGCTCGATGTGGAATTCTCGCGCATAGCCGAAGCCACCGAAGGTCTGGAGCGCGCGATCGCAAGCCCTGAACGATGCCTCGCTGGCGCGCAGTTTGGCCATATTGGCCATTGGACCCGCGGGTTCTCCAGCGTCGTAGGTCCATGCCGCCTTCTGCCACAAGAGATCGGCCGCTTCGAGTTCCGAAAGGGAATCCGCGAGTGGATGGGCGATCGCCTGGTTCTGGCCGATTGGCCGGTCGAAGACGACCCGACCCTTCGCATAACGTGTCGCGACCTCGAGAGCGCGGCGTCCGATTCCGACGGCTTCGGCAGCGAGCACGATACGCTCGGGGTTCAACCCGTCCAGAAGATGGTAGAAGCCGCGCCCGACTTCACCGACCACGTCCCGGGCCGCGACTGGCAATTCGTCGATGTAGACCTCGTTCGAATTGACGGCATTGCGAGCCAGCTTCGGGATTTCGCGAATCTCGACGTGCTTCGGGTCGAGGTCGGCCAGAAACAGCGTCATGCCCTCGAGTGGACGAGCACATTCTTCTCGTGGTGTCGTTCGCGCCAAGAGCAGGATCTTCTGCGCTTGTTGGGCTTTCGAATTCCAGACCTTCTTGCCGCTTACGATGAAATCGTCGCCGTCGCGTCTGGCAAAGGTGCGGATGCGACTCGTGTCCGTTCCCGCGTCGTCTTCCGTCACGCCGAACGAGACATGCAGTTCGCCACTAGCGGTCGGCGGCAGCGTGCGGCGTTTCAGTTCCTCGGATCCGTGATGAATGACCGGTCCCATTCCGAAGATCGATAGGTGAAGTGCCGATGCAGCGTTCTGGACCCCGGGGCTCGCGGCGACGACGTTGAGCAGCGCGCCTGCGTGTAGCGTTCCCAGGCCCGCGCCACCGTAGGTCTCGGGCACGAGGATCCCCATCCAACCCTGCTCGGCGAAGGCGCGGTAGAACTCCCAGGGGAATTCGTGCCCTTCGTCGCAGCGACTCCAGTAGTCATCGTCAAAGGGTTCGCACAAGCGTGCGGCCTCATGACGAATCGATTCCAGCTCGGAATCCCAGGCGAAATTCATGTCTAGGTGTGCTCCTCTCGCATGAGTCGTTGCACATTGGCGATCAGTCGGTCAGCGATCGAGCAATGGTATCCACTTTTGGAGCCGACACTAGATTGTCTTCCGAACGTCCTGACGGACGTGCGTTCGGAAAGACGTTAAGATTGGAGACCCATCCAGGACCGAGGCCAGCCAGCATGCAGACCAGCAGCACGCCTGAGAAAGAGAGCTATAACGCCGTCGCCATCGACACGGCGACGCGATTGCACGAGGCACGTCTCGCGATTCGCAGCCAATTCGAAGCCGAGGAACTCCCGAGAGAAAAGCTGTTCCCGCCGCAGAACCCGGCCGGTTTGGGTGTCGTGCTCGAGTACGAGCGCATGGGAAACCGACCGGTCACCGTCGAGCTGCAGGCACGGGCTGAAACATTCGGCTTCGAGTTCGAACACCTGGGAATAACGATCGGTACCGTAATTCTCGGGATCGACCTCAAGGAAACGTCGTCCGACGAGGAGATCCGATTCATCCGGGACACGCTGCTCGAACGGAAGGTGATCTTCTTCAGGGACCAGAATCTGAGTGAAGACGAACAGGTCGCCTTCGGTCGCCGGTTCGGTGATCTGGACGCCTTCCCCTTCGGTCCGCCTGGTGAGAATCCCTACATCCTCGAGATTCGCCACGGCGAGAGGAGCCCGGGAACCGAAAACGGCTGGCACACCGACGTCACCTGGATGAGCACGCCGTCGCTGGGATCGATCGCCCAATGCATCGTGGTCCCTCCGGTTGGTGGTGACACCTTGTTCGCAGACAGCCACGCGTGTTACCTGGGACTTCCCGAAGCCTTGAGACAACGCATCCAACCTCTGCACGGCATCAACGACTACCGGAATTTCTTGCTGGCCCGTTCACCCGGCCTGCCGCCGGAACTCGTCGAGACGATCAAGAAGGACATCCCCTTCGGCGTTGATCATCCATTGTGTCGAACCCATCCGGAAACTGGAAAGACCTCGCTCTACATTCACGGTGGATTCCTTCGACACGAGTCGCTGTATGACGTGCGGACGGGCGAGACCCTCGAGAAATCCGATTCGCGAGACATCGTCCGCCAGCTCTTGCTGCAACATGAACGAGCCGAATACCTTTGTCGGTTCCAATGGCAGCCGGGTTCGATCGCGTTCTGGGACAATCGGGCCGTGCAACACTACGCCGCGAGCGACTATTACCCGCACAAGCGGTTGTTGCGACGCGTGACCGTGAGCGGCGACAAGCCCTTCTACGAGCCGGCGAACGCTGCAACGGGCTGAACCGTTTTCCCAGTTCTTCCTGAAGAGACTTCTTGTTTTCGGAGAGGCACGCCGAATCTCGCGTGACGGATTCAGGACTTGATTGCCGCGAACAGGTATCGGTTCAAGCTGAAGGAGTATTCGCCTCGCGCTCCGCGGTCGCGTAGCTCGCGGGCCCATGCCTTCGCCTCTTCCTCAGTGACGCCCTTGTGGCCGGCAACGAAATTCTGGATCGCGAATAGAATCCCGAAGCTGTAGCAGTTGGGGTGGTAGACCGTGTTGTAGATCGGAATCACGTCCCGGCGAATGACCTGAAGGCCGGCTTGCTCGAGGCGGCCGGCGAGAGAATGAGGAAGACAAGGATCGTGCAGATGCTCCTCCCAGGCGTCGAGGATTCGTCTCTGACGCACGCGATCGTCGGTCGCCCAGACGGCGGTCTCCCAATCCGTATCGAGGATCACGACGCGACCGCCGGGGCGTAGTACGCGAGCGACTTCGCGAAGGGCCAGGTCGATCTCAGCCACGTACTCATAGACCTGCGTCGAGACGACGGCGTCGAAGCTCGCATCATCGAAGGGCAGCGACGTTGCGTCGCCGACGCGAATGTCGACCGATGGAAGTTCCGCACAGCGCTGGTTGGTCATCGCGATCATGGCCTCGCTCACGTCGAGCCCGGCGCAGAGTCCATCCGCCCCGACGATCCGCGCCATGTCGAAAGTGAGTAGCCCCGGACCCACGCCGACGTCGAGGACGGACTCGCCCGGTTGGAGCCCGAGCACGTCGAGGACTCGGCTGCGTTGTGCGACGATGTCCGGCGTCTTGTACATGGCCTCGACGCCGCGCGCGGCGGCTTCGTCGAATTGGATTCCCGTGCTCATATGGACTCCTCCCTGGATCGAGACTCTTCTCGAAGCGCCGTTCGTTGGCGGGCACAGACCCTAACTCCGTCCATCACGCAGGGACATGGAAACCGCTTAGCGGCTCGGAGACCTCGGATTGTTTCCGCGTTGGATACCGATGTTCATGCGGGGTTGTAGTACCCGGTGATCAACGGCAGATCCGCGTAGGTTCGGACTCCCGCCTTCGCGTCACACACGGCCGGGATTGCATTCACGACCGGCATCGCGGTGACCGGATTGGCCAGGTCGGCGATCCGGCCCGAGTCGATCTGCTCCTGTGAAGGGCTGAACATGAGACGCGTATGGACATTGGGGTTGCCGAGGACTTCCATCGTGTACCCGTGAGCCATCGGCCATTCGGGCTCGAGTCCAAGGCCGGCATTCCACACCACTTCGAGCTCGATCACCGAAAGCTCGCCCACCATTCCCCGCCAGGTACATTTCTGACCTGCGAGCGTGCCCGCCGGCATCGTGAAACCGTTGATCGTGCGCTCCTTAGGCGTGATGGCCGGTTCGTAGTCGAAAGTGACCTCGCGCAGCGGAATCCGCAGCATGTCGGCGATCACGTCGACGCACTCCGCGTACTGGCCGAGAACCTCTCGGCTGGCGACGCGCCACTTGTCGTCCGGGGTTTCCGCCCAGCCGAGATTCGTGTAGTTCGCGATCGCTTCGTAGTAGCTGAGATCGACCGATTCGAGGAAGCGAATCTTATGGAAGTTGCTCGAAACTCCCGCCATCAACGCAGCGATGAAATTCGCGAAGCCTGGGAAGATGCCTGCGCCGAACAGGCTCGCGTTGCCCGACCGCGCCGCCGCTTCGAGTTTCGATCGCACATCCTCTCCCAGCGTGCGTCCATTCACGAAGTAGCTGCAGACCACGTTGATGCCGGATTCCAGGAGACGTTCAAGCTCGGCTGGATCGACTTTGTTGGGCGTGTAGCAGACGCATTCCGGTTCGAGAGCGATCAGGGCCTCGATGTCTCGAGTCGCTTGAATGCCGATCGGATCGACTCCGCAGAGTTCGCCGACGTCGCAGCCTTCTTTCTCGTCACTCCACGCATAACAGCCTACGAGCTCGAGCAGTGGATGTCGCAAGACTGCCTTCGCTGCTTCGCGGCCGACGTGGCCGGTGGTCCATTGAACGACTCGATAGGTCATGGATCTCCATTGGCTGTGGCTTCGCGCCGATGTGACGTGGCACGGTCAGCGCTTCGCGTTCTCTTCTTGCGCTCTCCGTAATCACGAAAGGCGGCGACCGTGGATCGCAGATCGATGTCATCGATCTCGAGGTCGAAAGCTAGTGGCCGCGGCGGGAACCCAACGCGGTACCTCGCGCCATCCGCAGTTCGCTCCAAATGTCCGTGGTCGACGAGAATCCGTCGAATGGTCACGTGGTCAGAGTAGATGACCGGCGCGACTACGCGGCTCCATTCCAGAAGCAGATCGTTGATTTCGCGCTCAGTGTACGAACAAGCGCTGTTCATCGACATGACGATGCTCTTCATGAGTATTTCGCGATCGCGTTGTTTGCGGGGAAACCTGCGAGGTCCCCGATCGGCTCCGATCAAGCAAAGTCGTTCTACGAAGTCTTCGGGCGAGATCATGACTTCGACTCTAGCAGGCGGATTCTCGGCGGCGTCTTCGGCATACTCGTGACGCTTCGGGGGCCGATCCCCTGACAAAAGGGATGTCATCTTGCCGGTGAATAGACGTGAGTTCCTGAGAGCCGGGGCGGCCCAGACAGCACTCGTCGGGATCGGCGTTGCGGCCTGTACGAAACACCCGGGCGCTGGAAGCGTGCCGGTTGGAGCGAATCCGTTTCGCCATGGCATCGCGAGTGGGGACCCGCTCGCAGACCGCGTGATCTTGTGGACGCGCGTGTCGCCGCGAGTCGATCGGCTCGCAGAACCGGTTCGAACCGACTGGTGGATGGCCGCCGATGCCGGCGCCAGAGAAATCGTGCGTCGCGGTCGGGTAGACGCCTATCCGGGCCGCGACTTCACCGTGAAAGTCGACGCCGGCGGGTTGACCCCTGGCACGGACTACTATTTCGGTTTCGCAGTCGAGGGCGTCGCCTCGCCGATCGGGCGAACTCGGACGCTTCCGGACGCTTCGGTGGAAAACGTCCGGCTCGCAGTCACCTCCTGCGCGAACTATCCCGAGGGCTTCTTCAACGTCTACGCCGCCATCGCGCAGCGCGATGACATCGATGTCGTCCTACACCTCGGTGACTATATCTACGAGTATGCCAATGGCGTCTTCGGAGACGGCACTGCCCTCGGACGGGTTCCCGATCCGGATCGCACAACCGTCGGCCTCGAAGACTATCGACGGCGGCATGCGCAGTACAAGTCCGACCCGGATCTTCAAGCCGCCCACGCGCGCCATCCATGGATCAGCGTCTGGGACGACCATGAGTCGGCGGACAATTCACATCGACAGGGTGCGCGCGATCACCACATCACCCTCGGCGATTGGCAGACGCGAAAATTGTCGGCGATTCGCGCCTACTACGAATGGATGCCGATTCGAGAGTTGCCGACACAGCTCTTTCGAAGTTTCCGCTTCGGGACACTGGCTGATCTCGTCATGCTCGATACACGGCTGCACGGCCGCGACGAACAGATCGCCGCCGACGACCATGATGCCGCGCGAGATCCTTCGCGATCGATCCTTGGCGAGGACCAGACGAAATGGCTCCTCGACTTTCTCTCTGAGTCGAAGGCTCGGAGATCGCTTTGGCGGGTCGTCGGTCAGCAAGTGATCTTCTCGCCCTTCACGGACGGAGTCGCTCGCTTCAATCCCGACAGCTGGGACGGCTACCGAGAAAATCGAGCAACCGTTCTCGACCATCTCGCCGCTGAAGAAATCGACAACGTGGTCTTCCTGACCGGCGACGTCCATAGCTCCTGGGCATTCGAAGTTCCTCCGACTCGACGATCCGGAAGGCCTTACGATGCCGAGTCCGGTGTCGGCTCAGCGGCCGTCGAGTTCGTCTCGCCCTCCGTCAGCTCGCGGGCGCCGGGCAGCTCCGCGCGTGCGCGAGAGCGACTCGAGGGAATCGTGGATCGAGTTCCGCATCTGAAATTCGCGAACATCGACGACCATGGATTCATCGTGCTCGATCTGACGAAAGAACGCGCAAGCGCCGAGTATGTCTTCGTCGATTCACCGCTCGAGAGATCTGCGGCTTCCCATCCCGGTCCTGCATTGCAGACGCTCGCGGGAACCAATCATCTGCGTCGAGTGGATCTCTGACGCCGTTGTTCGGCGAAGTTCGGTGATCCTCAGCGCACGGCCCGAGAGCGATCTCTCACTCGATGGCGCCCGCCACCATGAGTTCGAGCGCTTCGTCTTCCGACAGTCCGAGGATCTCATGCAGCACGAAGGAATTGTGCTGGCCAAGCGTTGGACAGGGCTCGGGTCGTGCCGGTGTCGCCGACAGCCTCGACCGCGCGTTTTCATAGGGCATCGGCCCGAGTTCGGGGTGGTCGATCAAGGTGAAATGCCCGCGCGCAGCGAGCTGCGGGTCTTCGCAGGTGTCCTGGCTATTGCTCACGCGATGAGCGGGAACGCCGACCGCCTGCAGCGCGGATTCGAGTTCGTCGACTTCGCGCGGTGACGTGGCCGAATTGATCGCCGCGTCCAGGGCTTCGTTCATTTCGAGTCGAGCCGCGGCCGTTCCGAAGCGGGAGTCATCGTCGAGAGCGCTTCCGAGAACCTGGCAGAGGGCTCGAAACTGCTCGTCGCTCGTCGCGGCGATGGCGATCCATCGGTCCTGGCCGGCCACCGGATAGACGCCCGAAGGAGCGTAGTGTGGTGAGCGATTGCCGCGCGCTGATGCGGCGCGGTCGTTCGCGGATGCATCGAGGATCACGGAGCCCAGGAAGTGGATCGAGGCCTCGGATTGAGACACGTCGATGTGCTGACCGATGCCCGTACGTTTGCAGTGTTCGATGGCTGCGAGCAGCGCGGTCGTCGCGAAACGCGGAGAGGCGTAGTCGGTGTAGGCCATGAAGGGCGCCGCTGGACGACGGTCGGGCCAGCCGGTGACGAAGCCGAAGCCCGCAAGCGCCGCGCCCATCGTTCCGTAGCCGGCCAGCGTCGCTTCGGGTCCGGTCGCGCCCGAAAGACAGGATGAGAGCATGACGAGCTCTGGCTTGCGCGCCTTCAGGGTCTCGTAGTCGAGACCCCAGGCCTTCATCGCGCGCGGCGAGAAATTCTCGACGACGACGTCGGCCCAGTCGATCAGCTTGAGTGCTACGGCGATAGCGCCCGGCGCCTTCATGTTGAGGCCGAGCGAGAGCTTCCCGAGATTGATGTTCGCGAAATTGGCGGAGCGCTCGGAGCCGAAAACACCATCCTTGAAGGGTCCGTTGGCCCGCAGCGCGTCGTGGGCCGCGTTCGATTCGAGCTTCACGACCGTCGCGCCATACTCGGCAAGCATGCGCGTGATGCATGGCCCGGCGTACACCCAGGTGAAGTCGAGCACCTTGAGGCCCGTGAGCGGTAGCTCTCTCGTCTCCTTGACTTCGCCGCGGGGCAGCGAGCGCTTCGACTTCAGGAGTTCTTCGTCGTGTTGTCCGAGGCGCGGTGGGGGTTCCTTGATCACGATCGGCGATTCGCTGAACTTCACGAAGGGGCCCGGATGGAGGAATTCTCGACCGGATGCAGTGTGGAGTACGGGCGCCCAGAACTCGCGCTCTGCGAGCTGCTTCGATCGAAGCAGGTCACTGCAATCCGACAAGGGCACGAGCAGTAGTCGACGTTCGAAGGCCGCGGCAAAGAGTTCGGCCTTGGTCTTCGTTCGGGTGAAGGCTTCGATCGCTTCCATTGCGGCTTCATGGGATTCGTGACTCAACCCGCCTCCGAGCACCTTCGCACCGTAGGTCACCCAGTTTTCGCTGCGCAGGGAGTCGTTCGAGAAGCCTTCTTCATCCATCCAATCGAAGAAGCGCGCGGTCGCATGGCCCAGGGGTTCGCCGAACAGGAACGTCAAGTTCACATAGCCGTCGAGACATTCGTAGACGAAGCGCAGCCGAACAGAACCGATCTTCACACCGCCGCCGGATCGCGCAAGCGGCTGGTCGTTCCAGGCATGAGCGAGCAGCGTCGACTGGGACGCCATCATCATCGCCGTCTGAGCCGACACGTCTATGTGTTGACCTAACCCGGATCGTGAGCGCTCGGTCAGCGCGAGCATCACCATCGCCGCAGCTTCCGTTCCCGCGTGGAAGAACGCTTGCGGAACACTGCACGTCAGCGGCGCACGATCGGAGTCGCCGGTCAACCACATGGCGTGCGAAGAGGCCGTGACCGTGAGATCGGTCGCCGCCCAGTCGCGCTTCGGGCCGACTTCTCCGAAGGGCGTGATCGAGGCGTGAATCAGGGAAGGATTTGCAAGCGCGAGCGCTTCGTACCCAAGGTCCAGCGCGTCGAGTTCGCCCGCCGCGCGATTTTCAATCAAGACCTCGGTGCCGGCGACGAGCTGCCGGAATGCGTCGCGATCGGCGGCGAGCGTGAGGTCGAGTCGGAGGGAACGTTTGCCGCGATGCACGCTCGCGAACTCGAGGCTTCGTTCCGGGTCGGGTTGGTCGTCGATGAAGGGGCCGAGCTTTCGCGAACCCACTCCCTCGGGCGGCTCGACCAAGATCACTTCCGCGCCGAGGTCGGAGAGCATTTGGCCGGCGATGGCGGCGCCACCGTCGCAGAGATCAAGAACGCGTAGATGCGAGAGCATGACGCCTCATCGTGACGTGAGATCTTCGATTGTACTCGCTCGGTTCGTAATCAGGTAGAGAAAGTCGCTCCAATTCCCGCTCGTCAGTTCCGGCTACTTGAGCTTCGGCTCGATGATCCCGAGATCCATCGTCGTCTGCCCGGTCTCGCGCAGCGTATCGAGGATGTCGTGCGTCTCGAGGCCGAGATCGCGTCGCGCCTTGTCGCAATGAGCGCGGGGTGCGTCGAAGACGTGTCCATGCTTCTCGAGCATCGGCTGGATCTCGTCCGGCGCGCCGCCGACGTCAATATTCGGAAAGAGCGCCTGCAAATGCGCCTGCAGTTGCATGACATCGATCTCGCCAGACTCGTCCGTGGCCGCAAGGATGTACCGGTCGCCGTTTTTTGCGACATCGCTTTCGAGCGCCAACACGTGCGCCATGGCGACGTCGCGCACGTCCACGATATTCCAGAGATGTTGCCAGCCACGGATGCAGGGTTTGCCGCGCAGCATGCGACCGAGCGCCCACTGCCATGAGAAGGCCAGTTCGTGAACCTTCGCGAGAAGAGGTCCGAGGACTACGATGGGGTTGATGGACATGGCGTCGAAGGAGCCATCTTCTTCCGCCAGTCGGTACAACAATCGTTCGGTCTCGACCTTTCCAATCTCGTAACCCGTCTCGCCTTTTTCGTTTAGGCCCTCGACATTCCAGTTGGGATCATCCTCGCGGTTGTCCGAAGCCCAGTCATCCTCGGTGAACACGTAGCCGGGGGGCGCCGGGTGACCGACCGCTGCGAAGGAGCTGGTGTAGACGATGCGTTTCATGGTTCCCGCTCGCGCCACGGAACGTATGACATTCTGGGTGCCGCCGACCGCTGCGTCGTAGATTTCCTGGGGCTGGTTGGCGCGCGCGTAGCCCATTGCGGTGCCGACATGGAGCAGGCCGGCGCAACCTTCGAGGGGCGCATCGTAGCTTCCCTCCTCGAAGACGTTCCCCCGATGTAGGGTCAGTTCGCCTGAGTGATCGGCGCTCTTCTTTTTCATCGCCAGCAGGTGGTCGGTCTTTTCGGGATTATCGGGATCCGTCACGCAGGCGCGCACGGTGTAGCCGCGTTCGAGCAGCGTCCGCACCACGTGAGCGCCGACGAAGCCGGAGGCACCGGTAACGACGACGGGACCGGTGGATGAATGGATCGAGGACATGGCTTTGCTTTCCTTCTAGTACGGCTGGGAGCGCGTCGAATGCCTGTATTGGGTGATCGTCGGGCAGAAGTGCAATAGTAGACAAAGTCGCCGACGGCGCGTGCATCAAAACCCATTGGAGAAGAGGATGATCAAGATCGGGAATTTGGACGGTGTAAAAAGGCGCTGCTCGAGCGAGCGCCCCATCCGACCGCCGCCTTCGACCGTCCATCAGTCGACGGGCCCAGCATGTTCCTAGGGATCGACATCGGCACTTCGGGGGTGAAGGGCGTCCTGCTCGATCGCGCGGACTCCGTGATCGCGCAAGCCACCTCGCCGCTCGAGATCAGTCGCCGCCAACCCGGCTGGTCCGAGCAGAACCCAGCTGACTGGTGGCAGGCTACGAATGACGTCGTTCGTCAGCTCGCCAGTAGCGATGCGCATTCGATTGCGGCGATCGAAGGCATCGGACTGACCGGGCAGATGCATGGAGCGACCCTGCTCGATGCGAACGACGCCGTCTTGAGACCGGCCATCTTGTGGAACGATGGCCGCAGCGATGCAGAATGTAGAGAGCTCGAAAAACGAGTGCCCGACGCGCGACGCCTTACCGGCAATCTCGCGATGCCGGGCTTCACCGCGCCGAAGCTGATCTGGGTTCGTGAGCATGAACCCGAGATCTTTGCCCGCGTCGCACGTGTGTTGCTGCCCAAGGACTTCGTCCGACTGCAGATGTCCGGTGAGTACGCGACCGATCTGTCGGATGCTTCTGGGACTTTGTGGATCGACGTTGAACGACGGTGTTGGTCCGAGTCGATGCTCGAAGCCTGCGGCCTCGGCGTGGATGAGATGCCTTCGCTTTACGAAGGCCCCGAGATCACCGGACGCCTGCGGCATCAGGTCGCGCAGCGCTGGGGCTGCGGCGAAGTGCCGATCGTGGCCGGTGCCGGAGACAACGCGGCCGGCGCGGTCGGCGTGGGCGTCGTACAGCCGGGCCGGGCCTTTCTTTCTCTGGGGACCTCCGGCGTCTATTTCGTAGCAAGCGATTCCTTCCGGCCGGATCCCGAGCATGCCGTCCATGCGTTTTGTCATGCACTGCCGAATCAATGGCATCAGATGTCGGTGCTGCTGAGCGCGGCGAGTTGTCTCGAATGGGTCGCGAAGCTCACGCACGCGAAGAGCGTGGCTTCACTGCTCGACGAAATCGAACACAGCGATCGAACCAGTGATCGTCTGCTCTTTCTTCCGTATCTGTCGGGCGAACGAACCCCTCACAACGATGCGAATGCCACCGGCGTATTCATCGGGATGGATCATGAAACCGATCGCGCCCGCCTGGGACGCGCCGTTCTCGAGGGCGTCGCCTTCGCGTTTGCCGATGCCCAAAGAGTCCTGCTCGACTCTGGAAGCCCGATCGATTCCGTATCGGTGATCGGAGGGGGTACGCGCAGCAAACTCTGGGGTCAGATCCTCGCGAGCGCACTCGATCGCCGGCTGGTCTATCGGCGTGGCGCCGAGGTCGGGCCGGCACTCGGAGCCGCGCGATTGGCGCGCCTCGGGATTCTCGGCGAACCCATCGATGAATGCTGCCAGGAACTCGAAGAAGAATTCGTGATCGAACCCGACCCCTCGCTCGTCGACGGCTACCGCAGTCGAATTGATCGTTTTCGATCCCTCTATCCCACGCTTCGCGCCACGTTCCAGAACGAAGCGATCCAATCCCAGGAGACTTGATCATGTCCGATTTCCCCTTCGAACCGTTTTTTCCGGAAGTCGACCGTATTCGTTACGAGGGTCCGAACAGCGAAAGTGACCTCGCGTTTCGTCACTATGATGCCGACCGCGAGATTCGAGGCGTGCGAATGGAAGAACTGCTTCGCTTCGCCGTCTGCTACTGGCACAGCTTCTGTTGGCCGGGGAGCGACGTTTTCGGTGAGGGCACCTTCGATCGTCCGTGGCTCACGGATGGGCGCGACGCCATGGTCCAGGCCGAGCACAAGACCGATGTCGCCTTCGAGTTCTTTTCGAAGCTCGGCGTTCCGTTCTATTGCTTTCACGATCGCGACGTCGCACCCGAAGCGGATTCGTTCAGCGAATCCT
>Ga0310120_10002360_pt1 | contig 13874 bp, 11 predicted proteins | sample CB27_AW_983_MG_FD_203506 | JGI IMG/M metagenome (GOLD analysis project Ga0310120, IMG submission 203506) | Marine microbial communities from Western Arctic Ocean, Canada - CB27_AW_983 | ecosystem: Environmental > Aquatic > Marine > Oceanic | place: Canada: Western Arctic Ocean | collected... | reverse complement strand
CGGCCTCCACCAGCCTTCGCGCCACCAGGGAGGGATCGGTTCCCACCGGAAAGATGACCCGGTTCCCCTCTTCCACTCCTTTCAGCGCCCGAAACATCTCCCGGGCCCGCTCGTAGGGTTCTGCCTCGATCTCCAACATCACCCGTTCCTCCGCAATCCCCGCCAGGCTGCCCTCGTAGACAAGTTCCCCCTCACGGATGATGGCGATCCGATCACACATTTGTTCCACCTCCGAAAGCAAATGCGAATTGAAGAGCACCGTCAGCCCGCGGTCCCGGCGCAACTTCAGAATAAAGTCCCGAAACCACTTGATTCCTTCGGGATCGAGACCGTCCGTGGGCTCATCCAATAGAAGCACCTTGGGCTCGGGAAGAAGAGCCTGCGCCAGCGCGAGCCGCTGTCTCATCCCGTGACTGTAGGCCGAAACCTTGGAATGAATGCGATCCGTGAGGGCCACTTCCTCCACCACCCGGCGGGCTTCCCCCTCATCAAATCCTCCCGAGTAACTCATGAGAACGCGCAGGTTCTCCCACCCACTCATGTATTCATAAAAGGCCGGTGATTCAAAAATCGCACCCGCGTTCCGCAGAGCCAGGGCTCGATTTTTCTGCACCGAGACTCCCGCAATCCGCGCCGCGCCCTCATCGGGCTCGACCATCCCAAGGATGATTCCCAGCGCTGTGCTCTTCCCCGCCCCATTGTGCCCCAGGAGCCCGAAGACCTCTCCCTCTCTCACCGAAAAGCTCAACTCCCGAAGGGCAGGCTTCCCACCAAAGGACTTGGTCAATCCGGACACCTCCAGCATCGCCTTGGATGTTCGCGGTGGTTCATCAATGCCCGCCGTCATCCCTTCCTCGGCCTTCGGATTACTCATCTCGATCCCGCCCTTCCCACTTCGGAATCCGAATCCGCTGCAGGAGCTCCCCTGCGATCTCAATCAACTTGAGATGCTCCATGATCTGGTCCGGACTCTTGTCCTTCATCGCTTCGCGCCACCCGGCGACCGCAATCTTCTCCCGGGTCCCTTCATCGTAGAGTTCCTTGAAGCGAGTCCCCTGCTCGGGCGTGAATTCAACCTCGGCCTCCTTCAGGGCCTTGTTCAGAAACTTCTCCCGGCGCTCTTCGGGCAAGGCATCAAACGCAGTGAGGTAGGGGTCCAGTTGCTTCAGGATCAGATCAACAAACAGAGCCTGCTCCCCGGGAGAGAGCTTTGAGAAAAGCTGGTGCTTCAGGTCCATCGCCCGGGCCCGCGCGCCTTCCGCAAACTCCAGCTTGCTCATTCCGGCGACCACCCTCTCGATTCTCTTCTCCCGCTCACGAGCCTCGGCTGGCTGGGGCTCCCCCTCCCGCTCCAACCAGTCCACAAACTCCCCTTCGTTGACCACCGATTCCAGGCTCTCGGCAGTAAGCCGAAGGCTGCGAAAGTAGCCCTGCGCGGCAAATACCACGGTCCAGATCACCACACAAATGGCGAGTCCTTGCAACAATACACGAGTCTTCATCGGGACGAGGCTGAATCTAGGGGAATCCGTCCTGCAAAGAGCGGGCAATGAGTTGCGGAGTATCCAGTCAAATCGGCCCCGCACCACGGCAAGTTTTTCAAACCATCACTCAAATCATCATCGGCAATCTGCTGGACGGACTACCCTAGGCAGCAGCAGAATTCCCGCAACCGCTCTTTTCACTTCTTCCCGAAGCTCGCCTTGATCTCAGTCACTGAAGTTGCCCTCAAAACGATGACCAGGATCGCATAGACGGTTATCCCGGTCCCCACGATCAGAACCAAGGCAGAGTTCTTCTGCCAGATCTCGCCGTCCAGCCAAGGAATGAGCAATTTGCTGGCACCCCACACCACGGCCCCCATCGCAGCGCTGGCCAGCAACATCCGCGTGAACTTTTTCCAGTCCTCGCTGGGAATCCTCACAAACCCGTGCAATCCCCGCCACAAGAGCAGGACATTCACCCAGGCCGAAACCGCGGTCGCAATGGCGATCCCAACGTGTCCATAACCGCTCGGTCTCATCAGGTTGAAAAGTAGCAGGCTGCACACGATGTTCACCGCCACCGCCACTCCCGCCATCCTCATCGGAGCCTTGGTATTCTCCCGCGCAAAATAGGCCGGCTGTAGGACCTTGATCAGGACGTAGCCGGGCAACCCGAGCGCAAACCCAGCCAGCGCCCAACCGGTTTTTCTCACCGCCTCGGCATCGAATTTGTTCCCCTCGAAGAGTCCCGAGATGAGGGGCTCATGAATGGCAATCATCGCCACCGCCGCCGGCAAGGTCAGCAACATTGCGAGCTCCATCCCCTTGAGAATGCTGTCGGCAGCTTCGCGCTCCCGGCCACTTCGGATCCGACGCGTCACTTCGGGCAGGAGCACTACCCCAAGCGCAATTCCAATCATTCCCAAGGGCAGTTGGTTCACCCGGTCTGCGTAGTAGAGCGTCGAGAGTGCACCCTGCTGAAAGGAGGCAATGATCCCTCCCACGATCAGATTGACCTGCTGAATCCCAGCCGCAATCACTCCGGGACCCATCAGGAAGAGCAGTTTCTTCAACTCGGGATTCCAGCTTGGCTTGCCCGCAATCATCGATGCCTTGGCATGCGCACAAGCCAACCAGAGCGCGACAAATTGCAGAAATCCCGCCACCGCCACTCCCCAGGCCAGCATTTTCCCAATTTGCAAATCCCCGTCCCAACGCATCACCCAGACACATCCCAGCGCACTCACCAGGACGATGTTGAGAATGATGGGAGCCGCGGCCGGCATCGCAAACTTCTTGAAGGTGTTCAGCACTCCGCTCAGATGGGCCGCCAAGGCCATGAAAAAGAGATAGCAAAACATGATCCGCGAAAGCGCGACCGTCAGGTCGAAGTTCGCGGGATGGTTCCGATACACTCGCAGGGTGGCGCGGCGCACCTCTGCTCCCTGTCCCGCCCGTTTGATCACAAAGCGCGCGCGAAACTCGTCCAGGCGATGGTCCGTGGGCAGGACCAGGCGCGCCAATCCACCACTGGTAATCCCATGAGTCACCGCCACCACCTCCTCCCCGTCATTCAGACGGTAGCGCTCCCTCGGATCAACGTTCCGGTCCACTCCACTCTGCTTGTCTCCACTGAGGAACATCCGAGTTCGCATAAAGCCCGTGGACTTGAGCTCCTCCCCCGCGCCCAAACTCATCACCGGCTGAAATTCCGAGTCAAAGGAGACCAGGACCGGCACTTCCACGCCCGCGTGATCGATGAAGCGCATCTCCTCCAGGAGGATGCGCTCCGACCAGTGGCCCACCGCGGGATCCGAATTGCCGGTCACCTGGATGAAGACTTCTTTCGCCCCCCGGACGTTGACCACCGTTTCATAAAAGGCCCTCTCCGCCCCGATGACCCCAAGCTCCTTGTCGAGCTTGGGCAAAAATCCGGGCACTGCCACCATCATGAGCCAGTGCATGCAGGGAATGGCAATCAGGGTGAGAATCCCAAGCACCCACAAGAGGGCCGAAAAGGTGTTGCGCGCAAACTTGACCGCCTCCGCAGTTCCCTCCTCCTCCACCTTTCGTCCAAACATCGGAACGAAGGCCGCATTGTAGGCACCCTCTCCAAAGATCCGGCGAAACATGTTCGGAAAGCGGAAGGCCGCCACAAAGGCGTCCGCAACGGGCCCTGTTCCCACGAACCGTGCGATCAGGATATCCCTCAGGAACCCCAAAATCCGGCTCACCAAGGTGAGTCCGGACACTGTCATCATCGCCCGCAACATCCAAGAGGATGATGCCTCACGGATCGGCAATGATCAATGTTTACGAACGATCCGCGGAGGCCCGCCGCAGGCGATCCATAATCGCCGATCCAATTCCCACGTCGCTCACGGGCTCCGCCACGATCGCATCGATCTCCTCGAGATCGACCGCTCGCAAGGCATAAAAGAAGCGAACGGCGGCTTCCGCCAGCTTGCCATTCCCCGGACTGAGAATCTCGATCTTGGCCCACTCGTGACGATCCACATACCCATCGCGGGTGGCGCCCCGATAGCTGAGTAAGGCATACTTCTTCCCCTCCTCAGGCACGAAATCCTCGGGCTTTTCAAAAAGGAGCAGCGGAATGCTCGGAGCATAGTGCGAGTCGAGGGTGCCTGGCGCCTCCGGCTGGCTGCGATCCCGCTTGGGCTTCCCCACCCGGCCGAACTCCCGCAGCTCTTCCTTCGTGACTGGTCCCGGTCGCAGGATGCGGATGAGAGGACGCTTCTCGCCTTGTTCGATCGTGATGATGGTGCTCTCCAGGCCAGCGGAGCAGGCGCCCCCGTCAATGATGAGAGGAATGCGCCCTTCCAACTCGCTCAACACTGCGCTCGCGGAAGTAGGGCTCACCCGACCGAAACGATTCGCACTCGGAGCCGCCAAGGGCCGTCCCAGCTCCTTGGCGATCGTCCGCATGACCTCGTGTTTGCTGATGCGCACCGCCACCGTGGTCAGCCCGCTGGTGACAATGTCGGGCACCGCCGCGGTCTTCGGCAGGACCATGGTGAGCGGCCCGGGCCAGAACTTCGTCGCAATCTCACGAACCACCTCGGCAATCTCCTCGGGAACCTCCGCCACCCGATCAAGCTCTCCAAACCTGGCGAGGTGGACGATCAGAGGGTCGAAGGTCGGGCGCTCCTTCGCCTCGAAAACCTTCGCCACTGCCTCCGCATTGAAGGCGTCCGCCGCCAGACCATAGACCGTTTCGGTCGGAACCGCCACGATCCCACCGGCATCCAATTCCTTCGCGGCCTCCTTGGCTGCTTTCCGCCAATTCTCAAAATCGGCAATTTCCACACGTGTCTGCACCCCCTCTCCTAACAAAAAATACTTAGGGTTTAGAATTTCCAAATTCGCCTTTAGGCTCTTTGGGCATGGTGATCGATCCCAACACCCCAAAAAACATCATTCTGATCGGTTTCATGGGCTCGGGAAAGTCCTCGATTGGTCGCGAACTCGAGCACGTGCTGGGCTACCCGGTCATCGACACCGACGCCTTGATCGTCAAACGAGCGGGCAAGCCGATTCGCCGGATCTTCGAGGAGGATGGCGAGGAGGCCTTTCGCGACTTCGAATCGGTGGTTCTTCGCGAGCTGGAAGCCCTCAAGCCAGCCCGACGGATCATCGCAACGGGCGGAGGAGTGGTCGTTCGCCCCGAAAACCGGGAGGTCCTCCGCCAGCTCGGATTCGTGGTCTGGCTCGTGGTTTCCGTCGAGGAAATCATCAAGCGCTCGGGGAAGAACAGGGATCGCCCCCTCCTCAACAATGACGATCAGCAGGGCACCATCTCACGTCTTCTCGACGAACGCATCGAACCCTACCGCCAGACCGCTCACCAGGAACTCGAAACCGATGGCCTCACTTTCCCCGAGATCACCACCGGCATCATCGAGTCCGCTCGTTACTTTTTCGCCAACCTGTAGCCCCTGGGAGTGCTCCCGTCTCCTTACTCCTCGCCCTCACCCCTGCTCAGCTCCCCCAAGGTCTTGCGATGACGCGACTCCGCGATCGATTCGCGGATCATGTATAAAACCCCCACTCCGACCAATCCGAAGAGGAGCACTTTGACGCCCCAGCCCGCGACCCCCCAAACCCCGTCCTGACGAGTCAGCCACCAGACGAAGGGCCAATAGACACTCGCGGAGATCCCGAGCAGGACGAAGCGCAAGATCCGCCGACCGAACGAGATCCTCACTTCGCGAGTTCCCCGCGCCGCCAGGAATTCCAACTCCACCCGGAACATCAAGCGATCGAGAAAGGCAATGGGCGCGCACACCACCGCCCAAATCGCACCCGAGATCAGCCCAAGGAACACCTTGATGAACTCTCCTTCGTTGATGAGCCACAACCCGAGGGATTCATGCAAGTCGGCATTTTCGGGCTCCAGGCTGAGCGCCGACTCCACCCGTGCGCGGCGTTCCTGCGGGGTCGCGGTTCCCACCCCGTCAGCAATGGCATCCGCTTCCGCATCCAGCGCGACCGCACTCACGTTCTCCGCCTCCAGGCTCAGGGTTCTCGCAGCGCAGGTCTTCGCAGCGCGAAAGTTTCGCTGAATGAGCATGATGCGTCCAAGCGGCACCCCATCATCGAATGGCTCGGGGCGTGATCGGGTTCGTTGACAATCGCTTCCTCGAAGAACCGTCGAGCCTCATCGCGCCGGTCCAACTGAAAGACCGCGACGCCCACCGCACTCAGCAAATCCGCATCCGAAGGCGTCGGCACCAAGAGCTCCCGCCCCAGCATCTCCATGCGCTCCCACTGCCCGCCGGCCCAACACTGATGCAGCATCTGCAGTTTCGCATTCTGAGCCGGATCCACGGAGCAGTGTGCAGCAATCAGCAGGCTATGTGCAGCAATCCGACAGCCACCCTGAGGTCAGCAATTGAACACTGGATCTCGAACGCTGCATACTAAATACTCCCCCATCGACCCCGCTGTTGCCAAATCCAACCTGCAATTCATCGCGAGCCAACTCGGCTTCGATGACTGCCGGATTGCGGTCGCCACCCGCGCACCGCATGCCGACGACTACCTGCGCTGGGTGGAGGACGGCAAGGCGGGCGACATGAAGTGGCTGGAGCGCAATCTCGAGCGCCGCACGGATCCGCGCGAAGTTCTTCCCGGCGCGCAGGCCATCGTTTGCCTCGCAATGAACTATTACCCCGGTGACGGCGAACCCAATCCCAACTACCGCATCGCGCGCTACTCGTGGAACGACGACTATCACGACCTGATCGAGGACAAGTTGAAGGACCTCGATCTCGCCATGCAGGACATGGGCGGCACCCAGCGCTACTATACCGACACCGGACCGGTCCTCGAACGTGATTTTGCCAATGAGGCCGGAATCGGGTGGAACGGAAAGTCCACGGTCCAGATCCACACCAAGCTGGGCACCTGGTTCTTTCTGGCGGAACTGATCACCACCCTCCCACTGCCTCCCGACTCCCCTCAAAACGATCACTGCGGCAAGTGCACCGCCTGCATGACCGCTTGCCCCACCAACGCCATTCCCCGCCCGCACTTCGTCGACGCCCCGCGTTGCATCTCCTACCTCACCATCGAGCACAAGGGCTCCATTCCGGAAGAGCTCCGTCCCCTCATTGGGAATCGGCTCTACGGTTGTGACGACTGCCTCGAGGTCTGCCCCTGGAATCGTTTTGCACAGACCAGTCGCGAGCTTGCCTTCCATGCCCGCGAGGAAGTGTTCCAACACGAACTCCGCGACTTTCTCGCCCTCAGCGTCGATGACTTCCGGGCCCTCTTCGCCAAGTCTGCCATCAAGCGCATCAAGCACCCGCGCTTTCTGCGCAATGTCTGCGTGGTCCTGGGCAACGTGGGAACCGCCGAGGACCTCCCCGCGCTCCGACATGCTTCGACGGATGCAGACCCTCTGATCGCAGAGCACGCGACCTGGGCAATCGCGCAAATTGCAAAACGCGCAACCGCCGCCTCAGCCTGAAACCTGCCGGGACACCGCTCTTCACAGCTCGCTTGTCCGCTCCTCTTCCCATCTGGAGATCCCAGGTCCAGCGGTGCCCCGGAATTGCAAACAGACCCTACCCGGATCGAAACGCGGAGCTCCTCACCATCGGTCCTCGGAGACGCCTGCGCACCAGGTCGGAGACGATATCGCCGGCAAAAACCAGCGCCGCTCCCATCAGGACGTAGAGAAACAGGTCGTCGTAGTAGAGCCTGGTGTTGGCTTCGTCGATGAGACTCCCCAGCGAGAGCACTCCCAGCATTCCTAGCACCGTTGCCTCGCGAATGCAGGTTTCCCATCGGTAGAAAATCAGCAGCACAAACCTGCTGAAGGAATCCGGGAGGAGGACCCCGAGGAAGGTCGCCCGCCGCGTGCCTCCCTGCACGACCAACAACTCAGCTGCTCTGATCGTGCGGTTGTCCACCACTTCGGCTCCAAGCCGCACAAGGATTCCGCCGTTGTGAAGAGCCAAGGCAAAGATCAGCGGCCAAACGGTGGGTCCAAAGACCTGCAGAAGCAGAAAGGCGAGGATGTACTCCGGGATGGAACGCATGAGGAGAGCGGCAATCCGCAAGAGCCACCCAACGCCAGCTCGGAAACCGCTCACCATTTCACGCCCTCCCGGCAATCCGAGCGGATCGCGCCCCGCGAGGGAGCGGGCCGCAAAGGGCACCACCATCAGCGCCGCGGCTCCTGCAATCAGGATCGCGATGGTCCCGATGTGAAAGGTGCGATGAAGCCCGATGGCACCTTTCGTCCAGAGCCGCTCTCCAAGCCACGGCCAGAGTTCGCCCCAGTCGTTCTCCTGTCGCACAGGATAGGGAACGATCTCCATCATGAAGCGCTCCAGATTGGCTTGGCGGCGCTCTTTGGGGAGTTCCGACTGCCATTGCTTCTCGGTCATCCACCCAAGCATTACCGCTGCCATCGCAGCCACCAGAGAGAGGCGCAGAGCCCATGACTTCGGCCTCTTTCGATGCAGCTCTTCAGCCGTGTCATGCCGGCTTCCTGCTTCCCGTGCCGGCTTGCTACGGGAGAGCCGCTTGCGGACCAAGGCCCCCCACCAATCCACCACCATGACGGCCGCGAGGAGGACATAGAGGTAGGTCCAAATCTCGCGCAAGTGTCCGTCCTCATAGGCGGTCGCTATGTGGTACCCGATGGTGGGAATCCCAAGAAAACCCAGGATGGCGGAGGATCTCACCGCACACTCCAGCCGATAGAGGGTGTAGGAAACCAGGTCGGGAAAGGCACGCACGCCCACCCCCGTGAAGAAAGCGGCCAGGGAACTCGCTCCGCCCGCCCACAGCACCCCGGCGGCGCTCGCATCCTCTTCATCCAACAACTCCGAAAACACCTTCGCGAGAGTGCCCCCGTAGGGAAGGGCAATCGCGAGCACGGCCGCAAGTGGTGAGGTCCCCACCGCAGTGAGAAAGAGGAGCGCCCACAATAACTCGTGCACCGAACGCGCCAGCGTGGCCACTCCACGCACCACCAGGCGCAGGCACTTCAAGAAAAAAAACAAGAGCCCGCTCGCGCGCGACCCCTGCGCCACGGCCGGCCACCAGGCCCGCGATCCCAGCACTCCAAACACGATCCCTCCAACGAGTGCGAGACTCATCGCCACAATCGCGTAGCGCAGGGTGAGCGCCAGCGACCGCCCTACCTTGCTCCAAAACGATGGTGCCGAAGCAGGCAGGTCATCCGCCTGGTAATCAAGAGCGGGTTGCACCGCGGCCTGGAGAAACTTGCCCGCCAACTTCAAGCCCCCCTCGGAAGGTTGCATCTCGCGTGGGTCTGCCTTCAGGGCCACGAGCCCGACGACAAACAAGACGACCGCAAGAAGCAGCGTGAGCCGTCGACTTCCCAACCAATTCTTCGACCAGGATAGCTTCGTCATCTCCTCCTATTCCTCGCCTACGGCGTAAAGCTCCCGCAGTTCCTCCTCGGATGTTTCGGAGGCGGGTTGATCGAAGACCACCTTGCCCGCCTGCAGGCCGACCAAGCGCGGGAAAAATTCCCGGGCCAATTCCACGTGGTGCAAACTCATCATGAGGGTGATCCCCTCTTCCTTGGCCAGGGTCGTGAGAAGTTGCAACAAGCTCCGCGCCCGGCCGGGGTCCACCGAAGCCACCGGTTCATCGGCCAGGATCGCGGCTGGCTTCTGGTAAAGAGCGCGGGCGATCGCCACGCGCTGCTGTTGTCCTCCGGAGAGCGTGTCGGTGCGCTCGTAGAGCTTCTCCGGAATTCCCAAGCGCTCCAGGAGGGCCCGCACTTCTTCGGCCTCGTTCATGCTGGTCAACGCCATCCTGCGCAGGAGCCCGAAAAAACCAACCCGGCCCGCCCGGCCGCAAAGAACGTTCTGCAGGACGCGCAGATTGGGAACCAACCCGAGATTCTGCGGCACCCACGCAAGCTCACTCCGGACCCCCCGTAGTTTTCTCGCGGTCAACGCAGCCACGTCCTGACCAAAGACATGGACCGATCCCGTATGGGCAAGGAGGCGGCCATTCATCAAGCCCAGCAGTGTGCTCTTGCCGCTTCCGCTCGGTCCGATCACGCAAAGTTGCTCCCCCTTCTCCACCGTCAGGGACACCCCGCGCAAGGCGTGGATGCCTCCAAAGGAGACCTCAACATCGGCGAGCTGGAGGACGGTGTTCATTGTCTGAAAGGAGAACCGCGAACGCGCAACCGGCTGATCTGAGCGCTCGCGTTGTCGCCTTCAGTTTTCACGCCTAGCGCATTTGGTCCAGCGCCTTCGCCACGACTTCGATGCCCGCAAAATCTTCATTCTTCGCCGGGATCAGCTTCTCGCGATTGAAGGCTTTGAGAACTTCAACATCGCGGCAGTCGACGAGAATCTGCTGAAGCTTGTCAATGAACCCCTTCCCGAAAATACTCTCGAGATCCGGATGCGCGGTCAGGTTGTAGTCCGCGTACTCCGGCGTGATCCAAATGATGGGGGCCTTGGCGGGATCGAGTCTCCCGTCCGCCACCATGGAGTCGTAGGTCTTGAAGTTGAGGGCTCCCACTTGCACCGTGCCCGCCTGCACCGCCTCCGCGGTAGCGACGTGACCGCCCTGCTTTTGAAACTGCACCGGCTTGGAAAAGAACTCGTCCGCCGACTTACCGGTCTTCTCCCTGATGAAAAATTCCGGCATGAGGCGCCCGGAGGTCGAGCTGGGACTCCCGAAGGTGAAGGTCAAATCCGTGATCGCGTCCCCTGGAAAGGTCTCAGATTTGCTCAGCCCCGTCGCAGCGTTGGCGATGAAGTAGCTCTTGAATTTGGGATCGGATGCCCCTTGGGCAATCGCCCGCGCACCCGGCACCCCGGCCCGAGCCCGCACTCCGCTCAACCCGCCAAACCAAACGAGATGGACTTCTCCGTTCTTGAACCTCGTTTCCGCCGCGGTGTAATCCTTCGAGATTGAGAACTCGACCTTGAGATCGAGGGTCTTGGCGAGGTAGTCCTGAAGGGCCTGAAATCTGGCTTCCTGATCAGAAACCTTCTCATCCGGAATGGCCGTGATCACCAGCTTGGACGAGGAACCGCTACGGCCCATTTCCGTCTCCGTTTTTTGATCACCACAACCGGCCACAAGGCCGGCCACCGTGCAGCCCAGGAGGCTGATTGCTTTTCTTAATTTCATTGTGGTTCTGCGTTGTGCGAATGACGCAAAGGATTCGTTTCTGTTTCAGGGGGCAAGGCTCCGCGACGTGCTCACAAAAAAAACCGCCAAGCCAACACGAGATCGCAGAGCCAGGCGGCTTGAAGCCGTGTCGAGGAGCGCCGACCGACGCTCGTTGCTGGTATCTCGTTCTCGCTTCATGATCTTGCGGATGACGCTTCTCCCCGAATGAGAGATCGCGGTCTATACCATCTTATTCCCCCCGCCAACGGGAATCTCGCAAAAACTTCGCTCCCCGCCCCTTCCCTGCGGCCTCTCGCATTAAATGGTTGTTCGGAGTCATGCTCCCTCTCGCTGGATGAACAATCCTCCCCCTTCCCGGCTCGATTCTTCAAATCTTCTCCAACCCACACATCTGCCTGAGACCGCACCACGCCATCTGGCGCTTGTCGCAAAAGGGTCGCTCCGGCCGAACCACCCGCCAGTCGTTTTCTTCCGCCAAGGCCAGGAGACGCTCGCCGGGATTCACCACCGTGACTTCCTCGCACAAGGACAACATGGGCAGATCCACCGTGCTGTCGGAGTAGCCGGCACTCTCCTCCTGCACCCCCACCTGCTCGATTTCCCCCTCCTCGATGAGACGCTGCACCTTCACCTCGAGCTTGTTGTTGCCTCCGGTGAAGTCGGGAAAGAGCGGCATGAACTCACCAAACTCAACCCGCGTTCCGTAACTCGCATCAAACCCAAGGGCTTCGCCGATCGGACAGGCATAGAATTCCGGACTCGCGGAAACCAGGACCAGCTTGCGCCCGCGCGCTTTCTCCTTCGCCGCTTCCTCCAACAGCGAGGGATAAAACTCGGAGGGCACATAGTGCGTCACGAAGCTCTCCACCAGTTCCTCCAGACGCTCCCGTGACATCCGCCAGAGAAAGGAAAGAAAGACCCGCTTCATCCCCTCCGATCCGAGCACCCTGCAGAAGGGAAGAAAGGGCAGCAGGACCAAGAGGAACAACCGGCGCATCGGTTCGTGCCGCAGCACCCAATTGCAAAAGAGCAATTGGGTATCCCAGGCGATGAGGGTCTGATCGAGGTCAAAGAGGGCAATCCCGCGCTTCGCGTTGTCGTTCTCCATCGAATCTTATTTGTGACTTCGGCGCCCTTGAGGCGCCGCGCGCACCCTCTCCCGCCGCCCAAAGCGACACAACTGCATTCTCAACTCTTCTCATCCTCCCGGATGAAATTGCCAAATTACAAGTAAGGGCTGTTCGTCAAAGATTCCTCCATCCTCTGCTCTTTCGCTCAAAATCCCTCTCCGGGATTGCATGGGTGCAAAGTCTCGCTTTTGTTAGTCCCCGTGAAACCCTTTCCCCCCGCTGCGCTCCCACTTTTTCTCTCCCTGGCGATCCCGCTCTGGGCCGCAGAGGCTCCCAGCAATTTGCGAGCCGCCTCTCCCCTCGTCAGCGGAAGCTCCTTCGAACTTGCGTGGGAAGATCATGCTGATGATGAAGATGGATTTGAATATCAGTTCAGTCCCGACGGATTGACCGACTGGGTATTCATCGGAACGGTCAAACGAAATCAATCCCTAGTCAGTAACATCACCGGAGGAGCGCTCGAGACCACCTATTACTTTCGAGTCCGAGCCACCAGCACCGCCTCTGGTGACTCGGATTGGTCCAACGTGGCCTTCACCTCCATCGGTGCAGCAGTGCCCGTTTGGATGCGCAGTCGAGCATTCCAGGGTGGGACCACGGGAGAGCAGATCAGCACCCTCCCCCCTGAAACCTTCGGAGCACCCGTCACAGAGTTCTCCGCCACCGCCTTGCCCGTCGGGCTAAGCATCGACCCTTCCACCGGAGTCATCTCCGGAATCGCTCCCCCGCCCGGGATCTACCGTCCCCTCATCACCGCCACCGAAGGAACAGAAGAATGCGACAGCTTTGTGACCCTCCGCATCAAGCCCGCGAGCTCGGGACCCATCGAGCTCAGCTCTGTGCCCGACACCATTCTCCTCGCTCCTCCCGCGAAGCCGATTTGCCTCGATCTCTCGACCCACCTTCATGACCCCGATGTCCCGGACGCCATTCGCATCTCAACCAACCTCGGTGACATCGACACCATCCTGCACTCCCATGCCTGCCCCGCGAGCGTGGAGAACCTCCTCGCCTACGTCGATCGGGATGACTACGTGGACGTGATGTTCCATCGCTCGGCCGTGGCCGCGACCTCGGGAGTCGAAGTGATACAGGCCGGGAATCTCAAACCTGACGGAGCCGGCGACTACACCCTCATTCCGACCGATCCCAACGTGATTGACGAGCCCGGTCTTTCCAATGTGGCGGGCTCCTTCGCGATGGCCAAGACGAGCTCCCGTCATAGCGGATCCAATCAGTGGTACTTCAACACCATCGACAATCTCAACCTGGACGGCCCTCAGGACAACGGTGGCTACACCGTCTTTGGACGCGCCGCCCCAGCCTCCCTTCCGGTCATCGCAGAAATTCAAATCCGTCCGCGTGGGAACTACAGCGTGACGGTGGATGGGCTCTCGCAAACTCTCAACGACTGGCCCACCACCACCGTGCCGGGAGGGGCCGCTCCCACCGTCGAAGAGCTCATTCAGATCCAGAGCGTCACCCGCCTCGCTCCCCTCACCTACACCATCAACACCAATGACAATCCGGCTCTCGTGAGCGCATCGCTCAATGGAACAGAGCTCAAGCTCACTCCGGTGGCCGGGGCGGTCGG
>Ga0310120_10002358_pt1 | contig 13878 bp, 19 predicted proteins | sample CB27_AW_983_MG_FD_203506 | JGI IMG/M metagenome (GOLD analysis project Ga0310120, IMG submission 203506) | Marine microbial communities from Western Arctic Ocean, Canada - CB27_AW_983 | ecosystem: Environmental > Aquatic > Marine > Oceanic | place: Canada: Western Arctic Ocean | collected... | reverse complement strand
TTCCCGGTTATCGACCGAGCGCATTCGTCGCGATAGCCGTCCCGCTCGACCAGAACGACTTGTCTGAGCCCGGCTGGCCGATTCGTTGAGAATCGTTCAAACCTCTAGTTGATCTGCCGACGGCCAAACGCAGCAGTGGCGATAGATACGATTTGGCCATGTACAGCATCGCGATGAGTGTCATGGCGTGCATTCGGGCAGGAACTCGCGTAGATCTGGCTTGGATCATCGACCAGCCTCAAGCAACGGCCTCGGACCCAAGTAAGGCGATGGCCATCACGCCGGGAGGCGGACGCCTCGGTTCACTCGGATCCGAAGCCCTCGAGGGTCAACTTGTCGAATTGGCCGGTCTCCAGAGCGGTGGGGGCCGGTTACTCAAACTCGAGATCGGATCTGCCAACGCTGAGGGCTATGCCGATGGATCGGGAGCAGAAGTAGAATGTGTACTGGTTCCAGGATCGGCGATGCCGGACGGCCTCTGGAAACGGCTTCTGGACCGAGATCCGGTGTGCCTCGTCAGCCACCTGGATGGTGACACGATCACTGATACCAAGTTGCACACGGCCAGCACAATCGCTGAATCAGACAGCCAAGTTCGTCGCTTGTACGATTGCAAAATAAGTGCCACGGAGGTTGTCGGCAATACCGTGGTCACGGTCCTCTGGCCGAGATCCAACCTTGTGGTAATCGGCGAGCAGGAAGCGACTAAAGCTCTGTGCCAGATTGCCAGCATGCTTGGTTGGGACCCGGTCGCCACTGACAACGCTAGCGAGGCTTCGGGTCTCATCGCCAACCTCTCACCCATGGACAGCGTGGTTGTCATGGGCCACGACCTCGAGAGAGCTGGAATAGCGCTGTCGGCAGCCCTTGGTAGCGAAGTTGGCTACATCGGAGCGGTTGGTTCTCATCGGCTACAACAGTCTCAGGCCGACTGGTTGGCATATCGAGGGTTCACTGATTTGAGTCGTGTGAAGAAACCCGCCGGATTGAACATAGGAGCGCGAACTTCTGCAGAGATTGCAGTGTCAATTGTCGCAGAAATCGTGGCTAAGCAGACAGCCGACAAGGATTAGAGGTGCTACCGGGATGCACGAGAGGGCGTCGCAACTGTAGATTTGCTGGGGGAATGTTCCTACATGAGACAAGACAGGGAGGCTCCAGGCGATGCTTGGATTCGATGACACCAACCATGCGAATCAGACGGAGTCGGTTGCAGAAGAAGGGACAGCCGTAGACCTCGACGAGGAGTGCAGTCCAACTCGGGTGTGCCGAAATGCGCGTGACTTCAGCTTCGACGGTTTCGCCGACGAAGGCGGCGACCTACAGGCTGCCTGGCGCGACACGCTTGCCCGCGAGGGAAAACTGGGCGGAACAGCCGATTCCATCCGCAATCTGGTGCTCGGTTGCCAACCATCGAGCTGACGTCAGGACCAATGTCTCGGGTTCTACTGTGAACCACGAGAGCGGCGGCCCGGCTCGTCCAGGCGTCGAGCAGCTATCCAACACTCTGCGAGGTGTCGGATATTTGGCAGACCGAGGCCTCGCTACAGCCGTGTTCATTGCTCTCGAACTAGGTCGACCGCTCCTGTTGGAGGGCGAAGTAGGCGTCGGTAAGACCGAACTCGCAAAAGCGCTCTCCGAAGTCTTTGATTGTCACCTGATCCGTCTCCAGTGCTACGAGGGGATCGACACACATCAAGCCTTATATGAATGGGACTACGCACGGCAGATGTTGCACGTTCGCGCCCTGTCAGGAGACGAGGTCCAGGACGGCGACGCCGTCAACAGGCTCTTCAGTACTGACTTTCTTCTCGAACGACCTCTTCTGGAGGCAGTTAGGGCGGGTAACAAATGTGTCCTGCTGATAGATGAAATAGATCGTGCGGACGACGAGTTCGAGGCATTCCTTCTGGAACTGCTTTCGGACTTCCAGGTCACGATTCCTGAGATCGGAACAATCCGGGCTGAGTCACCACCGATCGTCATCCTCACCTCAAATCGGACCAGAGAACTCCACGATGCGTTGAAGCGACGCTGCCTTTATCACTGGATCGACTACCCCACTGTCGACCAGGAGATAGCCATCGTCAAAGCCCGATCTCCTGACGTTCCTGAAATATTGGCCCACAAGGTAGTAGCTGCCGTGAACCGCCTGCGTGGCAGGGACCTGACGAAATCGCCAGGAATCGCTGAAACCCTCGACTGGGTAGCGGCACTAGCCGCCATCGACTCTGAAGATCTGGATGTCCAGAGCGCACGCGACACACTCGGGTCGGTCATAAAAGATCGAGACGACCTCATCGATGTCTGCAGTGATATCGACAGGGTCGTATCTGATGGCTGACGGCGCGGCAATAGTTGAACTACTAGTTCAGTTCGGGCACGAACTTCGTAACGAAGGCCTGCCCGTCGGCTCTGATGACGTCAACACCTTCTGTAATGCTGTTGCTGTCCTAGATCCGGACGACGTAGACGACCTCTACTGGGGCGGTCGGGCGACCCTGGTTGCTCGGCGAGATCACATCCCCACCTACGACCACGTATTTCGTCGCTTCTTTCTGTCGCAACCTGGGACAGAATCCGACGAAAGCAGTTCGCCTCCGTCGCCAACGACGGCAAACGCTGTGCTGCAGATCCCCGACAGCGAAATAGAAACTGAGGGCAGCAGCGATAAGGAAGAGGCACTACTAGGTGCTGTCGCTTCTGACGCCGAGATCGCACGCGATAAATCCTTTACAGCTTGCACTCCAGAAGAGCTCGTCGCTCTCAGGAGAATCATGGCCCGCATTCGTCTGACCCCACCTCGGAGGCGGAGCCGACGCCACTGCACAGATAGGTCAAGAAGCCGTCTCGATATGCGCCGGATTGCACGTGAAACAATGCGGATGCAGCACGAACCACCCACTTTGTTTTGGTCAGGTCGAAAGCTACGGATCAGGCCGCTCGTGTTCATTCTGGATGTCTCCGGCTCCATGTCCGACTATTCGCGGAACTTGCTCCAATTCGTCTACACGAGCAGACGTGCCGCTGGTCGCGTCGAGGTGTTCTGCTTTGGGACACGACTGACTCGTATCACACCGGCATTGGACCTCCCGCGCCTTGACGATGCCTTAACCGATGCCACCCGGCTCGTAACCGACTGGGATGGTGGAACACAGATTGGTGAATCACTCAACGAGTTCGTCCAACACTGGGGAAGGCGCGGTATGAGTCGCGGCGCAATAGTCGTGGTCTGTTCCGATGGGCACGACAGGGGCGATCCAGCTGTGCTCGCCGGAGCCCTAGAACAACTTTCGCGCCTATCCCACTTGATCGTGTGGATGAATCCACACAGGGGCGATAAAGAGACCTTTCACCCGGACACACTTGGTATGACGATCGCAACCCGTTATGTAGATACCGTGGTTTCGTGTCATAGCCTGCGCAGTCTCGAGGATTTCGCCGCGAGGCTGCCCGAGTTGCGCTAGGAGGTTCCGGGTGAGGTGGAGTGTTTCTATCCGAGCAGAAGGTGACCGTCTACTCGCCCTTGAAGAAGTAGTAGCCCTCGCCGATGCGGTGGCCCCGATGGAAGGGATCGCATCAGGGATAGGAACGATGGCCTACGGCGCCCAACTGGTCATCGATGCTGGATCGGCCGACGAGGCCGTGAACCTTGCTGTGCCGGCATTCCAACAGGCCGCGTCATTAGCGGGACTGCCGAATTGGCCCTTGACAGGCGCCGAAGTTCTAGGTGAACACGAAGAATTTCCGGACGAAGGATGATCCGACTGGGATCCCTTGCTGGGTACCCCTTTGAAGGGCCGCGGGTACTAGGCGGTTGGACCCCTCCGACCACCGCCGGGGTCTACGCAATCATGTACCGGCCGAATCCGGAACTAAAGCCACAGGTCTTTGCAGTCATCTATGTAGGCCACTCAGATGATCTATCCGATGAGGGGTTTCCGTTCAGACACCCAGCTGCCGCTTGCTGGACTGAGCGAGCTGGAGATAAGTGGAAACTCCACATTTGCACCTATGAAGTACCAGGTGGCTTACGGTCCCACCGTGAACAAATCATGCGAGAATTGATAGCGGTATACCGGCCTGGATGCAATCCCGACCAGTTTGATCCGACTTGGAAGGACCACTGGATTGGCAGCTACAAAGCTCCAACCACCAGCCCGCTCACGACCAGACGTGATCCTTAGATAAGGCGCTCAGTGGATTCCAAGGTGCCGATCACATTTGGACATGGGGTTCTCACTAAGGACACGGATCAGGCGGAACCATCGCTAACCGATTCAGATGGCTCGGCTTGCTCATCCTCGAGATCATCGAGACTTGGTACAGCCGTACTGGTGATCGTGAGCATCGCGACTCCGTAAATGATGACGAGAATTCCCACGATTAGTAGGAGCGATGGGAACACATCAACCGGGGGTGCCGTCGTATCAAGGGTCCGATAGTCGTCGGCAACTGCCCTGACGCCCGGAACCACGTCATCAGCAAAGTAATCGCGCAACTCGGGTATCGAACGGACAGGCGAGCCGTCAAACCTAGTGAGTTGGTCAATCCCTGGAATCTCACGGAAACCATCCGTGACAAGCAGAAGGTTGGTGATGGCTTGCGCAAGGTTCGGTGTGTTCGCAGCAAGCGCACCAAGCACAGCACCAGCGTCAGGAAGATCCGAGTTGTCGGCCACGAAGGTCAACAGGCCCGGGATCTCAGCACTCACCTGGTCCAGGGGAAGGGTCAGCAACAGGTGATAGGTGTGGGGGAAATTGGCTTCAATGGCCGCGAGTACGTCGGCTGGAGCAAGCCCGGTAGCCCCGGCCACGAGCTCCACCAGGGGCCCGACCTCGCCGGCTGCTCCTCCCTGCGCATCAACAATCGGATCGGCCATGTCGGCAATGTTGTCAACGATGCCGACACCCACTTCCATTCCAGCAAGTCGTTCCTCAACAAATACCGGGCGGAGCCCGTCGACAACCCGCTGTCCTCCATCGAGTCGTGGAAACAGACCGAGTGCTAGGACACCACCACCTACGCAGACGCCAACCAAGGTCACCACCGACCACCCCAGAATGTGTTCACGTCGTCCATAGGCGTCGGTCCTGGTGAGTAACAGCATCAGTAGCCCAAAGACGACGACGATCACTCCAATAATGGTAAGAATCGTTGCGATCAATCCGACCTTCGGCCACGGTTCGTCCAGATCCCGGAAGTCCGAAGCAACCGTTTCGACGGCAGTTACAACGTCAACGGCAAAAAGGTCGCGAATCTCTGGGACGGAGTTGACGCCTGTCATACCGTCAAATCTCGTCACCCCGTCCGTACCCGCCACATCGCGCCAGTTATCCGTGACGACGAGAAGGTTGGTGATGGCTTGTGCGAGGTTCGGTGTGTTCGCAGCAACCGCACCAAGCACAGCACCAGCGTCAGGAAGATCCGAGTTGTCGGCCACGAAGGTCAACAGGCCCGGGATCTCAGCACTCACCTGGTCCAGGGGAAGGGTCAGCAACAGGTGATAGGTGTGGGGGAAATTGGCTTCAACAGCAGCGAGTACATCGGCTGGAGCAAGCCCGGTAACCCCGGCCACGAGCTCCACCAGGGGCCCGACCTCGCCGGCTGCTCCTCCCTGCGCATCAACAATCGGGTCGACCATGTTGGCGACATGGTCGATCATGCCGATTCCAACCCGATTTCCGACTACCCGTTCTTCGGTGAATACAGGTCTGGCGCCATCAAGGACCCGTTGGCCGGCATCGAGGCGTGGAAACAGTTCCAGGCCCCAGACCACTGCCAGAACCACTAAGCCAGCCACAATTACAACAAACCATGAAAGTGAATTCGGATTTCTCTTCACCGAAGTCGACATGTCCTACCTCGCATCACGAGAGTTCCCTGGCGGTCTGATGGTCCCTACACCTCATCGGGCACGTAACCCACGGCTTCGTGCAGACGTGTTCTCCGACGCCTCATCGCCGGCCTTGACGGAACGGGTGCAGCATCTGGAGCTGGCTCGTAAGTTGCACCCGCGACGATTCCCTCGGCCATGCCGTATAGCAACGGCAAGGCGCCGGCAATCACCCTGCCGGTGTTGTTGATCCGCCCCACTCCGGACTCAATCGGTTCGGCATTGTGCTTGATGTCCCAGACGACTTCGGAACATTCTTCGAGTCGGTCAGCCACACGTATGAGCTGTGACCCGACGACAAAGAGGTAGATCGCCAGTTCAGCAACAAGCAGCGTGACAGCAACAACAGTTAATACGACTAAAAGCGTCATGACCGCACCTTGTCCAGGACACGGCCGAGAAATAGGTGGTGTTCGAGGCCTTCGAACAGAACCATGTCCACCCGATCGGCCGTTTCAGCGATTAATGCCGTGTCCGAGGTGTTGTTGGCCGCCTGGTCGAGCGTTGAGCGGATGAGATCTACGCGTTTTTCAATAGTACTCACCAGCATCACAAGGGTCGTCAGGAACGCAGCGACCGCAATAAGGACGATCAGTCCTAGCCCAAGGGTGACCCACCAGAGACTCTCCTGAGTGGAAGTCAAACCGAGTACGTACATCGTCAACCTCCTAGCCGGCCACGGCCCCGGGCCAGTCCCGCGACTATGGCCTCAGCTGCTTCGTTCGTCTTCTTGAGTTCGCTCAGTGCTGCCGTGTGGTTCACCGACTTCTTGAGAGATTTGTTGATCTCAGTCGCCTGTACGCCAATCCGCTGCGCCAGAAGCAGGATCGGTGCCACGAGGGCTACGACAACGAAGACGACAGCAATCCCTATTGACCACCCGATGACCCAGCCGGTCGTTGATATTTGCGCTAAGAGAATTGCAGTCATGGCATCATCCCAGATCAGATTGTGTCGGCAAACTCGCGGACGGGGCGAAGGCTCTCGTTAACCGACGGAAGAACAGTCGGCACAGTGCTTGTCTTATCGGCAATCACCTCGACTCCGCCAAGAAGATCTTCCAAAGTTCTCTTCACAGCAACGAGATGAAGAATCACCCGGAACAGCCCAACTGCTGTAGCGGTGATGATCAACCCGGCGATCACGACGGTGAACCATGCAACAGTTTCCATTGAGAACCTTTCCTACTCAGCTCAACAGTTTTCCGACCGAACCCGCGTACCTGACAGCCCCGTCAGCGACTTCCTCAATCGTTCGGTCCGTAGTGGCCAACAACTCTGGTGCCATGTCCACCTCACCGATCAGCGCTACTCCAGCTGCGAGAGTCTCACTGGCTGCGCCGCGGATTCGCTCCAGCGCAGCCAGTACCCGATTGAGCAGTGCCACAAGTACGGGCACTACCACCACTAGGAGAATCACATTACCGATTGTCCACATAAGAGTTCTCCCGGTCAGCTTGCCTGTGGTCGATAAGGGAGGAAGAAACGTCGGAATACTCTGATCGGCGCCATACGCGCGGCGCGCAGTCCTATCAGCAGACCACTTGCTGGCCTAGTCGAGGCAGCCTGGTCTGGGTCGAGGCCGCTTTCTAAAGCGTCTAGGCGATTCCCCATGTTCGTAGCGAATTCGTCAAGAAGAACGGAGGTCACGTCAGCAACCAGTCCTCTTCCGTACTGGGCAGCTGCGCCAGCCAGCTGTAGATCGAGAGACACGTCGATCTTGGTGCCTCGCGGCGACGAGGCTAGAGCGACGTTGAGTTGCAGGGCTGCCTGGCCCCTACCTTTCTTGTCCGCCCCCGATGCGTCTACAGCAATTGTCTTATTCGCTTCATCACGTTCTTTAACTTCAGCTGCGCCGTCAAACTCAAGCTTCACGGGACCTAATCGGATCGTGACAGTCCCCTCATACCGGTCATCGTCTATCTCGTTAGTTAGATCTGCTCCGGGAAGGCAAGCAGCAACCTGCGGGATGTCCTCGAAGAATGACCAGACCTTGTCAATGGATTGGGCCGCCTCAAACTCGTTCCGAATCAACATGTCGCACCCCCTAGGCAGTCAGTCTTCAAAACTTCGTTCTCATATCGAGAACGGCAGCCGGGACAGCAGAAGTAGTACGTCTCGCCGCCGACCTCAAGCGGGTGGCTTGATTTGTCCGCGTTAACGGTCATGCCGCAAACCGGATCGACTGCTTCAGCAGCCCGCTCGATCAGGGGTTCCTTGTTTGGTCCTGACTTGAGAAACGGGCGCAACTTGACGAGTTCGGCAAGCACAGCGACGGCAACTTCTCGGTGGGTGGTTTTTCCGAGATCTAGGCCAATAGGAATTCGTATCGAGTCGAGCAGGTGCTGAGGGACATTGCGGTCCGCTAGGTAGCCCAGGAGGGCCTCACCGCGCTGCGAAGACCCAACTACCCCGAGGTAGGCGGGGGTGCCAGCTAGAGCACTTTCGATCACGTCCTCGTCACCGTGGCCCTGGGTGGCGATCACCACGAGAGAACGAGACGAGATGGCCTCAGTTGAGAAATCTGGCCCATCGATGAGGTGGGCGTTCCAGTCGAGATCGCCTGCCAACTGGCACAGGGTTTTTGCCATCGGCGAGCGACCAACAACCACGAGCTCAGGAACAGGAATAATCGGCTCTATGAAGATCTGCAGAGCCCCATCGCTCTGACAGGCGATAGGGATCGCAGTAGTGCCCTTGGGGAGGTCACCGAAATGTTCCACGGAGCCAATAGCCAACAAACGCGACTGGCGTTCTTCAAGGGCCCGCAGTGCTTCTCGGATAAGCACTGGCTCTGCACACGCACCTCCGATCCAACCGAAGGTCTGGCCCGACGACGTCACAATGGCCCGGGAACCGCGCTGCCCGGATGACGGGCCTTCCCGCCACACCACGGTAGCCATGACAAATTCTTCGCCTTGCCGCCTTAGTTCTACGGCGTGCTCAATCACACCCCATCCATCGGCTACAAGTTCGTTGCTCATCAGTCGGTCTTGATCGGGGGCGCACCCGACACGTCACGAGAGGTGGTGAGTGCTTCGTACACCCGGTCAGGAAGTAGTGGCATATCGACGTTTCGAACACCGGTTTCCTTCAACGCGTCCATAACCGCATTCACGAAGGCGGCAGGGCCGCCCACAGTGGCGCACTCACCGATGCCCTTTGCTCCAATCGGATGGTGGGGGCACGGGGTTACCACCTCGTGCAACTCGAACCCCGGGGTCTCCCATGCGGTCGGAAGCATGTAGTCCATGTAGTTAGAGCCAACGCAGTTTCCTTCGTTGTCAAAAGTGATGAACTGCATACTTGCCATGGCGTAGGCCTCGGTCAGGCCCCCCATGATCTGGCCTTCAACGATCATCGGGTTTATTCGCACCCCGCAGTCGTCTACTGCGACCACGTTGAGAACATCCCAGACCCCGGTGAGTGGGTCGACTTCCACTGTCGCTATGTAGCAGGCAAAGGGCCAGGTCAGGTTGGGAGGGTCGTAATAGGCGTTGTTCTCCAAGCCTGGTTCCATCCCATCAGGAACATTGCTGTAGGCCGCCATTGCGCATTCTTGAATCGTGACTCCACGATCCGGCGAACTTCTCAGATAAAAGCGGCCGAGTTCCCAATCAATGTCCTCCTCGGAAACCTCAAGAAGATGAGCGGCGATCTTTCTTGCCTTGGCTCTGATCTTGCGCGAAACCATTGACACAGCAGCACCGGCAACGGGAGTGCTACGCGAGGCGTAGGTGCCCATCCCGAACGGTGCGGTATCCGTATCGCCTTCTTCGACAACTACGTCGTCAGCTGGGATGCCTAACTCGTGGGCCACGATCTGGGCCCAGGTAGTCTCATGGCCCTGCCCCTGACTCTTTGCTCCTGTACGCAGGATGGCTTTACCCGTCATGTGAACACGCAACTCAGCAGAGTCGAACATCTTGATACCGAGAATGTCGTATTCGCGGCTATTCCCTGCTCCAAGCGGTTCGGTCATTGTGGAGATGCCTATTCCCAGAAGTCGACCCTTCTTCTTCGCCTCTTCCTTCTGCTTCAGGAAGTCCTCGTATCCGATCGCTTCCAGCCCGATGTCCAGGCATTTGCCGTACTGGCCGGAATCGGTGAGGAACCCGAAGGGCGTGCGGTGGGGAAAGTCATCATCGCGAACGAAGTTGAGCCTTCGAAACTCAGCCTGGTCGATACCAAGATCGTCGGCTGCTCCTTGCACCATCCGTTCCTGGAAGAACATGGCTTCAGTCACTCGGAACGAGCAGCGGTAGGCAACGCCACCAGGCGCCTTATTCGTATAGACACCCCGTGCGGTGAGGTGGGCCGCTGGGATGTCGTAACAGGCAAAGGCTGAGTGCATCAAACCAATCTTGAACTTGCTCGGCTGAGCATCAGAGAAAAATGCCCCGTGGTCGGAGTCGGTGTGCATACGCACACCAAGAATCTTTCCGTCTTTCCTGAGAGCCATCTGCCCCCGCAAATAGACGTCACGTCCGAAGCCGGTAGAGATGAGGTTGCCGGTCTTGTCCTCTATCCATTTGACTGGACGCTCAAGCAGAATTGAAGCCAGGATTGAGACCACATATCCCGGATAGACGGGAACCTTGTTCCCAAATCCACCACCTAGATCTGGAGAGACGATCCGGATCATGTGTTCCGGCAATTCAGCAACCATGGCAACAGCAGCCCGGATGATGTGTGGTGCCTGAGTCGTCATGTAGACGGTCAGCTTGGAGGTCGCCCGATCAAAGTCGGCAATCGACCCACAGGTCTCGATGGGTGAGGGGTGTGACCGTGGGTAGTGCAACTCGAGCTCTGACACGACGTCCGCCTCAGCAAAGGCGCTGTCGGTGCCTTCCTTGTCTCCAACCTCCCAGTCGAACACCAAGTTGTCCGGCTGATTTTCCTTGTCATCGCGAATTATCGGAGCGCCGTCCGCCATCGCCTGTGTCGGATTGACAATGGCAGGTAGGCGCTCGTAGTCGACGACAATCGCTTCGCAAGCGTCCTTCGCTATGTATGGGTCGTCAGCAACGACACAGGCAACCTCCTGGCCCTGGAATCGCACCTTGTCGGTTGCGAGGACTGCCTGAGTGTCATAGGAGAGTGTGGGCATCCACGCCAGGTTGCGGCTAGCCAGCATCTCGCCGGTCAGTACGAGCCGGACCCCCGGAATCGCCCAGGCTGCAGTGACATCGATCGATCTGATTACAGCGTGAGCGAGAGGACTGCGGAGAACCTCCATGTGCAGCATGCCGGGCAACACGATGTCATCTACGTAGTTGCCCATACCGCGAATGAAGCGGTTGTCTTCAACGCGACGACGGCTGGCCCCTAGACCGCCGATCTTTACTTCGTCGATAGTCATGATGTCTCGTCTTCCCCGGCGTCTTCTTGATTACGGAGTCCAGCAGCAGCCAGGAGTACGGCCTTGACAATGTTCTGGTAGCCGGTGCATCGACAGAGGTTCCCGGATAGAGCCCACCGAATTTCATCCTCGGTAGGATTGGGATTCTCATTGAGTAAGGCCTTTGCTGTAAGCATCATTCCCGGGGTGCAGAATCCGCATTGGAGTCCATGCTCGTCTTTGAATCCTTCCTGAATGGGATCCAACTCGCTGGCAGACGCTAGGCCTTCAACCGTGGTGATCTCGTGTCCGTCTGCTTGTACGGCGAACATCGTGCAACTCTTAACTGGGCTTCCATCGAACAAAACCGTGCACGCACCACAGTTCGTTGTATCGCACCCCACGTGGGTCCCGGTTAAGCCGAGGGCCTGTCGGACCAAGTGGGCAAGCAGCAGCCTGGGCTCAACGTCCAGCGTGTGTTGCTCCCCGTTAACTGAGATGGTCAGTCGTCGTACTGGGGTATCAGCCGGCGCTTCCTCCGGCACCACTTCAAACAAGCTGGTCATTTCAAGCCGCCTCTCGGGTCGCGAGCTCAAGGCTCGAGAGGATTCGGGTTACGAACGTGGCCACGATGTGCCGCTTATACGCCGCACTGCCTCGATGGTCGGATCTTGGCTGCGATATCTCGCTAGCAAGTTCAGCAGCACGATGAATGGTGTCTGAATTCAGATCTTGACCGACGAGCACTTCCGCTGCCTCGTCAGCACATATCGTCGAGGGGCCGACACCGGTGAGTCCGATTCCAGCACGGGAGACTTGAGCACCTGTTGACTCGACTGACACGGCAACACCCACCGTGGCAAAGTCGCCGATCCGTCGCTCAAGTTTGAGGTATCCGCCGGACCGGGCGCCGACCGGAGGTGGAACAAACGCCTCAATCGCTAGCTCGTCGAACTCCAATAAATTCTGGAAGGGACCGTTAACAAAGTCGACACATGGGATCGAGCGGCGACCCCTGGGGCCCTCGGCGACAATCGAGCCCCCGAGTGCGCTCATGACCGAGGCCCAATCTCCCTGCGGGTCAGCGTGACAAAGCGATCCAACCAGGGTGCCGCGAGTGCGGACGATGGGATCGGCGATCACAGGAGCCGCCGCCGCAATTGTGGGCTGCTGCGCTGGGAGGTCAGCATCTTTCTCGAGATCCACGTGCCGGCACAATGCTCCGATTCGGTAGGTGCCGTCGGGGTCAGCGAAATGGTATGCAAGGCCCGGGATGTTGTTGATGTCGACGAGCATCTCCGGGGATGCGAAGCGGAGCTTCATCATCGGAACCAGGCTTTGACCCCCGGCGAGCACCTTTGCTTCACCTTGGGCCCGACGCAGGACGTCTATGGCCTCGCCAACAGTCGCCGGCGCCTCGTAGGCGAATCTAGACGGATACATGTCGGTGGAGGTCCTTCCCGCTATCTACGAATCGTCATTCGACGATCGGGGATCAGGAACCGCTACTGGCAGCGAATCTGCATCTGGGTCGGGACGACGCTCCTGGTGTGGCGGCCAGGGTCCCTGTACCGGTTGTCCCGCCACCTTCAGATGGTCAATGATCTGAGGCCAAGCCCATACCGTCGGACTTGCGCCGGTCTTGGGCGAATCCTTTATCAACTCATAGAGCCTCGGGTTTCCCGGGCTCTCTCCAGAGGACTCAATCGCCACCACTAACTCCAATCTCACAAGAGAGATACGACAAATGACGTTATGTTCAACAGACAACCGGAAGTTATAACACCATGGGCCTAATGTAAATCGTCTTCCATCTGACTTGCATTTGCCCTGCAATTGAACCGTTACGCCACCGGGGGCTCAGTCAACAACGTCATCGAACTCTCAGACCAGCGCGACATGAAGCTCCAATCCAGCCCGTGAGGTTGCTGCTCGACTAGGCCCGGTCGAGGAGTTCGATCAACACGTCGCCGTGGCATACCTTTGGCGCACACCAACAACCCAGTCTTTTGCTCCGGAGCTCTTCGAGTGAGTTCATCAACTCGGGCTGCGCGACCACCCATTCCCGGTAGGCGTTGATGGCGCGCTCGCGTTCGGCCTCGCTGTCATTAGCCATCACGAATGGGTTTCCCCATTTGCTGTCGTCGACACCGTGCTCGGGGACCGCGCGTCCGATGTAGACGTCGTATTCGTCGACCTGGTTGTGCACGACGGTTGTTCGGCTCACGGTCTCCAGTGTGCCTGTCGGCGACCTCTGTCTATCGACTCGGTCATCGAACATCACATTTCCGTAACCCACGGATAGTGGATGTCTGGCTCTCCCCATTCGTTGCCGCCATCGGTTTCACCGACAGCCCGAAAGCCATGCCATTCATAGAAGCGTTGTGCTCGATACGCCCCAGTTCTCTAGAGGGCCGACCACTCAAAACTCGCCCGGCCTGAGCGGCGACCACTACGCAGGCCTAGGCCCGTTTCTTCGGAGCGGTGCGGCCGACCGCGGCGAAGTAGCCGCCCTTGGTGAGGGCCTCGACCGCCGGCTCGAGGAGATCACCGAACCGGTTGACCGCCGCGTCGTTCATTCCATCCCAGGCCACAGCATCGATCTCGTTCGTCCTGCGTTCGATCAGGCCCCGTTTCGTCCG